>Ga0302140_10006580_pt1 | contig 14572 bp, 16 predicted proteins | sample I_Bog_E1_1_FD_202095 | JGI IMG/M metagenome (GOLD analysis project Ga0302140, IMG submission 202095) | Peat permafrost microbial communities from Stordalen Mire near Abisko, Sweden - I_Bog_E1_1 | ecosystem: Environmental > Terrestrial > Soil > Wetlands > Peat | place: Sweden: Abisko, Stordalen...
CCCAACTTCCGCAGCTGAAGGCATGACCAAATTATTTTTCGTCTGATTTGAGCACGATGTTTGAGACATCGGCAAAAAAGTCGTTTGTATTCGAGGTGCCATGCCGTGTCTGAGAACACGTCGCTGTGAAGTCGCGTGTAGTGAAGACCTACCCTCTTGCAAAACCGTTTTAGATAGGTAGGATGGCGGTGTGTACTTACGACGGTGCTACCGGCGCAAGGATGGAAAGCGGCATGCCTATTGGGCATTGGTGGAGTCGTTTCGAACCGCACGTGGTCCGCGTCAGCGCGTGGTTGCCTATCTTGGGGAGTTGGATGAGCAAGGCCGGTTAGGTGTGCAGCGGGCAGCGCAGCCGGCCACTGAACTGCAATCGGAGTTGTTTGATCAGGTGCCGGATGCGGAATGGGTGGAGGTGGATCTGCGCGGGGTGCGTGTGGAACACAGTCGTCCATTCGGGGGCAGCTGGTTGGGGTTGATGCTGCTTCGGCAGTTGGGTCTGAGCGAGTTGCTGGAGACACTTTTACCGTGCGGACGGGAAGAGGTCCCCTGGAGCACGATGACCCTGGTGCTGATACTGGGAAGATTGCTCGATCCCAGCAGTGAGTTGCACCTGGCCGAGCACGGGTATGAGGCCAGCGCGCTGGCCGAGTTACTTGGCGTGCCGGCCGCGAAGGTCAACGACGACCGTCTGTACCGTACCCTGGATCGGTTGTTGCCGCACAAGCCGGCCTTGGAGAAGCACCTGAAGCAGCGTCTGGGGGAGCTATTCGACCTGGACTATGATCTGCTGCTGTATGACGTGACCAGCACCTACTTTGAAGGGATGGCAGCGGCTAATCCGCAGGCTCAGCGCGGCTATTCGCGCGATCACCGTCCGGACTGCAAGCAGGTCAACATCGCGTTGGTGGTCAGCCGCAGCGGTCTGCCTCTTGGTTACGAGGTGTTTGCGGGCAATCGCAGCGATGTAACCACGGTCAAGGAGATCGTCGAAGCGATGGAGCGCAAGTACGGCCAGGCCAAGCGGATCTGGGTGATGGATCGGGGCATGGTTTCTGCCGACAACGTGGAGTTCCTGCAGCAGGGTGGTCGGCGCTATATCCTCGGTACGCCCAAGAGCATGTTGCGCAAGTTTGAACAGCAACTGCTGGCGAGTAACTGGCAAGAGGTGCATGAAGGGCTTGAGGTCAAGCTGTGCCCGGTCCCGGGAGGCGAGGAAGTATTCATTCTCTGCCGCAGCGCACAGCGTCAACTGAAGGAACAAGCCATGCATGATCGCTTCGAGCGGCGCATCGAGCAGAAGCTGGAAGCTATGGCGGAAGGATGCGGCAAGCGCAAGCAGAATCCGCTACGAGTAGCGCAACAAGTGGGCAGACTTCTGGGGCACAACAGCCGCGCCGCGGGCTTGTTCCAGGTCGACGTAGAAGTCGACGCAGAGGGCTGGGCACAGCTGCGCTGGAGCAAACGCGACGATCGGCGCGATTGGATGAAACTGAGCGAGGGATGTTATCTGCTGCGCAGCAACGTGACCGACTGGAGCGGAGAAGAACTCTGGCGTGCCTACATCCAACTCACCGAAGCCGAAGAGGCGTTTCGCCTGCACAAGAGCGACTTGGTGATGAGGCCCATATGGCACCACAAGGAACAACGTGTGCAAGCCCACATCCTGATCTGCTTTCTGGCTTACGTTGTTTGGAAAACACTGGGCCAGTGGTGTCAACGCGCCGGTCTTGGCGACGAACCGCGAAAGATCTTCGCTGAACTTCAGCACATCTCCCTGGTTGATGTCGTGCTGCCGACGCGGGCCGGTATCTCCATCCGAAAGCGATGCGTCAGCCGCCCCACTGACCATCAGGCAATCCTGCTGCAAAGACTCGGCCTCGAAGTACCTGCACGCCTCGAGTTTGCAGAATTGTAGTGAAGACTTTTACATGTCGGCGCTGTAAACAAAAGACTTGCCGTTTCAACTGCGGAAGTTGGGCTAGCGGGACAGGCTTAATTGGATAGCATTTCTTGTTTCACCGGCGACCATCATCTGAACGGCATTGTCGAACTGCTCGGTTTACTTTGTGCTTGCAACGAATCCCGCTCCAACCCACCCCACTGCACGAATCAGCCCCCAAGGAATGACAAATCCAAGCAGTGGCAAAATTGCGGCAAGGAGATAGCGCCATCGGCTCGGTGCCGGTGTCGGGTAGAGTCTATCGCCGTCCTCTGTCTCGATTGATTCAACCGCCAGAGTCTTCGTCCAATGAATTGCCCTGATGCCGCCTTCATTCACTGTCGATGCTGGGGGATCACTTGACTCCGCCGTGCAGGCATACGGATCGTCTTTCGCGGAGGCTGGAGTATCCAAGGTATATCCCTTTGGCAGCGATGGAGGTCTGGCATACGCCACGAACGGATCAACTTGCGAAAGATTCCCTTGAATTGTGGCAGTGGAATTAACACCCCATTCGGATGATGCGCATTTCAGCTTCGCAAGAAGGTCTACCCGCTCTCCGTTTGTCAGAGTATGGAGAACATCCCGCTGCTGATTCTCCGGGAGTTTACGGAGGGCTTCAATCGCCTCTTTCGGAGCATAGCGAAGCGCCAGGGGCCAAGCATTGCGCTCGTTTTTTACAACATCCGAAGCCGCCAACTGCTCAAATTTGTTGTGCCGCTCCCTCTGACCCAAGACGCTTTGCAATTCCAGGTATGAAGCAAAGCCGCCAAGAATAGCCCCGACCGCTCCCATGAACAGTGCCAGCCGTCGCGTTCCTTCCTTGAAATTCACTTTCGTTTCCCTCTACTCTGTAGCTACTTGAGCGGCAAACAAATTCAACGCTGACGGCGATCTTCGCCAGCAGGATTTTCAGTCGGGAGCTTCGCCCCTATCGCCTTCCCCAGATGTCAGCGGATCGCAGCAAGTTGGACTGGACAGAACACGCTGAATTTATGGAAGCATTTCAGCGGGGATCTTGACGCCTGATTTCCGAAGTTCTTCTAGCTTCTTGGCTTCTTTGTCTGCAAGATCGTTCTCATGCTCATACAAAGGTTGAATGTTGTTCCTATAGAATTGTGCTTGCTGGCGATTTGGTAGCTCCATCAGCACTTTCGAGTATGCAACCTCTTGCCGAAGATCAAGAATAATCTGATCATCCAAACGGAATATTTCATCTACCCCCACCAACATCGCAGTCCCCGATTTTTCGTCAGGCGGAAGAATCTGCTCCGCTTTGTGGATTCCGTCTAATGCACGCTGTCTGTTCGGTTCATAGTCGTTCAGCAACTTCTCAACCTCGGCACATTGATCGTAGTAATCCCGCATCGTCGGCGTCTCGCGGTGTCGAATCTGATATAACTGCCGACGGAACTCAGCGCCTTTTGCATTGAGGTCCGCATTATCAGCGCTAATCTTTCGGATCGCATCGGCAGTTTTGATGCGTCCCGAGTTCCAAATCCCTAGTCCTATGCCGGAGGCGAATAGAGCAATAGACGTTACACTCACCGCAATCATGAACCGCCGATGACGAACGCGAAAGTGGGGTTCAGTCTCAGGCTCTCGGGACTTGATTCCTCTCCAAGCTAAGAAGGCCATTACAAGCCAGAACATCATAGGAAAAATGGATTTGCCTACACTCTCCCCGGCCTTTTCAGGATTCGAGTCCAGCTCAGACAAGAATGTAAACATGTTCATGGCTAAGAGGGCTGCGAAAATGAATACCAAGACACCCGTTAGCGCGTACCTGCCCTTCCCGGCTCCCTTTGATTCCTGAAGAGGGGAAGGCACCGTTGGAAGCTCTGCAATTGTTGTTGCACCCACTTTCTCTGGTGGCTCTAATGTGTACGGCTCTGCGGTGGTGGGCATAGGCGCGAGCTGGCCGCTCTCCAAAGCGGGCGAATCGTAGGCCTGCTTCAGTCGGGTCTCTAGCGATGCCTTAGCTTCGGCGTATTTTTCCGGGGTGAGATTGTCAGAAAGCCTTTCACGTTCCAATGAAAACATTTCTTCCTTTAGTGCGTTCAAGAGGGCCGTGCTGCTGGGCGCAGGTGGGCTCGATGCTGGCGCGGATGATGGCGCAGAGAACGGACTAGGAGCGACAGATTCATTTTTCCGGGTCTTTCGCATCAGAAAGCTGAAGATAGCCCAGACTACCCAAACGACAAGCCCATAACCGAGGAGATCGCCTACGAGATTCTCTATTGCGAGGGCCGGATCAAAAATCACCATGCACATATCGAGTCTCTCTTTCGCTGGTCGGAGTTACTGCTTTGGCTGTTCCTGCTCCAATTCTGCGTTTAGATGAATCGTTCCCCCATTGACGGTTATTGTCTTACTCCAATCGGCGAATCCTTTTCTCTTTACCACGATCTGGTGATTGCCAGGGGGTATCGGGACAGTGGAGGGGGTGTTACCGACAAATGCGCCGTCAACCTCAATGTCAGCGCCGGAAGGCGTCGAGTCAATCGCAACGGATGCTAGCAGTGCGGGATCAGTCGTCTTGGCTTTCGAATCTTTCTCTGTGACCGTTGCCGCAGCCGCAACAACCCAAAATTTGACATCTCGGCATTTGTCGTTGTCTTTAGGCTCACAGATTTCCATGTCGCGCTTTTCGATCTTCGCTTGATATGTACCGGGCAACAGCATGTCTTTTGGATTCTTGGGCTGTAACTCATAGCTGTTACCGTTGCTAGCCTCAATGAAGGCATGTTCTGCAATCCTGTGCGCCCATCCGGCACCCCCGGAACTTTGTGACCATCCAGCATTGCTGCTGAACCAAGAAAGGTGAAACGTCCCGTGCGGATCTTCGATATTTTTTGTGCTCAGAACTTTGACAGTCAACGGCCAATTCTCCTTAGCCAGCACCGGCTGAACGACGAATGTTAGCAAGAGCAAGCCAATCAGTTTTCTCATTTTGAATTCTCCTTGCTTTTCGAGAGGTTTCTTGCATGGCAAGAATGATCGCCCTTGTAGCGGCGGGAATGCAATCCGCCGCCCTTCCATCAAGACAATTTGTGAACGCTAAAACCCTCACCACTACGGTCAGCCTGGACAGGTCCGGCAGATCGAGCGCAGTTACTCGGTCTTAAAATTGCTCATGCTTACCGATGGAGGTGATGCCACGGGAGCCTCAATTCTGATTTCAAATGCGCTTCCGTTTTGAAAGTGAAATCGCATACTCTCTTCGTTGCTCTTGCCGGTTGTCATTTGCCCAAGTTCGACCTCCACAGTGATTCTGCGAGTCCCAAGGAACTTAGCAACCTGGCCGGGGTCCGCGTCAGCCCGCGTATAAAGCTCGGCAAATAGCTGCTGCGCAAGCGCAACGGCATCCCCGTGGAGAGTGGGGGACAAATGCGTGATTACCGATCCGACTTTGCCATCCTCGAAAAATATCTCCCAAAAATCTGCTGGCGCGGAAGAGGCCTTCTCTTCAACAGACCACACTTCTTGCTTCGATTCCGGTCCAATACCAAGATCCTCCTTCGTCAGTTTGTAATGGCCCGATAGACCGCTCAGGACTACTTCGCGAGTCATTCCAATTCCGACCGCAGAGATTTCTGATGGAGCCTGATGGATGTCCGCCGATCCTTGCACTTGCGCTTGCCCGTTGTCTTGCTTTCCACTTTGGCTGGCAAAAGTGATTGGGGGCGTCGAGGTCTGCGCAGCGTTGTTCGGATCGTTCAATGTTGATTTAATCGCTTTGCTGGCGCATCCATCTGAGTCCTGACTTCCAGACACCCACGGCTCATCATCCGTTTGTTCCGTTTTCTTGAAGACTCTTGAAAGCTCCAAGCTATGAGAAGTAACATCAAATTCGTACTTGAATTCGTGCGGATGATCAGCTTGCCGCCTGTATACCTGCCAGCCCAGTGACCAGATGTGTCTGCATTTGGATTTGTCTATTCCGCGCTTATTACAATAATCGGTATCGAGCGGCGGTCTCAAACTGGATGGTTCACTGAATTCGATTGTGCCCTCATATCGTCCACGAATCGACGGTTGGCGTTCGACGTTCCAAACGACATTTTGCGGTGGCCCATTGGTGTCTACAAAGCCTTCCGCAACCATCTGATCGTAATCAGGAATGCCCTGCGGCATTTCAAGTGGTGGGCAATTCTTAATTGCCTCAGCGATTGAGCGAAGCTGCTCCGTCGCATGTTGCTCGCCAGCGTCCATTTCTCCTATCGGAACTCCAGTTGGAGCGGCAGGTTCTTGAAAAGGCTTAGAAACGGGATCGTGGGGGATGGTCTGGCCGCTGTTTACATTCGGACCAGTTGGAGTTGCCGACTCTGCCGCATGAGGTTTCCAAATGGGGCTGTGGTTCGCGTCCGTCTCTGTATTGTTTGGGACGCAAATCCAATTCCAATGACTCTTTCCGTTGTTATCGCTAACACACTCCGGCGTCACGTCTTTGCAGCCAATCGGAGGAATGGGCTTGATGGGCCGTATTGCACACTGCCCTATTACCAAGGGGCCGCTAGCAATAGATACCAACACCGCCAACACTGCCCAAAGGTGAAAGAATCGCGCTCTTTTCATTTCCATCCCCTCCGCCTCATTTCAGCAAGATTATTTCTTTGGCTTCTCAGACTCTTCAATGAACTCTTTCAGGCTCTTAGCGCAAGCCTCTGCCGTCTTCTGGAATTGGTTGGTTCCCGCTTTGCCCGCCGAATAAGCGAAAACAATCTGTGAAGATCGCGGATCGACAATGGAAATGCTCACATTGGTTGATCCGAGGGCCTCCTTGTGAGCGCGGCGCTCTTGTGCTCTTTCTGCTCCCAGCGCCCAGCCCTGATTCCAGGCATCGTTGCTGCCGTTATTGACATTCGTGCTGTTCACCGCATTTTTATTCACGCTGGAGTCATTGACAACAACCGCTGGTTGGCTAGGGGTTTGATGGTTGACGCTGCTCGTGATGATGTAGTCCGCCTTATCCTTCTCAGCTACCAGGGCCAGCGGAACGTGCTTATTAACAATTGCGGCGGCCAGATATGTCTCGTATCCGCCCATCGGTTGGATGTAGACAGCGGAACCGCTCCTGAGTTGTGGAGCTTGGGCGAGCGCAACAGTGGAGAAAGTGAGCAGCACAAACGCGAGTGCGCGATTCATCGGAAGTTCCTTTCCTTGCGGCGCGGGAGCGTCAAACTGAATGCAGAAGCTAGATTCATGGTTAATTCCTGCATTCGACAAGTCAACAACAATGTGACTCATAGGGTGTGTACGCATCGACTACGGAACGCGAAGATCAAAGCCAATGCCGCTCGATATTCGCATCCGGTTTGGCCGCGCAATCCGCCGCATCCGCGAGGAGCAGGAAATCAATCAGGAAGAGGCTGCGGAGCGTTGCGGGCTGCACAGAACATATTATAGCGGCGTCGAGCGCGGCGTGCGGAACGTCTCTTTGGTCAATATCGAAAAAGTCGCCAAGGGTCTGAAAACGGCCCTGCCGGACCTCTTCCGGCGGCTCTGAATCTGTTTTGTGACACAATCGCCAAACAGGGACGGAAAAAATGGACTCCAGGCCATGGGAAAAATCCGAAACTGCCGAGCGATTTAGGGCGCTTCGTCGGAAGGCCCGCATGAAGCAATCGCATTTGGCGGAAATCATCCGGATTAGCCGTCAGTCCATTTCCGAGATCGAAAATGCTCACGTGATGCCGCACCCCTCGACATGGAAACGTTTCGCCGATCTTGAAGCCAAGCACAACCAGCCCCGAGTTGTTTTGCCCGTTCATTGGGATTGGGATTGATATTCAGGAAGTTTGGGTTCATTCCATCTTGGCTCCGGATCTCGCTCGCTCAGCGACAGAAAGAATTGATCAATGATGTCGTCTGTAGTCACAAAGAGAGTTGCCATGACCATATAGGTGTGATTTACAACGTCGATCATAAGAGTTTTCATCTCGCCATCATCGAAACGGGACAATTTGGGCCAAGAAATCTCTCCGTATGGCGAAACGACCTTAACATCCGAAAAATCGCCTGTCTTGCTGGAAGGAGAAGTTCCGCTATGGAGATTTTCAAGGTGGGTGTTCCGAAACGCATTCAGTGCGATGTGCTTCGTCAGTCGCTTGAGGAGTTCAGGGTCTTCCCTGAGGCGTTTCGCCTGTCTTCCATTCATTGCGGACTCCCTGCGTTAATCGATGCAACGATCTTATATTCTGCGCGTCAGAACTGGCGGCGGTATTTGCTAGAGTCGAAACTCGACAAAAGTCTGGCACAAAAAGGCGACACGCATTGCTCTTTTTGCCAATTCCTGCGCATTGCTCCCCTCTGGAAATTGAATTCAATTCACTAAATTCTCAAGGATTATTCTGCGCCTCAATTTTTGAGCTGAGTCAAAGGACAGTGGCCAGAGCCGCAGATGCGTTTCCCTCAAGCACGGGGTGCTGGACAACTCAAAGCCACTCGCACGGGGTCCGGGGGATTGCCCGTGAATCGGCCTGGAATCGACCTCTCCCCATCAAGGGTTAAAATGCGCCCTGTTTTCGAGTGACGGAGAAAGCCGTCTTTCTGCTTTCAATTGGCCTTACTGCCTCGGGGATTGTCTTGGGTCATCTGTGTACAAATGGCGGATTCAGCGTCGGAGAATGCCAGCAATTTCAGGCGTAAGTGACACTGCCTGAAACGTGCCGGATGCGAAGCTCGATTCATGCAAGCATTCCGAGTATGCTTGCTCATGCGGTGATCGAGCAATGCCGTGGGCTACGCTCTTGGAGCGGTCCGCATGAATAATGCCAGCCTGTGACTGTAGCGGATACTGTAGCGGGTGCCGGTTTAGATGGAGTTGCACAGGTTGGAAGTAGAGAGCCTTAACCCATTGAAAATGCAAGGGCAGCGCATCGGGTGCAAACCGGCATAAATGGCTCTGTAAGGTCTGCAAAACCTTTATGCGCCGGTTCGATCCCGGCCCGCGCCTCCAATACTCTCAACAACTTATACTAGAGGCCGCAATCCTCTAGCTGCCGTTTAGCTGCCGATAAGCAATGAACCGCTTATACGGCAGCGTTTTGCGCAGCCTCAACCGCCCTCAGCCCGCCGCTCAACTGCCCGCTCAGCGATTCAGCCGCCGCGTCTGCCGACGCGTCGAGCACATGAGCGTAGATCTTGAGCAGAATGTCGGGTCGAGAGTGACCGAGGCGTTCCTGCGCCGCTTTGATCGGAACCCGCTCCTCCACCATCTGTGTCGCTCCCCAGTGCCGCAGGAGACGCCACGTGATATGTGGCAGGCCGAGCCGGTCTGCCACCGGCTGAATGCGCCGGCCCAGAAGCGTCTCGTGCCAGATCGGACCGGGCTTCATGGTCTTGCCCGTCTTAATGCGGTTGGGAAACATCCAGTCCTCGTCCCCGGCCCTTATCCGCTCCTTCAACGCAAGCAAACGCGCGACGTCTGCCTCCGTCAGCCGGATCGGGCGGTTCGAGCGGTGGTACTTCGGGGTGTGCAATTCACCCTGATTAACCGCGCGCACGACCCACAGGTTTCTGGTCTCAGGAACCAGGTCCTTCCACTTGAAAGCCAGTTCCTCCGGACGGATCGAAGCGACAGAGACCAGATAGACCAGCGTGCTGATCGGCTCCTCGAGAGCGTTGATCAACTGAATCAGTTGATCGCCGGTCGGGAGTTTCTTCTGTTCTCTGATCTCCTCCGGAGGGAGGTCGGTTCCACGTGCGGGATTGGACGTCATGTATCCGTATTTTTGAGCGGCACGGAAGATGGAACTGAGCCCCCATTTCAGGTTCTTGAGCGTCTGCAGCGCCTTGCCTTCCTTTGCCTTCTGGTTGATGAAGTTCTGTACCGCCTCGACGGTGATCTCGGACAACTGTATGTCGGCGAACTCGGGTAGGAAGTGGGCGCGGATGTTGGTCTCGTATCCGTGCTTCGTCGTCCCCTTCTTGTTCGCCAGCTTCAGTGTTCGATATTTCTCGATAAATCCTCGAAAAGTCATCATCGTCTTCGGTCGGCACTTAACTTGGTTGATGGGTTCAAGGATGACGGCCAATTTCAGCAAAGCGGCCTTCTTCGAGCGAACCTCTTTCACAGAACCGAGGTTTACCGCGCGGCGTCTCCGCAGCTTCTTCCCCGTCTCGGTGATGACATCCTCTCGATAGAAGCCTTCCCACCAGGCTGGATCGCCATCCTCACGCAACCGGACACTGCCGGTCTGGATTCGTTGTCTTTTCAATTTGAAATGCCCCTTTCTCTCGATTGGGGCACTTCCGCTGGGTGATTCCAGCGTAGCACCGACCGGATGCCGTTCCCGCTGGCGGATGTAAGTGGAAATCTTGTCCTGATCGAAGCGAATCCCTCGCAGCCCGAGGCGAACAACCGGCAGAGGGTCAATCGCGTCCTTCTTGGTGCGCGTGTATACCCAGCCGGACGTGACGCCGAACACTTCGCACAAATCCCGAACGGTCAGAAGCTTGGTCGGCTCGACGGCTCGGCCTTCATCGCCCGGCGCGGTATTTGGGATGGGGAAGGTGCGCATCTCGCTCTGGATCCCGTGTATGGGCTTCCCAGACGCAGGCATCATGGGTCGCAACCCGAATTGGGTCAAATTCGCCGACAACTCATGTCTGGCGCAAGCTTTCGCCCGAATGCACCGCAAATTTGACCGAATTTCGAATCCGCCCCATGCTGACTCGGCACTCGAGGAGGCCGAGGTGACGGGACGCACGGGGAATTTCATCGTCGCGGTATTGCTGACGCTTCTCAATGCGGCAGTGACTGTGTACTCAGGCGTGGCGATCTGGAAGGCATGGCCAGGAGACATTTGGGACCGCGGACTCTTGGTTCTCCAGGCCTCACTAGGAACCACCTCGCTCGTGAATGTTTGGGTTCAGGCAATCCTTGGATCGGGCGTTTTGCTTGCTAGTCGGACAATTGAGTGCGGGCAGGGTGCGACGCCGATTCCAGCGGAAGCGCGAGGGCGTGCCGATGTTTGAGTCGATCACCGATCTTGCCGGCAAACTGTCCCAAACGGGCTACTTCATCGATCCAGTGATGACCCAGGTTGTCTATCTCGCGGCCAAACTCCAGAAGCCTCTGCTGCTCGAAGGACCAGCGGGTCCGAAAAGCGGAAGTAGTTTTTTGGATTGAACAGGGATGGCTCCAGGCATCAATCGCCTGCCGCGGCAAACGGAGAACCTACACCATCACGCCCGAAGCGCTGATGAGCCTGTACAAGCAGCATCATGGCGATGTCTTGAAGCGCGGCATTCCGAATCAGGCCCTCTTCGAAGCGTACGTCCAGTACTGCTTCTCCCCGAAACACACGGTTGGAGAACAACTGCTGGATGTCCGGCGGGACAAGCGCGAAAGGGCCGCATATGCAGCGGCCGTTGGAGAAGAGACAGGCAGCGATGAAGAGGAGGAGGAAGGCGATGAAGGAGGGTCACGCGATCTTCAACGCCATGACATCATGATCGCGCAAATAAACGAATTTGCAGGAGGCCCAGGAAACGAAGATGAGTGAGGTTTGTCCCCGTGAAGCACAACACATTCCGTCTCCATTATCGCCTCGAAAGATGATCCTCGGGTCGCTTTATCTTCGCCAGTGGTGCAAGCTCTAAGGGGTGAGTGCATGCGCGCAGCGCCACGGCGCGCTTTGTTCGTTCACGGAATTCATCTCGGCTGCCCATCGGTTTTGTTGATCTATCTTCGCAGAGTCATTTACACGAATGTCGTCAGAGCCCGTCGGAACCCAGAATACCGCCCTCGTTCCGCTTGCAACGTCTCGGTCGTCGTCACCTGTCGTCTGTGAGTGTTATAGAAGTTAGAGTCTGTGTTAAGTAGTGTTACCGCACTGATACTCCGAATTCCAGAAGGACAAACGAACCTAGTGGAGGTTCTGATCATGGATCGGTGTGGGGCGCTAAATATTCCACTTGAAATGAAGATCGCGAAGGAGATCCTGCAATGCAGACCACAGCAGGCCCTAAAACGGCTCGATCTGCAAAGCCGCGAGCCTCAATCCATCGGATTTCTGCTCCGTCATCGGTGGTTCCATTTTCGCGCTGTCCCTCTCGGATCATGTTCGGTCAGGTAGCGCTACATCGTCTTCCGTCGGCTCAATGAGTGACTCCACCTTATCGGTCTTATATTTGAGCCCCTTCACGTAGACGACTTTGCCGGACGCCGACTCGTTGGCGAACAGGCCGGGCTGAAATACACAGATGTTCGCTCCGGGTCCGGCCGAGCTTGGAAAACGGATGCCGTCATACCCTCGTCGGCGGATTAGGTCGGCGACAAGCTGCGTCACGGTGTATTTATGCCGGTCTTCAGGCGCAATGGGAAGCCCGATTTCCCGGCTGATCGTATAACCCAGATGAAAAATCTCCAGGGCCACGTCCGAACTTGAAAAATCGCCAATGTCTATCGCGCCAAAGTCCGCCATACGGATTTCCCGCAGGCAGCGGAAAGAGGCAATTGAGACGTGATGTCCCGGATGCGGGCGGACTTCGGCCGTGGCCGTGGCTTCGTCCGTCGACAGGTAGAGAAAGGAAACGCCGCCGCGATTCAGCCGTCCCGGCGTGGCCTTCGGCGGCGGTGGCGCACCGATGTCGGCTCCTATATAAGGTTGATAGATCGTATCCGCCGTCCATCCGCCATCGCTGCGCATAAATCGCTTGCCGATGCCGATGCGCGCCCTGAACAGGATCGTATCGGCCGGCAGAGCCGCATTGATTCCGTGTTCGAGCTTCGCCAGGAGCTTCGCAAATTCCGCCTCGACCTCGTAGTAATTCTCCTTGGCCAGGCGGCTTACGAGTTTGTCGTACGACGGCGATGATGATGTGCCGATGGCGTCGAGCAGTATTGGCATTTCCTTAAAGTGTCCGCCGTAGATGGCGATGCCTTTGTTGGCCTCAGGCCATGCTTGCTCAAACAGGCTCATCAAGAACCCTTCCGATTCTTCGGCATCGCGCGGAAATCCTGGCATTGCCTTATGTTCGACGATCGGATTCTCGTCGTAGAGAAGGAGTTCCGGTCTGTCTTCCCCGCCCCAATGAGGGTTATAGCTCCACTCGTCGTAGTGGAATCTGACAAGCGCACGAACGAGCGAGGACAGCGCCTCGTGTTTAGCAGGCGCGGATGCGATCAGGTCACGGCGGTGACAAATTCCACATTCATATCCTATCGAGCCGTGCTTGCGGACAAACTTCTTCAGGCTGGGATGCTTCGCGCATTCGACACAGATTGATGACGGCTCCGCACCAGGAAGCGGTGCCGTCTTGCGCGGCGCGGCAGACTTGTTCGACGGCGGCTTCTTCCGTTTTGAGGCGTTTTGGGATTTTGATTTATCGTGCATGGTTTTTCCGCTCTGTTATTTCCGGAAGCTGTCTCGTGTACTCTCGCAGCGGGTACGTATAAGTGCTGCGACGTCTTCGGCGACAGGATTGGCAATCTTGATTTTTCTGAGTGAGGCCAGGACCGTATCGGCCAGTTCGGGGACGCGCTGTTTAACGAGCGGTTTGCCGAGGCCCGCCTCCTCCGCCAGCTGCTCGAAATCCCTTGCCACGACCTTCTCCGACAGATATTCGCCGCCGATCTTCATTGCCATGTCTTTGCTCAGTTCCGGGTAATAGACCGTGCTGACGATGTCGTAAAGCGGCGCAAGCCTGATCTCAAGATTCGCTGTTCCAGTGCCGTGATAGAGCAGGGAGAAGTTCTTGCCGTGCGCGTCGTTGTTGCCGACGAGGTAATTGAAGATCACCGCGTCGAGAAAACGCGCGAGGTCGACGACCGGCGCGCTTGAGACATCGCGCAGGAGGCCAAAACACTGCTTTAGCGACGGGCCGCCCTCTTTCTGGTATTTCATTTCCGAGACGATGCCCTGGGCCTGGCAGAAATCCTCTTGGTGCAGGCGGTCAAGGACGGGCCCCCCGTCGACCGCCGACCGATGCATCCGGTCATAGCGCTCGATCAGCAGATAATCCAAACCGTCGACGCTGCGGGTTTCGACCGCCGCCGCCAGCAGCCCGGATGCCGCCGCGAGTCTCATGCAGAGGTCTTCATTGAAGACGACGCCGGCGAAACGCTCGACGGCGGGTTTGAGAATATGCGTGCTCGGCGCCCCGCCGAGCGGCAGGGAAGTTTCGGTGCCTTCGATGCGGACGGCCACCTTGTCCTGCGCGCCGGCGAGCGAGAGGCGTATCCCTTCGTCACCGGCCAGGAGCGGGCGTTTGGGAAGCTCTTTCAGGATCGCGGCAAATTCGGCCGGCGCGAGCGGTCGGTAGCCGTAATGCTGTTCTGGCAGCTTTTCGCCTGCCGGAATGAAGGTAACGGCGCCGGCGCATTCGCCGCCGATCTGTTCCAGCATGGCGTAGTCGTTGCGCGCGCTGATGCCGAGATTGCGGGCGATGAGTTCGCGATTGGCTTGCTCCGGCAGGATGCCGCTGAAGAAGCCGCGGCACTCGTTGCGCGAGAAGCGCTCTTTACGCAGAGGCAGCGATTGCGAGAGCGGCGTCGCGCCGGGCCGGTCTAGCCAGCTTTCGGCGTAGGCGAAGCGCATCTGGCCGCCATCGTCCTGGATAAGCTGTCCGACGAGGTCGTTGTGCAGATAGACATCGAGTGTTCGCGCCATGTTCAGTCTTCCT
>Ga0302140_10006581_pt1 | contig 14570 bp, 17 predicted proteins | sample I_Bog_E1_1_FD_202095 | JGI IMG/M metagenome (GOLD analysis project Ga0302140, IMG submission 202095) | Peat permafrost microbial communities from Stordalen Mire near Abisko, Sweden - I_Bog_E1_1 | ecosystem: Environmental > Terrestrial > Soil > Wetlands > Peat | place: Sweden: Abisko, Stordalen...
AGGAAGTTGCAGGAGCCGGCTGGGCGATGCGATACGAGTGTGAAGATCTCGGAGATCAGGCGCTGCTGAACGGATGTTTCCTGCTTCTTTTAGCATTTCTTCTCGTTTTCGTGGAGCGCACGTACGAGCTGGGTATAGAATTTTGTCAGGCGCGGTTGCCCGGCATTATTGAAGACCAACACTGCGTTGATCATTTTTGCTTTACAGACGGCGCTCGAGAGGCGAGGCTAGATTTTGGTTGCGTTGGATGTGGGTCGAGAGTCTGATGCAAGGCGAGGCTTGGGAGAAGGCTGACGCGGGTTTGAAGATGGGTGCGTCGAAGCGAAAGTGTGGGGTAGCTCCGAGCTCAGATCTCAACCACTTTAACTGCAACATTAGACTAATACCAGCACACAAGCCATCAATTCCATCGCAATCCATCGTACTTCAACCAAGTCACTCATTCTACGATACTATCTACGCAATCATGACACGCGGCGCACTCTCCAAGCTTGTCCGGGGCTCTAGGACGAGCATCAGACCATTAGCCAGCCAGAGCTCGTCAGCAGCTATCAGGGCTTCGATGTTACGTCCAGCTATCCTGCCAATTGCTATGCATGTATCTCGAGCAAGCTCAATCCAAGGCCCCAGGTTCTTCTCATCAACAAGACCTTCCCTCAAAGGTCTGTCGCCGGAATCCGAGAATCCGCAGCCAACCCCAAGAGAACCCGAGCATAACGTAACAGAATCAGTTTCCGGGCCCGCGGACATCACAATCGAGCAGTTTCACGAGGTGGCAGATGCGTATCTAGAGGCGCTGATTGAGAAGCTGGAGGAGCTGCAGGAGGAGACGGAGGAGGTCGATGTTGAGTATAGCGTTTGTCCCCTTTTTTTCCCAATGCTGCTTTGGAGGAATTAGGATTGTAGGATTATTGCTGATGAGGATTTTTCTACAGGCAGGAGTCCTCACTCTGTCTTTCCCGCCTAATGGCACCTACGTAATTAACAAGCAGCCACCCAACAAGCAAATCTGGCTTTCGTCCCCCAAAACAGGCCCCAAACGCTACGACTACGTGGTGCTGAGTGAAGGGCAAGACGCGAAGGAGGGAACAGGCAAGGCAGACTGGGTGTACCTCAGAGATGGGAGTACATTGACGGAACTGCTGCATACAGAGGTTGGGGTCGATATGGAGCAGCCCTACGCACCGGTTCCGCATCAAGGTGACTGAAGGATGAAAGCTCCGCCGTATAGGGCTTTACGTGTAGAGATGAATGTCAATATCCGAATTAAGTAGGTAGCAGACGAGAAGGAGTCTGGAGCTGTCAGCGTGTGACACATGCTGGGGTCTTCTGATGGAATAGGTAAAGAGAGACGAGAAATATCAGCCCGTTGTCTTCGCAATCCTACCCCGTCATGGCTCAGCCTCGGTATAGGAACACGCTGTTTATTATGCCCGTGAGGCGTCATCTCGTGACTGGATTTGGTAGCCTTCCTGGTGAGAGTGATTGGGGGCGAATCAGTTGCTTTTCCAAGAGCCGATGCAAGTCATCAATTCTGGTTCAGCTGTGCCTACGGGGAATGCCCAACCCTCCATCCGTCTTGAAGCTCCTCACATGAAGCTTGCAGCCCCTTTCGTACACCGCCGTATGCACGAGGACAGACGACAACTCTCTTGCGAGAGCATGAAGCATGTGAGTTCACATTGGCTTCGTTCTGCTCTTAGCATCGCATAGTAAACAACATCTCATTCAATGCCCTAAGATCCAAGACACCCATCCCTATTCTCCTAACGGCTCAGCAGCTGTGCCTTTTCACCCTAGTTTCCAGATCAGGTCTTGCTTCTAGAAGACGAGGAAAAAGCGTCATCATCGTATTCCGTAAAGACCTCCACCACCGCTTTCCAAACCCTTGGTTACACACGAACTCCCTCCTTCCGCCCCACAGACGCAACCGCCCAACCCAGCCATTATCCCATGCCGCAATGTCCAATCATCGATCTCGGCTTACCTCAGCCTCTGCCGCCCAGCGTCAAAGCAACCCTGCATGTTCCTCCCCTCCCCATGCCTGACACGCAGAACGACGTCCGTCCATAGGCCGTAAATACGCGTTGGGGAATCGCGATAGGTTGAGAAAGCCGGGCACGCTGCCACGTTGCTGAAGCTCTCTTAAGCAGTGCGGTTGAGAGACGGCTTGGAGTTAGAACTCTCGCTACAACAGCAACCCGCTCTCCTGGTAAGAATCTCACTGCATGCCCTGTCTCCCAGCCATGATTTTTAGCAACCTGTCAATAAATAGCAATGAGGGACCGAGGAAGATGGTGCGTCCCTGGATGAATGGTAATATGCGCTTGATTAAGGGGGATGGGTTTACGATTGATCTGCGCATATGGGAGAGGAGGCAGATGCGGCGAGGGTGCGCGGTTCATGCCGAGTGTGCAGAGTGCTGGCAGGGATTTTCACGTCATCTTCCTTGTACTGCTCAGGGGGTCGTGGTGTGATTGTGGTGCTGCTTGCTTGGAGTAAGGTGGCCGGCTGTACTTAGACTGTCTCGTAGGACGGGCACTTTTGGCGATCAAGAAGATGCATGGAAGGAAAGTAGCCGGGTGCCGGTGAGCTTTTTCGGGTGTTGGGGGCGGCGGTGATGAAGGACGATCATTTTTGGGAAACCAGATGTAAACAAGTTGCTGAAGTCAGATGGAGTATACATTTCTGGGAAGGTCAAGTCACCCATGGTCCCCCCCTGTATCTGGTGCAGGGCTATGGCGCGTCCGCAATTTTCTACATCCGCTTCGAGATTGCCTTGCATGATAACAGTCGAAGTCCACCTCTGTAATCCAAAATCAACCAGAATTGACGTCAAATTTGATGGAGGACGTTTTACGGAGGTGTACAGTACTTTTGCCTTTTGACATCTGGAGCGTGGCTAACGGGCCCGCGGCTTGGCGTCGCTCACACGCATCGTCCTGCAGGTGTGGCTAGGCTGAATTGTTTCAGGTAGCATTCTGCATCGCTGCGAGCTTTGTGATACCGTCTCATATTTGGAATAAATTGGACCCCTCCCCACGCGTGGTAGTCCCCCGTCGTCCGCCTTGGAATCACTGGTTCACATTTACGACAACCGAGCCCCAAAACCACAACTCCCTTGCTCTTTGTCCCAAGTGGCTTTTCGGATTCGGTTCTCAACTTGCTCGATTGGAAGACAGACGAGGTGAGAGATCAAAAACGGTTTCGATCGGAGTGATCAAACCGAATTGTATGTCGCCCAGCTGGTGGTTTGAAGCGGCACTGCGTTGAGGTCTCGGACCCCTTGTGAAACAAAGACTACTATTCTCCATTTGCCCTGTACTTCAGAAAATCGACTCCACGTGCCCCCCTTATGGCTTCGTAGGACTTTGTAGCTAGATGCACTTTAGCGCAGCATCATTTTTTCCAAAGAGTCATCTGTGTTAAGTGAATGACAGAGGTCGTTGTGGCTTGTATCTTTTAGTAGTCGATGATCAGCGAACTTGGCCGCTGTGACATAGCTAGATATTCCAGGTGAAGGCATTGGGGTCCAAGGTTTGACATCCTGGTGGTAAAAGCGGACAGAAGGGGAGGGTGACAGTCCTTTGCATGCATCGCGCGGGGAAATTTTCAACTGAACATTCCAACGAAGTAGGGAGCGGACCCACGGACTTTAGAAGTTGCGGTGGGTGGCAGTATCTTTTGGAGGTGGTCAACGGAAATAAGCCAGTGAGAACGTCTGACTGCGTATGCTAAGCGCTGCGCCGCCATAGAACATCAAGAGTCTAAGTCTGGGCATGCAGGTGGTGCAGACCTTGAAATCGATTGGAACCCTCCTGGATACTAGCACCTCGAGTGCTCGACGGGAACGCGTTGGGCAGGGCTGGCCGAAGCTATTGGTGGGTAAGGCGTGTGGGACTTCGGTACGTCCTCTATCAAGTTTCTTCTGCGTCTCGCAGCGTGTCGTTCACCACGCGGGCTTTGCCCTGCATGAACTGCAGCATCTGGGCTGCCCCGGATCAGGTGATCGAAGTAGAGAGGCGTTGCGATTCGTGGAGAGTACGAGCATGCTTGCAGTAATCCTCTCACTGGCGATGAATCCAACGTCCCTTCGCATACTCAGCTGTAGATCCTTCCTGAACCTTAATTTCCTTGATTTAAGCCGTCACAGGAACTTGAGCCTGCTCTTCCGTCTTCGTACCCTCGTCTCCGGCTTCAGGTAGGTCGTTCTAGGGATCTCGGTCAGCGTCTGGATAATAGAATCTCCCTACGGAACGTCTGGGCGACCCGAGATGACCGGGAGGAAGACTTACCACGTCAAAAATGACCCGGATCATTAGACTGCAGCTTGGGCAGACGGCGATGTCTTCCTGGTCTCTCAGGTCCGCAATGGCGATTTCGAAGCGGTCGCCGCAGGGGCAAGGGTAGTGGTAGATCTGGAGAGCTGAGTCGAAGGTCATGTCCTCAATTTCGATCTCGTCGTAGATGTTCTCGGCCATTTTGGGCACTCCTTCCGGCGTACGCTGGCTGCTTGCTGGTGGCGCTGTGCAAGTCTGGGGATGTGTAGGAGTAGGTACGAAGACGTAGGCTGTGGTGGGGAAGGAATTTTATGGAGGAGGCAAGACTTCTTAGCGCGATGACTAACCAACTCGGCTATTTTTGGTTGTCCCTTCTAGTGGAGGACACGGGGGTTGTATAAACTCTATTCCATCCTCAACGTCTTTCTCTTCCATATATCGAGCTTTGCAGCATCCTTCAGCTGCTACTCCAAGCTGGAGACTGTCCCAACTGCCGGCAAGCGCCCTCACAGCCGGGAGAAACCCAGCACGCAGTTCTCGATACGGAAGTGCCCCGCGCTTTGAGCTTGCATGCTGACAGAAGGTGGCACGTTCGCCATGCCCCATCAGTAAAGGCCTCTCCCTTTCTGGCCCAGCTCATCCCGCGTCCTCGTCTCTATGAGTGGTGCGCGTCTCTCACCAAGCCCCTTGTAGGTCTCAGCAAGCGATTTTCTACTGGCTCCTCGTTCCCATGGGCCATGCCTCACTCAGTCTGCTCTCCTTGTCTCTTCCCGTTCTTGTTGGCACCCATCGGCATATCATCCACTTTGGGGACCCGTTGCAGTTACAGTACAGAGGAATATGCCGCCTTCCCAAGCTTCCTTGCGGGTTCTTCATGGCTCGCTTGCAGCGCTTGGAAAACAAGCCCTGCAAGCCCCCGCCAGAGCCCAAGCTGCTCCCCCATGCTCGCTGTTTTGCCTTGCCAAGCCGTTCTCGCCCCCAAGTTCTGCACGTCCTTTCATCACAGGCCTCCCCTGCCCTTGCCGCTACAACGCTCACTTAATGCCGGTGAGGATGACGGTGCCCAACTACGACTGATTAGGCAGTATATCTACGAAGCATAGATGATGGCCAGTCTTCCATGGAGCGGGAAGTCGACGCGGGTGGGTCACCCGGCGCCGTTCGGCATTCGCTCACTAAGGACCCCACTGAGTCTAGTCAATTAATACATGCTTTATGATGTTGAAAGTCATTAACACATCCAGGCCATCTCAACACTGAATGCTCTGGTATTTGAACTTACGTCCATCGTCCATAATCTTTCCAGTCATCCCCACTCTCTGTAAGCTTGGCGGTCAGGACTAATGATGCCGGCCACGGCGAGAAAACGCGCGTCAACACCTAGAAGCAAGAATGGCTGTGTCACTTGCAAGTAAGGCCGTTCTTACACATTTTACAAATCGTTGAGCCTCAATGCTGACGTCTAACTCCAAAAATAGGATCAGAAGACTCAAATGTGGCGAAGAGAAGCCGAGTTGTCTTCGATGTATCAAATCGGGGTGGCATTGCGATGGCTACGAGCATGTGCCAAAGTTGCCATCTATTGGGGCCATGGGTCTGGCACCAATTCGATCTCGAACTCTATCAACATCACCATCTGCTTCCCCAACTCCGGCCCAATCTACAACATTTACAGTTCCCCAGCTTGACGATAGGGAGGCTGCCTACTTCCAAACCTTCTTCAAAGACGTGGCACCGCAGTTCCAGGATTGTGTTGCGTTGTGGAACTTCGCTCGAAAAGCAAGCAAATCGTCCTATTCTATCCGGCATGGACTCGTAGCTCTTGGAGCCTTATCCAAAAGTGCAAAGCGGTCTTCTTCAAACCACTATCGAGTCGATCTCCCGCAAGGCACTCACAGGGAGCTTGCGCTGGAGCAATATCAGAAAGCTCTGTCAGGTCTTCGAGAGTCGATCGGAGGTATCGGTCGAGGCCGCCCTGTGCGGACGACTCTTGTATCTTGTCTCATACTCTCGTGTTTTGAGAACTTCCTCGGTAATGCAGGCTTCTCACTTCAACATGTAACATGGGCTCGGCACGTCCTGTCTTCCTCGGTATCACCCAAGGCGAACCCGTCGACTTCGATGGATGTTGAGGAAGGAGAAGATATCGTGACGACTGCCTTCTACTTGATGGACCTACAGGCCTTGTTATTACTGGGTTCTGATGAGAAGCGCACTTATTTCAAGTTCGATCAACGAGATCCGATAATCTCCTTGCCAGCCAAATTTGCCACACTTGACGAGGCCAAGAAGGCGCGACACATGCTCGTCTGGAATGGTTACAGAACAGTCTACCTGACGGACTTTTACCAGTATGGACCAATCGAGGCAATCCCATTATCGGTCATCGAAATGCGAGACGATCTTGTCAGTCAAATATATGTACTTCACCAGCAGATAGATCTACTTCTGCTAGGTAGCAAGCCGGACCTTCACTTGCATCCTCTCGCTCGACCTGAAGCCATCAAGGTTTATTCTACAACACTTCTTATCAGACTTGCGATGTCTTTACAAGCTCCGCAAATCACTTCCGACGCACTGTTACCTGAATTTGAGTATCTTCTAACGATGGCAAGAGCGGCGCTTGAGTACGAGGCAGAAGGCTGCCAGTTGATACAAGGTAAGCACACTCACTACACTCGTCCCAATGGCATTAGTTCTACTTTTGAGGGCACGATTATCGACATGAAACAACACCTAACGCGCAAAATAGAAGGCGAAGTATACTGTGTGGAAGTCCGCACACTAAACATACTACACCTCATCGCCACGAGATGCCGCGAGCCCTCCATACGACGTCAAGCAATCGCTCTCCTCCTTGCTGTCCATCGAAGAGAATCTATGTATGACTCCGTCCTGGCTGGCAAGGTTGGCCAGTGGATGATGGACATCGAAGAGGAAGCAGTAGACGAGAACGGGGATATCCCGGAGTATGCGAGAGCCTGGGGCGAGTGCGTCGAGTTGGAATTGCATCAACGGAGGGCGAAAGTAAAATGTCGGCAGAACGTATTGGGCGGAGGCTGGATATGGAGGGAAACGCAGATCTCTTGGTAATTGAATAACCGTGCCCATGATCTTGGAACTCAAGGTCTCAAGCCTTGAGCTTCTAGATGGCCAGATTTTGTAAGTCCTCGCTGGGGTGATGTCAGGCTGAGGACAAGCTTGGCTGACATGTCGTCCAGTCTCTATTATCAAAAAGCGTGCGCCAATATACCCCATTTGTTCGTTGAAACCTGAAATTTCACACGAAACACTTTTACTCTACCGTAGTGCGCGAGCGTTCATCTTCTCTGGCCTCTCGGAGCCTTGAAGCCATGCTTGACGTGAAAATAGCATGATGCACAAAGCGATTGTGACTCAGTTTCTCGTAAAGGTTTCACTCTTTAAACTACAATGTCCCTCTCTAGGACAAAGACCAGAGAAGTCGAGATACACACTCCCAGGCACCATCTTGCGATATGCGCATATAGATGCACATAATCTTTGAGGCGAATAGAGCGAAGAAATTCCATCAGGCAATAGCCCTGAAGACATTCTTCGCATAACGTTACAATGCTCTCAACCGATCTCAAGATGTATGGAAGGAAATCGCCAAGGTCTGCACCACTTTTCGTTCAGACAACTCAACTGACCGCTACCAGACCCTTCGCCACAGTCGCCAGCTACTTCCTTTTGCTTGTCGAATGTATTGTCGGATCCACCATCGAACATTTTCGCTGTCATGGAAGCTTGTGAGCTTTTCTCACAAGCCAGTCTAGATCGCATCAATTAGCAACCATCCATGGAAGATGATCGACTGTCAGTTACCTTCTCCTCAAGTGCCTTCCGATCCATAGCCGCTTTGGACAACAACACGAACCTCGGGATCTTCGAGATATCGTTAGTCTCAAATACCTCCTTCCAATACGTGACCATGTCTGGGACAATTACTCCATGACACCGTGGACAATTCCTCGAGGTGTGGCCCTTGGACTTGGTAATCGTAAGCGTCTTCAAGTTAGGAAAACGCCGCAACCGCAAGTCGCCCAGGCAGTACGTCGACAAACAGTCTTGGAGATCGAGAGCTACATGGCGAACACTCTTCCTCCAATCCGTGACCTCAATCCCATGGCGAAAAACCACGCTGTCGCTGATATAGCATTTCCGGAAATGCTCCACAGTGCGTACATCAGCTAGGAGGACTGTATCGCGTGCCCAGTCGATGTAAAGAGGCTTTGCAAGGCGGTCTGCAAATGCTGGGGAGTATCGTCTGAGAGCGATGGCTCGCGAGTTGCGGCACGCGTGGAAGAGACCACTGGGGACTGGGGGAACGTTGGAATGCGTCTTGAATATGAGACCGAAAGAGGTGGACCAGGATACATCTTCTTCGTCGACAGGCTTGTCCCATTTTCGGCTGTAGATCGTGATGGTTCGTGCCTTGGGGAGTGCGAGCTTCCAGATCATGGCTTGGATTTCGGGCGGGAGCTTTGCAAGGGGAATGGCCTCATCGCTGGACTGGGAGGAAGAAGGCGTGGCGTCGGAGCTCATGATGGCAAAGGTGTTTGCCTGGAGGCGTGTTGTTGGAGAAATAGTGTCTTTTGCAACTGGGAAAGGAGGTTGTTTATCACTTGGCAAGTTGGCAGTTGTCTCACGATGAAGGTGGGAGATTTATTCTCGATCTTTCTCGATATTCACTTCCTGCTGAAACCCCTTTGTCTCTGTGGACTCGGAAGCTCCTGGCTCTATCTCGGCATTTCTGTCGCTTCCCATCACAATGAAACTGTCCAACTTGATATGATGTCCAGCGAGGCGCTCGCTTCTCTTCTTGATCTTTGAAAGCAATCTGCAAAGGTCTGCCGCACTCCCATCCTCAATACCGCGGCTGACAGATTCCAAAGTACCCCATGTATCGAACTCCACCAAGAAGAAAACCCAATACGCCCAAGCCCCTATATTGCGAACTGAAAGCGGAGCTCACAATCCAGTCTCGATGATGTTAGCTATGATACCAGACCTTGGAAGGCTCAACGACGTACTCTTTCGCTCTCTCTCATCTGCCTCATCTCCTGGGGTGTCAACCAGATGACTTGAGGTAGTTTGGATTCGTCGTCAGTCTTGAGTTGCTTTTTCCACTCCTTGTATAATTCTTGCTTGTTCTCCTTGTTGACAGCTTCCTGATCTTGTGGTCTGGAAGCCAGAGTCGGCCAGTCCTCCTGCAACATTACCATCTTCAGACTTACGCAATAAAGTCTTTTGTGCAGTATTTCACCAACGTCGCGATAGGGTCCTTCCATATCACTAACACTACGCAGCGCAAGGCGAGAGATGCGCCTCAACCAATGTGGTTCCAGCTTGTAGATCTTGCCACCTATCAAATACTCCGGCTGACCCGTCATGCACATCTGGGTCATAGCCAAGATGTCATCAAAGCACAAAGTATCATTCTTCCAGTCGAAGTACAACCACTTTTCGAGTTGGTTTTTGAAAGCAGGCGAGTACCGTTTGAGGGCCAGGGTGCGAGACTCTCTGCACGTTAGGAAGACTCCGCGGGGCATAGGACAAGCGTTGGATACCAGCTTGAATTGAATAGAGGGGTCATCATCTGCAATAGAGGGGTCGTTTGCTACGGTGTTCCAATCAAACAGTGGTTCGGCGGTGATGGAGATGGTTCGGGGCTTGGGTAGCGCCAACTTCCAGATCATGTCGCGCAACTCAGGAGCCAATTTCGGAAACAAGGTGAACTCTTCGAGGCCAATGAGGCTGCCAGCATCAACGGTCGCAGCAGCCATGAATTTCGATGATGATCGAGTTGTTGCTGTGCAGCGATTGATTCTGTCGTTGAAGGAGGAAGCTTGTTGTGGACGGAATGAAATCGCTTTTGAGCTGCAACTGGTTCAACTCTTTTTTCACAGAGCCTCCGTGAGCGTCATGAATCTGGTGAATTTATTCTCCTTCGCAAGGTTAATTCCACCAAAGGTGAGCCAGCTTCACCTTTACACATTTTGAATTTCACTCTGCATGCACTTTCACATTTCCTACATTCCATGCAAGCTATCTAAGTTTCAATTTGATGAGTTCAAAATGTATATTCTCTTTCGCCCTTTGCTTGATTCTTGCACCTCACAATTTGTAAACTCAGTCCTCATTACACAGGCCCGTCTTCAGTGAAGGCCGCCGCCGGCTCCGCTTCGTTTTCACTGTTTCACGACCTCTTATACCTAGCTAGGCGCAAGTCAAGTGCTCCCAGGTTCACTGTCCAAACTGTGCCAAGAAGTGCAGCAACGTTGCTTTGAATTCCAGGATCCCTCACACAATTCTCCCCAGGAAAGTATTCCCGAGGACTGGACTAGTTCAATTCGCTGCATGGAATTGTTTCAAATATTTTCTTAGTGCTCAAAGAATCGTTCTTCCTCTTTCCTGATTGTTTCTAGTCCAGCTGCCCGACCTGCATTAGCCAGATCCGACAACCACTTCGTCTTCGACGCTTAGCTCCCGGCGCTTAGAGCACATTTACAAGGAACCGTGCATATGGCGTCGTGCTCCCACCAAGTCCTGTTCCGGAGTGGAGGGTAAGCACGAGCGTAAAGTGGACGAACCACTTAGTTGTGGATCCAAGCCCCAACTAGGGCACCAGAGAGCAAACAAGAATCTTCACAGCCTCTAATACTCATTCCGCAAGAAGTCTTTTCTGGTCGACATGTATCCCTACATTCCATTCCATCAAATAGGGTCATGGGAAACGCTTTCGTGTTCGTTCCATCGTCCCAAGTCTGTGGGACCATGGCTTACGAGCATCCGTGTCAGCCTGTGCCGCATGCTGTGCACGGCGCAGTATCCTCCCTATCCTCCATATCCTCCTTCTCGAAGCGGAAGATAAGGGATTTGGAACAGGCATTACTTGGCACTTTGGCCAAGAAGCTCCAAACGCAACGCTGCTGTGCGGCGTGGAGAATCCCTGTGTGGATATACGGGGAGTCGCGGACCACGTCGCGATCCCATCATCCCAGCAGAACAATCCAGGGTCCCGCGCATGATGGACCGCGCTGCAGGGAGCGTGGAACGTTGGAATGGAAGGATTCACCGGGGTTCCGTCTGGTCGCCGTCTTCTTCCTGATACGGCGTCGCCCACGCTGGGATCCCACGTTCCTTTCAGGAAACAAGATGTCGAAACTTGTCAACTTCTAGGGCTCGGACCAGCTTCCCGAAAGTTCGGGGCAGTGCTGCTGTGCAATGAATTCAACCGCGTTCAGCCGAAAGAATCCACTTACATCGGAGACTTTTCCCACCTTTCATCTCTCCCCCTTAGACTTGCCCGCATATTGACAAGTGCTTATTCTCTGTGTGCAGGTTTACTCTTCCATGAACAGGGGAGACGTCAGTTTCCAAGTTTATGGTCGGGTCGTAGCTTTACTGATTGGTTGATGTCGTGCTTCCGCCAAGTGAGCTGCTAGTGATGCCACACGTTTGCATTAGCTGTGCTTGAAGTATAGTAACCCACGTGGAACTAGAATCCTTCATATTGCACGCTAAAGGCAAAAGTTCTATTTGAACATTATGTTGTTTCTAGGGCGGCATTGGAGCTGGTGCGCTGCTTCTCAAGTCCTCAGATTCTTTTATACTCAAGAGCAGAAGTAAACTTGAGACGGGGCTTAGAAACCGTGTCGTATGAGTCGGTAAGGTAAGGGTTTGCCTTTGTTATCTTAAAGTGGTAAAGTCCATTATAAATTCGTCTGCTAATATCTAAGGCCTCTTAGAAAACTTTGAGTTTCCTCTTGGTAGGCAGCAAGCACCTCAATATCAGATAGTACGATGCAGTGCTTTGGCCTCTGCCGTATCTTTTCTGCTGCTATACTTTCTCACGCCATATGTCTCGCATAATAAGTTGGTCATTCTTGAGTCCGTGGAAAAACAAGTATTGATGCCACCTTGTAGTCTCTTTGAAGACATAAATAGTGAACTACGATCATTCAGGCCGTGGATGATATACACTAAACACGTTTGTTTGATTATAGAACATTAGCCTTGGTACTTTTGAAGTTTCCGTGACTAAGGCAATTTCAAGAACTAACCACGCCTCAAGCTCTTCCTTATACCATGTCACGACTCACGACATTCAACCACCCCATTCTACAAAAGCTAGAACACATGAGCTGTCCGTACCGCTATATTGCTTCTCTCTCAAGTGTGAGGTGGATAAGCTTGTAGCAGCCGGGAATTGCGCTCAAATCTCTCTGTAAGAGCTGCCAGACACGCAGACTGCCGATCTGGATTCAATGGGTCTGCCAAGAGCTGCTCTAGCAGGTCTTCTTCGAGAGAAGAAGCCACCGGGAAAAGGGTCATGATGCAACGGTCGTCTGGATCAAAGTTGTAGATGTGTTTCACTAGCAATCGCATCGTCTCAACACTTCTCGCTATTGCCGCTAGCATCAATGGCGTTTCCCAATATTCATTTCGTGACTCTGGGGTGACACCATCCGTTGCCAGTAGAAGCTGAACCACGCCCGCATGCCCATTGTGTGCGGCCAAAGCCAGTGGAGTGTTACCGCTACAGTTTCTGTGTTCTGGATTGGCTTGTCCATGCTCCAGAAAAAGCTGAACAACACCGGCGTGCCCATTTGCAGCGGCCCATGACAGCGGAGACCAAGAATCTCGATCCGAAATATTTGCGTTGGCTTGGTGCCCGATGTGGAGTTGACTGGCTATGGCAAGGTGGCCGTGTCCTGCAGCATATGATAGTGGTGTTCTCCCTTCGCTGTCGCGAGAATCTACATCGGCTGAATCGTAGCCCAAGAATATTAGAACAGCAGATAAGTGTCCGTTAGATGCTGCATAAGAGAGCGGGGTTCGACGATTGGAATCCATGATGTTGTGCAGATACCCGGCATCGAGCAAACAGCGAATGGACTCTGTCAACCCAAAATATACTACGAGGTGTAACCCAGTAATTCACGATGAATAGTATTCCTCATTATCGTCTCCAAAAGTTGTGTTCCAACGGTGGATCACTTCTTGAATAGAAGTGGAAACATGTGATTCCATCTTCAAGAAATTCAACACTAGCTTATCTTGCTCCATTTGAGCAGCTTTGACATAATGTGCCCAATATGCAGAAACATAGGAGAAGAAGCAATGGCGTTCAGATCGACGTTCGATTTCTGCGTCCGTTCCGCAGTCCGATTCCGTCTCGCAGTCTGATTCCATGGCTCCTTTACTTAGATGGCTGTGGTGGCTGCTTGAGCCCGCAGCCCCTGGGCTAGATGTTGTTCTTCTGTCCTCTCTACTTGTGCGTAATGATACTGCAGTCTTTGAAACCTCGGATTCGGTAGACGTAATGATATTGGTCCCCGAAGAAGCTTCTTGCATCCTCGAAAATGTAAGAGATGAAGCGCTGGAATAGGAGTTTTTGTCCCAGTCTTCGTCTAGATCGTAATGCTTATTTTCGAATGTTTTGAATGAGAGATATGTAACGCAAACAGTCGCAATCTCCTTGTTAGCGCAAGGAAACCAGTAATTCTGCGTTCTCTGAAAATATTCTTGTGTCGTGTAGTGTACCAAACGGATGATGTTACTCTCTCTATCAACGGTGACCAAGCCGGCACACGCGGAGACTATATCCTTAAGATCGGGAATATTCTCTTTGTCAAGTTCCGTGTGCCCCACTTCTACACCAAGGGCGTGCTGCAGCTCGGTCGTTGTGAGCGGCCTGGTTGCGAAAGAGATCCAGGTCAAGACCTGCTTTGCAAGTTGCTTTTGCTCTGTAAGTTGGCTGTCAATGCGTCTCATTGCGTCTTCATACGCATAGTCGTATGCTCCTGATCCGACGTTTAAATTTTTCAAAGCAATTCGTACGGCCTTTGGTGCTCTCTTTCCGATCAAAGATTCAAGATGGAGTTGTGCGAGTAGAAACCTTGCAAAATTAGCTTGATGGAGACGAGTTATTCGGTTTAGGAGACATACATCCCATCCACAGCTTTGATTATCCCAGTCTTGATATCATCTTTTAGCTCTGAACTGCGAACTACAAATCCTGGAAGCCGGAACATATGGCCGTCAAGAAATTTCCGTACATCATCATCACAAGCACGGATCTCCAAGGTTGGATCTCCCTCAAAAGCCGTTTCGATGCTCGTCATTGGCCGAAAAGTAGCAAGTAAAGAAAACCCACATTTTGCTCGAAGATCAAAGAGGTTTGACAGGAATTCTTCACGACAGCCCCCGGCAGGACATTCATCGAGTGCATCAACGATAATGAAGACTCTCGAATATGATGTC
>Ga0302140_10006582_pt1 | contig 14569 bp, 12 predicted proteins | sample I_Bog_E1_1_FD_202095 | JGI IMG/M metagenome (GOLD analysis project Ga0302140, IMG submission 202095) | Peat permafrost microbial communities from Stordalen Mire near Abisko, Sweden - I_Bog_E1_1 | ecosystem: Environmental > Terrestrial > Soil > Wetlands > Peat | place: Sweden: Abisko, Stordalen...
CTTGCGAGACCTCCTCGAGGTCGGATCCGGCGAAGCTGTCGAGCGCGTCACGTTGCGCGGCCTGGTGCAGCAACGACTGGTGGACGTGCTGGCCGTGCAGATCAACAAGGCCGTCACCGATCTCAGACAGCGACGACGCCGGCGCCATGCGCCCGTCCAAATATGCACGCGAGCGCCCGTCCACAGGGACCGACCGAGACAGCACGACCTCTCGCCCAGCGATGACGAATCGCCCTTCGACGACAGCCTCCGCGGCGCCGGCCCGAACGATTGCAGCATCGGCCCGACCTCCGAGCAGTAGCTCCAACGCCTCAACGACGAGGGTCTTTCCGGCGCCGGTCTCACCAGTGAGCGCTGTCATGCCCGGGCCGATGACAAGGTCGAGATCTGCTATGACACCGAGATCCCGCACTCGGAGCTCGACAAGCATCGCTCGCCTCAGCGGTCGGTCAAGACGAAACGATGCCGGAGTGCCGAATAGAAATCGCGCTCGCCGAAGCTGATCAGCCTCGCCGACTCCGAGGCGGCGCGGCACAGCACGCTGTCCCCGGTGGCAAGCTGGACGACGCGCGCGCCGTCGATTACCGCGGCGGCAGCCCTGTCGTCAAGGATCGTGAGCCGGACCGACTCGCGGGGCTCCAACACGAGAGACCTGTCGAAGGGCATGTGAGGCGACACCGGTGTCAGCACCATGGCTCGCAGCTTCGGGGACACGACTGGTCCACGTGCGGACAAGTTGTAGGCCGTCGAGCCAGTCGGCGTGGAGACGAGTATCCCGTCAGCGACGTAGGTCAGAAAGGCACGACCGGCGATCTCGACACCCACTCGGATCGTATGACCGGGCCCGGTCCTTTCGACTATCGCGTCGTTCAGCGCCATGAACCGACCCTCGACACTGCCCTCGAGCTCCACGTCGAGGGCCATGCGCTCCTCGACCAGATAGTCGCCGGCCAGCATCCTTTCGAATGCACTCTCGATTCCGGCCGGCTCGACCGCGGTGAGATAACCCATGCGCCCGAGGTTCACGCCCAGCACCGGGACCCGCGATGCGAGTACGAGCTCGACGGTGCGCAGCATGGTTCCGTCGCCTCCGAGACTTACCGCGAACTCCACCCCGTCAGTCTCGGCAAAGGGCCTTTCAGGCCCAACTCCGCGGATCTCGACCACGTCACGGCCGTGACTCTGCCACCAGCGAGCAGCGGTCCTCGCCAGCTCCCACGCGGCAGGTCGCTCGGGGTGCACCACGAGAAGGATCGGAGACACGCACCAATCCTTGCGGTCCCGATCCTCATTTGCCACCCGTGAAGGGGGCGTCACAGCTCAACTGCTGCTGGGCTGGGATTTCTTTACAGCTGGCACCTTCTTCGCGGCAGCGGGCTTGCTCACGCTCGCCAGCTTTGTGGCCGGTGCGGACTTCTTGGTCACTGCGGTCTTGTGCGCCAAAGCAGGCTTCGCGCTCGTCGTCTTCTTGGCCGCTGCAGGCTTCGCGCTCGTCGTCTTCTTCGTCGCTGCCGGCTTCTTGACTGCGTCGGGCTTCTTGGCTGCGGTGGTCTTCTTCTCCGACCCCGACTTCCTGTCGGCTGCGACCTTCTTGCCCGTCGGCTTGGCTGCACCCGCCTTCTTGGTACCAGTCACAGTCCGGCTCGCAGCCTCCATCACAGGGGCCGCGGCCTTGGTTGTGCGCTCCACGAACTGCTGTACGACCTTGATCACATCCTGATTGGTCGCGAGATTGAAGTGCTTGATCTGCGCGCGAATCTCCTTGCGGACGATGTCGCCGAACTGCTCGGCGCTCCGGAGGCCGCGCTGGACGAAATCGTCTGCCCAGTCCTCTGCATGTTCGCGTCCGACCTCGGTCTCCCTTGCGAGCTCACGGGCGACCTTCTGGACCCGTTTGCGGCTCATCTCGGTGAATTCCTTCCCGGCGTCAACGTATCTCTCGAGCGGCTTCTTCTTCTTGTCTGGCATGCCCGCATTATACCCGTCTGCTTGCAATAGCAAGCACTCATACAACAAGTCCCGTGGACGCTGCTTGCTCGAGCTAGCACCGCTGCGACAGCTTCAGCCAAGCTCGCTCTTGACGAGAGTGAGGAGATCGGCCGCCTCGACATCAGGCTCGGGATCGAGCGGGCCGTGTTGAGCATGGGTGATACCTGTGAGAACAAGACCGAAGCGAGTTCCCAGCCTCCGGGCGAGGAGGCCGTCAGTCGAGGCGCGATCACCCACGACGATCTCGACTTCACCGATCCGCTCGTGCACCAGGTCCACAGTCGGCGAATACGGCTTGCCCGCGATCGTCGGTGTCACCTCGCCGGCTCGAGCTACCGCAGCCAGCACCGATCCTGCGCCGGGAAGCACACCGGCCGGGGTGGGGAACGTGGGATCGTCGTTCGTGCCGATGAGGCGGGCGCCTGCGTGAAGCGCGGTCGCGGCCGCGGCAAGCGAGGCGAAGTCGAAAGTGGGATCCAGCCCGACCACGACCGCGTCCACGAGCCCGATCTCCCGGCCCGCACCGGGCGTGACGGTGACCACGCCCCGGGCATTCAGCTCCTCGATTATCCCCGGTCCACCGAGCACAAGAGCGCGCTCGCCTGCCTCGAGCAGGAACGCCGCGGCCATCGCCGAGCTGAGGACGTCACCGGGGTCCGTCGGCATGCCGAGGCGTTCGAGTTTTGCGACGTGATCCGAAAGCCTCGGATACGAATTGTTCGTCAGCAGCACCACCCGGGAACCGGAGTCGCGCAAATTTGCCACGGCCTGCGGGGCGCCCGGGATCACCTGCTCGGAAAGCCACACGACACCGTCGCAATCGAGAAGCCAAGTCATGACCGCGATCCTCCCAGAGCCGGGAAGCCCGCGTGTGCTACGCAAGTGCGATGGCCCGCCTAGAACCGTTCGCCGCCGTCCGCTACGACCCGGCCCGCGTGGATCCCGACTCTGTCGTGTCGCCTCCCTACGACGTCGTTGACCCTGTCGAGAGAACCAGGCTTGCCGCGCTCAGTCCCTACAACGCCATCCACGTCGAGCTTCCCGCACGCGACGAGTCCGGCGGGCTCGACCAGTACGAGAACGCCGCGCGGATCTTTCACGGATGGCTCGACGCCGGCATCGTGCGGCGCGACGTGCGCGATGGCTTCTACCTGTACCGCATGACCTTCCACGACGAGCACGGGCACCTGCGGGTGACGACAGGGCTGCTTTGCGCGCTGGGTCTCGACCTCCACGGCACCGGCCAGGTGCTCGCGCACGAGCAGACGATCCCCAAGGACCGGATCGACCGGCTCTCGCTCTTGCGGAGCACCCGCCTGAACACCTCGCCGATCTGGGTGCTCTCCTTGGCGAAGGGTCTCACCTCAACATGCCGCCAAGCCCTGGCACAGGCCGGGGAATCCCACTGGCGGACAACCGACTCCGCCGGGGTGGTCCACGAGCTCTGGCCCGTTAGCGACGACCGCCATGTGGCACAGATCAGAGCGCTCGGCGCGAGCGCCCCCGTGCTGATCGCCGACGGCCACCACCGTTACGAGACCGCCTGCACCTATGCAAAGGAGTGTCGCGCGCGAAACGGCGAAGCGCCCGGGCCTCATGACCTCGCGCTGGCATTTGTCGTGGAACTGAGTGAGGACGAGCTTTCGATCAGGGCGATCCACAGGCTCCTCCGAGGATCTGGAGGTCTTGCTCGCGCCGTTCTTCCGGATCGAGTCCGCTTCAGACGACCTCGTCGCGCTCCCTGCGACGGCAAGCCCAGGCGTGATCGGCCTGTACACCAGGAACGGGTTCAAGCTGCTCTACCCGCTTGCGTCTCTGGAGCAGGCCGCGCAGGACGATCTCGACGCGAGCCGGCTCAAGCTGGTGCTCGACAGCCTCCCCGAGCACGATCTCACCTACGAGCCCGGCTGGCACGAGGCGACCACGGCCGTTCGTGCTGGGCGGGCAGACGCAACGTTCCTGCTGAGGCCTGTCGCGGTCGCACGAATGGAGCGCGTCGCGCACGACGGGCGCCGTATGGCTCCAAAGAGCACCTACTTCCAGCCCAAGCCCCTTACCGGGATGGCCTACCGCTTGCTCGAAGGCTGGGGGCCCGCACCTCAGTCGTAGTTCCAGGTGGCCCCGGAGCGCAGCAGCGACGCGAGGTCACCGACACCTTGACGGTTCTGCGCCTCGAGGAGTTGCTGGTCTACCAGGCTGCCGTAGTCGGGGCGCTCGACGGCCCGGAACACGCCGATCGGAGTCGGCTCGTGCGGACCGGTCGCGAGGCGCGACAAGGCGAACGCCAGGCTCGGATTCACTTGTCTCTCGTCGTGGATGACCAGTGCATCCTCGCCGACGTCAGCCACCTCGACGAGCCGGAGACCGCCGTGACCGTCCGAAGCGACCCCGTGCTCGCCGTCGGCGCCGAAACGGATGGGCTGTCCGTGCTCGAGCGGGATCAACATGTCCGCGCGGTTCTCCTTGCCGTTTATCGCCTCGAACGCGCCGTCGTTGAAGACGTTGCAGTTCTGGTAGACCTCGACAAACGAGGCCCCACGGTGGTCGTGCGCACGGCGGAACGTCTCGACCATGTGCTTGCGGTCGAGGTCATGGGTTCTTGCGACGAAAGTCGCCTCAGCGCCGAGAGCGAGGCTCACCGGGTTGAACGGGGCGTCGAGCGAGCCGAAGGGGGTCGACTTGGTGATCTTGCCGACCTCGGAGGTCGGTGAGTACTGGCCCTTGGTCAATCCGTAGATCTGGTTGTTAAACATCAGGATCGTGAGGTTCACGTTGCGACGCAACGCGTGCACGAGGTGATTGCCACCGATCGAAAGAGAGTCGCCGTCGCCGGTCACCACCCACACGTCGAGGTCCGGCCGCGACACCGCAAGGCCCGTAGCGATCGCCGGGGCGCGCCCATGGATCGAGTGCATGCCGTAGGTGTTCATGTAGTACGGGAAACGGGCTGCGCAGCCGATCCCCGACACGAACACGGTGTTCTCGCGCCTGATACCGAGCTCTGGCAGCAAGAGCTGAACGGCGGACAGGATGCTGTAGTCCCCGCAGCCCGGGCACCAGCGGACCTCCTGGTCACTTGCCCAGTCCTTCCGGGTCGTAACGGGAACGGCGAGGTCGGTCACAGCGCTGCCTCCTTGGTGGATTGCCCTCTGGCCGCCTGTGGCGAACCAAGGCGCTCGATCTCAAGAAGGATCGCATCCTGTATCTCCCCGACCCTGAAGGGGGTTCCTTCGACTTTCGACATCACTTTCGCGTCGACGAGAAAGTCGGAGCGTACGAGGCGAGTCAGGTGGCCGAGGTTGCCCTCGGGGACGAGGATCACCTCATAGGCCCGCAGGACCTCGCCGAGGTTGGGCGGGAACGGGTTCAAGTGGACGAGGTGCAGCTGCGCAACAGACTTGCCGGCCTTGCGCACCCGCTTCACACCGGCGGTGATCGCGGCGTACGTCGAGCCCCAGCCCAGGAGCAGCACCCTGGCTTTGCCGCCCGGGTCGTCGGCCTCGACCGGGGCCATGTCCTTGGCGATGCCGGCGATCTTGGCCGCGCGGGCATGGATCATGACATCGTGGTTCGCGGGCTCGTAGGAGACCGTCCCGATACCGTCCTGCTTCTCGAGCCCTCCGATGCGGTGCTCGAGGCCCGGTGTTCCGGGGACCGCCCATGGCCTCGCCAGGGTCTCGGGATCCCGCTTAAACGGCCAAAACGTCGCCTCGCCGTCGGCGCCCGTCGCGTTCGGCTCGGTCGTGAACTCCACCGAGATGTCCGGTAGCGACTCGACATCGGGAAGTCGCCAGGGCTCCGAGCCGTTAGCGAGATAGCCGTCGGAGAGCAGGTAGACCGGCGTCCTGTACTTGAGCGCGATACGGGCCGCTTCGATTGCTGCATCAAAGCAGTGCGAGGGCGTCTTGGCAGCGACGATAGGGACAGGAGCCTCGCCGTGGCGACCGAACATCGCGTGCAGCAGGTCCGACTGCTCGGTCTTGGTCGGAAGCCCGGTCGAGGGTCCCCCACGCTGGATGTCGACGATGAGCAGCGGCAGCTCCAGGCTGACGGCGAGACCGACGGTCTCAGACTTCAGGTCGATGCCTGGCCCGCTCGTGGTCGTCACCCCGAGGGCGCCTCCGAAGGCCGCGCCGAGTGCCGCGCCGATGCCGGCGATCTCGTCTTCGGCCTGGAGGGTCCGCACGCCGAACTTCTTGTGCTTGGAGAGCTCGTGCAAGATGTCCGACGCCGGCGTGATCGGATACGAGCCAAGGAAGAGGGGCAGCTTGGCAAGATGGGCCGCCGCGAGTAGCCCCCAGGCAAGTGCCACGTTGCCAGTCACGTTCGTGTAAGTGCCGGGCAGGTGCTCGGCTGGCGCTATCTCATATGAGGACTCGAAGATCTCCGCGGTCTCGCCGAAGTTGTAACCGGCCCGGAACGCGAGGGTGTTCGCCTCAGCCACGACCGGCGCCTTGCCATAGCGGCGCACGATCCAGCTCTCGGTGTCGTCGATCGGCCTGTGGTAGAGCCACGACAGGAGCCCGAGGGCAAAGAAGTTCTTGCTTCGCTCCGCGTCGCGGGGCTTGGCCCCGGTCGGCTTGCAAGCCTCGATGGTCAGCGATGTCATCGGGATCTCGTAGATCCTGAAAGCAGACAAGCTGCCGTCCTTGAGCGGGTTGGCCTCGTAGCCGGCTTTGGCCAGATCCCGCTCGTCAAAGGAGTCCACGTTGATCACGAGAGTGCCCCCGGTCGGCAGATCGTTCACATTCGCCTTCAAAGCCGCGGGGTTCATCGCCACGAGCACGTTCGGCGCGTCGCCGGGCGTGAGGATCTCGTGGTCAGAGATGTGGATCTGGAAGGCGGAGACGCCGGCGAGGGTTCCTGCCGGGGCTCGGATCTCGGCGGGGTAATTCGGAAACGTCGACAAGTCGTTGCCGAAAAGGGCGCTCTCGTCGGTAAACCGGTCCCCTGTTACCTGCATGCCGTCGCCTGAGTCCCCGGCAAAACGAATCACAATCTGGTCGATCGTCTCGACTTTGCCCGGTTCGTTAGCCAACTTGGACTTTGTCGTCACGGTCCCTCCACTCGGCTCGCCGGCCTATGTGCCGCCACCGCCGCGATTACCTTCTCACCCGCTTGCCTGTGGGTATCGGCAGTGTACCGTCGGGCTCAGGAGCCTCCGGCGATGAGGCCTCGGCGATCGGCCCGCGGCAAAAGGCCCCGGTGCCCGACAATAGCGTTGGGAAACTACCCGTTCCGGCTTATTGGCGCGTCCTAGCGGGAGTTTCCTGGCTATCTCGATGAGCCAGCTTTGACCTTCCTGAGAGATTTCTTCAAAATAGGCCCCTGACCAGCGCGAATGTCCTGGTCAAAGGCTCGCGATTTGTCGCCAGAGGGTGTAAGACCTAAAGTGTGGCTTTTATCATGTCGAAGAAGGTCAACGGGCAGGCGTACTACTACTTGCGCCAGATGGCCCGCGTGGACGGCAAGCCGAAGATGGCCTGGGAGCGCTACCTCGGCAAAGCAGAGGACATCGAGGCTGCTGTGACAGGTTCGGTCTCGGTCCCCGAACGCACGCGACACCTTTGCTTCGGTGATCTCGCAGCCACCTGGTCGGTGATCAAACGGCTTGGTATCGCCGAGATCGTCGATGAGGTGGTCGGGCCCCGACGCGCGGATGCTTCGGCAACGGTCGGGACCTATGTCGCTCTTTTGGTCCTCAACCGTGTCGTGGCCCCGTGCTCCAAGCTCGCCTTCTCGGACTGGTGGGCGACGACCGCCGGCGATCGGCTCGTGCAGCTTCCCCGAGAGGCGCTCGACCACCGGCGCTTTTGGGATGCCATGGACCAGATCTCGCCCACCCAGCTCGCCGAGATCGAGCGACGTGTCGTTGCCGACATGGTCGAGTCCTTCGACCTCGACTGTTCGGGCCTCGTGCTCGACATGACCAACTTCGCCACCTATATCGACTCGGCCAACGACAAGGCGCCTATCGCCAAGCGGGGCCATGCCAAACAGAAGCGCAGCGACCTTCGCCTCGTCGGCCTCGGGCTCGTGATCTCTGTCGACGGCGGGGTCCCCCTCGTGAGCCATGCCTATGCCGGTGACCGTCCCGACGTCACCCAGTTCCCGCTCATGGTGGACGAGCTCGCGAGCCGTTTCGGGTCCCTCGGCGGATCGCAGCACGAGCTCACCTTGGTCTATGACGCCGGGCAGGACTCCACGGCGAACCAGACCAAAGTGGACGGGAGCCCGCTGCACTTCGTCGGCTCACTGCCGCCGTCTGACCATCTCGAGCTGATGGCGGTCTCCCGGCGGCGCTACCGGGTCGTTGACGAGGAGGCCTTCCCCGAGCTGAGCGCTTTCGAGACCAAGATGACCGCCCTTGGTGGTAAGTACCGGGTCGTCGTCACTCATTCGCAGAACCTGCACGACTTACAGCGACAAGGCTTCAGCCAGACACTCGCCAAGGCGAGCGGACAGCTGGCCGAGGTGTCCGCTCGTCTGGAGCGTGGCAAGACCAAGAAGGACCGGAGGGCCGTCGAAGCCGAGATCACGAGGATCCTCGCCCCGCGCTGGCTCGAGCGCGTGGTCACCTTCGAGCTCACAGGTGACTCACCGGCGACCTATCGGCTTTCTTTCGGCATCGACGCCAGGGCTCAAAAGGCGCTCGAGACCGAGCTGTTCGGAAAACGGGTGCTGTTCACCGACCGGGACAACTGGTCCATCGCCGAGGTCGTTGCCGCCTACCGCTCCCAGTCGGGGGTCGAGGCGGACTTCCGACAGATGAAGGACCCGAAGGTGGTCGGCTTCTCACCCATGTTCCACTGGACCGAACAGAAGATCCGCGTGCACGCCCAATACTGCGTGCTCGCTCTCGCCGTCGCACGGCTGATGGCCCGAGAGGCCAGGAACGCAGGCATGACCATGAGCGTCCGGGAGCTCCTCTCCAGCCTCGGGCGGATCCAGGAGACCGTGATGATCTACCCGTCCACCGGCGGTCGACCCCGGGCAAGGCGCATGCTCACAGAGATGGACCCAGCCCAGGCACGCCTCTACGAGCTGTACGGCCTTGACGCCTACGCCCCTCGTAACTGAGGTCTTAGGTACTACGCGGCGAGCACCGATTTACCATGGCTGAGCTGGGGTTGCGTTGCTGTCAGATGAGCTAGCCAGGAAACTCACGCTAGTCCGGCGTGGCTCCTCAGTTCTCGATGCATGCTCGGTGTTGTTTCGCTTGCCTCCGGCGCGGCGGTCGTCTAGTTCGTCCGTGAGACGGCGAGCCGTGCATAGTCAAGGTGGCATTCGCTTGGACGACCGAGTCGGCTGCTGGCGCCCGACAGTAGGAGTGGTCAGCGCTGGTGACTCCGAGCACTTCGACCCCTTCCTGGTGTAGCTCCGAGTGTGAACGGCTTTCCAACTATTCATCAGGGCGCCCGTGCACATCAAAGACGGCATAGTGGTCGGCGAGCTCGACCAGAGTGTCGCCGTCCCTCCTGGACAACCGACTGAAGCGATGTCAGAGCCGCCAGACGAACTGGGTCAGGCGACGATCCAGCGACTTGCTGGCCGAGGCAAGCAGGAACGAACATAGTGCCGCCTCAGGCAACGTTTGTGCTGTTTGAACGGTCCAGCGCCCGTGCTCGTCGACCCTGGCGGATCTCGGCATGCTTTCTGCTCCCCACGGGTCGCCGCCCAGGGATCGGCACCTATGCACGCAATACCATGACGTGTCGTCGTGGGTCGCGGTTGGGTAGGGAGCTGGCGAGGTGGTGAACCGTAGGCGAAACCGGGCTCAGATCCCTACCGAACCGCGACCTCACCGGACTCCTCACAGGTCTCGAAGACCAGGCGGGCGGCATGATCCCTCAGCCAGACGGGTAGTTCCTCGGTGCTGGCATGACTCCATCCTTTCCAAAGAAGCGGAGTCTCTCCAGGAAACTCAGAGCGGATCAGTCTTCATATCGCATGACCTTCCTAGCGGATCCGAAGCATCGAGATCGCACGACGCTGAATTCGACTTCCAGTCAATCTCGAGTGTGCAAATAGCGAGGAGAGGGCGTGACTCAAAATCAAGACACGCCAGCGCCGATAGCGCGGCCCACACCGTAGGTCACGCCTGCAGCGAGAACAGCTAAAGCGACTTGCCGCACAGCGCCCAGCGCAATCGGCCGACGAGTAAGGCGAGCCACAATTCCACCGCTCAAGGCAAGTGCAACCGCCGTCGCGGCGAGGCTCGGCCACAAAACGGAGGCTCCAAGAAGAAAGGGCACAAGAGGTACGGCTGCCCCGATCGCGAAGGAGATGAAGGACAAACCCGTCGCCTCGTACGGGGACGCAAGTTGACCAGGATCGACGCCGAGTTCTTCCAGCGCGTGGAAACGAAGGGCCTCGTCGGGGTTTTCGGACATCTGCGCGGCGACTTCGTTCGCCAAGGCCGGTGCAACGCCCCTCTGAACCAACGATGCCGCCAGCTCCGCTCGTTCTTCTCGTGGATTGGCGGCTAGGCCCTCGCGCTCGACCGCTGCTTCAGATTCCACCATTTCGTTCTGCGACTTCACAGATGTGAACTCGCCAGTAGCCATCGAGAATGCTCCGGCTACGAGCCCCGCCCATCCCGAAAGAATCACCGCGTGTCGAAGGACACCCCCGCCGCTCACCCCTGCCATCAGAGAAACGTTCGTGACGAGACCGTCCATCGCCCCGAAAACAGCTGGGCGAAGCCGACCCCCGGACACATCTCGATGCTGTGTTTCAGGACCAGGTGCTTCCTCTGACAGCGGGTCGGAGGGTTCCGATGCAGCGGTCACGCGCTCATTATGGCAGCCACCACCTCGTCGTGAGCCCGCAAGGGCAACCTCTGGAAATCCGGCTTCTGTAAAGATCGGCACGAAGCTGTAGGGCACGAAAACCTCGATCGCTGCTCTAAGCTGGCAGTGTCTGCCGCCAGCGACCATGATCGGCCGTGGCCTTCACCCTCTGTTGCCTCGGCTTGTGCCGGATTCTCGGCCTGCTCCGATCCTCTCGGCGCACCGAGACGGACAAGGACATCGAGATCATGGTGTTCTGCTACCAGATGCTTATGTCATAGCTGCCTCCAGTCATTAGGACTTGTCCTCAAGGGCCCGAGCATCAGCAAAGGAGAATCAGCAGTGCCTTATCTAACTGTCGGTGAAGAGAACTCAGCCCCAATCGATCTGTACTACGAAGACCACGGCATGGGGCAGCCAGTGATGCTCATCCACGGCTATCCACTGAGCGGGTCCTCGTGGGAAAAGCAAGTCCCCGTCCTGTTGGAAGCGGGTTATCGCGTCATCACCTACGACCGTCGTGGCTTCGGCAAGTCGAGCCAGCCGAGCATCGGGTACGACTACGACACCTTCGCCGGGGACCTGAAGACCCTCATGGACAAGCTCGATCTCCGCGATGTCGTTATCGCCGGCTTCTCGATGGGGACGGGTGAGGTCGTCCGCTATCTCGGAACCTACGGCTCCGAGCGGGTGAAGAGGGCCGCGTTGTTCGGACCGATCCCACCGTTCCTGCTCCAGACCCCCGACAATCCGAAAGGATTGCCCCAAAGCGTCTTCGACGGATTCAAGGAGACGATCACCAAGGACCGCTACGCCTTTTTCAAGTTCTTCTTCGACAACTTCTACAACGTCGACACGTTCCACGGAACTCGCATCAGCGATGAGGCGTGGAACGCCAGCTTCGAGGTGGCGGCCGGCTCGTCCGCGTACGCCACCCTCGCGTGCGTCTCGACATGGCTGACGGACTTCCGCGCCGACCTGCCAAAGATCGACGTGCCTCTGCTCGTCGTCCAGGGCACCGAGGACCGCATCCTTCCCATCGACGCCACCGGCCGACGCCTCCCCGAGCTCGTGAAAGACATACGGTTCGTCGAGATCGAGGGCGGACCACACAATGTCGGTTGGACGCACCCCGACGAGGTAAACCGCGCCTTGATGGACTTCCTCAAATAGCGGGGGCCACGTTCGGGCCGTTGGGGGCGTACGCGCCTGCATCCTTCAGGCTTTCCCGCCGAGCTAAGCGTGTTCGAGTCCACATCTCGTCTGTGTGGTCAAGATCGAGCCTTGCCCCCCTGTCGCCGTTAGCCCGGTGGCGTAGGCCACCTTCTTCTGGCACCAGTTGCGGTTAGAAATACCGACATCCAATCGGTGGGGGGCACAAGAGGGGCTCTGCAGGTTCACCAAGTCCGCCAGAACCTTGAAGGGACACAAACCAGCGACGATCTGGTCTTCACGAGTGCGCGGGGCACGGCGTTGGAGGTGCAGTTCGTCGTGCTCCACCTGGTGCCGAGCCCGACGCCAGTGCTTGTAGAAGGTCGTGGCCGGGAGCAGGCCACCACCCTCGGGGGGCAAGAGGAGCGAGTCCGGGTCCTCACCGATGCCGTTGAGGTGCTCGGCGAGAGAGTCGAGGACGAGATGGGAGAGAGCAACTACTCGCCGGCCGGCCTCGGTCTTGGGCTCGGTCAGGAGGCGGCGCCCGCCGTCGGGGCTCACCATCTACTGCTCGACAGTGACTGTGCCGGCGCTCAAGTCGACGTGCCGGCACCGAAGCGTGAGGAGCTCGCCGCGACGTAAGCCGCCGAAGCCGGCGAGGGGGACTATCGGCGCGGTGATCGTGTCCGCCAATTCGAGAACCAACCTTGAACCTGCCCGGCACTGAGCAAGGTAGGTACGCCGAACGACGTATGTCAGTCGTAAGAGGAGGCCTTGGCCGGCGCCGGTGCGGCCGTTCTGTATGATCATTCAGGAGGGCGTACAGCTGGGTCGCCCCGTGATCGCCGAAAATGGGGGAGCCCACAAATGCGACTTCTTTCTTCCGTGGGCCTGCGACGGCTCCGGAGCGTCCTGGTGCTCTCCGTCGTGGCGGCCGGGGTCTGCGTGATGAGCGCCGCTCCAGCACCGGCTTCTATGGCATCGGCGGCCTCACCCTCAAGTGTCAAGATCCCCGCCAATTTTGCCTATGTCGACAGCGTCAAGGCGGGGAGGTGCTACTGGGGTATCGGCGTGGAGTTCCCCACGGTCCCCAAAGCCATTTCGTACACGATTGACTACTACGACGCCCTATACCATGCGTGGGAGGCCACGGGCACCGGCGTCCCTATCCCGGTGAGCGACGACCTCGGGCACGGGATGAATTACCTGGGCATAACCGGAGGAGGCGGCCCAGCACCGTGTGATGCCGGGGATGCCTCAGAGGGAGGGCGCTTCACCAAGCCCATTAAGGCGTGGGCCCACTTCCCGGGCAAGGCGCCCACCACGGGGGTGATCGAAGGCGTGATCACCGACGAGGACGGCAACCCCTTCGCGGGGGCCATTGTCACTGCGTCCGGGCCAAAGGGCGCTACGGCCGTCAGTGGCCCGGGCGGCCTCTACTACATGACTGTCGACGCCGGCTCCTACCGGGTGGTGCCGGAGGACACCTCGGTCAAAAAGTCGACCGCGACTCCGACGGACAGGACCGTGTCGGTCCCCAAGGGCGGCAGTGCCGAAGCCGATTTCAAGATCAACTCCGGGCTGCAGGTCACCATGGACCTCAGCACTACGACGGCGCCCGCCAGTGGTTTCGCTATCGTCAAAGGCGCCATCACCACCACCCGGTACGGCAAGCCCGCTCCCGGGGTAACGGTCCAACTCGACGTGGACCAGACCGACCCGGGAGCCGCCTTGACCACGGCACCAAAAGTTGCAGTTTGCGGCCCCGGGGGAAGGATTTGGCCGGAAGGCAATCTTACGGACCTGGACGGCAAAGCGGTCAATGTGGTTACCGACGCCACCGGCCGCTATGACTTCACCCTGACCGTGGGTACCGTGCCCGGTAGCTGGTCGCTCGACGCGTGGGCCTTCACCCCGGAGGGCAAGTTGGATACGAACCTCGACGCGACCGACACCAAGGTCCTCACCGTGAGCTCCGTAACGCCGACAACGCTGCTGGGGAACTTCTTGACCAGCCTGGAGAACCTCAAGGGGCAACCCTACGCGTCTCAATTGAACCCACAAAACCCGGTCAACTTCTCTTACACATTGGCCGCTTGGGCGGCTACGGAAAGCTCGCTCAACTTCAGCGGTCTCAGCTTCTCCGTCGGGTCTGGTGCAGACGGCCAGGACGTGGTAATCGCGCCGGCCACCACCCAGTTCGACATCACCTCCAAGGGGGAACTCAAGCGCTCCTCGTCGCTAGATAACAGCCTCATAGTGGACCCTCAGGAGTGGACCGGGAATGCGCTGCCAAAATCGATAGCGGACCTGTCTCTCAATACTGCAATGCAAGGCGGGGGCGTGCATTATCTCCCAACGGTCGGTCAATGGGTTTCGGGTGCACACGGCATTAAGGGTTGGTCGTTGAAGCCGCAAACCTTGAGCATTGCCTTCACTACCCTCGCCTGGTGGGGTTGGGCTTACCCGCCTCCGGGCACCGACCCTTCCGGTTATTGCCAGTAGCCCCCTAGTACTACTCAGGGGCCCCAACTCGTGACATTGTGACAAGTTTTCTGGACAGCGAAGCAGCGAGGGTAGAAGATGGTTGCGGACGCGTATCCCGTTTCGCCCGGGAATATCGACCCCTTGTGGCG
>Ga0302140_10006584_pt1 | contig 14564 bp, 15 predicted proteins | sample I_Bog_E1_1_FD_202095 | JGI IMG/M metagenome (GOLD analysis project Ga0302140, IMG submission 202095) | Peat permafrost microbial communities from Stordalen Mire near Abisko, Sweden - I_Bog_E1_1 | ecosystem: Environmental > Terrestrial > Soil > Wetlands > Peat | place: Sweden: Abisko, Stordalen...
ATTTAAATTCCTTGATAGTGTAGAAGATCTCATAGAGATAATTTCAAAAGGGAAACCAGAATTCAAAGAAGAAGCTTGGGAAATCGTTTCTTCGAAAGCCCAAGACCTCGTAATACAATGTCTCACTCTAGAACCTACTATCAGAATTACTGCTTCAAGGGCTTTAGAACATCCATGGATTGTAAATAATTTCCGATTGTTTTTTTTGCTTAATAATATTTGGAAATTAGCTGAAATTTGATAAAAACATACATAAATCACCAAAATTCTTGCCAAAAACAACAGTTATGAACTTGGAACAATGCTTTAAAAGTGCGAAAAGGAATAGGTTTAGCAAAAAGAATTTCACGATTTCGAGTCCCAAGAAAATGGATGGGGAAACGCTGGAATTTAAATTCAAAATCGAAAAGGGAGAAGAAAGCGACGGTTCGCCAAGATTAAAGAAAAACATCAGCAACTTTGAAACTTTGGATCTTTGATTTTTATAAAGTAAAAAGACATTAATTAAACGTTTATTTGGAAGTCATTATTGGCTCTTTTTAGTTTTACTTGTTTTATTTATATAAGAAATTTAATAAAAGAAGTTATAACACTGCAAAAAACATAAGAAATCAAATAAAGAATAAAAATTGCCTAAAAATAAAAATAAATAAATATATTGTCTAAAAAAATTCAAAAATAGCCTCAAAATCTCAGGATATTTATTTAATTTCTCAAATTAAAAGCTGATATGTTCCGGTTGCGTGCATTTCCCAAATTTCGTCTCATTTTCCAAACACGAGCTCTTTTCACCACCAATCCCGATCCCCAAAATTCTTCCAAACCATTGGATTCCACCGCAGAACGTTCCAAATTTGAGGATTTCACAGAATCTTTCTTCGAAGTGCTCAAACAATCCAAAAAAAATCAACCTATCAATAAAGAAAATAAAGAAGGCATCGATTATCAATATTCATCCAGAACTATCTATCATAACAAAATCGACACCAAAATCTTCAATTCAAACAATAGGACACGATTTGCGATAGGAACCCTTTGGATAGTTATAGGATATGCCACTTTTGTTTATATACATCCTTTAATCACCATAATACCAGCATGGTTTTCAAGTGGGTCCTATCTGGGTTATTTCATGGGGAATAGTTACGCAAAAAAGCTAGTTTCTCAGATCGATTTAAGCGAAGATCAAAAGAATTTGATGATAAAAGTAGTGAAAGGATCAAAGGAAATCAAGGCAAAAATTGAAGATATGGATTTGTTTGATATTGTTGAGTTGAAAGAGAGAAATCCCAAACGAAACGAAGAAAAGAAAATCTCCAATAATTTCGTCGCAGTTTTCGATGTAAAGGATGAGAAAGGGAAGATGCTTAATGCTTTGAGACTTTTCATTGAACAGAATAATATAACTATTGAAAATATGGACCTGTTTAAATATGTGTTGATGGGCAATCAAAGCGAAGTGGACAAGTTCAAGTTCATAGAAATGAAAGAAAAAGTCAAGGAAGAAGAAAAGGAAGCGAAGGAAATAGATAAAAAAATCGAAGAGGAATTTGAAAGGATCAAGAAAGAGGCTGATGAGAAAAAATGATCCATCTCTTAATGTTTTTTTGATAAATATGTTACCTCTCTAATTTATTAAAATTCCAGAAAATCATTTTTTTTAATTTTTTCATTTATGATCAATATCTGAATATTGCTAAACTATGAAAAACCGAACGTTTTCCATATTTTAAGTTTTCCAAATAGCCACAGACTGTTAAAGATATCATAGAGGGAAAAAAATCTTCAACAATACCTCTGAAAAATCTCTCACAACAACTTGTCAAGGTTCATGCTGTTACCAGCTGATGCTTTGAGAAAACTCATAATTGAAGGAGAAAATAAAAGTTTAAGAAAAATTAATGAGATATTATCTATAAAACAAACCTTATTAAAAAAAATTAAGAAATTCATTTTTCTTTTAAAAATATGATAGAATAATATATATGAAAAAGGTCTGGAAAAAAAATAAATTTGCTTTAATAATATTCTTTACTTCATACAATTGTAATAATTTACTTAAAAAAAAATTTAAGAAATTATTTAAAGTTTTTTTGATAATAAGTTGATTTCTTATTTATTATTAAATTCTCTCGATTGATATTTATCATTTCTGATTCGTGAGGACATTTGCAAGCCATTCCATGCCTTCCTGTACTCCATCTCCATTTTTTGCCGAGCATTTAAAAATCGCCCATTGTCTATTCTTTATTTCCGAAAGTCCCATATATTCTGACACCTAAAATCCCATCAAATAAAAACACCCCCACCTTTAATTTATTTGCCTCTGCCTCAGTTAAAGGAGCCATCATATCCTAAAAATCCCCTAATGAAAATTCATTTCAAAAGAACTATAATTAGACCTGTTTGTTCGCTAAAATGCATAAACACACCCCTCTAAGCTCCTCCTCATCCAATATCAATTTCAATTCTTTTTTAGTGATTTCAAGTCTTTCACGATCTGTGGAATCTATCACATATATCACAGCACTGGTATCTGGGTAATAGGCTCGCCAATATGGTCTGATTGAAGCCTGACCTCCAAGATCCCAAACTTGGAATTTCAGATTCTTATATTCAACAGTTTCAACATTGAAACCAATGGCTGTAATAAGTTCAGTTAATGCATAGAATTTAGGAAAATTTATCGCTTACTAGGAATAGTTTGACGGACCTCGTTCAAATGAAGCCTATCTTGAAAAAATGATGGTTTTTTTGAAAAAAAATAGAGATTTTTACTCAAAAGAGTGGTTTTCCCAGCGTTATCGATACCTTGGAAAAATGAATTGAGGGGAGAAAATAAAGGAACCTAGGATCAGGATTTGAAGATCTGATTTCCCGAATAATTTATTAAAGATTTTGGAGAAAAAGAAGCCCATTTTTATCAGAATTATAGTTTTTTTGTGATTTTGAAGGCTTTTTTAATTAAATCAAATGAAAAAAAACGCAATCTTTTTTCATTTTTTTAAGCAAAAAAAAGGTTCAGATTGAGAGAAATTTAGAACTTCTCTCCAAAATCTAAAAAAAATTCTTATTTATCGTTATTATTGTTATAATTCAGAGATAATTTTTATATTAATTTCTTGAGAAAATCAGCACGATGTCTCATCCCCTCACCCCTCAGATTTTTCTATTCTCAGAATCCAAAAAATACCAAGAAGATAGCCTTTCACCCATAGTCCCCCCTCTGATTCCATTAAAACGTTTTAAAACTATTTCTATTTTTTCTCTATATTTTTAAAAGAAACCTTCTTTCCAGTGATCCAAAATTCAATTACGCCTTCTGGTCGAGACCCTAACACATCAAAAAAAGGCGGCCAGAGTCCTGGAAAATTCTCATTTTTATTTGGTTCCTTTTTAAAAAGACCACTCCAAAGTAACATACTGAAGGATTTGGAATCCAAGAAACTAAAGGAAAAATTAGCCAACATTTCCTTAGCGAAGAAAAGAGGCAGCAGGTCCTTAATACATTCGAAACCAACTACTTTCAATGTAAAGAGCAAAACCAAGGATGTTGCGTCTACGAATTATTTATGGATAATATTTTATGTGAAGAAATTCATCAGCATTTTGAGAGTCAACGTTCTTTTAAAGAAACTCTCTAAAATGAAGACTTATCATTATCAGATGCTCGGAGATAAAACGCATTATAACGCTGATCTAGGCACGTTATATAGCATGATGCGTGAAAATAACCCGATTTATCAAAGTGACAATATCAAGAAAAATTTGCGCTCTCGAATCAAGGAAAAATTCGAGATTTTTAAAAAAATGGTTGTTGTAATTTGTGAGAAAATCGAAGTGTTTCAACCTGACAAATTTCTAGTGTCATTTTGGAACTTTATCATGCTTTTTTTCGTCTTTATCAATGCTTTGTATATTCCATTGAAGCTCGGCTTTGAGATCGAGGAAAATCAAATCAATACAAATATTTACGTAATTTTCGAACAAATTCCAGTCTGGGTCTTTATATTTGATATTGGTCTTTCTGTCAACACTGCATATTATTCCAAAGGGGTCTTCATAAGTGACCGTTACAAAATCATAAAACATTATATCAAGACCTATTTATTGCTCGATATGGTGACGATTGGACCATTTCTTTTGGGTTACTTTTCTTCTATCAATTATGTGGAAATGTTATTTATGCTAAGAATCTTTAAATTGAACTCATCGGTTAGAAAACTTGAAGAGTTTTTGCAATTGAGAGATCTTTATGGGGCAAAATTCCAATTGGTGAAATTGATGGGACTTATATTTTATTTGGCGCATATAAGTTGTTGTGCATGGAATTATCTCGCTTCTACGGAGATTTCATATGGGACCCTATTCACATGGTTGGATCTTTTAAACATTAGAAATGAAGGTTGGCAGATTAAATATGTGAATTCTCTTTATTATTCAATTGTGACCATGGTAACTGTGGGTTATGGTGATATCACTCCTCAGAATCCAGTTGAGAAGATTTTTTGTATTTGTTATATTGGAATGGCTTGTGGTGTATTTGCCTATGGAGTGAATGAAGTTGGGACGATTTTGAGAGATATGCATAAGAGTGAAAATGATTTTAAGTAAATTAGTTTATGATTTTCATATTTTTAGAGTTTTTTTTAATAAATAGAGCACAATTTTTGAGCATGAATGGCTATATGAAAAGCAGGGGGTTGAACAAGGCTTTGCAATTGAGGGTCCAGAAATATTTAGAATATATGCATGAAGAGAATAAATTCGGGTACAAAAATGGAGATCTTTTGCTTTCAAGCCTCAGTTCTAAACTGAAACAAGAGGTACTCATGGATATTTATGGAAAGATATTAAAAGAATATATGGTGTTCAATTCGAATTTCACACCAAATTTCATGAAGAGAATTGCGTTAAAAATGAGAGAAATGACTTTCGCTCCAGATGATCTAATTATAGAAGTAAGGATAAGTTTTTCTAAAATTTCATTAAATGTTTAAAAAGGAAAATGAAATTGATGATAAAAGTCTTTATTTCATTTTAAAAGGCGAGGTCGAATGTTTCCAAACAATGAAAATCGAAAATTCGTTAAAACAAATGACCTACAAATGTTTAAAAGCAACTAAAATCTAATAAAAAAACTATAAATAAATTTCTCTTTTTTAAGAAAGGAGAAAATTTCGGCGGCTTTTCTTTCTTCACTGATGAAAAGCGCGACCTCAGCGTGAAAAGTGTCAACATCACACATATCGCCTGTCTCAGCAAACACGATTTCCTCGATACAATTAAAGATTTTCCTGATGATTTCGTACTTAGAAATCTCAAAAAAAATCATTAAAATTCATTAGGAAACATATAGAATGTTAGTAGATTCCATAAAAGTCTACAACAAATTCTATGAATTGCGGATCCCATGTGGTTCTTGCGGAGAATATGAACATCATTCAAAAAAATGCGACCTCATCAACTACAAGCCAATCCCATTGAAAATCATAAAGATTTTCCAAGAAAATCGTTATCAAAAACGCAAATTCGTGACCCGAAACAAACGGAAATTGTTCCAAGCTTTGAAAGATCAATTCCATGTTGAAAGCCAAGTGGGGAAATTTAACCAATTTGAATCTACAACCATTGAAGATTTCCATTACAAGTATCTTGCTGCTGAATCGGAGTTGGATAGCTCTTCCAATAGTGAAAGTTTGCCTGCGGGGGAACAAGTTGAAAGTTTTGAACGGCTGGGTTTTTTTTTGAATTTATATGAGGGTGATTTTGATATTTTAGAAACGGAAGAAAACAAGGAATGCCAGGAGGATGAAATAAGACCCCCTATAATTTTAGTGAAACAGCCATCTGAAAAACCTAATATGAATAAAAAAGATGATCATTCACCCACGAATTCTAATAAAAAAGATAGGAAAACTTCAGCTGATGGGGAATTTTTCAGTAAAAATCAAAACATAATAGGTTCTTTTTTTTTGTTGTTGGAATTTTTAACTTATGGAAAAATTAAAATTAGTGTCCCCCCCTCAAATTGAGATTAAAAAGTCAAGCCCAGATGAAAAAAAATCAAGAACAGATGAAAAAAAAATCAGCGTTGAAAAAAAACCGCATCTGAACCTCGAAAATAACAACAATTTTTTAGGAGACGCTGTTTTTTTCAATAATGCATTGATTAATATGAAGAGAAGAAAGTCTATGATGAGTCTGTCCCAATATAATATGGATCAAAATGAGGAAAATATTTTTGAAGAAATGGACATCCGACAGGAATTCGATATTCTCAAAAGCTATAAGCTATATTTCCCGCATAATAATTGTGAAGCAGTTCTCGAAAATATTAGACAAAACTCCATGAAGGAAAAACAAAGAGAAATTCCCATTATTTCACAGAGAAGCAAAAGGAAGAAAACTAAAGCAAGTGTTAGAGTGGTTGATGGGGAAAGAGCGGAAAGAAAGGGGAAAAGAATTGCTCCAAAAGAGATCAAAGAAAAATCTTTCTTGGGAAATTTTCTGAGGAAAAATCATAAAGCGCCCACTTTTAATAGTTTAATGAAAGGATTTCAATGAAAAGAATGATTTCAATGAAAAGAAAATTTTTTAATTTTCGTGTTTAATTTCTAAAAAGTTCTTAGTTTGCTTGTCTTGAGGGTTTTAAATAAAATAGAGAATATTTATAGCAAAAAACATTGTTTTTTTTTACAAACAAATATTTAATTTTGAAGTGAAGAAAATTTTATTTTTTTAAATTGGCTTTGAAAAAACAAATGATGTTTTAAGTATAATTTCAAAAAAAAATTTAAGATTTTCTTCTCATTCTGTTTTTTGAAATTAAAAGCAATATCTAAAAAAAAATTGAAAATGAAAAAAATTATGCTAATTTGTAGTCTTTTAATCCTGGTCATCCTACCGAGTTCCATCTCCAAACCCCTCAATCCTAAGAAAGTTGTGACTGCCATAAATTGTGGTTCTTCAAGCGGAGCTAAAAGTTATCTAGGATTCACATATTTAGCTGTAAAATCCCCTCTATTTCCATAAATTTCACAACAAAATTTATTCAGGATAAAGGATTTAGCGGAGGAAGGACTGCAGATTATACAATCAATCCAGAAGCATCTGGAGCAATAATGAAATTCACAAGAGATCCACATATCTATTACACGGAAAGACATGATGATGTGTCTCTGAGATATGATGTTGAAGTCGCAAAGGCAGGCAACTATGTTTTGATCTTGAAATTTTCTGAGGTTTTAAAAAAAGATCTTAAGAAAAACTAATTTCTGATTGTTTTCTAGATGAAATTCACAGAAAAAAACCAAAGAGTCTTCCATGTTAAATTCGGGGAAACAAGAGTCAAGGAGAATGTAGATCCTGCAGGAACTGTAGGTCGATATGCAGCACTTGATGAATACATTCCTTTTGAATTAAGAAACGATATGATTTATGCAAATGGGCAAATTTGCGTTAGTGGCTTTAACCCAGCGACAAGAAAACTGAACTTCGAATTGGAAAAAACTGATAGAGATAATCCAATGATCATGGGTATCGTGCTTTATGAAGGAACTTTGGAGGGTTTGAAAAAGGAGATTCTTTGAGGGGATGAATTTTTGAATTTTTAGATACTGATTTTTATGAAATTCCGGCAATGAGACAAGATTGGGAGAAGAAGCTGAATGAAGAGAAGAGAAAGAAGGAAGAAGAGAAATTAAGAAAAGATGCAGCCAAATTGAAAAAGAGAGAAAAGGTGAAGGTGAGAAACGATCAAACTGAAGATTTTGAAGATGACATTGATGATGTGCCTATTTTTTATAAAGAAATGTTTTATCAAGTGTTATTTTATTAGGCTTTTGAAGGCATTGAAACTGAACATCAAGGAATCTTCCAATTATTAACAAGTCCGACTGGATTATTTGTCACTTTAAGTGGTTTGATTGGAGTTGTCATGTTGGTGTTTATGAACAAAAACTCCAAAATTTCAGCAGTTTCTCAAGGAAAGTCAGATGTCGTTTTCGAGGATGAAAAGCCTAAAGCCACTGGAAAGCAAGGTGCCCAGAAAAAACCGAAGAAAAACTAAAGAGGAATATGTTAAGATCTGAGAAATTAAAGAGAATCTTAAATTTCATCAAAAAATTATTTAAGAAACATTATGTCCCAATCCTTTTTTTTGGAAATAAAGTTGGTCTAATTTTTCCTGAATTTTATTATGAAGTTCCATGCTTCGAACCGAACTCCTTCTAACAGGGTCCTTCTGGGCAGGATTTTTTTCGAACCCTCCTTTTTTCATAACTTTCTCAGCATCATTTTCGAACTGTTGAATGTCTTTCATAGTCCATTTAGTATACATTTCCTTAAAAGGGTCATCATCTTCCATTTCTTCCTCTTCCTCCCAATCTTTCAACCATCCTTTTTCTTCTAATTCAGGAGATATTATTCCATATTTATGTTTCAAATATAACAATCTCCGTGGAAGCGCAATATTTCTCAAATAAAAAAGAAAAAATGCTATAAAAGCTGCTGGATATAGAAAAAGGTATTTGAAATGCCAGGGTGTGTATCGTGGAGACCAAAGAATTGAATTTTTGTATTTTTCCACGAGTTCTCTTTGTTCGGCCATTGCAATATCATAATGGATTTTATAGGGGTTAGTCTTGGAATTGCCACCTTTGACGATGAATCTAGGATAATATTCGAGCAAATTGTTCATGATTTCTTGACGACGTTCAAAGGAAGGACTTCCTCGAATGTCATAGATTGTAGGCTCACGAATGAGGAATTTTTTGGGGTTTAATTTGAGCATTTGAAAAAATGCAATAATTATTTTTTTAAATATGTGTTTTCCTTTTTTTCGAAAATATTTTGTTTTTAAATATAATTGTAAAAAATTTATTCATAGCTTTTTATTTTCTTCTATTTCTTCTTTATAATCATTGATAAACCTGTAAAAATCTTTTTTAAAAATAGCAGAAAACAAAAAATTTCAAGTGATGAATATTTTACAAAGTTCTTTTGAGATTTTAATTTCATAAATGAAAAAATAATTTTCAATAGTAAAAAAAAAACTCATTTTTTAAAAAGTATCTAAATTAAAATCCAAAATATTGATGGAACCTTCCCAAGAAAGAGTTCTAGTGACAGGTGCAACAGGGTACATTGCCTCCCACATAATTTATGCCCTCTTAGCGAATGATTATCTCGTCCGTGGGACCGTTCGTTCCTTAAAAAATCCTAAAAACGATCACATTTATACGATTCTTCCAGAAAAAAAGCAAAACATTGAGCTTGTGGAGGCTGAAATCCTCAAAACTGAAAATTGGGATGCCATAGTCGCTGGTTGTCAATACGTGATGCATGTGGCTTCACCTTTTCCCCCAAAACCTCCCAAAAACGAAGATGAACTTATTAAACCAGCTGTCAAAGGAACTCGTGATGTTCTCATGGCTGCCATCAGAAACAATGTGAAAAAAGTTGTTGTGACTTCAAGCGTAGCTGCAGTTCTTGGCGGTCATATGGTCAAAAATAGCTTCAATGAAGATGATTGGGCGATACCAGAAACTTGTCCGCCTTATGAGAAGAGCAAATATTATGCAGAGAAGGAAGTTTGGAAGATTTTTGAGGAAAACAAAGACAAAATTCAAATAACTTGCATAAACCCAGGCATTGTGTTAGGTCCGACCTTTTCCAAATATATCAGTACCTCTGGAGATGTTGTGAGTAGGGCTTTGAAGGATGATATCCCTGGAATCGCAAGATTGGAGTTTTCTTACGTGGATGTGAGAGATGTAGCTTTGGCACATTTGAATGCCTTAAAAAGAGAAGAAACCAATGGAAAAAGATATATCCTTTCAGCAGAATGTGTTTGGTTTGAAGAAATTATGGAAATCTTAAGAAAAGAGTTCACTCCGCAAGGATATACCATAGTTTCAAGGAAGGTTGGTTATTGTCCGATGAAGTTTATTTCTTTCTTTGATTGCCAAATCAAATTGTTGCTGCCTTTCGTTGGCAGGGAATGTAAAGTGGATAACAGTCGAAGCAAAAACGAATTAGGGATAGAATATACTCCTATTGCTAAAACAATAATTGATTCTGGATACAGTTTCATTGAGAGAGGAGTTGTGCCTGATAAAAGAAAAAAGGGAAAGAAATAAAAAAATAAATTTTTGCTTAAAACATTAATTTTTTTGCATAGATAATTTAATTAGAGGAAGAGTTCTTCAGCAATCAGTTTTAAAGGCAAAACTATTTAAAATTAAGATAAATTACAAAAAGAAGAATTTGAATCTAAATTTAAATAATTATTTCATTTCCAAAACACCAAATCAAAGTATAAAATGGCTCTGAATTTTGAGCAGGAACTTTCCAAGCCTTTAATTACAGACCCAAATGAGGCACAACTTTTGAGTTCTGGTGGATTTCCATCTGGAGGTCTGATGCTTCCCATATTGGAACCGACATTCCAAATTAAATTCTCCAAATTTCAAGAAACCCAAGAATTTATCTCTGATTTGAAGTTGAATTACCCAACTCAAAAGATGACTTCCCTCACCCAGGAAATAGGCTTCTACATATTTTATTTCAACGTCAGAATTGTTGAAAACAATACCAATTGGGAGTAAATATATATTAAATAAAAGTTTCACCATTGTTCATTTTTTAAAGAATTCGCAAAAGAGTCAAAGATTTTTTGGTTTTAGAAGAAGAGGTTTTTCATAGAAAACATTAGAAAAATAAATTTATTTATTTTTAGGTTCAACGTCTTCTCCATAGAAGAAATATCAAACCGAAAAATCTTCCTCATTTAAAGCTCAAAGACGATAAAGGAGATCCCTCTCATATCTCTGATGAATTGATATTATATTTGGAGGATCTGCTTCTAGTCAATGAAGTCCGATCCAATCCACTTATTTATCTTTTCCTGGAATACTCCAACACCAGATTGGAAACGACTTCCGCTCAAAAAATAAAAGAAACATATGTGAATAAAAGAGCAGGAGGTAGATTTAATGAAAACAAATGGATTTTGAAATGTGGTTCATGTTGTCTTTGTTGGAAAAAAAGATATTTGATTATTACATCAGAAGGTGTCCTCCTCAAAACAGGTGCCACTTAAAAAAAATTTCTTTAATAATCTAAAATTCTCAACTATAACTCAAAAAATATTAGATCACATGTCAACAGGAGAATTCCGTGAAAACTTAAGTTTTGATCATCACTTCTCCCTAAAATATGGCCTTCAAGAAACAGGTCGAGAGCGAGGCCTGATCCTTCATTATTCAAGCCGCAAACTCCATCTTGAAGCCTTAGACATTTTTTCATTTTTTGAGCTCCTTTATGCTTTGAACCTAGCCTTCGCAGCTTCCAATTACAGCAATCCCCCTCGTTATGGTTCCTTTGCTCCAATTAGAGAAAACTCAACTTGCGAATGGTATATCGATGGTCAGAGCTACTTTGAATCCGTATATAAACAACTTAAGCACGCAAAATTCGAAGTTTTCATCACAGATTGGTGGCTTTCTCCAGAATTGCATTTAATCCGTCCAGTTTCCAAGGAAAAAAATGAAGAATCACGAATCAATAAAGTTTTGAGAACTCTTGCAGAAAACAACGTCAAGATTTACATCATTGTCTATCGAGAACAAACCATAGCTCTTGCAAACGATTCAGCGCATACAAAACGAATCCTCCAATCAATGCATCCGAACATTAAGGTCCTGAGACATCCAAACCATCCTTTTTTCCTTTGGTCGCACCATGAAAAAATCGTCGTAATTGATCAAAAATGTGGTTTTCTGGGAGGATTGGACCTTTGTTACGGACGAATGGATAACAAGCATCATAATTTACATGACCCAAATTACCTAGAAAAAAATGATGAGGAATTCTTTCCGGGAATAGATTACACGAACTCGAGAATTTGTGATTTCTTTTCTGTGAGAGAATATGAAAAAGCAAGAATTAGCAAGGATTCAGTTCCGAGAATGCCATGGCATGATATAGCTGTGAGGGTGGAAGGAGATCCTGTAGTGGATCTTTGCAGACATTTCATCCAATATTGGAATTTCGCGAAGTATGATTTGGATCCTACGAAAAAAACACAAGATATGCTAATGACCAAAGGATTTCACGTTTTAGAATCTGAAGAAGAAGAAGAAGAAGAAGAGGGTAGATTTGATGCATATATGGCAGGGATCAAAGAAAGAGGATCCGTGCCTGAGGAAAAGAAAGAAGAAATAGAGGAAATAAAGCCTTTGAAGGGAAGTTTGAAATCAAAAAATGATAAAGGTTCCTAAATTTTAAAGAAATTAAATGGTTTTTTTAATTTTTGAATTAGTCCTCATTCAATCATCGACTTTGGTTCCTTTTTCGAAAGTGAAGAAATATGATATCAGAAAACTTCGTTTGCTAAAATTCTGAAAGTGTTTTTGCTAAATTATTTTGATTTTATTAGGAACGGCTCCATCGAATCACACTCTTGATCAAGTTGAAACTAGTAATGAGTTCATTCAATTGATGGAAAGCTTAAGAAAAAAACAAATGGATCCTGATTTTCTCACCAGTCAACATAACATTATGCCCGAATTCAGCCGAAAATAGTAAAAATATCTATAATTTTTAAGAGAAACTCAACTGTTTCCAGCGATGAAGGAGAAATCATCGATGTGAACCAATCTAAACCTGATCCATTGATCCCAGAGTTCCAACCAGATGAAGATGACATCCTGGCATCAAGAGAAGTTAAACCAACAATCCGTCAAAGATTACATAATTGGAAAGATTCACTCTTAAAATCTCAAAATTCTGTTGAGGAAAGAAACAATCCCAAACTCCATAAATACAAAAAAGAAAACGAACTTAAATTTTCAAGTGTAGTTGAAGAGAAAATTAAAGGGAGAAAAACCGACAAGGCTAAATGCCAAATTTTGCGAAGCGCATCAAATTGGTCAATCGGACTCAAAATCAGAAACCATGAAAATTCAATTCTCAACGCTTATATGGCTTTAATCCTTGCCGCTGAACATTTCATTTATATTGAAAATCAATTCTTCATTTCCTCAGTGGCTTCTTCCAAAGATACGGCCAACCCTGTGATCAACGAAATTGCTAAGGCTCTTTATATGAGGATCATAAGAGCTGCTAAGGAAAAAAGGAAGTTCAAAGTTATTGTAGTTATGCCTTTGTTGCCTGTAAATAATTTATAACTTCTTTAGTAAAAATGAAGTTTTTAGGGGTTTGAAGGGGATGTCTATGCCAGCAACTCAGTGTTATTGAAAATTCAATTGCATTATGAATATCATACAATAAGTAGAGGAGATTATTCGTTGATGGAAATGTTGAAAAAGGACCCCAACATTGAAAATCCGGAAGAATATATCTCTTTTTACGGGTTGAGAAATCATTCTGTGATGAATGGTAAGCCTGTAACTGAGATAATTTATGTTCACAGCAAGGTTTGGAAAAAACCTTTTGAAATTTAAATTATCTTTTTTTTTATAAGCTCATTATTGTTGATGACAAATACACATTGATAGGATCTGCAAATATCAATGATAGAAGCATGCTTGGAGACAGGGATTCTGAAATAGCGGTGATATTTTTTTAAAAAAACTATCAAAATGTTAAAAATTTTTGAAAGATGTTGGTTGAAGATCAAAATATGTTGTCTTCGAAAATGGATGGGAGCCCTTATAAAGCCGGAGAATTCTCACATTCCTTGAGAACCAATATCTTTCAGGAACATTTTGGACTTTCTTATGATGAGGTGAAAGACCCCTTAAGTGATAAATTCCTCGAGACGATTCTAAAAAACACAGAGGTCGATTTTCATCAAAATTTATATTTATGAATTTTTTAAAAGAGCAATACTTTTGTTTATCGGGAAATTTTCGGATGTTACCCTGATGATATTATTAGGAAAATTGACAAGAACGCAACGATTGCTGTACAACAACCTTCGCTTGAGGTTTATAACATACTCAAAAACAAAATTGTAGGACATGCGGTAGAGTTTCCTTTGAAGTTTTTATGTGAGGAGAATTTGAAATTTAAACTAATGTCGAAGGAAAGAATATTGCCAGATCATAACTTCACTTAATTTAATTGAAAAAAATAATTAAAAACAATTATGAAATTTGATTAAATATAATTGAAAAATGTCGATTTTTAAAGGTGAAAGGGTTAGGTTAAATAAAGGTTTTTCCTGATTTCTCTTGCCCACCAAGCTGATTATCGAATATAAATTATTAAGGTTTATAGCTCCTTCATTGAAAATCTCGATTTCACGAGCCTGGAGAGAATCTATATTGATGATGTAATAGTAAAGCTTGGGTTTTCGAGACTTTTTATTGTTGTTGGCGTCTTTTTTTAGATATCTTTTGAAGATTGTCGAATTTGGCCTTGAATTCCTCTAGTTTCTCATTTTCGTTTTGAGTCTTTATTAGGTTTTTTCAAGATCCTCCAATTGCTCTCGCTGTTTTTTATATTTCCGCTTGGAATAACTCAATTTTTTCTTGATTTCCTCTTTTTCCTCGTTATATTTCTTCCGGGAAATCGACTTTAAATTTAAATTCGAT
>Ga0302140_10006586_pt1 | contig 14563 bp, 11 predicted proteins | sample I_Bog_E1_1_FD_202095 | JGI IMG/M metagenome (GOLD analysis project Ga0302140, IMG submission 202095) | Peat permafrost microbial communities from Stordalen Mire near Abisko, Sweden - I_Bog_E1_1 | ecosystem: Environmental > Terrestrial > Soil > Wetlands > Peat | place: Sweden: Abisko, Stordalen...
CGGATATCTGCGTCCAGGCGGCAAGCGCATCGTCGCCGAAATCGATCTCCGGTATCACGGTTGCGCGCGCCTTGCCCACGATGGGCGTAATCTGCCCCAGGTACTGCCCGGCAATGAAGATGCGCCGATCGGCAAACTTGAGCTCCAGTTGCTCCATGTCCAAGCTTGACGGAATTCCGGCTTCTCCAGGGCAAGGCGGTAACTGACCAATCTGCGCCTGTTCCTGGGGCGCCAACGCGGCTACGTCCTGATCCCATTGACTTTCAATGCGGTTGACTTCCGTCTGCAACTTCAACACATCGGCCATCACCTGTTGCTGTCCCGAATAAACGCCGTTGTTTATCTTCTGCAGCAATGCCTGGTCCGCAGGCGAGACCGTGTGCGGCATGTTCGACTGCGGCATCATCTGCTGGGCCATGGCCATCAGCTGCGCCGGGGTCATGGCTTTCAGGGCGGCCTGGCCTTCGGGTGTGCTGTATTTGGCCATCATCTGCTGGGCCGCAGTCATCTGCTGCTCCGTTTGAGTCTGGCTACTCTGGGAAGCCATGTTGGCCTGAGCCTGGTCGGCAACCACATTGTTGATGCCCTGGTCGACCGTGCTGAACGCCTCGCCGGGCTTAAGGGTTCCGTTGCCATCGTCGACCCACTGCGAATAGGCGGAATTTGCATCGCTGGGAACGGCGGGCACCTGAGCCAGCCACATTCTACCGTTGAAGTCCTTTGACACCGTCCAGGCCGCAATGGGCACCATACACACTGCTACAACGAGAATCGACCGATACCTCAAAGGCCCCCCTCCCCACTGCCGTGCCTCCTGCCGCACACCGCGAAGCAAATTGCACGAGTTGCAATGGGCTTTTTCCGAAATCCCCGGATTCAAAACCGTTGTTTCAGGGAATTGCTAGCATGATAATACCGGGACAATAAAAGAGAAAGAGCCGAAGTCAGCCCCCCTCAACAGTCCATCAGGGCGGCGATTCGGATCGTCCCTTGCCGCAATGGGCTATAGAAGTCTTTACCCTGAATTATTTCCACCAGGCCAGAATCGCGAACAACGAGGCGGGCTTAACAGGCTGCGGAAAAACTCACTGCTTTGAAAGGGCACGACTTCAGTCGTGCCACAAAGCCAATAGAATCAACGTGGGCTTCAGCCTCTGCGGGATGTTCTCCGTCAAATTCACCCGGAGTTCCGCCTTTTTCCGCAGCCTGTTATGCCGCACGCCACAAAATCCGTCCACAACTACCGTCGAATCACTTCCGCTGACGACTGAACCGACTTCTCCCACAGTCTCCGAAACACATCGCCCTCGGCGATGCTCCCGGTCAAGCGCCTCTTTTCCAAAGCGGTTTCCTCGCGATGCAGGGCGCGCAAGGCAGCCCGCATCAATTCGCCTGCATTCTCATAGCGCCCAAGTTCCAAGCGAGCCTGCACGAAGTCATGAAGATCCGGCGGCAGGCTGACCATGCGATTCGACATCACCACTCCCTGCTGTATCAGATGTATGTAGTTGTCCGAAGCAGATTGTGACACCAACGCGATTTCGAATCCCTATTCCCTATTCCCTGCTTCTCTCACCCCGACGGCGTAACCGCAACGGTAACCGGCTGTCTCGCCACTGCGGGCCGCACCAATTCCGCCGGCCAGATGTAAATCGCCAGACGCCGCGAGTAGTGCAGCACCGGGTCCAGGTCGGGAAGCTGAATCCCAATCGCTTCCGCCAGGCCATTCTGCTCAATCTCCGCCTCCGCGTCTTCCAGCGGCCAGGGAATATGGTGCAAGTTCGACCGCACCGTCCGCCCCGCCCTGTTTCGCGTAAACAGGCAGTAGCGCTCCGTCAGGAAATACTCCAGCGTCCCAACCCGGCTCTCAGCCAGCTTGCGTGTCGGTCCCAGCCCCCGGTATCGAGCTTGAAACACAACGGGCTGCCTACTCCAAAGCCGCCTGCTATAGAACTCGAATTCTCGCTCTGGCCGGTGCAGCACATGCATCTCTGCCCAGTGGTAGGGCAAATCGTAGAATGTCCTTCCCACTGCTACCGCCAGCAGATTGCTCGCGTCCAGCGACAGGAAATACACACCTCGCGCACCGCTGTAGGGGTCGCGCACATAGGTCCGCAGGTTCAACTCCGGAAAACTGCGCGCTCCCGGCACCGGTGGCACCCCGCGAACCTTGATTCGATCCATCCAGAACGGCACCACCCCCAGCCACGCCGAACCCTGAAAGGTATCTACCTGCAAATCCTCGGGCAGCAGCGCCGCAAGTTGCGCCGCCGGAACCGGCCAATGCGCAAACAGAAGATCGTTCCAACGCTGGGTCATGGCCCACCGCCCTGAAGGCAATGGCCGCGGCCTGTGCGATGTCCGTATCAGGTATTCCTGCATGGCCAGCTCCTCAAAAGCGCTCTCCGCACCCTGCTCTCTCCAACTATCGACGCGCGGCCCTCTGCAAAGGATGCACAGCCGCTCGAACCCTGATGCCGTATTCTGTTCGCGAGCCATATAAAATGTCCAGTGAAACTTTTCTCCCCCCCGGCGCTCGCAATCAAACCGACGTTTACGCGGTCCACGGCGCGGACCCTGAAGTTCTGGCCTACGCCATGGCCAAGTATTCCCGCTCCGCCCTTTCCATGCGCGAGTCCCTTACTGAGATCAGCGCCCAGCGCGCCGAACAGTTCCTCAACACGTTTTACTTTCAATATGGCCATCGCTCCATTGCCGATCTGGCGCACATCGCTTTTGCGGTCGAGCGGCTCTCGCTGCTTGCCGCCATCGTTCTGGTCGACGAGCAAAGGTGGGACGGTCAGGAGCGATCGACGAGGTATCAGAATTTCCTGAAATCCGGCTGGTTCTTCCCCGATTTCGGCTCCCATACAGAACCCGCCCAGCTCTACGCGAAGACCGTCGAGAATCTCTTCGCCACCTATCAGCGCACCACCGCAAGCGTTCTGGATGCACTGCGCCGCCGCGTCCCTCGCCCCGAAACCCTGAAGCCTGAAGCTTACGAGCGCACTCTCAAAGCTCGCGCATTCGACGTGGCCCGCTACCTGCTCCCGTTAGCCACCAACACTTCCCTTGGCCAAATCGTCAACGCCCGCACACTGGAAACGCAGGTTTCTCGCCTGCTCTCACACCCCATCGCCGAGATCCGCGATCTGGGACAGAAACTTCGCGATGCCGCCACCGGCCCCGCCTGGAATGTCAACGCCCAACCCGCCGCCGCCTTCGTCGAGAAGCTCAAAGCAGCGGAGGCATTGTATCAAGGCGCGACTTCAAAGCCTGCACTGACCGATGTCGAACCGGCGCCGCAAGAATCCTTTGTGTCAGGGCACGACTTCAGTCGTGCCGAAACTGCCGCAGAGTCAACGCGGGCTTTAGCCCCTGAGGGAAGCCTTGTCGCCGAAGCTGCCAACCTTCTCACCCGCGAAACCCGCACCGCTCCCACTCTGGTCAAATATGCTGAGCCGAATCAGTACCTGATTCAAACACGAGCCGAACTGGAGCATGCCGCGGCCGAATTGCTTCATGGGGTCCAGCCCGCCTCCGCTCCGTTGGTCGATCTGGTAGAACGAACCGAATCGCTGGAGCAGGAGTTAGCGGCGACGTTGATCTACTCGGCAAGCAATCATCCCTACCGGCAGGTCCGCGACGCGGTCGTCGGGCTCAACGCCGCTCGCGTTTCAGAGATCGTTGAGCTGGGTTTGCGCCACCGCGGCCGCCACGACGAAGCCCTCCGAGCCTTCCACGCCGGGGCCGCGCTCCGCTTCGACATCCTTATGGACATCGGCGGGTTTCGAGACATGCATCGCCACCGCCGCGTGACGCAGATCGTGCAGGGATTCACCGCGCTGCACGGCTACGAGACGCCGACCCACGGTGACCTGGCGCCCGACGTCAATCTGCTCGAAGAAGCCGGTATCCTCGCCGACTACCAATCGGCCATTGAAGCCGCCCAGTCCGCCAGCGCCCAGATCGCGGGAAGTGAAGCCCCTGAAGCCGCCCAGTCCGCCCTTTACCTGTTGCCGCTGGCCACCAGAATCCGGTCGCTCTTCAAAATGGATTTCGCCGAGGCCCAATACATCTCAGAGCTCCGCTCCGCCCCGGCTGGCCACTTCAGTTATCGCCGCGTAGCCTGGGAGATGTACCTGTGCCTCCAGCGCCAGTACCCCTCGCTGGCCCGCCACATTCGCGTAACCGACTTCACACAGCCCATCGATCTGCTCGTCCGCTAGTCAAATTCTGCTTGTCAAGCGGCGATCAGCCAAAGATTGACAAGATTTGCCATCAATGCTACGTTGGTTTCAAAGGACTTCGCGATGCAAACCATGAATATTTCGCTTCCCGACCCCATGAAGCAGTACGTGGAGGAGCAGGTCACGGCCGGGGACTATAGCAGCGCAAGTGAGTATATGCGCGAGTTGGTGCGCGCCGACCAAAGGCGCAACACCAAAGAACAACTTGAGCGGACCCTGCTTGAATCCCTGCTGGAGGGCGAAGCGCAGGAGGCCACTCCTGAATTCTGGAACATGCTCCGCACTGAGTTGAGTAAACGGCCCAACGCGCGTCAGACTGTCCGGGTCTTCTGAGTTGGCGGAAGTCTTTGTCCGCGCCCGCGCTCGCAGGGATATCCTGTCAAACGCTGAGTATCTTGAAGAGCACGGTGGCGTGGAGACAGCTGAGCGTTTTCTGGTTGCGACACGGGGCACATTTGAGGCGCTGGCAAAGATGCCGAAGCTCGGCGTCTTATGCACATTCCGCAGTCCAGCTCTTCGCCGCCTTCGCCGATGGCCGGTAAAAGGATTCGAGAACTGGTTGATTTTCTATCAGCCAAAGCGCAACGGAGTCGAGATCGTTCATCTCATTCACGGAGCCCGCGACATTGAGAGTCTGCTTGACGGCTAGTGTGGAATTATCCCAGGTCTGAGAATCCACACCTGGGCACCCGGCACTACCCCGCAATCGCAGTTACTTCACGGCCAATGTAATGGCACTGAGGGGGATCTCCAGGGTGCCGGCCTTGCTGGACGAAGTGTCGTAGACGCCGGTTCGCAGGTAGACGTCGCCGGCCGGGGCGTCGAAATCGAAGTGGAACGGGATGCCTGAAGATTGGGCGATGGCCCATTGCTCGGGCCGTATGGCGAGGCCGATGGTACGGACTTGCCAGTTGAGGAGCTGGCCGCTTTGGCTATACGCGAGCAGTGCCACTTCAATGGGCTTGCGGCGGACGCCATCGGGATCGGGAACTAGATTGAGGCCGTCGGTATTGAGCGAAAAGCCTATCGTGTAGCGGGTAAACGGAGGCTTGAGATCGGCGTTGTCGCCGGCGTGGGGCGAGGCCGCACTGGGCTGATTTACTGCCGGCGCAACCTTGATGCGGTAATGCAACTCGCTGAAGTTGGGCATGCCGCGATCCATGAGCGGGCGCAGCGGGTCGGTGGCGGGAGCGGATTCAGCGGCCTTTTGTTCCTTGACAGTCTGCTCGAAATAACCCCGGCGATAAGAGAGGGTGTACTTTCCAGAAGGAACTCTGACTTCGATCTTGCGCTCCCTACCCGATTCATTTGTGTTGGTGGGAACATAGGCGAGACTGTAGTACCGGGAGCCGTTATCGATGGCAGCCTCAAGTTCCGATTTCAGATCATTCCCGTGGTAGGTCTTGCCGCCAGTTTGTTCCGCCCAGATTTCCCTATTGATATATCCGAAACCACCTGGAGCGGGTGGGCCGACTGTCGTGGCGCTGCCAGGCGCGCTGGAAGCCATGGCAACCGGTGGAGCGGTTGGAGCCGCGGACGGACCACCGATGTTGCCGTTCGGCGCCGCGACACCGACAGCGTCAATGGGATAAACGGAGACGCGCGCGCCCGCCAGCATGTTGACGGTTTTGCGATATTCGTCCTCGTAGGGACAACCGATTGTCGAGGTGCCGATGCCGGGAGAGCATAATGGAAAACTACCGACGAACCAGATCAGATTCTTTCTCCCCGGGACGCCGGCAAGATATTGGGCCAGCGCCTGCATGGCATAGAGAGTCCTGAGCGTTCGCTGGTTGGATTCGAAGCTGGCCTCCTGTTGCAGGAATCCTTGCAGCGCGGCGGCGCTGTCGGCCAGTTGGGCGCTTCCTGTTGTCGTGGCCTGCTCCCGGATCATGTTGGTAAGAGTGTTTTGCGCCCCGGATTCGGCGGGCGTCGAGAGCAGGGCCGATGGTGACGGGTTGGCCGCAAACTTATTGATCGCCGCTCGCAGTGCATTGGAATCCTCTGTAAATCCCTGAATAAGACGCAGCCTTTCGCTGAGCATGAAAATGCCGATGCGGATATTGGGCGGCAGAAGGGCGAGGTACTTCGCCATCTGAAGACGGTAGTAGGCCTGATCGTCAGTCTGGGTGTTCAAAGCGTCCATGAGCAGGACATTGATGGCCTCATTCGGCGCGACGGAAGGGACGTTGGTGAAGGTGTTAGCCGGGAGCGGGGTGGGCGAGAGGGCTTCGCTCGCAGAGATGGGGAAGTGAGGATCGAAGAATGAAATGGTTTGAGGCTTGCCATCTTCACTGATCTGGAAACTTTCCTTTTGCAGGTTTGGAACTGCCTTACCATTCTTATCTGTTACCACAACATCCACCACCACGGTCCGAGCAGTGATCTTGATCAAAGTACCCTGATCTTCAACCGGATTAGGTGCTTGAGATCGTAACAACGAAGACGAAAGAAGGATGTATGCAAAGCCGAAAAGAAGAAGGTTCGGATGATTCATTTGTGTCTCCCGAGACTTGCACGGATCATGGAGGTTACAAAAGCCATTGACATTTGGAGGGAGGAGCCCAGATAACTCTCGCCACGGACTTCGCCCTTGAGATTCCATTGTTTACGGGGCGAGTTTTAACATGTTAAGCCCAACTCAGGTTTGTTGAAGTCGTTCTGTTTACGACTTGAGGCGCAGAATCCGAAGGCGAGAAGGGCGGCATTCCTATTCGTTCCCCAAATCACGGATTGCATTCCGCATTGTATTCGACCGAAGAATTCGGGGACGGTTATGAGAATCTCAAGGTTATCTTGCCGGTAACGCCCGCCCTGACGCGATTGGTCCAGGAATGGAGGCAGTGGATTAACCGACCCTAGACGCAAAAGGCGCGCTTAGGATCGGGTACCCTCGGTGGATGATGGGTTATCCAACTCGCCGATTCAGAGCCAACAGATTGCAGGCTTCTGCTACCATATTCCATTCAGGAGCACCTATGCGCCTCTTTCGCGTCAGCGTACTTCTGGCTCTCGCCGTTCCTGGCCTTGGTCAGGATGCACCGCAGCCACCCCCGCTACCCTCCTATTTCGTCATCGCGCCGAAGGCGCAGTTAAAGCCCAACTACACTTTCGAGGCTTTCGGCGAAACCGAATTCATGATTCCGCATGCGGACAGCACCATCCAGAGAGGGAAACACTGGGCGGCTGGCTTGACCGTTTCCGGCGTTCCCGATGGCGTTGAGCCGGATGATGTCTGGGTCCGCCAAATTAAACCCAGTCTGGTCAACGCCGGCTGGACATTTCTGCCCGAGGAACGCGGGCAAGCCAAAATCGGACGCTATCAAAAGGACGGACACAATACCTGGCTCATGCTCTGGGCCTTTGCGAACGACGACATGCGGTTGGACCTGGTGGAAGTGGGGCCATGCCCGGTGAGCGTCAAGATTCCCAAACCGGCGGAGAAGCCCGAAACCGTCAGCGCCGATTCCGGCAATTTCCCGTTCCTTCCCCCCATCCCCGGTTCCACGCCCACAGGCAGCCGCCACGATGACGAACCCATGATCGTCAACGTCGACCTCGATAAGGATCACCAGGAGGACCAGGTTGCAGGCACGGGATCCACTACGAAGAGTTATAGCGCGCCGCCCTTCGAATCGCCGATCCTCTTCGTCACGGTCTACAGCGACGCCCTGACTCGGGCAGGCTGGAAAGTGGTTCATGTGTCACACAGCGCCGATGCCGTTGTGGTGGCCCACTACGCCGCGGGCGCGCGCAACATCTGGGCATACCTTCACGGCGGGGGCGGAGACTACACCATTACGGTCGCCGATGAAGGCAACCTCGCTGCCCAACTCAATCGCGACTGCCACGTGGCCGTCTACGGCATTCAATTCGACTTCAACAAATCCACCATCCGTGACAATTCCGAGCCGGTTCTTCAAAACGTCCTCGGGATTCTGAATGCCCAGCCTGACCTGAAGCTCGAAATCCAGGGCCACACCGACAACGTTGGCAACGACGACTACAACCAGAAGCTTTCCGAATCCCGCGCTACCTCCGTCGTCATCTGGCTCACCAGCAAAGGCATCGCCCAGGGGCGACTTACCGCCCGGGGCTACGGCATGAAGCAGCCCATTGCGGACAACGGCAGCGACGAAGGACGCGCCCGCAACCGCCGCGTCGAGCTAAAAAAGCAAGGCTGCACTGCGCGATAACGGCAGGCGTTCGACTCTCGGCGAGTGGCCCAAATCTCACGGTGTTTATGAGACCTGGGAGACCACAAACCCTGTGCAAGCGAATATCGACCGGTTGCCCCACAGCAGGTGGCTACTCTTCCTCCTCCTCCACCGGCCGCTTGGCATTTGCCAAAATCTTCTCCGCTACCAGTTGCGGCACGATGTCGTAGTGGTCCATCTCCATCCGGTAGCTGCCCTTGCCTTGCGTCATCGAGGTGAGAATCGTCCCATACGTCAGCATCTCGGCCATGGGAACCTCGGCGTTGATCACCGTGGTTCGCCCTTTGGATACCATGCCCTGCACGCGCCCGCGCCGCCCGTTCAGGTCGCCCATCAACGCGCCCGCAAACTCATCCGGGGCTTCGATTTCTACCTTCATTACCGGCTCAAGCAAACAGGGCTTGCAGGTTTCCATGGCCTTGCGGAAAGCCAGCCTTCCCGCCATCTTGAAAGACATTTCATTCGAGTCCACGTCGTGGTAGCTGCCGTCGAAGACCGTCGCCTTGAAGTCGACCACAGGAAATCCGGCCAGATAGCCGCGGGCGGCCGACTCGACGATGCCCTTCTCGATGGCCGGAATAAAGTTGCGGGGAACCGCGCCGCCGAAGACCTCGTTGCCGAACTCGAAGCCGCCGCCGCGGGGCAATGGCTCCATACGGATCTTGCAATCGCCGAACTGGCCGTGGCCGCCGGTCTGTTTCTTGTGCCGTCCCTGGGCCTCGGCCTTGCCGCGAATCGTCTCGCGATAAGGCACCTTGGGGGCCTTCAGCGTGACTTCAGCGTGGTAGCGCTTCTTGAGCCGGCTTACGATTGCCTCGATGTGCGGTTGGCCTGCCCCGGCAATCAGAAACTCGTTGGTCATGGGGTCGCGGTAGAAGCGAATCAGCCGATCCTCTTCCATCAGCTTGTGAATGGCGGGCGCCAGCTTGTCCTCGTCGGCACGGCTCTTGGGCTCGATGGCATACGTCATGGCCGGCTCGGGGAACTCGGCCAGATCCACCTGAATCTCCGCGCCTTTCTGCCCCAAAGTATCGCCGGTGAGCGTGTCGCGCAGCTTGGCCACGGCGCCCAGGTCCCCCGCATGAAGCTCGAGGACTTCAACCGCCTTGCGCCCCTGCATCACGCTCAGGTGGGAAAGACGCTCCTGCCCACGGCGGGTATAGTTCTCCACCGTGGCGTCGTTTTTGATAATCCCGCTGACCACCTTGAAGAAGGTGATGCGGCCGGAGAATGGATCGGTCATGGTCTTGAAAACCACCATCCCCGCCGGCCCGCTGTCTTCTACCTTGCGAAAGGTCATGCCGGCTTCTTCGCTCAGGCCTGTGCCACCTGCGAGGGCTGGAGAGTGAACGGCGATGGGCGAACGCTCCACGGGCGATGGCGCGTAAACCTTGAAGAAATCGAGCAGGTGATCGGTGGCCATGTTGGCCAGGCCGCTCGAGAACAGGACGGGGAAGATGCGATCTTCGCGAATGGCCTCATGCAGCGCTGTGATGAGATGCTGCTCGGGGAGCGTGCCGGTCTCAAAGTACTCTTCCATCAGCTCGTCTTTGCCCTCGGCCACCAGCTCCACCAGCGCCTCATGGCGGGCTTTTGCGTCGGCTGCCAGGGCGTTCGGGATCTCTCCGATCTTGCCGCGGCCATCGCCGCCGGGCGTGTAAAAGAACGCCTCCATGGTTACCAGGTCCACAACGCCGTGAAAGCCCTGCGCGTCGGAGATGGGCAGTTGAACCGGCACGCAATTGCGGCCCCAGCGATCGACCAGGTCGTCGACCAGCTTGCTCAAACCGCCTCCGCCGCCGGCCTTGGGGTGGTCCATCTGGTTTACCAGAACGATACGGGGAACATTGGCTTCTTCGGCAAATCTCCACACGCGCTCAGTAACCGCCTCAACGCCGTTTTGTGCGTTAACCACCACCACGGCAGCTTCAACCGGCAGCAGCGCGGCGCGGGCTTCGTGACTGAACATGTGAAAGCCCGGCGTGTCCACCAAGTTGATTTTGACGCCCTGCCATTCGGCAAAGGCGACGGCGTTCTGCATGGTCGCGCCTCGGGCTACTTCTTCTTCGTCATAGGCGGTGACGGCGCTGCCGTCGGCCACGCGGCCCTGGGTTGGGGTCATTTTCGCGGCATGCAGCAGAGCGGCGATCAAGGTGGTTTTGCCGCTGTGCGCATGCCCCACTACAGCTACGTTGCGGATCTCACTTCCCTGGTACGTTTTCATGGGTTTCTCCTGATTTGGCGCGGATTTGCCTGGATTGCTGAACTCACGGGCGGGAGGGACAGGCTCTCACTCGGGACGTCTTTGGGGGCGTCCAAGTGGCCGGATTGGCGGGCCTGGGGTCCGGGTCTGCCGTCTACCTCGTCCATATAGGCTGCGACCGACGCCATGCGGAGAATTGGAGGATGGTTCCGCCAGCGTCCATTGCTAAAAAGCGGATGCTATCACAGCCGGAGTGTGAACGTCCTGTGACATGGCGTACAAGGAGTGAGGCAGGATGCCCGCTGTGCCCTTTCAAGACAAGGACCATGCGCCTGGCGCATCGCTGTGAGTGCGGTGATATGCGCACGCTGGCCTGTTCGCGAGGACGCGCTGGCACATTCAAATATGCGCACTCAAACGTGTGACAAATAGTGCAAAACAGCATGTAATAAGGCCGTTTAAGAGCGAATAAGAGCGTTCTTGATGCGTTTTCGCGCACATAATTGTGCGAGTAAACGTTTACAAAGCGAGACAACTGCATGCTCTGATGCCGGAGATCCACCGTCTGAGCAATCTCTCCGTCTACTCATGGATGGAAGGAGCAGCCGTCGCCACAACCACGGCGGTCGGCACCGGTGCGGTAGTGGCCGGATTGAGCTACGCAGGCGGCGCAGTGGCCACAGCGGCGGAAGGCACCGGCTTGGTGGCTCTCGCTGCAGGTGCAACGACCGAGTGGGCGGCTGCCGGCGCGGCCTTCCTTTGTGGCCCTCCGGGTTGGATCATCCTGGGCCTCTGCGCGGTCGCGGCGGTCGGCGCCGCCGTCTGGTGGTTCACCGACAGCACAGCCAAGCTGAACCCCGTCGTGATCTGCCCTTGCACCAAGTTCGGGCGGCCATGGGTCGGTGGCATCGAAGGCTGGTCCATCAACGACCTGGTGGGCGTGGTGAACAACAAGGCGATGCAGTTCGTGGCCGACGAGATCTTCCCGCTGATCGACGCCTGGAAGGCGTTCCACGGCTACCCGGCCCAGATTCCGCCCACTCCCCAGCCTTCCTGGGGCCTGTCCGCGCCATAAGCACTTTTTTCACAAGATTGACTTATAGACGCGGGGGGGGGGCATTATACTCGGATCGTCCCGGGTTAAGGAGATTTTATGGTTCTGTTGGGGGGGTGTGTGTACGCCGACACATCGGGTGATACAGGTAACAGCGGAATCAAACGGGCCCTCCTTTGAAACTTGTGAATTCTAGCCGGCGTGCGTTCCGTGCCGGGTTTGGAGACTTCATTTACATGACATCGAAACGCCTCACCCCGGTTTGCGCATGCTTGATCTTCATCCTTTCACCCGCCTTTGCCTCCCGCCAATTGCCCGAATACCCTGCCAAGGCTGCCGGCGATTATTCCATCAAGGCTGCGGATGCAGGTGCAATCGTCGGCATCGAACCCCTCGACGAATCCGGCCTCCAGAAGACATACTTCAATGCCCGCCTCACCGAGAAGGGCATCCTCCCTGTCTTCGTCGTCGTTCAGAACACGTCTGCCACCGACTCCATCATCTTCGACAAATCCGCCATCGGCCTCGCCGACCCCGCCGACCTCTCAGGCAAGCAAAACCGCTCCATCGCCTCCAAGCTCGGCTCGGGAGGGCTGCTTGACCTGGGACAAATGCGCGACATTACCGACGAACGCGAAAACATGATGAAGAAGCAGATTCGAAGCAAGACGCTCGCTCCCAAAACGTCGGTCTCGGGCTTCGTCTACATTCCCGTTCCCAGGGGCCAGCAGCGCCCAAAAATCCATCTTCAGGTCCCCATCACCGGACTGCAATCCGGCGAGACCACTGTCCTGAATCTCGACTTCTAGAAAGGAATCTCCATGCAAGCTCTTCGCAGCTCTGTCGTTCTGGCCCTCCTTTTTGTCGCCTCTGTCCTTGGCCTGTCCCGTTCGGCTCGCGCGCAGGACCAGCCTGCACCGCCCAAGCCCCTCAACCTCACTGCCGCTCTCGTCCTCACCCCCGAATTCTGCGCCACTATCGACAAAAAGCACAGCGAGAAGTTCGAAGTTGGCAAGGCCGCATGCGCCCAGCTTGAACCTGTTCTGACCAAGATCTTCACCAAGCTGACCCGCGTCGATGACGCCTCCAAGGCGGCCGATGCCCAGGTCGTTCTGCAACCCCGCATCTCCGAGGTCGGCGGCACGGAAAAAGCCTTCGCCTTCTCCACCCGCGAACTGGTCATCCTCATGGAGTGGACCGTCCGCGATCACGACGGCAAAATCCTCATGCTCGACACCGCGCAGGGCACAGGAAAACGACACATGGGGAATATGTACACCTACAAGAGCAACCTGAAGCACATCGTCGAAGATGCAACTCAGGATATGGCGGAACAATCGGCACAGAAGATCGCCGCCGCTCCAGCGCTGGTCAAGCTCAGCGCCGCGCCCGTAAAGTAACCGCGCACTACGCATCCCGCTTCCGAGAGGCTCGCCATGCTCAACCACTCCAGAATGATTCTCTTCCGCCAGCCCATCTTCTTCGTCCTGGCGCTCTGTCTGCCCGCCGTTCTCTTTGCGCAATCGGCTCCCGACCCATCGGCGCTTCCCCCCGCTTCCACGGCTCCCGCGCCGCCGCCCGCCCAGCAGGATCAGGGGCCTCCCATCCTCCACGACGGCGTCCCCATCAAGCTTGAGCTGATGGCCAAGCTCGACTCGCACACCGCCAAAAACGAAGACCCGGTCCAGTTCCAGGTCGTCAACGATGTCATTGTCGGCGGCATCCGTGTCCTACGCCGCGGAACCGTGGTCACTGGTATCGTCACCGACGCATCCTCCAGCAAGACCATGGGCCGCTCCGGCCGCGTTTCCTTCACCATCGGCGACATCCAGCTCCAGGACGGGGCTAAGGTAACAGTCCGCGCCTACAACCGATCCAAAGGCGAAAACCGTACCGGCGAAATGGTTGGTTACATGCTCTCGGCTCCGATGGTGGCCGCCCCGTTCTTTCTCCTGATGCATGGCGACAACACCGTCTTTCCAAAAGGCACTGAGGTCACGGCGTTCGTCAACGGAGACGTCAAGCTCAACCCAGCAGGCTTCGGTCCCCTTTGAACTGCGCAACCCGTCCCTGGCTCAGTTCGGGTGGCTGGTGAGCGCGTTTTTTCATAGTAGTCATTTCCGCGAAGGAGACACTGAGATGTGCTATTTCGAACGGCTCTTGCATTTTGCGGTTTTTCGCTTCACTGTCGTGCTGCTGTTCTCTCTAGGCGTGGCGAGCCCCGCTTTCTGCGGCAAGATTCATATGGCTGCCATGAATGGCGACCTTGAAAAAGTCAAGGAACTTGTCAAAGAGAATCCCGATTCGATTTCTACCACGTTTGGTTTGGCGCACTGGACGCCCCTCCACTTAGCTGCGTTAGATGGGCATGCTAATGTCGTGGAATTTCTGCTCGCCAACAGGGCGGATGTGAATGTTAAGGATTCGCGAGGCCATACACCATTGCACTTGGCGGTCGAGCAGCGGCACTTGGATGTGGCCGAGGTACTGCGGCATTACGGTGGCTGGGACGACTCTCTACCCAAACGAAAAAATGCGAGGACTGCGTCGGAAGAAAGTATCGGACCTCCCAAGCCTGGAGCTATCGAGGCGATTCATGGGGCGGCTGGAAGTGGAGACACCGCTCAGGTCTTGGAACTGCTCAAAGAGGATCCCGACCTTGTCTACAGCAGAGATAAAGATGGGATGACCGTACTACATCTCGCTGTTTTAGAAGCCAGCAAAGACCTCGTAACCGGTTTGCTGGCCAGTCAAGCTGAAATCAATGCCAAAAACTACGACGGCGAAACGCCGTTGCATTTGGCGACAAAACTGGGGAACAGGGATTTGGTGGAGTTAC
>Ga0302140_10006588_pt1 | contig 14560 bp, 18 predicted proteins | sample I_Bog_E1_1_FD_202095 | JGI IMG/M metagenome (GOLD analysis project Ga0302140, IMG submission 202095) | Peat permafrost microbial communities from Stordalen Mire near Abisko, Sweden - I_Bog_E1_1 | ecosystem: Environmental > Terrestrial > Soil > Wetlands > Peat | place: Sweden: Abisko, Stordalen...
CGGAGCGGAATGAGGACCGGCGAACAACGCCGGGCCGAGTCGCGCATCTTTTCTGCTTCTGCTTCCGGAGCGGAATGAGGGCGGCCCAACAGGGGCCGACCGAGTCGCGAGTCCGCCTCCGATTCCGCCTCTTCTGCTAGCACCCTTTCTCGGTCCTCCGAGAAAGATAAGGTGCGCCTCTCCCTCGTCGAGTGCAAAGCCGTGTGCCATCGTTTGAGCTTACGCTCCAACTCCGGCCTCTTCAATTCTTTCCGCGTGGTAGACTCTTCGGATTATTCGACTGAAGGAGCAGTCATGGCCACCCGTGCCGAAATCCAAGCCAAGCTCGCCGCGATCGATCAGCGCAAAGCCGACGCCCTCAAAGCCCTCCAGGCCAAGAAGTTAAAGCTCAAGGCCAAGCTCGCCCAGCTCGATCGCCCCAGCAAATCCCAGCGCCGCTTGGACGCCCGCCGCAAGATCCTTCTGGGTGCCTTCGTCTTGGAGCAACTCGAGCAGGCCGGCGTCGCCCCCCAGGCGCTGACCTTCGAGGGCAAACGCTTCTTCGATTGGCTGGTCCGCCCCAATGACCGCGCGGTGTTCGAGACGCCGGCCGTGACCACCCCGACCCCTGAGAGTCCCATCACCGGACCGCGGATCGCCGCCACCGACACCATCCTCAACGTCCCCTTCCCCGCGAAGGATCAGGCCAAGTCCCTGGGTGCTCAATGGCACGCCGACAAGAAACGCTGGGTCGTCCCCGCCGGCTTGGATCTCGCTCCCTTCGCAGCCTGGCTCGACTGATACCCCCGGCGCCGTTAGCCGCGGTAGACGTCTTTGAGGTGCCCCACCTCGAGCACGAGCACCCTCAACGCACCGTCTTGCAGGTCGCAAATAAGCCGATAGTCGCCGACCCGATACCGCCAGTAGGAGCCCAAGAGCGGACCGGTCAACGCCTTGCCCGTGCTGCGCGGATCGACTGCACCCGCCACCCGCTCGTCCATGAAATCCACCAACCGCCGCGCGACCGGCCGATCGAGTTTTTTGAGTTGCTTGAGCGCCGTCTCGGTATAGCTAATCGTCCAGGCCAAGATCCGCTCTCACCTGCTCGGCTGAATACACCGGCTCGCCCTTGCGCACCCGCTCCATCGTCGCCGCGGCCAGGTAGTAATCCTCCAGTTCATCGAGCCCCTGGGTCACCAACTCGCGTAGGTAATACGCCTTGCTGCGCCCCGTCTGCACGGCCAGTCGCTCCAAGCGTTGCTCGATCGCCGGGTCGAGCCGAATCGAAGTGGCCATCCAATATCCCTCGAATGAATACGTGTATTCATTGTATCACGTGGAGTTATTTCTTCCCGCCCTTTGGGTTAGGCCGCTCACCCTCGCGCTCTTTCAGCACCTGCATAAGCTCGGCATGCTGAGCGGTCAGCGCCTCGGCCTGGCCGCGTAGCTTCGCTGCCTCCTCCCGGGCCGCCGCCGCTGCCTCCCGCGCCTGGGTCAATTCCGTCTCCACCCGCTGGAGCCGCAACGCCTGCCCGTCCGTCACCCCGGCCTGGGCCTCGAACCGGGCTTTGACCGTCACTAATTCAGTAGTCACCGCCGTCAACGATTCTCGCGTCTTGGCATGCACTCCCCGCTCCGCTTCCAGCTCCGCCGTGAGCCGCCGCTCGGAGGCCTGCGCCGCACCCAACGCCGTCTTCAAATCCTCCGCCCGCTTCTCGATCTCCTGCACCCGCGCGGTCGCGGTGTGCGCCTGGTCGGTCAATACCGCCACCTGCCGTGCCGCGTCCGCCCGTTCAACGTCGGCCGCCGCCGCGGCGGCCGAGGCCCTCCCCTCAGCTTCAGCGAGTTTCACTTTCAGCGCCTCGAGCTCCGCCCCCTGAGTCTCGAACGCCGACGACAATTCCACTCGGAGCTTCTCCGCCTCCGCCCGCTCCGCATCCCACGCCGCCTGCGCGACGTTCAAGGATTCGTTGGCGAGCTCCTGGGCTTCGGTCCAGAGCGTGCTCAGCGCCGCGGCACTCGCCTGCGAGACTTTCTCCGGCACCGACACGACGGCGGCCGACGCCGCGACGATTTGCGACCGGCGCCATTCCCGCATCACCGCCGAGGCATCGTTCATCGAGGTCTTCGAGAGCTTCCGCACGGCATCGACCGTGGGCAGCTCTTTCCGGCCGGATTGCTCGAACAGCGTCTGCGCAGCCGCCAAAATCCGCTCGCGAATCTCAGGATTGGTGTCCATGCGTTCATCTCCGGGGTAATGAATCAAGTAATATAGTAAGAATAATAATACTCCTATTACTACCAGTCAAGCTTATTACTAAACCGCCGATTTCCGGCCCGGCCGCGACCACGTCGCCGGCCTCGATCGCCCCCGAAACCGGGGGTTCAGGCCCGAAAACGGCGATTTTGGCGGCCAACCCCGCGCCACAGGACGCACGAGGACGCCCCAGGAGCCGTTTTCTCGCCAAACAGAGGCCGGACTAGCTCTCCATCCTCAGAACGCCGTCTCTCGAGGCTCTGCGGCGGCGCAAACGCCCCTCGTAACGCCAGAGAAGAAAATCGACCCCTCCGGGTCTTCTGTCTTCTCCTCTCGCCAAACCGGATTTATTCCGGCTCCGGTTCTGTCCAGCCCAACGGGCTGGATGAATCCATGGCGCGCTTAAGCGCGCTCCTTGTGGGGTATGCCGGGTGGGTTGGGGATCGCGTCCGCGATCGAGCCGGCAGGGGGCGTTAGCCCCCTAAGAGGCGGTGCCGGAGTTCGCTGAGTTATCCACTGCGTGCAGAGCTCAACTATTAGGAATTTTGATAAAGGTTCTTAGATATAGGAATGGTGTACCGTTTCAGCGTACCCCTGGTGTACCGTTTCAGCGTGGATAACTCTCTGACCCCAGTATTTACAGGGTTTCTCTGGTGTACCGTTTCAGCGTGGATAACTTTTCCAATCCACAGACGCATGCGAGATATGGAATAGTTATGAAAATCATGTCGTTACGCGAGAAGGTGTACCGTTTCAGCGTGCCACCTATCCACAGGGCTTGGGCTACCCCGTCGCCTTCTTAGGCACTGCCAATAAGCTACCGGGCAGGACCGAAAGTCCCCCGCGCATATCCCCCAGGCGCACCCCCGGCATGACCGACACAATCTTCCGCAGTGCTGCCCGCGCCTTCCGTGCCAGTTCCTTGGCCGCATTGTCGCCTTCATAGTCCGCGCCGAGCTGTTTCGCAACGGCTCGCCACGGGATGAAGCGCGCCCGGCCGGTGTGCTCCACGCGATAGACCTCGTAGCAAAGCAAGGCATACAGGTCGAGGGCCAGAGGGCTGCGCTTCAAGGCGCGCAGCGCTCGCACGTCGATAGGAATCGGCGCCGCGGTGATTGCATCGTAGAAATCGCGCTCGAGTTCGATCCAGCTATTCCACAGACTGCCCTGCGCCGGGCTGCGCGGGTTCCACCATAAAACCCCCTTGCGGGACACCTGCATGTTCAACCATGCACTGCCCTCGTTCGATCCGTCTTCAACGTCCTGCATGAAGCTGATACGCGCTTGGAAAAGGCGTGTCATTTGAGCTTGCAACCGTTGCCCATCGCTGCGCTTGCCGCCGTGCCCGGGATCTAATCCGACCTCGCGCATAAATCCCGCCATGCTCGCCCCCAATTCGAGCCGCGGACTCTTGGTCTTGAGAGCTTCGGTCGTAATCCAGAACAGCAGGAGGCGCGGAATAATTCCATACGGAAGACCATAGCTCTTGCCGGTCTTGACGTTGAATCCCGCTTGAATGCCAAGCGTGAAATTGCCGTTTTGGCGGCTCCAGGTATCGGCCTTGGGGTCGCTGTGCGGCAACGTCGCCTGAACGAATTGACGCGCGAGGTAGGCTGCATCCTCGGCGGTCGCGCGATCTAGCCGAATCTCGGTACCCGCGTTGACGATCGCGCGCTGGGCTTTGGTCAGCGGCTTGGATTTCTTATCGGTAACGCCCTCTCCCATGCCATCACCTTTTCATGTAAGCATGAAAACATGCCAGCATGAATTCACTAATGGTCTGGTCTGCCTCGAGCGCCGCGCGTTTGATGGCTTTGACCTCAGCAGCGGGGATCCGAATTTGCAGCGGCGCCGGCTTTGCCACGGGTGGTGCTGCCGCCTTCTCGACCGGGCGATTCGGCGGCGTCGAGGTGGTGGGAGCCGCGGCAACGGTCATCAGATCGGGACTGAGTGCGGTTACTTTAGCCATTGGCTGCTTTCCTCTGTTCCTGCATGGTTGCATGCAGACATGCTTTTATGTTTACCCACAACTTACCAACCTCGCGGGCGGCTTGGCCGTTTTTGTCGACCTCCTGGGGCGTCCGGCCGTCGGTAAATGCGGCCGGATAGACCACCCGATTCACGAGCAGGGTCTCAGCGACAGGTCCGTGATGCGAGAGCGCCGCAATCGCCTGGGCCGTGATGTTGGTGTTCTGAATGGCCTGGGTAATCACAAACAGAAACGGCAACTGCAAGGCCTTCAGGCTGGCGACAGTCACGGCGGCGGCCTGTAAGTCATCCGGCGTGGGCTTGATCGGCACCAACACCAAGTCCGCGAGCGGGAAGATCTCGGCCATGTCATGAATGGAATTCGGCGGCGTATCGATCAAGACCAAATCGGCGCCCTGCCGCTCCAAGAGCTTCAACCCCTCCCTCAACCCCGCAATCGATAGTTCCACCCGGCGCGGCTCCTCGGCCTCGCGAGTCTGGTGCCAGTTGGTCAGCGTGTGGCCGTCCCGGTCAAAATCGATCAGGTAGACCGACAACCCGGCGCGGCTGGCTTCCACCGCAAGAACGCGACACACGGTGCTCTTCCCGCTCCCGCCCTTCTGAGAATTCACCACGATTGTTTGCATGTATGCATGCCTCTATGCTTTACAACAAGCATGTTCACATCGAAGCATAGATGCATGCATCGCCATTGTCAAAATAAGCGCCCGGTAGGTCATATTGACCAAGTAATGCATATGCATTACCATCTGGAGCTAAACACGACCTAGCTTGAGAGAATGCCGTGACCGCTATTCCAATGTTCGCAGGCGAATCGACGCTGACCGATCGGTACCAGACAACGGTTCCGGAGCCGGTGCGCCTCGCGCTCAAGCTCAGTAAGCGCGACAAATTGCGCTACGAAGTCCGCGCGGACGGTTCGGTGGTCATGACGCGCGCGGAGCAAGCCGACGAAGAAGATCCTGTCCTGGAGCAATTTCTGGAATTCATGGCTCGCGATCTGACGAGTCATCCGGAACGATTGCGGACCATCGATCAGGGGCTTCGCGGTCGTATCCAAGCCCTTGTTGGCAACGTTGACGTCGATCTCGACGCACCGCTGTCCCCAGACGACGAATGACGGAGCGGCCCGCGGCTCCACTCGTCATCAATGGCTGGTCGATTTTCGCGCATCCTTTGTTTCTGGAGCAGGTCGAGGATCTGATCGGGCGGGTTGAAACCCTGAAGACCAAAGATCCCGTGGGCTACGTCCGAAAAAACGACAGCAAACGGTTGGCGGCAATCTTCAAGCTGACTTGCGAGGCCATTCCGCAGGACCCCAGCCGCACCGAGTATCGCCAGGGAAATACGCTAGGAGATGCCTACAAACACTGGTTCCGCGCGAAGTTCTTGCAGCAGTATCGGCTCTTTTTTCGTTATCACGCGGAGAGCCGCATCATCGTCTACGCATGGGTCAACGACGAAGACACGAAGCGTGCCTACGGCAGCGGGGACGACGCGTATCGAGTGTTCCAAAAAATGTTGGGGCGGGGAAACCCGCCAAACGACTGGGAGCAACTTCTCGCCGAAGCACGCAGTGAAGCAACACGCTTGGCAATGATTTCGAAGCCGCCGGAGAAATTGCCTTGAGAGCCCTTACGACCGATTGATCGGGACCAATCTTTATTCTGGCCGAGGTAACGGTGCCCGGTCGAACGGCGTCGGGCGGCAGGGGAGGGCGCTGACCGCTTTGGTACTTCGCCTCGAGCGCCAAACGCAACTTGAAGTCACAGATTGTGATTTCAAAAAAATGGAGGCTTGAGCCAGTAACTGGCGTATCGTCTACGCATATCCCCCCGGTTGCTTCGGTAGCCGGGCGCGAAGCCGCCTTAAGGGCGGCTTCTGCATTTAGGGTGAACGGAATCGCCTGGCGGCGCCCGACAAAATGCGACACTTCGGCCATAGGGTTAGACCACCATGACCACCGCGGAAAAAATCTTCGAGGAAGTCCGCGCGCTGTCTGAAACGCAGGCGCGCGAAGTGCTCGATTTTGTCCACTTTCTGAAATCTCCGCAGATGGCCGGTAAGTCCACCCAGCGGGACATGAGCGCGTTCGATCGTTTCGGCTCGGTATACGCCGGCCCATTCAACCGCGACGAGTTGTATGACCGCAAAGTCCTTCGCTGATTCCAACGTCGTCGTGTAAACCCACGTCTCACGGCTTCGTGGCGTAGATCTCCGCCAGGTACCCGTTCTTGCTGCTCGAGACGTCGGTGATATCGGCATAGCCGCTTCCCGCACGCGCCAGCCAACGTTTCATGGCATTCGCCCGGCGGCTATCGCTCAGTGCTGCGCTCTTGTCCAGCACCGATTCGACCACCTCAACGGACACCCTTCGTTCGCCGACCTGGTAGCTCGCCTCGAGCGCCAGACGCAAATGCCTCTGAATGTGCAGCGGCGTGTGGAACTCCGTCGCGAGCTGATCGATAGCCGCCCCGGTGATAACCGTCTCGGTCGCTCTCGGGTCGGCCGCGCAGGCCTCCAGCAGCCAGCGGATGTAGTCGTGTTGACTGCCGGCCATGCCCTTCAGTGCGACTACGTCGGTGCGATGACCGATCTGTTGTCGGGTCGCATAACGCAGCGCCTGGCGTAGCGTCGGCTGGCCGGCGAGCACCACCGAAAGCCTCCCGCCGTTACTCTCGATCAGGGTCATCAATTGCCGCAAGTCGGTCAACGCCCGCCGAGTCAGCTCGTGCGCGTCGTCGATGAACAAGGCCACTGGCTTCTGTTGCTTGCGCACCCAGTCGCACAGCTCCTGCTCGCGCGTCTGATCATTCGGCATGCGCGCCGGGATCTCGGTCGATATGTCATACCACAGCGCCGTGATGAAATCGGGCCGCCCGAGGCGGTGCTTCTCGAGAGCGAAAGATGTCGATACGCTGATCTTGTCCTCGTCCTTGAGGATCTGCCGCAGCCGTTGCAGCAACACGGTCTTGCCGCTGCCGATCGCGCCGCAGACCGCAACCAGCCGACTCTCGGTGATCGCGCCACGGATCTGCTCGATCAATGCTTGATGGTGCGCGCTCTCGTAATATCCGGCTTGCTCAAACGGCGCGGTCAAACCGAAATGCTGCATGACTTCATCCCGCATACGAGGCTCCCACTCGATGGCGATTGTAGTTTACGATCATAGCGTCCGAGCGGGGAAGATTGAGATCCGCGCGCCGGAGGCGCGCAAGCGAGAGCGATGCGCAGGGCGGCGCAGCCGTCCCGCGTCTTCGCGGGATGCACCCGGAGCAGCGCGGTCGCGGCTCCGCGCGACTCGCCCATACTTTCAGACCGCACCTGGCTTGAGGTGACAGTTGCAGAATATCGCCGAGAATGACGCATCCATTTTCTTCTTGTTCCGCTTTGAACTGGTCGCCAACGGCATCGACTTCGTGTTGAACGAGGAAATTGCCGCCGACATGTACCCGGATGTCGATGAAGACTTGAAACCGCTGGTCCACGCGTGCTGCGAAACCCTCCTGCGCTACCAACACCTCACCGTCAGCAACACCATCATGGATGGCCATTTCATGAACTCGGGCGGATTCGAGGTCATGCTGAGCAAGGGACTGGGCCGATACTTTGCACCGGATGAAAAGGAGCGGCTATTCCAAGATGCCAAGAAGATCGCCGATCTGCTGGCCACCGTGATGGACCGAAGGACTCAAGAGATCAAGCAAGGACAATACCGAAAGCCACCGCCGCTCGAGCACCCGACGAATCCCACAGCGATCAAAAACGGCCTGGAGAAAATCGGGAAAGCCAAACACCGTGAGGATCAATTGCAGTGGCTGGCGGAGGGTAGGGCGCTACGGCCCGGGCTTCGGCCGTTGCGTCCTACGGATCTCCCGCCGGGTGTCAGCACATCGACCGGCTATGACCATCGAGGGCACTGTTATGTGTTCGAGCACAAGACGTTGGGGATGCTCGGCCGAATCGTATTGAGCCAGATCCGTGAACAGGAGACGCTGATGCAGTCGGAGATCTACCAGGGACAGGACTCGCCGGGCTCCACAACCGCGAAAAAGAGAAAGGCCCTCTTTGAGAAAGTCGTCGCCACGGTCCAGGCCGGCCTTGAGAGGAATTCCCCGCGGCCCGTGTCATGACCATCGCCATTCGTCCCGCTAACCGACTCCGTGCCCCCGCTCACGTCCACATCCGCGCGGCGATGTTGCGTTCCTCGGGTCCAACGGCGTTCGCATAGATTGCGGTGGTGGTGAGCTGCGCGTGACCCAACCAGCGCTGCAGTAAATTGAGCGGGATGCCGGCCTGGATCGCCGCCACCCCGAACCCGTGCCGCAAGCCCTTCGGCGTCGCCTGCGGTCCCTTGACGCCGGCGGCTTTCATGACGGCGATGACGTGCTTCCAGGCGGTCGTCCGGCCAAAGTCCCACAGCGCGGGAGGGGTCTTCAGCTTCTTGGCCGCCGCGATCTTCTTTTTATCCTTGAGGCCGTGCACCATGGCGAGCATCTCGAGCACCGCCGGCGGCACGGGCACCGCCCGGTACACCCCGCGCTTGCGCTTCTTCAAGGATTCGAACGTAATCGCCTGGGCGGCGAAGTCAACGAGCTCGGCATGCAGCTGCAGAGCCTCGGAGATCCGGCACCCCGTGTGAGCGAGGACGTAGCAAAACGTGCGGATCTGGCTATCCTCCTCGTCGGCCGCGGCGAGAAATTTCTTCCGCTCGGAGTCGGTCAGGTAAAGCCGTTTTCCGGCCGAGTTGAACAGTTCACGGGACATCGGTTCATTATAGACCGCCTAGGAACGTTTGAGGGCGGCGATCCCCCTCGAGGCCGATCGTCAGATAGGGCCTAAAACAAGCGAAAACGCCAAACGGAGAGGGGAGGGCGGTCTCTTAAACCGGGTCCAGGGGCCCGCCCCTGGCAGCCCCTGGTGAACAGAATTACTCATTCTGTTCAGCGCATCTGCAGAAACCCGCCGGCGAACGGCCCTTACCTCGATCCAGACCGGTCGCTCAAAATCACTGCCGGCCAAAAGCGGGCGGTGACGATGCCAAATTGGGCGGCAATTAGCCGACGCTCATAGTCAACGGTACACTTAGATCTTTGGAGCGCTTTAGCTGGTGTCCGCAGCAACTGATCCACTGGTTTTTCCGCCCCACTTTCCACCGACAACCCGATGGAAGAAATTCTTCATCGGAGTTCGCGGGCTTGGCCCAGATCTTTCCTTCTTCAAGGTTCTGAAGCGACAACAGGGCGACCGGGTTCAAAGCCAGATGGAAATCTGGGGCTCCGGTCTACGACGTGACATAGCTGAGTTGCTATCTCAGGGATTCAAGAAAGAGGTGCGCTGGCCTACCTCGGTGTTTTTGCCAGACGACTCGTTCCGGGTGATCTGTAATGGCCCTTCTTTTGGAATCATCGATGACTTAGGAAGCGACGCCGTGATCCGAACGTTTGAAAAGCACTACGGAGTTCGCGTGCCGAATTCGTTTTGGAGAGGTCGGGAACACGCCACATTCGGCGAAATCGTTCAGGCGCTTGGCGGCCTGGTCCTGCCACAAAGCTGACGGTCGCCGCGGGCAGCAACCCGCCAGATGCGCTTCGATTACAGCTTCGGGAAGGAATCTTCGTTTGGCTTATATAAAACGCCCTCTTCGCATCTCTCGGCCACGGACTTCTTTGGCTTGCCGTGACATACGTCATTTGGGGGCTTGTCGTCCGGCATCGCTACATTGACGCATGGAATGCCACAGCGGTGGGCGATACGGTGCCGATTGTCATCAACAGATTTGGCGCACCCGACTACGTCGAATCGCCGCTGCGTTTCTCTCAGCCCGATTTGCGCCCGACCGGAAGAAAAGTGTCGGGATGATTATGCGATCCGACTCTGGTATCAACTTCCGTTCACCTTCGTGGTCGGTGGGCACGTGTTGGTCATTGATTTTGATGATCGCCAACACGTCATCACCAAATTAGAAATGAGGTCTCCCTAGCGCCCGTACGTATCCTGTCGCCGGAAAGCCGCCACTCGGGTCGGGCTTCTTGGGGTCGCGACCTACCCGATAGCCGCCAAGGGCGGCGGCGCTGACCGTCACGGGCCACGCCGCCGCGATTTTCCGGCCTATACCTCCGTCTGTTCCGCCATTTCCAGGGCGTCGTCGACCTCAATTCCAAGGTACCGCACCGTACTTTCCAATTTGGAATGGCCTAACAATAGCTGCACAGCGCGCAGATTCTTCGTCCGCCGGTAGATCAGCGATGCCTTCGTGCGGCGCATCGTGTGAGTACCATAGGCGCCGGCGTCCAGGCCGATTTCAGTGACCCAGGATTCGACGATTCGCGCGTATTGCCGTGTCGACAAATGAGGGGATAGTCGCAGTCGACTTGGAAACAAAAAGTCCTCGGTCTTGAGGGCCGCGTGCCGAATCCATGCGTACACCGATTTGCGCGTCGGTTCCGTGATTTCGAACTGCACCGGCCGCTGGGTCTTCTGTTGCATGACGATTGCGCGAGCAACGATCCGCTCGCCATGGGCGACATCCCGCACGCGAAGCTGCACGAGATCGCAGCCGCGCAGCTTGCTGTCGATGGCCAGGTTGAACAACGCGAGCTCGCGCTTACGGTCGAACATTTCAAGGCGAACGCGAATAGCCCAAATATCTTTGAGTTTCAGCGGGGCTTTTTGGCCGACCAGTTTGCCTTTGTTCCAGGGTTCCCGGCGGCCGGATATAACGGTGGGTGACAACATCTTGAACTCCTACTGTGTGAAGGGGAGTTCAAAGCGTGAAAGTCACCGGCTGGAAGGCATATCTACCGGTCGATAGATCCCAACATCAATATTTAACAGTGTTGTTTTGGTCCTTGCCCGGTGACAGAGCCAAGCCGACCCGAAGGGGTCCATCATGAGCGTCCCCTTCCGGGCAACAGAAGTGGTGACTCAGGCCTTCGACCGTTACAGCTTCAACTGTGCGACAACGTTCATTGCGGCGGCGAGATCCGATGCGCTATCCGCGGTTACGAAGATATGAACTGTAAGTTTGTTGTCCGAGTCCGGAAGAATAGCGTCACGTCTAAGTTGGCCATTGTCGGAAGTAGTGGCGTACCACCGCACCGGCCAACCCCCTACTGTCCCCGGTACTATCACCCTCGTAGAAACCCCGAGGACAGCATCGTAATTGGACGAAAAATACTGAATTTTCGCGGTAGTTCCCACAAAACTACCTTTGCAGGTTAAAGAGTCTCCGCCCAATGGCGCCTGCCACTTGATCTGGCCGGGCGGTGATGTGGGGCACCCGCCAGAATATCGCGGATGAGTCAACGATGTTCCAATATCCATATCGCCTGCACGGGCAATCGAACTCGAGGCAATCACCACCATTGCAAAAAGTCTTAGCCTGCTCACTTGAGATCCCCTATGTGATCTTGAAGCAATAGTTTATTCCTAAAAGTCGAGTGACAGCTAAACGCTCATAATTTGAGACATGTTATTGGCGTGTTTTGGCCGGCAGTGATTTTGAGCGACCGGTCTGGATCGAGGTAAGCGGCCCGTTCGCCGGGGATGCGCACCCGCCCAGGCTCGTCACGATATTACTCACCAGATAACTCACGGGCCCGGCACCACGATCGAGCAATGCTGTTCCTTCTTCGTCCGCTCCGCTGCTTCACGGCACGCAGTCAACGCGGCATGATTGGCTTCCGCCACATTGATTTCCGCCGCCAGCGTTGCCCACCCCGTGGGGTTACTGGATTTCATGAGCGATTGTCCGGCGTTCCAGCGGTCGGCGTGCATGATGGTGGCCGCCACCGCGGCATCCCAGCCGAACGGTAGCAGTCGCGCCGCGAACGGCGACACCACCAGTCCGACCGTGAGCGCCGCCGACGCCGTGATGCCGAGCCATTCCCACTGCTTGCGTTTCCCGCGCACCGTGCCGATGACGCCGGCGAGATTCCGCTGCTCGCGCTCGAACGCGTCGCTGGCCCGATCGAGCCGGCCGACACCCTGGCTCATCAGGTCCCGGCCGGCCGCGAGGATCGCCGCCTGGTATTGCGCCGGCGTGGATTTCAGCGCCGGGTGTTGCTCGATGGCCTGGAGCCGGCTCACGACCTTGGAGAGACCCTGCGTGATCTGCCCGAGCGACTCCGTGTAATCGGGCGGCTGATTCGCCTCCCACTCCTCTGGCAGCAGCTCCACCGACCGGCGCAGCACCGACACCTCCGCGCGCAAATCCTCGAACGCTCGCGCGGCATCGCCAGAGGATTCGTCATCGTTCCGCATCCGTGCTTGCTCCTGAAGTTCTACAGCGATAGACCCAGATCCCGATGCCGGCCGAGATCACGCACACTCAAGTCGAGCGCCCGCTCGATCGTCGGCGCCTTCAATACCCGATCGAGCCGCGACCCGCGCTCGATCCCGAGCTCCTGGGCTCGCCGTTGTAGGATGAACTCCAATTGCGGATCGCGCTTGAGCTCGCCGGCGATCGACCGCATGCGCTCCTTCACCTGCTCGCGAGCGTCTTTGTTTTCGTAGCCGCTGGTCCGCTCGCGCTCGGCCTCGAGCACGCGCCAGGTCTTGACCAGGCGCTCGGCTTTGAGGTTCGGATCTGACCGCACCCGCGCCTCGTGATCGAGCGCGGCGCGTAGCTGCAGGGTTCGCTCCTTGCCCTGCAAACTCGTCATCGCCTGGTAGAACTTCGGCTCATGGGTGAGCGCGTTGTGCAGATCCGCGCTCGCCCCCGGCTGCACCCCGTCGAGGGCCAGCGACGCTTCCCGAAACGCCGTCCTCTGGTGCTCGAGGATGGGCAGATTCTTGTCCGCCATCCGCATCGCGTCCGACCACGTGCGCGCATAGCGATCGAGCGCCCGACTGAGGTTATGCGACGCCTGCTGCGCCGTCTCCGGCGCGCGCTCCGCCGCCGGCAATCGCATCTCGCTGAAGGCCTCGCGCTCCCGGTTTCGGGCACCGGCCTTGAGGTTCAACCCGTCGAACATCCCGCGCTTGCGGTCCGACGTTTTGTCCGCCGCCTGCTCCTGGCCGGCGTCCCGCCCCAGCACTCGCTGGGCCTTCTCGACCACCGTATCGAACAGATCCCGCGAGCGCTCTTTGATCTGCTGCAACGGGTCCGGAAACCGCTCTGCAATCCACTCCTTCACCCGCCCGAGCTGCTGCCCAATCCGAGCGCGCAGCTCCCGCGCCTGGGTGAGTAATGTCTCTTTGATCTGGCCACCGATGGAGAGCCCCTGGCGCCGCTCGACCCGCCGCTCCGCCGCCGCCTGGGCGCGCTGGATCTGCTCCAGCCGATCCGCCTCGACGCGCTTCAAGACGGTCTCCCGGTCCTCCCCGGTGACACCTTGCGCGAGCTCCCGCCGCTCCCGCACCGCCACCCGCTCGAGCGCCATTTCCTCCCGCGTCACGACGCGTACTTCGGCCACCACGGACTCCCGTTGGAGGGCTCGCTCCTGGCGCTGTTCTCGCTGCCGCCGACCAACCTCCGACACCTCGCCGCGCGCCTCGATCCCGCTCACCGCCGGTCCCCGGTGTAGCTCCGGTTCCCGGTCCCGGATGCCCTGAGCCGCGAGAGTCCGGTGATCCACCCGCGCCTCGATCCCGGCATGTTCGAGCGCCAGGTTTTGCACCTTCGCCCACCGTTCCCGGATGCCCTCATACGTCCGCGCGGCTTCCGCTTTGTCCTCCCCATAACTGAACTTCTGCGCGCCACCCCGCTCCGGATTCTTGGAGTTGTAGCGCTTGAAAAACTTCTCCGGTCCCCGCTCGATCCCATCGAGCTGCCGGTCCGAGAACATCAGATGCACGTGCGGCTGCGGCTTCCCGTCACTCGCATTCGGTTCATGGATCGCCCACTGATACACCCGCGTGCTGCCGAGCTCCTGCTCCGCAAACCGCTCGACCAATGCCACCTGCTGCTCCCGCGATAACTCCCGCGGCAACGCGAGCTCGTACTCACGATACGTGTTGCCATTCGCTCGCTCGAACTCGTCCGACGCGGTCCAGAACGCGTTCCGGTCCTCACGCGCCCATTCGGGGAAATTCGCTTGTCCCTGCGCGATCACCGGCCCGTACTTCTCCTCATCCGCGAAGCGCCCCTCGCGCGCGATGTACTGCGCATGCTCGAACGCCGCGCCTTTCGGCCCCGTGCTGATCTGGATGTGAAACGAGGGCATGGCTACGCCAGACCTCGGAGCACGCTCGGCTCCCGAGCGGAAGGAGGACCGGCGAACAGCGCCGGGCCGAGTCGCGCATCTTTTCTGCTTCTGCTTCCGGAGCGGAATGAGGGCGGCCCAACAGGGGCCGACCGAGTCGCGAGTCTGCCTCCGATTCCGCCTCTTC
>Ga0302140_10006596_pt1 | contig 14554 bp, 15 predicted proteins | sample I_Bog_E1_1_FD_202095 | JGI IMG/M metagenome (GOLD analysis project Ga0302140, IMG submission 202095) | Peat permafrost microbial communities from Stordalen Mire near Abisko, Sweden - I_Bog_E1_1 | ecosystem: Environmental > Terrestrial > Soil > Wetlands > Peat | place: Sweden: Abisko, Stordalen...
AAAAGGTAACCATTAAAATAGAGAAAAAGTAATACGCGGTGCTATAAATGTACATAAATAGCTTATAATCAGCACTTTGCCAGCATGCTCGGCAGATTCTTAACCAGTCTCATTTTGGGAAGACAGCTCTTCAACTGCCCGCAGAGCGCAACCCGACAAACAATCCGACCTCCGCGCCCCTCCGTCTCGTCCCCAGATTCTCCCCCTTCATCCGCTTTTCCAACCCCTCGTCCGGCAACCCGCGCGCGCTCCGTTCCCTTTTGCCTATCTTCTGAATAGAGCAATGCCAAACCCGGGAAGGGAACAGCCCATGAATGAGATTGTCAGCGTCGAAGCAGTCACCAGAAAATTCCCTCTGAATCACGACAGAACGAAGAATCTGGTCAGCGCACTCCGGGAAGCCAGCCTGCGCGTCGAGGCTGGAGAATTTCTCGCAATAGCTGGCCCCAGCGGAAGCGGCAAAACTACTCTCCTCAACCTGATCGGCTGCATCGATCAACCAACCACCGGCCGCATCCTGATCGATGGCGTCGATACATCGAAGCTCAGCCCCGCCCGCATGAGCGTGTTACGTCGGGAAAAGATCGGCTTCGTTTTTCAGACATTCAACCTCATCCCCGTCTTCACCGCAGCCGAAAATGTAGAGTATCCATTGCTGATCCAAGGCGTAGGCAGCCGTGAGCGCCGCGAGCGAGTGGCACAGGCTCTTCAGGAAGTCGGTCTCACCGCGCGCGCCAATCATCGCCCTGATCTGCTCTCCGGCGGCGAGCGTCAACGAGTCGCCGTGGCTCGCGCCATCGTCCATCGTCCCGCCCTGGTGCTGGCTGATGAACCGACAGCCAACCTCGATACACATAACGCGACGCAACTCATCGATCTTATGCATGGACTCAATCGCCGTCTCGGCCTTACGTTCATCTTCTCCACGCACGATGCCCGTCTGCTCGAACACACCGAGCGCATCGTCCGCCTCTGCGATGGACAAATTCAATCCGATACTCAAGTTCAATCCAACAGCCTGTACGCAAAATCTCTGAACGAAGGAGGCATCCATGGGCAAGTTCTTGCTTCTAGCCTTTCGTAATGTATTCCGCAATCGCCGCCGCACCATCATGACCTTGATCATGGTTGGTGGAGGCGTCACAGGCCTCCTGCTCGTCGGCGGCTTCTTCGCCCGCATGTTTTGGGGACTTCGCGAAAGCACCATCAATGACGGCCTCGGCCACATTCAGATCTTCACTGCCGAGCACTTCAACCGCGAAGAAAAGCATGTCCTCGACACCGGCATCGACAACTGGCGTCAGGTTGCCGCAACCATTCAGGCCGGTCGTCACGTCCGGGGTATCGCGCCGCGCATCGAGTTCAACGGCATGCTTTCGAATGGCGTAAAATCCGGCGTCTTCATGGGCAGCGCCGTTGATCCGGTCGCTGAAAATTCGCTGGGCTTCACTCCTCGCCTCGAAACAGGAAGAGATCTCGATTCCAAATCCGGCGGCGAAATAGAAGCCCTCATTGGCGCAGGCGTGGCCCGTTCCATGAGCGTCAAGCCAGGGGATGGACTGACTCTGCTCGCAGTAACATCCGACGGCGCACTGAACGGAATCGATGTGCAGGTTGTCGGCGTCGTCAACACAGGCTTTAAAGAAATGGATGACCGCTATCTCCGCATCACCCTGCCTTCAGCCCAGCGCCTTCTGCAAAGTAACCGAGTCACCAATCTCGTGGTCGGACTCGATCAGACCGAGAACACTGATGTCGTTGCGGCAGAACTGGCTCCGGGCCTTCGCGGCCAGCCCCAGCAATTAGTTCTGAAGAAATGGATCGACCTGGCCTCCTACTACAAACAGGTTCGCTCGCTTTTCAGCACCATCTTTGTCTTTCTCGGCGTCATCGTTTTCTTCATGGTGCTCATGTCCAGTGTGAACACGCTCTTGATGACCATGTTCGAACGCACCCGGGAAATCGGCACCATGTTGGCCATGGGCACGCCCCGCTCCTGGATCATGTCCCTCTTCATTCTCGAAGCAATTGTGCTCGGCGTCCTTGGTGCAGTTGTGGGCGTCACAGGAGGCAACCTGCTCGGGTTCCTTCTCAATCACGCAGGCATCCATCTGCCGCCCCCGCCCGGAACCACTGTCCCCATGGCCTTCCGCGTCCTCTACGTACCTGGACTGATGGTTGGCTCTTCAATATTGGTCATCGTCTCACTGGCACTCGCAGCCATTCTCCCGGCGATCCGCGCATCCCGGTTGCAAATCTCGGAGGCATTAGCTCATGTCTAACATCAACTGCATACTGCGCACCTTCCTGGTAGTGTTCTTCGTCTGCCTGCTAGTGGCATGTATCGTCGTAGGCCATGCTGCAACCCCAACCGCGGCCCCAGACGCAGCAGCCATTCTCAAGCGCGCTGACACCTTTCGCAATGGCTGGCCATCCTATGTTCTTCACGTCAAAATCACTAACTTCGAGTCCGATAAAGCCGACGAAGAGAAGTTATACGAAGTCTCGCAGAAGGGAACTGAAAAGACCTACGTTGAATTCATGAGTCCTCGCGAAAAAGGCCAGCACCTGCTCATGCTCGGCGATGATATGTGGGTCTACCTGCCTGACACCAGCCGCCCGGTTCGCATCACGCCTCTTGAACGCCTCTCCGGCGACGCCTCCAACGGTGACATCGCCCGCACGAACTACGCCGCCGACTACAACCCCGCCTATGTCCGCACTGAAAAAGCCGGAGCAGACGAGTGTCATGTTCTCGATTTAACAGCCAAGCGCAAAGGTGCGACGTATCAACGCATCCTATTCTGGGTCCGCGTCCAGGATGCACGCCCCGTGAAAGCCGAGTTCTATCTAACCTCAGGCAAACTCATCAAATCCGCCACCTTCGATGAGTACTCATCCATAGGTGGCAAGAGTCAACTGCGCCGCATGACCCTCTACGACGAAATCCGACATAACTCCCATAGCACTCTTGAATATTCCGGCATTGCCCCGCGCGAGTTACCAGACAAGCTCTTTTATCAAGGCCGTACCGACCGTTTCTAAACTCAACCGGAATCTCAAATCTGCGCGCAGAAAGGAAAATGAAATGAGGAACACTAAATTTAATACCAGCAATTCTGTAACTGTTGCTCTTCTCCTCAGCTCGATTCTGATATTCTCCTCCGGATTGCTTGCGGCACAGGCACCATCAACGCCCGCGTCAGTCGCCGCACCCGCACCCGCTAAGTCCACGCTCACAATTCGCATCACCGGTTTCCATAATGCCAAAGGAAAAGCAAACATCGCTCTCTTCCGCGACGCGAAGGGCTTCCCAACAGATACAGCCAGCGCTGTCGAGTCGCAGAGGCTTGAAATTGACCCACAAACACTGAGCGTAACGGCAGTTTTCAAGAATCTCCCACAGGGTAGCTACGCCGTGGCCATATTGCACGATGAAAACCTTACCGGGAAAATGGATTACGATTCACAGGGTATTCCGCAGAAGGGCTACGGCCTCTCAAACAATCCCGACACCAGCCAAGGCCCGCCGACTCCAGATCAGGCAACTTTCTCTGTCAATCAAGCAGAATCCGGAATTGAAATCAAGATGACTTATTGGCAGTGAAATTCTGAAACCTATACTTACTGCTGCCGCTGACATCTTTTCAACGGACCCCATGGAATCAAATGATCCTGCGCCTTCTCATCCCGGCAATCCTTCTCGCGACATCGCTCCACTTAGCCGCGCAGGAAAACCCAACGCCAGAAAGTCCCTTACCAGACAGCACAGCCCAGGACGCGCAACCTCAAGAATCCCGCAACGACTATCGTTACTCCCTTGCCGTGATCGACGACGTCACTCTCTACGGAAATCTCCAGGTACCAATTCCAAAACTCCTCAACCAGGCACTTATCGAACCAACTTTCACTTACAGATACAAGCCCACCTTCAGTTTCTCAACCAGCTTAGTCGGCGTCGCCGATAAGTACACTGACACCTATACCCAGTTACGCGTAAAGGAAACCTATGTTGGTGTCTCGGCGGGCGATTTTGATTTCATGGCTGGCCGTCGCGTCGTCCGCTGGGGCACTGGTTATGCCTTCACTGCCATCGGCGTTCTCGACCCTCCCCGAGACCCCACCAATCCCACCGATCGTCTCAATCTCAACGAAGGCCGCGATATGGTCAAAGCCGACTTTGTTCGCGGACCTCATGCCCTGACAGCCGCCTGGTCCTCAGCGGCTCTTGCGCCTGCCTCTGCAAATCTTCGAGACACAACCGCCTTCCGGTATAACGTCCTCGTGCATGGATTCGATACTTCACTCATCGCCGGCAACGACCGCGGCGGAGATGCCTTCGGCGGACTCACCTTTACCCGTGTCCTCGGAGAAGCATGGGAAATACACGGCGAAGCGGCATGGCGGGAGCATGAGGCCATCCTACTCGGCGCGAAATACACGACGTCCTCCGGCATAACATTCATTGGCGAGTTTTTCAGTCCTCCCAATATTCCGTACTATCAGGATGTGACTCTCTTTCCTCTCACCGGCCGCCAAAACTACATATTCCTCCGCGCCGGAAAAACACGACTGCGCGAATTACCGGGTTGGAAACAGTGGGATCTGGCCGCCTCCGCCGTCGCAAATCTCAATGACCGCAGTTACACCGCGGTCTTTGACGGAACGCGCCGCTTCGGCAATCACTTCTCGTCTTATATCCATTTGGAAATCCCCGCCGGGAACAATAAATCGGAATATGGAGCTACGCCGTATTCCGCCGCCACTTCCTTCGGGCTCCGCTTCCAACTATGATCGACACAACCAATCCGCCTATGTCCAACCTTGCTGACACGCCGCCAAACGCTCCGAGCTACGGCTCATTCGCCATGAGGGCCATCTGGATCGTTTCAATCTCGACGTTGCTGGTTTTCCTGATCTTTCTTTCTCTGGGACACGTCCGCCTTTCACAGAGCGGCGGGTCCATCATCTCGTCATTGGTTTACACGGCATTCATCGCTCTGCCATCCATGTTTCTGCTCACTCGTCTTTCTGTGTGCTATTCAGGCCGATTTCCTCGCTTGATTATCTTCATGCAGGCATTCGTCCTCATCTGCACCGCAACCGTGGGCAGCCTTGCCGGTGACCTGGTCCTGATTTGTGCCGGCCTTGTCAGCCACAACGCATATTGGCTCGAACTGCGAGCAGCGATGCCATTCTGCATCGTGATCGCACTTATTTTTGGCCTAAGCATCTCCACGTTTGAGACCATGCGCTACAAACTCCAGGCAGCTTCTCTCGAACTCCGCACCCGCGAGGTCGAGCGAGAGCGCGCCTATAAGCTCCTCGCCGAAGCCCGTCTTTCTTCGCTCGAATCCCGCATTCATCCCCACTTCCTCTTCAACACGCTGAACTCCATTGCCGCCCTTATCCCTTCAGATCCAGAACGCGCCGAAGATACCGTCGGCAAACTTGCTTCGCTACTGCGCTTCTCGCTCAATGCCAACCACGCCGGCCTCGTCCCACTCAGCCAGGAACTCAAAGTTGTCCGCGATTATCTTGAAATAGAGAGAACCCGATTCGGTGACCGCATTCGCTTCGAAATCGCCGTCCCTGCCTCGCTCGATGACACCTCTGTCCCCCCGTTGTCGATCCAATCCCTGGTTGAGAATGTAGTCAAGCATGTAGTTTCCAGGCAGCCTCAAGGTGCGACCATTCGAGTCACCGGCTCAAAGGATTCCAAGCGCGTTCAACTCGCGGTCCTCGACGATGGCCCTGGCTTCTCGCTTGACGCCATCACTCCCGATCATGGTCTCGGAAATCTTATCGCCCGCATGGAACTTCTATACGGCCCCGCAGGTCAGCTCGAAGTTGCGCGAGAAAACAACAATACGGCAGTTCGGTTGTCCTTTCCCGCGTAGGATGAAGAACGATGGAAGCAACACCACTCCGCGCCTATCTCGTCGATGACGAACCACTCGCTATCGAGCGCCTCAAGCGTCTGCTTGCCAGTCATGAGGGCCTCGAAGTCACCGGTACCGCTACCGACCCGTCGCAGGCCCTCGAAGATCTCAATAACCCTCTCCACGGTGCCATCGACGTACTGTTTCTCGACATTCAAATGCCAGGCATGACCGGCTTTGACTTGCTCACACGGCTTATGGTGCAGCCGTTCGTGATCTTTACCACTGCTTACGACGAATACGCATTGCGCGCCTTCGAAGTCAACTCAATCGACTATCTCGTCAAGCCGATTGAGACTGCCCAACTCGCCCGCGCCCTCAAGAAGCTCGACCGACTGCGCCCTGTCTCAAGATCAGATTGGCAGCAGAGTCCCGACTTACCCAAGCTCCTCCAGGAACTCGCCCAATCGTTACGCGGCCAGCGTCCCGAGTACCCGCGTCGTATCGCGTCCCGCGTTGGCGAGCGCATCTCTTTTCTTGACCTCGAATCGGTAACTCATTTTCTAGCGCACGAGAAGCTGACGTATGCAATCGTCAATGGCCATCGCCACGTCGTCGATCAGACAATCGTAGAACTCGAACGCCGACTCGACCCGGCAAAATTTCTCCGCATCCATCGCGCCGCTCTCGTCAACGTCGACTGGATCCACGAGGTCAACTCCTGGTTCGCCGGCAAGGTCGTCCTCTCCCTCAAAGACCCTCAACGCACGCAGATCCCCGTCGCTCGCGATCGCGTCCGATCTCTCAAAGCGCGCATGGGAATCTGAATCGCAATCCGGCTCCTAAAAGACTTCGACCACGCGAGCATCAATATACCTCTCGCTCGCCTGCGCAAGCAAAGAATGGGGATAATTGCCGCAAGGCCAGAGGCCTTTCCTCACCTTCGTATCAATAGGACCAGCGCCAAACTTTCCCTCCGGTTGGCTTGGTAATAGGTGTTTTGTATTTTATTTCTATAACTTTTATAGAATACGGGGATTTCCGCGGACCGATTGGAATTGGAAATGGCGGAAGAGGAGGGATTCGAACCCCCGATACCCTTTCAGGTACGCCAGTTTTCAAGACTGGAGCCATCAACCACTCGGCCACTCTTCCTAGTTGGATTTTATTACGCGGAATCCCATCGCGCAAAGAGTTCTTGCATCCATTAACCAAGGTCACATGAAGCGAAGGGAGATTCCAAACATGATCGCGGTCAGGGTCAATCTCTCTCGGATAGAATCAGATCTGTGATGGCTGATCTCTCACGGGTCGACGCTCTGAATCGCCAATTCGGGATCGATGGCCTTGCCCACGTGATTTCTGGCAACGGTGGGCTCCCCAAACTCGAGGTCACCGCCAATTCGGCATCGGCCGAGATTTACCTCCACGGCGCCCAAATCACTTCCTGGAAACCCGCTGGCGCCCAAGAGGTCATTTTTCTTAGTGGACATTCGCATTGGGAGGACGGCCGCGCGATTCGTGGAGGCATTCCCGTCTGCTTTCCCTGGTTTCGAGCCAAAGTGGACGATCCTAAAGCGCCAGCCCATGGGTTTGTGCGCACGCGCGAGTGGCAGCTCGATTCTGTGAGCGCGGAACTCGGCTCTGTGACCGCGGTCTTCTCAACGGAAAGCGATGCTTCCACGCACCGCTGGTGGCCGCACGATTTTCATCTGGCGCTCCGGATCATGATCGGCAGCACTCTTGGTCTCGAATTGACCGCTACAAACACAGGATCGGCTCCCTTTTCGTTTGAAGAGGCACTTCATACCTATTTCCGGGTGGGCCAAGCCGGGAGTGTGCGCGTACGCGGCCTCAACGGAGTCAGCTACCTGGATAACGTCGATCAGAATCGCGCAAAGACTCAGGCTGGTGACGTGGTTTTCACCGGCGCTACCGACAGCGCCTATCTCAATACACCGAGCGCTGCGGAGTTGGTCGATTCAGTTCTTTGCCGCACCCTCCGGACCGAGAAAGAGAATTCTCGAACGACGGTTGTCTGGAACCCGTGGCAGCAAGGAGCGGCATCGCTTTCCGATCTTGGAATGGACGAATGGCGGCAGATGACATGTGTCGAAGCAAGTAACATCCTCAACTCGGCGGTGTGGCTGGAGCCAGGGGAACACCACACCATGCGCGCCAACCTCATCATCGCGCCAGAATAGAGTTTGGTTCGGCGATTGAATCCAACCGATCGTTGGGAAATGAGTGGCTCTGCACCCTTTCGTGATTGCGTCCAGAACCTTGCGGCTATTTTGAAATCGGGCCAGCGAGCGAGAGGTCGATCGCAACATCGTTGTCCGCTTTCCAAATCAAGAAGCTTGGATTCTTGTCGTGACTGTCATTGCAGGTCTTGCCGCTGACGGCGACGCCCACCACCGAACCCGACAACTTGGCATTGCTGCGGTCAAACTCAATCGATCCTGATCGGATGTGAAAGGCGCCATTAACCACTTCGTGCGTCGTATTGAGCGTTATCTTGACGTCGCTGGCATCGGGATTGACCACGAAAGTCTGATGCTGTGCGACTGCGGCTGGAGCAAGCACGGCAGCTAGAGCGAAAACGGCTAAGAGTTTCATTGCATCTCCTCGATGGCTCCTTGACCGCTGAGCGTTGGTGTCAGCGCGGCTAAATTTCAGATGCCGCCTGCATCGGAGCACCAGCGGCGTGCTGGGCCACGCGTGTCAGCTTTGCCGTCACGCGCATCACGCCCGGCCAGACTTTGAGGCAGAACGGCAATACAGCACGTGCGAATGAATTGTTCAAGCCATCGGCTGCGACCTCGGCAAGGCGCATCTGTGTCAGCAGTGCCGACCGCAACTTGGCCTGAAAAAGCGGCGCCGGCTCGGCCGCAAGATAGGCAGCAACGGCACAACGTGAGGTATGCAGCGCAATCGATATGCCATCGCCGGTGAACGATGGGATGACAGCCGCCTGATCGCCAATGCAGTAGATTCCATTCTCCGTCGTAGGTCGGATGTAGCCATACGGGATATGAGTGATGGCGATCGGCTTGGCAAGCAACGGCTCCGCGCCGGCCAGCCTCATCGCCAGGTGTGGACAGTCCTGCTGCATCTTCGCGAGGAAGTTCCCCCAGCGATTACCTTCACTTGAAAGATAGCGCTGCTGCACCACGCAGCAGAGGTTTGCAATGCCGCCTTCAACCGGCTGGATACCTCCATAGCCTCCCGGATAGAGCATCAACTCAGAGGCGCGAGCAAGCGCAGCAGACTGTGCGGGAGCCAAACGAAAATACATCTTGAAGGCAACCCATCGCTGCGGATCTTCTGGACGTGGGTAGCCGCGGAGATCGTGCTTGCCTGTGGCGAGAAACACCGTTGCAGCTTCACGGGTGGTGCCGTCATCGAGCGTAGCTTGCCAATCATCTTGCGCCGTGCGCTCCAGTGCCTGCACGCTGCGACCTTGCTCTACGCGGACTCCCGAAGCGGTGGCCTCGGCGATGAGCGCTGTATCAAGCGCCTTGCGCGTCAGCGACGCTGCGGCAAAAGGTAAGGGAGCCTCTGCAGCGCGTCTGGCAGCGGCAAGCCTGACATGATCGATCGGCACAGCTCCAAGCGTGGCCACATCGATGCCGAGCGCATGCAGATCCTCAAGGGCCTCACCGCTCAGGAATTCTCCGCAGACTTTATGCCGCGGGGTGCCCTCGCGTTCGATCAGCGCGACACGCCGTCCCTTGCGAGCTAGCGCGATAGAAGCAGCACAGCCCGCCACTCCACCACCGAGGATGAGAACTTCATCTTGCACAGGAATCCGATTCAATGGGTACGTTCTAACTGGAATCTCCTTTTCGGTCCCTGCACTGGGATTATACGGCCCAATGGGCATTGCATCATCAACACCACAGTTGCGATGCGGTGGAGTTTGCCATCCAAAGCACTCCCACAAGAGTCTGACGGAGCACAGGCGAAGAGAGCGAGCCCCGGCTCCTGTGTCCGATGTTTCGCAACGGAAATTCACATCAGGTTTGCTATCATCCTGAGCGGTCTGACTCGCCGCGTCGAGCTACGGTTGAAATGAACAATTGTCTCAGATCGGGTCCTGCGCTAACTCGCTGACTTGCTGTCGCCGCGAAGCCGCGGCTAACTTGCTGGATATATTCAACCAGATTTCCCGTTCATCCTGAGCATCACGACTTGCGTCGGCAAGTTACGGCGAGTGAGATGAACGCTGCCGCACAAAAGTTCCGTGCCCCGTCGGGGTACCCTCTGGGTCGCGACTTTTTTCTGTCGCGAGGGCGCGAAGCCTCAACTCTCAATCAGTCCCGTTCATCAGGAGCAGCCCGACTCGCCGCGCAGAGTTACGGTTGAAATGAACAGTTGTCTCAGATCGGGTCCTGCGCTAACTCGCTAACTTGCTATCGCGGCGAAGCCGCGGCTAACTTGCTGAATATAGTCAACCAGTTTTTTGTTCATGGGGAGCGAACGGGCCCCGAACGTCTTTCAACCCTGGGGTTGGTGAGTCGAAAGCCTGCCCTGAGCGAAGTCGAATGGGGATCTGCATCTGTTTTTCATTGAACCTCCATGACATCGTCCATGGGGAAATCTACCGTCACCAGCTTGTTGCCCCTTCGCAGTCCGGCTTCCTCAAGACACACGCACAGCGTCGATCTCTATAATTTGAGCTGAGGACCTATTGCACCTGAATACGCGTTACCTGAATCCCATAGTGGAGGCAGTTCGCTCCCATGGGAAGTAGTACGGAGATCGAATTCAGCCTACGAGCCTCTCCGCGCGATCTGCCGGAGCTCATGGATGGTGATTGCACCTATGAAGATTTCCGCGCCTGCCTGCGCAGCCTGGAGCAGATCAACCTCTGGCTGCTCGGCTACCGGCCGACGCTGGCTTGGCTGAAGAGGCTGCCGCCTGCATTGCGTAATCATGGGTTGCGTCATCCGGTGCATATCGTCGACGTAGGCTGTGGCGGCGGTGATCTGCTGCGTCAGATTGCACGTTGGGCGCTGCACCGCAACATTACTGTGCAGTTAACCGGAATCGACTTGAATCCGTATGCGGCACGGGCGGCTGCGGAGTCCACTCCGAAAAAACTAGGAATCGCGTGGATAACCGGCAATGCGCTGGAGTACCGGCCTGAGAAGCCAGTCGATATCGTCGTAAGTTCGCTGATGACACATCATCTGGAAGATGCGGAGATCGTCGCACTGCTGCGGTGGATGGAAGCAACTGCCCAGGTAGGTTGGTTCATCAATGATTTGGAGCGGTCAGAGCGGAGTAGCCGGCTGTTCGGCTGGGTGGAGAGGATCGCAGGATGGCATCGGTTTGTACGGCATGATGGACCAGTATCCTTCCGCCGAGCCTTCCGAGAAGACGACTGGATTCGGCTCCTGACAGCGGCTGCAATTTCGCTGGACGCAGTGACGGTCGAGCATTGGCGGCCAGGGCGGCTGTGCGTCGGCCGTTGGAAGTGACGAGGCCTCGAACAGGCAGAAGAAGAACTTAAACCGAAGAGAAGCGCCGCTTTGGATAGGCTTCGAAAAGATTCAACTCGGAGGGAGGCGGGGGTTTCAACCCACGCATTAAGCGAACAAAAATAGTGTCGGCTTTAGCCGCGGACGCGCCCTTTTTCAATAGACTGTCCCGAAGCCCGACGACTGGTGAGCTCGCGCCAATTCAGCCCGAGGTCCACGATAAGCAGCGAAGCAAGAGTAAATGCGATCACGCCGACGGCGGAGAGTGAATCGCCGAGGTGGCTCCAATACCGTGGCCAGAGATTCAACACGCGGCTCGAGACAAACGTAAAGGTGACGGCGTAGGAACGCGCCATCCACTGCCGGTGCTGGACGATGTGACGATTGCGCGCAGTGATGAAAGCCGCAGTCGTACAGACAACCCAGGCTGCGGCTTGACCGCAGGTTCCAGGGAAGCCCGGACGGCCATTGGCGAGAGCAACCCCGGTAGCAGCGCCGATAAAAACGGAGATGACGTACACGCGGCCAAGCACACGATGGAGTCGGAGATAGCGCTGCCGGATTCGCGAGGAAAAATTGATGGGGCCGATCAAGAGCGCGAAGATTCCTGCCAGCGTATGTGGGATGAGAAGCCCGCGGTCGGCGATAACCTGCAGACGGTAGGCGTGGTACATCGGGTAATCGGTGACCAGAAGAACTTCTGAGGTGATAAAGACAAAGAGCGCGGTAAGACCAAGCGTGATCCAGAGAACGGTCTTAAATCTTGAACTTCTGGCGCTGGGCGTAACCACCGTGGAAGTTGCCATGATTAGCCTTTCAGATCGTTAGACGTGACGCGAGTGCGGCGAAACCGACGAGCACGAAAAGCTCCAATCTTCTTAGTGTAACGACAAGCTTCAGAATGGAGAGCATAGATTGAAATCAGGCCAGATGAAGCGATGGCGAAGCGTAAGATTTGGCTCGAACCTGGGGGGAGGACAAATCTTGTGCGCTATTGCGCTATCATGTCCGCAACTTGGCGACCATCTCCTCGATATAGTCAGAACCCAGCAAGGCTCTCGACATCGGGCCGGACGACGAGCGGACAAAGTCCCGTAACTGCTCCATCTCGGAGACGGATACCGGTCCGATCCTGAGAGTGCGTGCCCCCTGTTGATGCACGCGGCCTTGGACCTCGCGCACATACATCGGGCCGCCATCACCTGTATGGACGATGATGTCGGCATTGCTGCGCAACGCCTCGATAAGCTCTCCGCGATAAAAGTCTACGGCTTCAGGGTTTGGGGAACTGGCCACGCAAATACCCTCGATACAGGGATACATCAACCCCGGCGCCAACTCTGGTCAATATCGCGCAAGCAGGCCGCCGCATGCCTCCAGGAGCGACCGCTGCTTCCAGATGATCCTGGGGGCGGTCCTAGGAGCCGGAGTCGCAGGGCGGCCCTGTGCTGTTCTATACAGTCATGCACTGCGGGGGTGGGCGTACGATGCAGGCGGAGTTCGCAGCCATGACGCCCAACAGGAAGCCGGTGTAGATCACTGCGGTCGAGAAATGCACCATCAAGGCATTGAGTGAATTCATGTGCGGATTCTCTATGGTTGGGGGACTTTACGATGGTCATTCATCTTCGCGGAATCATCTTCGGCAAATTGGCGTGGGTCATTCTAATTCCGCCTCTGGTCTCAACGGCGCAGGGGCATGAAGCAACCATCTCAGCGGCTCCGGGCACGCTGGTCCGCTGGGCGGCTCCAGGTGCGACGCGATGCAGCATGAGAGGACGCACATGAGGTCTCGCTGGCGTACGCAGTGACAATACACAAGGCGCAGGGTTCAGAGTTCCCTGCAGTGGTAATCCCAGTCGCCATGCAACATTACATGCTGCTCCAGCGGAACTTGATCTACACAGGCATCACCCGCGCCAAGCGGCTGCTCGTCGTCGTCGGCCAGCGGAAGGCTCTGGAGCTTGCGGTCAGGAACGACCAGGCAAGAAAGCGCTACTCGGGACTGCTGAGCAGCCTGAAGGGACCGGGACTGTGATGCCCTCGCCGTGTTCACCAGCGGGATTCGGGCATACAGTCAACTGATCGGGACTCCTCTGCGGCTGGATATCAGCACAACGGCCGGCGCGAGATCCTCATCGGCAAGCGTGCTGGTTACGATCTGCAAGCTGCTGAACAACCCGATGAATAAACTCAGCGACCAGTTCCTCAGTGGTCAAGATGCGGCGGAGAGTCGGCAGGAGTTTGCCGACCAGGCGATGGACGTCGGCCAAGGTTGGCTCAGGAATCGCATCAGTGAGGCAATTCTCCGCTGGCGGCGTCATGGATGCATGATGTTGGTCGACGTACCGGTCGGCAGTCGCCCGCGGGAGCTTATGCGACCGCAAGTACCCCGCCCAGCGACCGCCGCGTCCGGTGCAGACGAGGAGGCGCTTCATCTCACTCAGTCGCTCGCCAAGTTGGCGCCGGAGTTCTACCAGTTCCAGCTTCGTACGTTGCGTGGTTGCCATGCTTGCGGCATGTGCAGACCAAAGCGACGCAATCTCGCCGTCGATTTTGGACTCCAACTCGATGTCAATCGGCAGCGGCATGCTGTCGGAGAGTGCGATGGATGAGTTTTCCGCAGAATTGATCATACTGGGCCTCCACAAGAATGAATGCGTGAGCGGATCGGATTAACACCGGTGCCAGCCAACTCTCACTAATGGATTGGAAAGTCCAGTTGCGCAATTGTGCGGCAGCCGTGCAGAGGAGCGGCACGGTGGCTCGTCGGGCGATAGCTGAAGGTTGGGTCTACCATCAAAGGAGCTGAGGAAAAGGAAAATTGCTTCGCATTAGTCGCAGCGACGGAATCTAGGTCCCTCTTGGAGCGCTCGCGGAGCGCCTAGGCGATTTGGCCTTGATTTCACAGACCACTACACGGCGATCTTCGGACGCCGTCTTGCGAAGTTGGTGGCCTGTTCGAAGGCGTGGGAGAGTTGGAGGACGCTGAAGTCCTGCTTGTCGCGGCCGACGATTTGGAGGCCGACGGGCAGTCCTTCCAACGTGAACCCTGCGGGCACGGAAACGGCAGGATTGCCGGTAGCGGAGATGTACCAGCAGCTCTTCATCCAGTCGATGTAGTTGGTGAAGTGAACGCCATTGATCTCGGTGGGCCAGGGCATGTTGACATCGAAGGGGGGCAGT
>Ga0302140_10006597_pt1 | contig 14553 bp, 11 predicted proteins | sample I_Bog_E1_1_FD_202095 | JGI IMG/M metagenome (GOLD analysis project Ga0302140, IMG submission 202095) | Peat permafrost microbial communities from Stordalen Mire near Abisko, Sweden - I_Bog_E1_1 | ecosystem: Environmental > Terrestrial > Soil > Wetlands > Peat | place: Sweden: Abisko, Stordalen...
CGCCATTCGTGGACTTCAGAACAATCGGAGTTCCAGCATCGCAACTGCCAGCGAGGTAGACGGTGTCAATGTTGTTGAGCGCCATTCCGACGAAGAACGGGTAATTACCGCTTGGAATGCCAGACTCTCGCTTGGTCCAAGACGTCGAGACACCGTAGTCGAGCGAATAGACTCCTGCGTAGCCACTGTAGTTATCTCCGCCCATTCCTCCGTAGACATCGCCGGAAGCAAGCGTGACGGCGAGAAACCGAACGGTCGAACCACTCTTGGCAGCCGCAAAACTTACAATTGCTTGGTTTGATGGAATACCAGGAGTGCTAAGTTTCTCAAAGGAACTGCCTCCATTTGTCGAAACGAATACACCGAGACTTGTGCCAATAAAGATATCGTTCCCACTGAACAAGGCGCCCGACACGACGATTCCCGCGTCATTGTTGCCAGCCACGACCGTACTCCACGATTGACCCGTGTTCTTGGAAAAGTAGAGCGTGGAGTAATTCGATACAAACAACCTGGTTGTGGTGGTTGGATCGGCGACGATGTAAAACGCGCCTTGACCGGTTGGGTCGTTCGCGAGCGGTGTCCAATACGTCCCTCCATTCGTGCTCTTTACTGGCGTCAGGTTCCCCCCGGTCGTATCCACGTCGTAAAGGATCTTGCTGTTGCTCGTGAACTGGACTTGCGGCGAAAAGGGACCAGTTTGAATCGTGGTGAACGGGGTCAAGCTCCAACTCGCGCCTGTCGTTGTGGAATGGTATTGTCCACTCATATCGCACGCCAGCCACATTTCGCTGGAATTAAACGGGTTGAATGTTGGGGCAAAGAACGCGCCACCGCCTCCCACTCCGACACTTTTCCACGATGTCGGCAGTTGGGCTAAACAAGGTACGGTAACGGCTGCTATCAGCGCTCCCGTGGCGATAGCAAGGCGAGGAAAGCACCAAACACGACTACGCAAGTACGACATTAGGTCTTAGCAAAGCACTTTTGAAGCGTAGATTCTACTGGTAAGGGCCGTAAGGCCCAGTTCTGCGACTCAGAGAGAACTGCTTGCGAACGAGTTTCCGATGAGGTCAAAGAACCGAATCTCAGGACTTGTTGGCGGCATTGCAAGTCTCCGCGCGAGCCTACTTTTGTCAGTGCTGCAGGTCCAATACACCATCATCAGCCATCAACCTGGCCGGGATGCCAAGAGGCACGGTAAGCATTTGTGGCAGATGGCCGAATGGGAAATCGATCACCATCGGAATTCCGAGTGGAGAGAGGCGCTCGCCAACGATGTCGCGCCAAGTTACGTCCTTGTATAATTCGCTGGGCTTTCCATCTGGATTCACCTGGCTCAATTTGTCGGTTCCCGTCATCTCTCCTATGACGATCCCAGAGCATTTTTGAATCTTCCCGGTACGAAGCAGGTGAGTAATCAGGGCGTCGATGCGGTGGGCCCGTTCGCCCACGTCTTCGATCAGCAAGATCTTCCCATCCATGTCGATCTCATCCGGTGTTGCGAGAGAGTCCATGAACGGAACCATGCATCCGCCAACCGTCTCCCCTACTGCTATGCCGGGAACGATGCACTTGGCTCGCGGATAGGGAACGTCAAAAGGGTTCTCCCCAGAGAGCGCGTTGAGAAATGAACGGATGACCCACTCTTCTCTCGGGGTGTTGAAGGCGCCTCCCATCGGCGAGTAAAAAGTACTTAATCCCAACTTATTCAGCGCGACGTGGATCGTCGTGATGTCGCTAAACCCTAGAAACATCTTCTTAGATCTGACGATCGCTCCAAGATCGAGATAGGGCATCAGCCGAGGACATCCGTAACCGCCTCGCGAGCAGAGCACCGCACGCACGTTTGGATTGAGGAATGCATCCATGGTGTCGCTTGCTCGGTCCTGGTCGGTTCCGGCCAAGTAGCCGACTTTGTCGAAAACATGTTGGCCGATTTCGACACGATATCCAGCGTTTTCAAGAAGGTCCTTGCCGGCTGCAAGTTCTTCGGGCAAGATTGGTGACGCCGGCGACACGATTCGGATCGTGTCGTCAGGTTTCAAAGCGAGAGGTCTGATCTTTTCCAATGAAGTCGTAAGTTACCTCGAAGGTCGTAACTCCTTTGCTCGTTACATTTGCACCAGCTGCGGTCGGGCGGGCGAGAGGCCCCTCGACTCAGCAAAGGCGCTTTTTTGACGAAACCCGCCCGATTCTCTGTGAACTCAGTTTGAATGCCGGGGCACTAGATCAATGGCTTGTTCAATGGAACTCGAAACGAGGACATTGATCGAGCGTCTAGAAATTGAAGTTCCTTCGGAGAGGGTATTTATGATTGCGTCTGTGATCGTCCTGTCTTCAATATTGCTGCGGCAACATGTCTTTAATCGACCCAGCCATCCACCCATTCAAATTGGGTGGCATGACGAATTCTGCAATCTCGCCTCTTGGCATGCCTTGAATATGGATAACAAGGCAATTATTGAACTTGCGTCTCCAGGACAACTCAAGCTGTTGTTGGGGCAGGTTCCCCGGGATTGGCCCTATGCCTTTCAGTGGAGCGGCATCAAGCAAAACATTCAAGCAGACGTTGCCCATTTCCCAGTTCTAATGGCCTATGTTGGGACTGTTCATGGATATGCACACCTGGATGTTGATGTCCTTGACGCGGACAACAAACCAGTCAAGACGTTAAGGTCCTCGACGATCAATACAAGCACCTCGAGTTCGGTGCTCCCAGGATATGGCCATGGTTCACGACTGGACTCCTTGCCGCGAATCGCCGCAGGTGTTTCAGTAGTGGATTTAGGGAAGGAACTGTTGCCGGCGGTTTACAACCTGCAGATCCGATTGATTGTTGGTGGTGACAACTCCGGGTGCAAAACAACATACCACTGGGTCAGATTTGTCGCGCGAAAGGACTGGGAGTGGCTCGCCGCCCTTCCTGAATTCCCATTTTATGAGAGCAACACGGTTGCCGGTGGACTTCCGAACTCCAAGGCTGGCCCCTTGTGGAACGAAGGGGCACATAGACTTGAAGTAGATTCGGTTTACTGCGCAAGCTAGACTTTTCGTATGCTGTCTTTCGCTTGCCCGTATGTCTCCTGAACTTTGCCTTCAACGATCTTCGCTGAGCCTTGAACCTCATCTGAGGTTGAGTGGATCAACTTGCCCTTGGCCTTCTGAAGCTTGCCTTCGACCTGTTTTACTTTTCCTTTGATCCGATCTTTGTCCATCTAGAATAATCTCCTATTTTCGTGGTTCCCCCAACCGCAACTCAAACTCACACTCTCCCAGGGAGAGTTGGGTTTCGAGTTGAGAAACCTGTACCGTTTACGACCAGATTCGATCACACCAGGTTCCGAATGGAGGCATTTCTCACGCAAGGTTGCTCATTTTAGGGAAATGTCTGATTGGAGCGAATGATGCTAGTCTTGCGCTTTTTAGTTGGTCAAAAGGGTTCCGACCGTCAAGACAAGATAGGAGTGCAAGTTTTGCTCGTATCTTAAGGAGTCTTAGCCTGGAAGTGGGGAGAACAACGGTTGACTCCTGACTGAGATATCCCGAAATAGGCGATCGAGTATTTCAAGAATCTCAGCTATGATAGGTGCAAATACAGAGTCGGAGATCTAATGGCAATCGAGCAGCAGCGTGGAGAGCCTATTCTGATCGTTGTCGTTGAAGACAATTCAGACGATGCATTCATGACCATGCGAGCATTACGCAAGCTGAGTCCTTCTCCCACCATCAAACTAGTTCGCGATGGTGCTGAGGCCGTTGAGTGCCTCATCGGAGATGGGGCATGTCATCCGGAGATGGTTTTTCTTGACCTAAAGCTTCCCAAAGTGCATGGCTTGGAGATTCTTCGCCTGATGCGGGAAGACCCCATTGCGAGGTCCATTCCTGTCGTAGTATTGACGTCTTCCGACGATCCAAAGGATATTGCGACGGCCAAAGAACTTGGGGCAAGCGAATACATTCGAAAGCCGATCGACTGGTTGGAATACGCTCATCTACTTTGCGTTGCCGCCGAGAAGTTTATGAGTTCAGGAGCTTGCGGGAACTGACGCACCCTTAGTAGTCCTTTGGCCCCCCTTTTTCCCGCCCGGGGCCATTGTAAAGTAGAAGGAAGTGCCCTTTCCGATCTTAGATTCAACCCAGACTTTGCCTCCGTGACGCTCCACGATGCGCTTGACGGTTGCAAGACCGATTCCCGTACCCGGATACTCTTCGATCAGATGCAGTCGTTCGAAAGGCATGAACACTTGATCCGCATAGGCCATATCGAATCCAATGCCGTGGTCTTTTACGAAGAACGTCGCACCATCGACCGTATTCGTGTTGCCAACCGTGATGACGCCACCGTCTGGCGAGAATTTGCATGCGTTCTCGATCAGGTTTGTGATCACCATTCTGAAAAGCCCCTCATCGGCCTTGCATGTCATGCCGCCTTGGATGTCAAAGGTACACGTATGATGCCTCTCCCCATGGAGTGACTCATCAGCCACTTTCATGGCTAGTTCGGTCACGTCAATGCTCTTTCGGGTAACCGCCAATCTTGAAAGCCGCGAGAACTTAAGCAGATCATCGATGAGAGAGGCGAGTCTCTTAGCGTTCCTCGCCTGAGAGTTCAACATGCTCCGCTGATCGTCTGTGAGGCTTGATTCAAGTTCCTCAAGGAGCAAGCTGCTATTGAAGATAATCCCCCGGAGGGGTGTACGAAGGTCGTGCGCAACGGTGTAGTTGAATCCTTCCAGTTCGCGGATTGCTGAGTCCAATTCGATTGTCCGTTCGGCAACACTCGCCTCAAGATCCTCTCGATAAAGCTGTTCCTTTGCAGCCAGTTTTGCTTCGTCTTGCCGGTGTTTCGTAACGTCCTCGATCGCTAGTAAGATGGCTGGCTGGTCACCCCCAGGAGCGGACAGTCGCCGTCCCCTAAAGAGCATCATCCGCTTGCCGATACCTCCAAATTTGTGGCTTACGAGCAAGTTGTCGAATGGACAGTCTTTAGGAAGAACGTTTCCAAGAAGCCTACGAAGTTTTGGTGTGTCCCACGATAATCCGCCGACACTGAAGATGAGACGACCTTCGGACTCATGGATAGGAATGTTGAAGATATCGTGGAAAGCCCGGTTTGCGGTCCTTATGCAAAGGTTGGCATCGAGGATCACGATCGGTTGGTGCACGGTCTGCACAATACTTTCCGCGTAGTCACGGGCACGTCTTATCTCATCCACGTCGATCAGCATCATCACTGCGCCTTCGACTTTCTTCTCAAGGGTTACGTAGGGCCGAATACGTAGTGAGAACCAATGATTGTGGGTGTCCTGAACCTCAATTTCCCTTGGGCTAACCGTTTTGATCGCCTCCAGAAGAAGGAGGTCCAAGTTGGGCAATTCAAAATTCATTCGAATGTTGGTGATTGGGCGACCAACATCGGACTGAATGATGTTGAGCAGCTTCTCTGCTAACGGGCTGAATTTCCGGATGCTGAGGTCGAGCCCGACCATCACAATCGCAGTATTGACGCTGCCAATCAAATTGATCAAGTCGTTGTTAATCTGACTAACTTCAGTATTGCGATGCTGGAGTTCATCGTTAACCGTGATCAACTCTTCGTTGCTGGACTGGATCTCTTCCTTGGATGTTTCCAATTCCTCGTTTATGCTCTGCAGCTCTTCGTTTGATGACTGAGCTTCCTCGTTCGCAGCCTGGAGTTCTTCATTGGTCGCTTCTTCCTGCTCGATGACCGACTGCAAGTACTCCCGCGTTGTTGCTAGCTCTTGCTCAATTCTGGAAATCTGTGCCTCCGCCGATTCCCCCTCGAATTCGAAAGGGACAGACTTCGACGCCTCGCTGTTTGGAGTAGGAGAGTCATCTTCAAACAGAACGAGAAAGCCACCTTCTGCCGTAGATCGGCCTTTTACTGGAACGACCTCAAGGGTTACGTTTCGACGACCCTGAATCGACTTAAACGGCACTCGCTCCTCGCGGACCGGCCCATTCTCCTTCCTTGCTTTTTGTATCGCCGCGCGTAGCGGAATGAGCAAGCCTTCGCGCGTCATTTTTAACAAGTTAAAGCTCGCTCGGCCTGGAGCAGGCGTCAAGTAAGGGTCGGTTTCGCCACGGAATTGCAGGATCTCCAACTCTTGATTGACCAACACACCGGGCGGAGCGAATTTGGCTAGGAGTAATCGTTCTGCTTCCCGGTGAACGTCCAAACCGTTGAATCTCTCACCCGGCTTGGACAAGCCAGTGTCTGACAAAGTATCTAAGGGAGCCTTGCCATTCTGGCGAGAGTCTGCTTTTAGCGGCATAGGCTGTTGAGGGTGCCAGGATCCCGGTTTTTTTGAGAAGAGTTTCTGTTTGCCGTTTAGGACGCCGAAGAACTCTTGGGTTTGGGCGACGGTCTCAGAACTTCCGAGCATGAGACATCCGGTTGGATTTAGGGAAAAGTGCAGGGTTCGGAGAACGCGTTGCTGCATCGCCGGGTTCAGGTAAATGAGCAGATTTCGGCAACTGACCAAGTCCATTCGAGAAAATGGCGGGTCATTAATCACATTGTGAGTCGCAAATACGCACATTTCTCGAATGGACTTGGTGACTCGATAGGCTCCGTTTTCCTCGTTGAAATAGCGCTGGATGCGTTCGGGTTTCATGTCCTGCAAACGCTGCCTGGAATACAGGCCTGCTCGAGCTCTATCGACGTTCGCGGCATTCAGATCTGTCGCAAAGATCTGAGTACGGACCTGGCTCTTTAGAGACTCGGCTACTTGGGTAAAGAGGATCGCGAGAGAATATGCCTCCTCACCCGTGGAACAACCCACCACCCAGATTCGCAGAGGATCGGGTCCGGAATGCTCCTTTAGCAATCCCGGAACGACTTCGGTCTTCAGGGACTCGAAAGTTTCGGGATCACGAAAGAAACTGGTCACGTTGATCAGTACGTCCTGATAAAGCGCCTGGACTTCGGCTGGCTTTTCGCGAAGCAAACGCAGATACCCCTTCAGTCCGTCTGCCTTGACCAGAATCATTCGTCGTTTGATACGGCGATGAAGTGTGTTAGGCTGATAGCGCGTAAAATCGACGCCCTTGGCCTCCTGTAAGACGCTCAGGATCGGCGCAATATCCGACTTTCTTTGCTTCGTGTCATCCCCTTCATCATTGGCATCGAATGCGACGAAAGGATGGGATGCGATGTGGGCGATTTCCTCCGCAATTTGGGTTGGGGACAATTCGTAATCGATGCAGCCTGAATCGATTGCGCTCCTGGGCATGCCGTCAAACTGGGCGGTTGAATCCTGGGCGAAAGTGATACCGCCGGCGGCTTTAATCTCCTCCAATCCAAGAGTTCCGTCGGTTGCCGTCCCTGAGAGAATCACCCCGATAGCCAAATGTCCTCGGTCTTCCGCGAGCGAGCTAAAGAACTGGTCGATGACTCTCGGCTGGCCCTTTGCCTCGCGCTCAAATAACAGAAGGTTTCCGTCAGCAATCGTCATCGCCTGACCAGGAGGAATGACGTAGACGTGATTCACTTCAACGCGGTGTTTGGTCTTTGCGTCCGAAGTGACCTCGGTCACCGGCATGGACGTTTCGCGCGAGAGAATCTCCGCCAAGATGCTAGTATGCGTTGCTGCCAGGTGCTGAACAAGCACAAAAGCCATCCCTGTATCGGTCGGTAGGGCGCGAAGCAACTGGGTGAAGGCATCCAAACCGCCAGCAGAAGCGCCGATGCCAACAACAATACATGTGTCGCCCGCTCTCGGAGGCGTGGATCGATCATCCAGGGTCTCAGTTTCGTGCGGAGCTGGCTTGGAATCTACTTTGTTTTTTGGCAAATTTTCACAGGGTTCTGGCGTTCCTGTTTTTAGTACTGAAACGCGATTCCCAATACAGACCTTCGCAATTGGCTAGAGGTTCCACTATGAACCTGATTGCTAGGGTTTGGCGTCTAAATTATGGCCCAGGTTCAGGGGACGCCGTTCCGGAAGTCTCGGTATCTCGCAGTTGTACTCCGATATTCGATCATCGGAAGTTCTCTCGCGTTTCTCCTAAACCAGCCCAAGGTGCTCAAATCTACCGCCAAGAACCTTCTCAGAATCCGAGGCTAGCCACTTGTCCAAAACATTTGCATACACGCGGCGAAAGTCGGTGGTGTATTTCAGGTCGCCGTCTTTGAGGTCGGTCAGGCTTGGATATTGGCCATGAACGCCGCCTTTGATGGAGCCGCCCACCACGAACATCACGCTGGCAGTGCCGTGATCGGTCCCGGATGAGTCGTTTTCTTCCGCGCGTCTGCCGAATTCTGAGAAGGACATGAGGACCACGTCTTTGTCTCTGCCTTGAGACTCCAAGTCTTTAAAGAATGCGACAATCGAGTTGGCGATGCCGCCAAGAAGATTGGCGTGTTGGCCGGGTTGATCGGCATGGGTATCGAACCCGCCGATTGAGACGTAATAAACGCGCGTTGAGAGTCCGCCCACAATGAGTTTTGCAACCGACTCAAGCGATCTTGCCAACTCGTTATATTGAGGGTACTGGGCGGCTTTGTTCGCTTTCTTGTCGTATGAGGTCAAGGCATTTCGAATCTCGGCGGTGTTCGTGTACGCATGTTGACCAACCTTGCGGATGAAATCCAAATGGCTGTTTGCAACCGTGCCTTGGGAGTAGATTGCCCGCCGGGCAGCTAGCCTCGATTGGTATTCCTTGTCGTTTTTGTTATTGCTGGCGAACGGGTCCTCCTGGCCTTGCGTATACACGGAAGCTGCGATGTCCTCGCTGGAGAAAGCCAGAGGTATGTTTCCGCTCAGGGTGAGTCCAGACAGCGGGTTCGTTTTTAAGTGGCCGTCTTCGTTGAAGTAACGGGCGACCCATCCAACTCGCTCTTTGAACTGGTGGGTAGGGTCTGCCAACTGCCATATGTCCATCGACTCGAAATGGCTGTAGTTTGGATTGGGGTAGCCGACGCCGGTCACAACCCCGAGATGTCCCTTGTCGTACAACTCCATGAGTGGCTTCAAACGGGGATGGAGCCCAAGATTGGCATCGATCTGCACGACGTCTTGCTTGCGGATGCCGATCTTTGGACGCAGCTTTTGATAAGCAGGGTCCATATGGGGCACGACCGTGTTGAGCCCGTCATTCCCTCCTCCGAACTCGACAAGAACAAGGATCTTATCGGACGGGACGCCTTGGGAACCCAATGCGGTCAGCGCCTTCGTCGATTGGGCATTGGCGGCTTCCATGAAAAGGGTCGGCATGCCGATCCCCATCGCAACAAAGCTCATCCCATTTCTTAGAAATTCTCGTCTCGTATGTCCCATTGATTCTTCTCGATGTCGATTCTAGGCAAGTTGATATTCGGGGCTTGTAACGATCAGTTCGACCAGCCCGGAGGCGCGATCCCAATAAAAGCTCTGGGTTGGTTTTTTGGGTGCATTGGTGTGCATATAGTCCTTTAGCTGTTGGCGGGTCTCGGGTTGCATCTTCACGGAAGGCAGGAGCCAATCCCAAACGTCGTCGATCGCCGAATCGGCGGTTTTGAATGAGGAGTCGGCTTTGATGTGGGACATCGCCAATCCAGCGGTCACCCGATCCTTCACCAGCTGTCGGTACCGCAACTGGTCAACCGAATGTTTGGCGAAGTTGAGCCTGGCCGTCATCGTATTGGTGTTGATCCAGTTTCGACCCGTCTTCCATCCCTTTACGTTGGGCGGGTTGAACAGCTGTTGTCCCATGTTGTCCGTGTATCCCTGCATATCTTGGATCCATGTATAAGGGACGTCCAACGTCTTTACCAGCATGACCGAGAACTGGACGGGCCACTTCACTCGCGAATAGAGTGCCTCATCAGAATAGAAGTGAGGGGACGTAAGTATCCCGCGAACCAACTCGCGGATGCTGTACTTGCTCGAAAAGTAGATCTTCGAGAGGCGTTCGACCTCCTCGCGCGGAGGGTCGTCGTGGACGAAGAATTCGAACAGCTTCGTGGAGATGAACTTGGCGGTGGACGGATGCCGGACCACGATATCTAACGACTGATCCAAATTGAATTTGCCCGATTTGCCAAAATACTCCTTGGATTCCTCGTTGAAGTTCTTCTGGTTGAATTTGACTTTGAACCGGTCGGAGTCATAAGACCAGCCCGTGAACGACTTGGCCCCTTCCTTGACGTCGTGCTCAGTGTAGCCACCGTCTATTCCCATGGTGAACAGCTCCAGCAACTCGCGGCTGAAATTCTCGTTGGGAGACTTTTTCGTGCTGTTGTTACCGTCAAGCCAAATGAGCATCGCCGGGTCGATGGCGATTGCACCAAGCAATTCACGGAAATTGCCCATCGCGTATTTGCGCAGCAGTTGGTTCTGCCGGTACTCGATGCTCGCATTCTGGACTTTGTAGTCGGACGTCGCGAAGTGATGGTGCCAGAACATCGTCATGACCTCTTCGAGCGGGCGAGTGGTCTCGCAAAAACGGAAAAGCCAGTACCGCTTCAAAGAGTCCGTGTCGTTTGGGGCCACGAGGCCACCAAAGCTGTCCGTCGGTAAGTCAGGGATCTTTACGGAAATACCGTCGTAGTCGACAAGTGCCTTCAGTGTCCCTTGCTCGCCTAGCGATGCGTACTGAGCCCACTCGGCAGAGCGGCACCCAAAGGCGGCGCGACGTAATAAATGCTTGATACGGGCTGCTTCGCCGGTGATCATATCGTTATAGTCTAAGGCACTTTACACCTGGCGAGCCAGTTGTCTGCTGAAAATTAGGCGTTTCTCAGGTTAGTGCGCCCGGTTACGGGGCCAGCGCCAAGGGATTCTACTGTTCGAGTCACGATGGCCTTCCCGACTTCTGGAAGGAAGGAAAGGTAAAGCCAGGCGGGTTGGATCTCGCCGCACTTGGCTGCAAGGTCGGGCATCGCGACGTCAAGATCCTCCATGAGAGCATGGACCGAGCGACTCGATACTTTGCCTCGCTTCCGATCAAAACCCGGATGGCACTACCGGAATCGCTCCTCACATCCTCTACGACAAGCCATGGCCGATTTCGCGGCACGACTACGTGAACAGCCACTTCGCGGAGTTGTTTCCTCCTGTGCCCCTTCGTGGCATCGTTCATATGGCGTTCGACGAAAAGGATGGGCCGCTTAACAACGTGAACTGTGGAGACAGATCGAGGTTCAACGGTGGGTCGCTAGAATTCATCCATGAGTTCGGGCATCAGCTTTGGCTGGGTCATGAGGCGTTTTGGGCAGAGCCGTGCTGTCCTTTGTATCCCAGTCTTATGAATTACTCGTTTAACTACGGTTTTGGAGACGATCGGAACAAGGCTGGATACTTGGACTGTGCGTTCTTGGGGTTCACGATCCATCCACTGGCCCTGCCCAAGCACATTCCATTCCCGATCGATAAGCTCAAGTGCCTTGCCGGTTCACCCTACAGATTCAAGCTAAGGGCCGATGCGACTGGAAAAGGCATGTATGTAGATTGGAATTGGAACGGCCTATTCGATCACTTTCCTGTCATTGCTTGTGTCAACTACAGCCAGGGCATGTACCTTGAGCCGCGATTTAGCACCGCCAAGACCCAAACGGCGCTGGTTCTGGTCAGCGATGTCGATAGCGCAAAACCGAGAATTCTGCTGATATACGGCAAGGCTGCCAATGGCGACTCGCGACTTGTAATGAGAACCTGGATGGGCCACAAGCGAGAGTCCGATCCGACAAATTGGTCGGCTGAGAATGTGCTGGAGGAGTCAGGAGTTCTCGGCGATCCCACCGCAACCTATCTTAGGAACGGTGTGACATGGGCTGCATACCAGACCGTTAAGGGAGTCGTACTTCGGCCCATCATGGCCGATGGGTCCGGGATGCCGGTACGTGGCCCTGCCGCGCTCGTCCCTCAAACAGCGGGAGCCCAACCGACGCTAGCCGCGTTCAACGGCAGGCTCGCGTTACTACTTTGGCGGGGACGCTCCGAACCTGTTGGTTGCAAGTTCTTGCGGGCAAGTGGTTTCGAAATTACAGGGGCGCAGGAAGAAAAGCTCGATATTCTGAGCGAAAGCCCGGTCGGCGCTGTCGCCGGACAAGAAAGCGACAGCGCGGAATTGCTTTCGTTGCATTTTTTGCTGGGTCGGGACGGCCTGCTCCGAATCGCAGAACTTTCCACCGTCGGTGGAAAGTACGCAAAACATCGCCTTTTTCGCGGTCGTCGACTCCGGTCAGGGAATCTCCAGCTGTCAGAAGGCAAGCCTGCCAAAGCGACAGGCGCCAACTTCAGTATCGGGCCGCTTCGAAACTTCAATCACCCACCGTACTGTGCCCTATGCAGCCGCATGTATGGGCCGCCAGCTTCGACGAGTTCTTCGTGGTTGCCTTGCTCCGCGATGCCGGAATCGTCGACTACGATGATGCGGTCGGCGTTTTGGATGGTGGCAAGGCGGTGAGCGATCACCAGCGTTGTGCGGCCGAGGGACAGTTCGCTCAACGACTCTTGGATGGCTCGTTCGGTTTCGGTATCGAGCGCGGAGGTGGCTTCGTCCAGGATTAGGATGGGCGGATTCTTCAGGAAGATTCGGGCGATTGCCATGCGCTGCTTTTGACCGCCGGAGAGCTTTACGCCCCGTTCGCCAACGATCGTATCGAGTCCATCCGGCAGATCCTCAATCATTGTGATCAGACGGGCGCGCCGCGCCGCTTCCCATATCTCGTCCTCCGAAGCCCCAAGCCGGCCGTAGGCGATGTTCTCGCGGATCGTTCCGCCGAACAGAAACACGTCTTGCTGGACGATGCCGATTTGCTTGCGTAGCGATTCCAGCTTGAGTTTGCGGATGTCGAATCCGTCGATAGTGATACTGCCGCTATCGACATCGTAGAAGCGGGGAAGCAGGGAACAGATCGTTGTCTTGCCAGCCCCGCTTGGACCCACAAAGGCGATCGTCTCTCCGGGGCGGATCGAAAGGCTGATGCGGTTGAGGACCTTACGGTGCTCTTCGTAACCGAACGTAACGCTATTGTATCGTATGGCGCCGACAAATCCAGGGACGCTGATCGCGTCCGGAGCATCCACGATGTCGGGCGAGGTGTCGAGCAGCTCCGTGTACCTCTTGAAGCCGGCAATGCCTTTCGGATAAGTTTCGAGAACCGCGTTGATCTTCTCGACTGGCCGGAAAAATACGTTGACGAGCAAGAGAAATCCGGTGAAACCACCGATTGTGAGTTTGTGATGCACCACAAAGTAGGCGCCTGCGATCATCACGAATAGTTGGATGATGCGCATCGTCATGTAGCTAAGGGACATGCTCTTAGACATGAGGCGGTAAGCGTCTAGCTTGGTTTCGCGATAGCGGCCGTTGTCGACCGCGAACAGTTCACGCTCGTGATCTTCGTTTGCGAAGGCCTTTACGACCCGGATACCGCCGACGTTTTCTTCGATCCGGGTGTTGAAGTCGCCCACCCGGCCAAATAGCGATCGCCAGGTCTTGGTCATCGCGCTGCCGTACCGTGTCGAAATGAAAGTCATCGGCGGAACGACCAGGCCGGTGATCAAGGCCAACTGCACGTTCAGCGTGAACATCAAGATGAAGGCGCCGACGAACGTCATAACCGCAACCAGCGCGTCCTCGGGTCCATGGTGAGCGACCTCACCCACGTCCTCAAGATCCTTGGTGACGCGTCCGACAAGATGTCCGGTCTTTTGGTTGTCAAAGAAGCTGAACGAGAGCTTCTGAAGGTGGTCGAAAATCTTCCGGCGCATCTCGGTTTCGATTGCGATGCCAAGAACGTGCCCCCAATAGTTCATGAAGAATTGGAGCCCCGTGTTTACCGCGTAGACCCCGAGCAAGACCGCAGCAGCGCCGAGGATCAGTGCCCAGTTTTGGCTTGGCAGAAGCTTGTCGATAAACGAGTGAACCGCCAGCGGAAACGCCAACTCAAGGCAACCAGAGACGACGGCGCAAAAGATATCGAGTGCGAATAGCCGTTTGTGCGGTTTGTAATATTGAAAAAAGCGAGCAATCATAAATTCGAGAGTGACAAGGCGACCTGGACAACCGGTTAGAACGGGACATCCAGTCTGAGTTTGGAACGTTTAGGTCCGCATCAGGACGCAAATCGTAGCATTTTAGATCTCGTCCGCTAGCGTGACTACGAAGACTGAGCCTCGTACGCACTGAAAGTTGATGCGTCCCCTTCAGGGACGGTCCATGCCTTCTCCGCTGTACCAGGGCTCACGCCCTTCGCTGGCAGATTACGCCCCGTTGGGGCTGGATGCAACGGCACCCGTACCAGGATTTACACACTTCGCTGGCAGATTACGCCCCGTTGGGGCTGGATGCATCTGATCCTGCAGCCGAGATCGAATCGGACGGTCCGCAAGAAAGGGATGTCTAGCCGTTGTAGAAGAGACGAGATGCACGTACAGCGATGCAAGCGATCGAGGCATGGCGGCAATTCAATTGAATGGTGCCAACGACATGGCAGTTGATGCGTGGGAGGTCCTCTGAAATTCCGAATCCGACAGCCCCAACGGGGCGTAATCTGCCAGCGAAGGGCGTGAGCCCTGGTACAGCGAGGCAGCCGTTTTT
>Ga0302140_10006598_pt1 | contig 14552 bp, 12 predicted proteins | sample I_Bog_E1_1_FD_202095 | JGI IMG/M metagenome (GOLD analysis project Ga0302140, IMG submission 202095) | Peat permafrost microbial communities from Stordalen Mire near Abisko, Sweden - I_Bog_E1_1 | ecosystem: Environmental > Terrestrial > Soil > Wetlands > Peat | place: Sweden: Abisko, Stordalen...
TAATGAGGTTAACGCCCTTTGGTTGTTAACTAAGTTCGAGAAACCAAATATAAAATTTGGACTCTCACTTATCTACTCATCAGCATGTTCACCTAATAGCCCGCTATGAGGTAAACATACTTCCTCGTCTGACTCAAAATATACATCGCATTTTGGACTTGTTATTTTCTTTCATATGTCTTAATTTAATTGGTATTACCCGCTATATTGTTATCTACTGTTGCGTTCTGTGTATTACTATTACTTACTTGTGAAGCACTTTCATTTTTATGATATGGATTATCAACAACATACTTTTTAAAAGACTCTGATTTCGAAGCGTAATTTGGATCCATTTTCAATAATTCATCCTTAAAATATGCTTCATATACTCCCCTAACTGCTGATGCGATATTAGTTCCATGACCACCATCAAATACTACTGCAACCACAGCTATTTGTGGATCATCTGCTGGAGCATAACTTACATAAGTTGCATAAGGAGATCTTCCTTTTTCTCTTTGATCAGTTGCAAAGTCAGCCGTACCAGTTTTACCAGCTGTTTTTATTGGAAATCCACTAAATGCTGCTGCTGCTGTACCACCTTCTTCAAGGTTAACGGCTGTCATTCCTTCCTTAATTACTTTTTGAGTACTATCTGAAATTTGTACTGTATTCAAAACTTCTGGTTTGAATTCTTGTACTACCTTTCCATCATTATCTGTAATTTTATCTACTAAATGAAGTTTATATCTTGTTCCACCATTTGCAAGTGTTGAAATATATGAGACTAATTGTAATGGAGTAAAGTTGTTCATACCTTGACCTATTGATGCGTAAACAAGTTGAGCTGGTGATTTTATTTCTCCAGGTTGATCATTAATTGTAAATTGAGCTATAACTTCTGCTATAGTTGAAGCTTGAGTTTCCAAATTCACTGTTCTCCCCGATTGTTCAGCTTCTGCTATTCTGTTCTTATATACATCCGAATATTTCATTATATTTTGAATATCCTTTTTAACATCTTTTGCGAAATTATCATGGCTCATCATTGATGAATCATCAACGCCAACCTTATTTAAACTTTCTGCAACTTTATCCTTTATAGCTTTTTTTGAATTTTTAACTTGGTCATTATCATCATCTAAAGCGCGTATATCAAATGGAATGAAAGTTTTTCCATTATAATCTCCTTTTTCCAACGCATCAACTAAATTAAATTTAGCATATGCTATAGCGTTATCTTTCCATGATTTAAAGTTATATGTCTGACCAAAATTTTCTCCTATTTCTATTCCAGTAGTTCCTTGAGCTTTACTATTAGGATCAACGCCTAATCCAAATTGCCAAGCATATTTTGCAATAGAATCTAAAGCTCCAATATTACTTCCTTCTTGCTTATACATTCTATATGCAGTTTCATAAAAATAATAGTTAATTGATTTTTGTATAGCTACTGGTAAACTCGTTGGTCCATTGGCAGCTTCTAGCCCTCCTGGAGCAAAACTCTTACCAAATGTTTCTGGATGTTCAGTAAATTTACCTTGATCATTTATAATCGTAGTTGGATCTATTGCTCCACTTTCTAACCCAGCAACAGATGTAAGTGGTTTAAATGTAGATCCTGGTGGAATTAATGACATAGTAGCATAATTATAAAATGCTCTTGGATATAAGTCATTTGGATCTGTTCTATATCCATCTTTCATTGGAAATAAATCATCAATAGTTTTATTTAATCCCATTTTTTGGATTAATGATTTCCCAAATGTATCTAAGTCAGGATTAAAATATTGTTTGTTTTCCTCTGATGTTAATTGTCCTGAAACGGTAAATAAATTAGGATTAAAATTAGGATAACTCGCTAACGATAAGATTTTTCCAGTTTTTACATCAACTGCAATTATCGCTCCTCTTGTTGCATTTAAATATCTATATCCATCCGTGTCTGTTACATTATTTTTTATATTAGCAATTCCATCAGCCAATGCTTGTTCTGCCGCATATTGAACATCGTTGTCTATTGTAAGATGAACATCATTTCCAGGATAAGATTCAAGTTTAAATAATTCTTGAGTAACTCTACCTTGTGAGTTAACCTTAACAGTTGTTCCACCCTTTACTCCCTTTAATTGTTCTTCAAAAGCTGATTCTATACCAGACTTACCAATTAAATCAGATGAAACATCATATCCTCTAAGTTCGTATTTATCTTTTTGAGCATCATTAATTGAAGATACATAACCCAAAACTGAAGATGCTAAATTATTATATGGATAATATCTTATTGGTGCTAGGGTAACATTTATTCCTGATAAATCAGTAAGTTTTTGATATACTATAAGCGCCGTATCTTTTTTAATATTTCCTGCAATAGTTGCTGATCTATCTCCTTTAAAACTTTGCATTTTTATAGAATCTTTTATAACCATGAATTTTCTGATGTCATTTAAAGAATATCCTTCTTTTATAATTGCATCTGTTAATTCTTTATCTGACATTTTAGAATATATTTTGCTCTTATCCTTTGTCTTATAATCAGGATCTACAAGTTCAATTAAATTATAAGATCTAACTAAAGCATAAAATGAATCTTCTGGTGTTATCTTTAGAAGAGCTTCATCTAATTGTGAATTTTGCGTATCAGATAGCTCTTCAACATCTTTAAACATAGTATTTTTCAAAGTATCACTTATACCTCTATCTTTTTTAAATCTTAATTCCTCAGAATCTTCAGCTTCTTTACCGCTACTTGTATATTCAAAATATATCTCATTATCACTATTTATTTTTAATGCCAATGTATCTTGAATATTTTCTTTATTTTCGTCTAATATTTTAAAAAGTTCCTTCATTGTTGTATAAAATTGCTTATCTGCATCATCTGTTTTCGTATATGTAATGGTATATGTTTCTATATTAGTTGCTAATATATTACCTTTTTGATCATATATCTTTCCTCTTGGAGCTTTATCTGATATAAACTTTGTTGATGTAACATCTGCTTTTTCCTTATATTCTGTATAACTAAATACTTGAATATACAATAATCTTAAAATAATAGTTCCAAATATAAGCCCCATAATAATGCACAAAACAGTATACCTAGAAGTTTTCTTTTTCTTTTTCTTTGTTGGTTTATTTACTATCATTTAAACCTCCATCTTTGTTTTGAATATTCATCATCATAAATATTCAGTACTACTTTATACGCAAAGAACATTACTACTCCGTTATATATCCCCATAATAATACTTTTTGAAAATTGTATATCAATATGTAACAAATAAAATATTATAATTACTCCTATATACTTTATTATTGTAATAAAAAAAATTGAAACTACTGGTATTAATTTTTTATTTTTTATTATTCCCTCTCCAACAATGCTTGCCAAAAGACATAGCAATAAATTCAATAAAGAATTTACTCCAAATCCATGAAAAAAGAAAATATCTTGTAATATACCACTCACAACACCTATAAATATGGCCTTTTCTTTTCCATTTATTATGGAATAAGTAATGGCAAATACAAATAATAGGCTAGGATAAGCACCTTTTATTGAAAAAAAAGGTACCAATGAATTATCTAATATAACTAAACCTATAGAAACTAAAATAACAATTAATTTTTCCATTTATGAACCTCTAATTATATTTAATTTCTCTCGTATCCTTCGGAGAGACAATAAATAATTCTTCTAATTTATTAAAATCTACATATGGTTTTACAACTGCATTTTTCATTACCTTTACTTTATCTTCTTCAACTGAAATTACTTCTCCAATTCTAATTTCCTTTGGATAAAGCATCCCTACTCCAGATGTCACTATTACATCGCCTTCTTTAACGTCTGAATCCATTGGAAGATCATAGACTTTTGCTAAATTGCTATTTTTACTATCTTTAAATCCCTTCAAATATCCAGTAGCATCTCTAGTTCTTTCAACCATAACACTTACCGCTATATTTTCATTAGCTAGAGATTGAACTATACTCCAATTGCTTCCTACACTTGTTACTTGCCCTACCAACCCTTGAGCTGCTATAACAATCATGCCTTTTTGAATATTATCATTTTCACCTTTATTAACTATATATCCATCTAAGAAGTTTCCTCCGCTATATCCTATAATATCGCATGCTATATAGTTATAATTATTTCTTTCCTCTGTAAAATTTAATACACTTCTTAATCTATCATTTTCGTCTTTTAAATCTGAATAAGTACCTAATTGATTTTCAAGCTCTTGATTTTTATTAATCAATTCTTTATTTTGTGCTTTTACTTCTGAAAAATTCAAGAAAAAGTCTAAAGTTTCTTTGATTTTATCAGTTCCTTTATACACAAGACTTTGTACTGGATTTAGAGTACTACCGGCACCATTTTCAATAATACTTCTATTATCTTTCTTAACAGTATAAACTATTAATCCTAAAAAGCTAACTGACAGTACTATAATAGTTACTGCCAGCTTATTTCTAAGAAACTTCATATATTAACCTCTTTGATCTCTACTAATTTTGTCGAAATCTTCTAGTGCCTTTCCTGCTCCAAGTACTACGCAATCAAGAGGTGCCTCTGCAATATGTACAGGCATGTTTGTTTCTTTATTTATCAATACATCTAAGCCTTTTAAATAAGCTCCACCGCCAGCAAGCATTATTCCTTTTTCTATAATGTCTGCTGCAAGCTCGGGTGGTGTTTTTTCTAATGTGGTTTTAATTGCCTCTATAATAGCATATATAGGTTCTTTTAATGCTTCTCTCACTTGAGTTTCTGAAATTTCAACAGTCTTTGGAAGACCTGTAATCATGTCTCTTCCTTTAATATCCATTACCATTTCTTCACCTTCAACTTTATAAGCTGATCCTATTTCCATTTTTACTTGTTCAGCAGTTCTTTCTCCAACCATTAAATTAAATTCTTTTTTAATATAAGATATTATTGATTGATCTAATTCATCTCCTGCTTTTCTAAGGGACTTACTAGTTACTATACCACCTAAAGAAATAACAGCTACTTCTGTAGTACCACCACCAATATCAACTATCATACTTCCTGTTGGTTCACTTACTGGAAGTCCTGCTCCAATTGCTGCCGCCATTGGTTCTTCCATCAAAATAACATCTCTAGCTCCTGAAAGCTTTGTTGCTTCTTCAATAGCTCTCTTTTCAACTTCAGTAATACCTGATGGATAACAAACTATTATTCTTGGGTTCTTAAATGCATTCTTGGTTGATACCTTCTCTATTAAGCTTTTCATCATTGTTTGAGCTATATCAAAGTCTGCTATTACTCCATCTCTTAATGGTCTTATAGCTACTATATTCCCTGGAGTTCTACCTATCATAAGTTTAGCCTCTGATCCAACTGCTAATGTTTTTTTAGTCATAGTATTCACAGCAACAACAGATGGCTCTCTTAAAACAATTCCTTTACCTTTTACAAATACCAGGGTATTTGCAGTTCCTAAATCTATCCCCATATCTTTTCCCGATCCAAAAAATCCCATTTACTTTTTCCCCTTCCGATTCTATATTAGTCCTCTCTCTTTGAGGCTAACAAATTTATTATTTCCTATTATAATATGGTCTACTAGTTGAATTCCTATTATATTTCCACATTCTTTAATTCTTAATGTAATGTTTATATCTTCCTTACTAGGCGTTGGATCACCTGATGGATGATTATGACATATAATTATAGATGCACTATTTTTATTTATTGCTTGCTTAAATATCTCTCTTGGATGAACTATAGATGTATTTAAGCTACCTTTGAAAACATCTTTTGTTCCAATAATAATATTTTTTGTACTTAATAATATTACCTTTAAAATTTCTTGATTTAGTTCGTTCATTTCACCCATAAGAAGATTTGCTAAATCTTTTGGTGAATTAATTTTAATATCTTTCTTCATTGCTTTTAATGTTCTAAATCTCCTAAAAAGCTCAGATAATGCTAAAATTTGAGAAGCTTTTCCATCTTTAATACCTTTTATAGATGTTATATCATTAAAGCTTGCACTCAAAATTCCATCTAACCCTTCTAATTCTGATAGAAGTCTACTACTTAATTGAAGTACATTTTCTCCTTGAGTTCCAGTTCTAAGTATGATTGCTAATAATTCTGAATTGCTTAAACTATCAGCTCCGTAGGTCAATAATTTTTCTTTAGGTCTTTCATTTTGTGGTATATCCTTAATTTTAAGGCTACTGTCCATTAATATACTACCTCCACATATATGATACCCCTTAGGGATATGAAATAAAATAACAAGTCAAAGATGCAATGTATATTTTGCGTCAGACAAGGAAGTATGTTTGCCCCATAGTCGGCTATTAGGTGAACATGCTGACCAAGTATGACACAAAATAGACTAGCATACTGACTTGTTATTTTTTTGAATATCCCTAAATCCCCTCAAATTATTGTACTTCTTCTAGCATAAATTTTAATTTGTTTAATGGAAGTCCAACAACATTATAATAACATCCTTTTATCTCCTTAACAAATATTCCACCTATGCCTTGAATCCCATAAGCTCCAGCTTTGTCTAAAGGCTCACCCGTTTTTATGTATTCTAGTATTTCATCATCACTCATTTCAGAAAAAGTAACCTCCGTAGCTAAACTTTCTTGTTTAATTACATTTCTAGCAGTATTAAGAACAACAACACCTGAATAAACTGAATGTTTTCTGCCTTGAAGTGATTTTAAAATCTTAAAAGCATCTTCTTCATCCTTTGGTTTTCCTAGTATCTTATTTTCTAATATAACTATAGTATCTGCTGATATTATTATTGCATTATCATTTAGTTTATCTTTAACATCAAGCGCCTTACCTAAAGCTACATTTTTAACATATCTATCTATACACCCTTCAAAGAGAACTTTACTTTCATCAAAATCACTGACTATTATATCAAAATTTTTAATTAATCTACTTAAAAGTTCTTGCCGTCTCTCTGAAGCAGAAGCTAATACTATTTTCATATATTCACATCCTAAAATAAAGAATCTAAGTCACATGAAGTAAAATAACAGACCAAAGATGCTTAGTATATTTTGTCCATTGAGGAGACATTGTGCCCCCTGTGGGTACATTGTGATCCTTGCGGTTATAATTCAACTAAATTCATCTGGAGTATAAAACTCCACCTGAAAAGTTTCACTTTATATCATACAAGTCGGTAAGTTTTGTTCATAGCTGGCTATTAGCCAAACTTACCGGCGTAAGTAGAGAACCAAAAGTGAAGGTCCAAATTTTATATTTGGTTTCCTGAACTTTCACACAGTGCAATCTATGATTTTGTGTGAATCACTTACTCAGCGAGTGTATACGAGTCGAGCTTCTTTATGCTGCAAAATAGACAAGCATACTGGTCTGTTATTTTTTTGAATGTGCCTAATACATATTATTGACAATTAATATATATTATAGACATGTTAATTTTTTAACCAAACTAATTTTTAAGGTATAGAAATGATAAGTATTCCTATAAACCATTTCTATATCCTATAGTTTATCATTTAAGATGTTCTTAAACAAGTCTGTTATATTAAGTTATGGCTTTTTTTATATAAATGTAATTTTGTTGTAATAATTATCGATATTTTTTTAGTTTTTAATCAATTTGTATAGTTCTTCTATATTTATATTTCTATTTTCTTTATTTATTTCATCTGGCAAACTTTTTACATAGCTACTTAAATCATCTGTTTTTTTAGATTCTACACTACTACCATCGGTTATAATTTTATCCGCCCATGCTTTAAATTCTGTTGTTTTTATGCTTTCAACTCCACTATCTTCAAGTTTGCTTGTAATTGTTAAAAATCCATCTGTAATTTCTATTATTTTTTTACTTTCTACATTATCACTTGAAATATTTAAATTAACCTTCGCAACATCAATATTATTTGCTTTAAATTCTTCTATTTTTTTAAGCCCATCTTCTTCTTTATATATTCCAGCTAACACTCTATATTTACCATCCTCTTCTACTATAAAAGGCTCACAATATTTTGATATTGAAGTTAATAATTCTTTTGCATTTTCTTCTTTAGAATAATATCCACATTGTAATACTATAAAGCTTAGAACTTCTTCTTTATTATTTTCCTGAATTGAATTATCACTATTGTTATTTTTAATCTGTTTTCCATCAAAAATAAAATTGCTAATAAATAATCCACCACCTATAGATATTGAAGCAATAATTGCAACACTGCATAACAACTTTATCTTATTCGATTTCTTATATTCATATCTTGTGTACCTCATAGTATCCCTCCTTTTTGGGCATATGAAAAAAATAACAAGTCAAAGATGCGATGTATATTTTGTGTTAATCACTTACTCAGCGAGTGTATACGAGTCGAGCTTCCTCATGACACGAAATAGACTAGCATACTGACTTGTTATTTCTTTGAATATGCCTTATATACTATATTTATTCTATAAGTTACACATATATGAGTTATGTTAAATAAAAAATACATTACGATGCATTAATATTTATAAATTAAAAAGCTATAAATTTTAGATTTTATATCTTAAATTCATAGCTTTTTTTATTTATTAATACCAGCTGTTTTACAGTTGGTTCACATTATTCTCTTTTTATTATTATGTATCAAAGAATAGACTGCCCACATTCAATTATTAAGGCACATGAAAGAAAATAACAAGTCCAAAATGCCATGGATATTTTTCATCAGGCAAGGAAGTAGATTGTACTCATAGTGGGCCTATTAGGGCAATCTGCTGACGCGGGATGATGGAAAATAGGCTGGCAGATGGACCTGTTATTTTTTTGAATGTGCCTAATTAAATATTCTTCTAGCTGTTGCATATCTTGCTGAATAATATCCATCAGATAAGGAACTTACCATGACTGGTTTCCCTGTTCTTGGTGCATGGATAAACTCTCCACCTCCAATGTAAATACCAACGTGACTTATTGAACCTTCTGTATTAAAAAATACTAAATCTCCTGCTCTTAAATCACTTCTATTTACTTTAGTTCCTTCTCCTACTTGAGTATATGTAGTACGTGATATATCCACGCCAAATTTATTGTATACATATTGTGTTAATCCTGAACAATCAAAAGCATTTGGGCCAGTTGCGCCATAAACATATGGCTTTCCTAAAAATTTATATGCATAATTAACAACTTCGTTTCCTTTGGTAATAGCACCTCTTGAAGCTATATTTCCGCTATCTGATGTTGCTTCTGTATCAGAAGGTGCTTGGATTGCTTTAGTTATTATAAATCCACTAGTTTTAAGTATAATTCCATTATTAGGTGTTAGTATAATATTCGCTTTGGCACTTTGAGTATTAATAAAGCAAGCTCCTAAAAAAACAAAAGCTGAAATTATGTATTTTGTAATCATTTTTCTTTTATTTCTCATCTATATTCCCTCTCAATTACCTGATTTTATATTATTATAGAAAACATTTTCATCTTTGTTTATATTGTCTTTTATTTTTCACACATTCAATAGTATATTCATAAATTTGCTATTGGTCAAACTATTAACACTTTTATATATTTATTTACAGCAAAACATCTTCACTTTCCTCAATATTTCTCTACATAATGGCCATTTACTATAAATTTATAATTTTCTGACTTTTTGATTTTTCTTTTAATCTTATCTTCTGCCATCCCATTAAATTTCCACTATATTAAAATCTAATTTTTTTGTAGATTTAGGCACATGAAAGAAAATAAATGTGCTTTACTAGGAATATTGTACAATAAACGAAACCTCAATGTTATTACTAATAACATTGAGGTTTCGTTTGTTATTTATATAAGCTTATTATTAATCTCTTATTTCCTTAAGGACTTCTAATAAGTATTCAAAGCATCGACGAACAGAAGATATACTCATATGTTCTGCTGGAGTATGTATATCGATTATGTCTGGTCCAAAGCTAATCATATCTAAATCTCCTAGCTTTTCCTTAAGTATTCCGCACTCTACACCAGCATGAATTGCAACAACTTCAGCTTCTTTTCCATACATTTTAGAATATACATCTTTACATATATCTCTTATTTTCGAATCAGTTTTGTATGGCCACGCTGGATATCCCGCATTAGTAATAAATATTCCACCTAGAATTTCAGTTATACATTTATTTCTTTCAACTATTTCTTCTCTTAATGAAAATATAGAGCTCCTAACTGCGCTATCATATTCCACATCATTTTCATTAGTTGTTACCACTCCAAGGTTTGTTGAGCTTTCTGTTAATCCTTCTATTTCTGAACTCACTGTATTTACTCCATTGGGATACATATACAATAAATTAATTGCTTTGGTTGTTGTATCATCTGAAAATACTTTCTCTACGCTCTTTTCATATTCTAGTAAATATATTCTCAAGCCTGAATCCTTTTTACTAAATTCTTTTTTTAGATTTTCACATACTTTTGTCTTTAAATCCATTAATTTTTTTTCATCTGCTGAATTAATTGATACGACTGCTTCAGCCTCTCTTGGAATTGCATTATTTTTTGAGCCACCATTTAATGAGACTAAATTCAAGTTAATTTCATTTGTGATTTCTTTCAATAATCTTCCCATTAATTTATTAGAATTTCCTTTGCCCAAATTAATATCTGTTCCTGAGTGTCCTCCCTTTAATCCTTTGATTTCAAGGGTATATTCTTTTGTATTTTTCTTTTTATCTAGCCATTCAATAGGAAGAGTAGATTTTGTTCTAATGCCTCCTGCACAGCTAACTAAAAGCTTTCCTTCGTCTTCTGAATCTATATTTAAAACAATCTTTCCATTAATATAATGAGGTTCAATTGCCAGTGCACCACTCATTCCAGCTTCTTCATCAGATGTTATTAACACTTCAACAGCTGGATGTTCTATAGTATTATCTTCTAATATGGCCATTGCATAAGCAAGCGCGATTCCATCATCTCCTCCAAGTGTAGTCTTATCAGCATATATATAATCACCCTCAACAATTAATCTAATAGGATCTTTTTCAAAATCATGTGTTTTATCACTATTTTTTTCGCACACCATATCCATATGACCTTGAATTATAACTACTGGAGCTTTTTCATAACCTTTTGTTGCTGGCTTTTTAATAATTACATTTAAAGCTCCATCTTGAATACATTCTAATCCTAAATTTCTTCCAAAGTTAATCAAATAGTCACTTATCTGCTTTTCATTGCCAGAACCTCTTGGTATTTTACTTATCTCATTAAAATGATAAAAAATTCTTTCCTTTAGAATATCCTCTAAATTTTTCATACTTTACTCTTCCTTTCACCAATTATGTGATAAAATATCATTATACATATCTTTTTTCTTAGTTTATCATAAAATACTATTATATTATGTATGTTTTTATTATTTTATGATTTATTATTTCACACACTATAAGTATAATGTATAAAATTTTAATGTGAGGTGTTTGTATGCAAAAAACAAAAATGATTTTTACTATTGGTCCAGCAAGTGATAATGAAGAAACTTTAAGAAAGTTTATTGAAATCGGAATGAGTGCCGCAAGATTAAACTTTTCTCATGGTACACATGAATCACACAAAGAAAAGATTGAATTAATTCAACGTATAAGCAAAGATATGGATTCTGCAACAGCTATTGTCCTAGATATAAAAGGACCTAAAATTAGAACTCATAACTTTGTAAATGATGGGGTAACTCTTAATAATGGCGATGATTTTGCCTTTGTTTGTGGAGAAGAAATCCTTGGAGATGAAAAAAGATGTTCAATTTCATATGATATACTTTATCAAGATATAAAAGTCGGAGGAAAAATCCTTGTTGATGATGGTCTTTTAAAGTTCAAAGTTACTGGAGTTGAAGGTAAAACCATACATACTAAAGTTATAGTTGGTGGAGAAATTAAAAATCATAAAGGTGTTAATGTTCCTAATATAGTTATAAAACTACCATCAATCACTGAAAAGGATATTGAAGATATTAAATTCGGCTGTAAAATGGGTGTTGACTTCATAGCTGCTTCTTTCATAAGAAAAGCTAGCGATATCCTAGATGTAAAAAAAGTTTTAAAAGAAAATAATGGTGACCACATAAGGGTAATAGCTAAAATCGAAAATCAAGAAGGTGTAGATAATATAGATTCTATCATCGAAGTAACTGATGCTGTAATGGTTGCCAGAGGAGATATGGGTGTTGAAATCCCAATTCAAAAAGTACCTATAAATCAAAAAATGATAATCAAAAAATGTAATGAAGCAGGTAAAGTTGTTATAACTGCAACTCAAATGCTTGATTCAATGATTAGAAATTCACTTCCAACTAGAGCAGAAGCAAGTGATATTTGCAATGCCATTTTTGATGGTACTGATGCAATAATGCTAAGTGGTGAAAGTGCTTCTGGTCTTTTCCCTATAGAAGCTGCAAAAACAATGTCTAAAATAGCTCAAGAAGCTGAAGAATATTTAGATTATAATCATTTAACTTCAAAACTTAGAGAACCTTCTCTTAATGATTATGCATCTGCAATAAGCTATTCTGCATGTAGAACTGCAAATATGCTACATGCAAAGGCTATTGTTGCTGCAACAAAGAGTGGTGCTACTGCTAGAATTCTTTCAAGATATAGAGTTAAAGCTCCAATTATAGCTATAACACCTTATGATCAAGTAAGAAGATCATTAAATTTAAATTTTGGTATATGTCCTATGAAATGCGATATGTTTAATACAACAGATGAAATATTAACTGAAGCTAAAAATGTAGTATATAAATTAGGCATAACTGAGCCTGGTGATGACATAATAGTTGCTGCTGGAATGCCAACAACTCATACTGGTGGAACTAATATGTTAAAGATAGAAAAAATTTAAATCAGTTAACAGTTTACAATTGACAATTGACAATTACGGTATAATTTCCTTTGGAAATTGAATGATAAAAAAACGCTACTAACCAAATCGTAGATTTGATTAGTAGCGTTTTATTTATTTCAAAGGTCCTAGGGCTTTGTTCCTTAATTGACAATTGTTCATTGTCAATTGTCAATTGATTTAATTTCTACTCAAATTTAAATCCTTTAAGCAAATCTCCTAAAGATGTTCCATCTTCTTCCTCACTATCAACATAATTAAGATACTCTTTATTTCCCTCTGTTGCATCTTTAATACTTAAAGCTATCTTCTTATCTTCTTTATTAAAAGTTAATACCTTTACTTTTACTTTTTGATTAACTTCTAATATATCTGAAGGTTTTGCAATATGTTCATCTGTAATTTCTGATATATGTACTAATCCTTCTACACCTTCAAATAATTCAACGAATGCTCCAAATGCAGTAAGACGTACAACTTTACCTTCTACCAAGTCTCCTTCTTTAATATCCTCACTATGAACTGTCCATGGTTCTTTAGTTACATCTTTTAATATTAAAGATAATCTCTCTTTTTCCTTATCTACAGAACCTATAAATACTTCAACCTTATCGCCTTCTTTAACTACATCTTCTGGCCTATTTACTCTTTCCCATGATAAATCTGAAATATGAATTAAACCTTCTAATCCACCAATATCTACAAATGCACCAAATTTAACCAACTTTTTAACAACACCATTTCTTTTTTCACCTTCTATTAAACTATCCCATATAACCTTTTTGTTTTTGTTGTATTCTTCTTCTTCAATAACTCTTCTTGATCCTACAACTTTTTTATTTCTAAAATCCAATTCTGTAATTCTAATCTCTAACTCTTTCCCCACCAAAGTACTAAGTTCGATTCTTTCTCTGCTTGCAAGTGAACCCGGAATGAAGACTCTTACATTACCATAATAAGCAATTACGCCACCTTTAGTTTCTTCCTTAACCTTAACCGTAATGTTTTTTTGTTCTTTAAAAGATTCTTTTATTTCTTCTTTTTCTTTTATTTCTAATACTCTTACTAATGAAAGCTCAACATATCCTTCTCCATCATTGGGAGATATAACATATACGTCAATTTCATCATCTTTACTAACTACTTCCCTAGGATCTTTTCCATCTGCTGATAGTTCCTCTTTAGATATTAATCCATCAAAAGCATAATTTATATTAACTGAAACCTCTTTATCATTTACATCTATTACTTTCCCCTTTAAAATGTCTCCCCTATTCAATCTCTTTACATTATACTCATTTAAAAGTTCACCCATACTGCTCATTGTTTCTTCATTAGACATTAATCATCACTCCTTAATTTTTAGGCACATGAAAGAATTTGAATGTGCCTTACTCTACTTATAATATTAATCTAAGAAAAATGTTTATACAAGTGTATGTTAGGCATATGAAAGAAAATAACAAGTCAAAGATGCGATGTATATTTTGCGTCAGGCAAGGAAGTATGTTTGCCTCATAGCGAGCTATTAGGTGAACATGCTGATGAGTAGATAAGTGAGAGTCCAAATTTTATATTTGGTTTCTCGAACTTAGTTAACAACCAAAGGGCGTTAACCTCATTAAAAAATGATTTTGTGTGAATCACTTACTCAGCGAGTGTATACGAGTCGAGCTTCCTCAT
>Ga0302140_10006606_pt1 | contig 14538 bp, 18 predicted proteins | sample I_Bog_E1_1_FD_202095 | JGI IMG/M metagenome (GOLD analysis project Ga0302140, IMG submission 202095) | Peat permafrost microbial communities from Stordalen Mire near Abisko, Sweden - I_Bog_E1_1 | ecosystem: Environmental > Terrestrial > Soil > Wetlands > Peat | place: Sweden: Abisko, Stordalen...
AGATTTCCAAGAAAAGAGTAATTGTTTCATTTTCAGATTCTAGTAAAGACTTTTTTGTTGCTACCCAGAAAGATTTCCTTGAACTTAAAACCTTCGTGCTTTTCATCAGTTTTTCCTTCGCTTTAGCTTCTTTTTCCATGTCGATTTGTTCGATTTTGCTTAGAAATTTGGGAGAAGGGAAGGCTTTTTCCACCAATTGTGACAAAAATTCGAGCAAGCCTTGCTCTCGAAGGATTTTTTGACGCTTGTTATTGGGTTTTTTGAGGTTGTAGTTGATGTCCATGTCACTTTGTTGATAATGCGACTCGCAGAAGACGAAGTTCATCACGGAGTTTAGACATTCTTTCAATTCTTCGAGTTGGGTTTTGCGAGAAAATTTCAAGTTGTATTGACTATTTACCTCTTGTTCTGAGTTCATCTGCAAAAATTAAAAATGATGAAGAGAATTTTAATAAGTATAAATGAGAAAATGTAAAAAATAGAATTTAAAAAGGTAAATAAATCTTATTGGTAATGAAAAACTTTTATAAAAAATAAAAAACAGGAAATTTTCAAAAAAAATTAAAAAATGTTTATTAATAACGAAAAAACTTCAAATAAGATGAAAAAATCCATCAATTTTTAATTAAAATTAAAGAAATTTTTGAAATAATAAACAATTACAATTTTCATCAAACGGATTCCTCTTTTGATAATCGGTATACAACTCAGCAAAAACTGTGTTTCCCATATTTCATGTGGAACAGCCTGATAAAATCTTAATGCGTCCTCTTGCGAAGCAGTAAGTTTCACCACAGGCTTCCAACAAGTTTTCCCTATTTTTCCAGATTTTCGAACTGAACTATCTATTTTTATTCCAAGACAAAACCTTGTTTTGAAATGGTTCAAAGAAAAGAAACAATCTGAATTCACATGTCTTTTTTCTTCTTGTCTTATTTCGAAATCATCATTTTTGAGCAGGAAAAAGGAATCATCTGTGGCTTTCCTTTCTAAAGTCAATTCGAAATTTTTGGGGTCAAAAATCTTTATATTATTTTCATTGGTTTTTGGATGGATTGGCTTCACAGCGAGATAATATCCAGTTCTTGAAAAAATTATTATATTCGGAAAAAAAATAATCTTTGTTAAAAAATAAATGTATTATTGTAATAATTTTACAGTTCCATTTTTGCTTTAAAAATTAAAAAATATTAATTTAAATCAAATTGCATTTAACCTCAAATGAAATAAAAATGAAATGAATGGAAAATAATCCCAAAACGTTACAAAAATAAAAAATACTAAAAAAATTGCAGATGCTTAAAAATAAAAATTTAAACGAAAGAATTTACGTCAGATTGCGGAATTTGAGTTTGTTCTCCCATTTAATTGGTCCTCCCTTGTGATAATTTGTCGATTCGATTTGCCACATTCCTATAGTGTTCTTCATTTCTTTGTTGCTATAATGCTCAAAAAGAAGGATCTTTGAAGTTTCTTCCTTTTCTTTAATTTCATCATGTTCTTTATTAAATTAAATAAAAACTAAATATATTTTTCATTCAAAAACCTTTTGTTTTTTTCAGATATCTTGCTTGATATTCTAAACAAGTGTCCTTTTCAAAGTGTGAAATCCACACAATTTCTCCAAAATAAAGACCTGTTATTTCCTCAGGACATTCGCAAAACAAATTAATCCTATAAATAAAATAAAAAATAAATAAAATATGACAAATTTACATGAATTTTGTTGATTTCTCAAATGCTATCATAAAATCATCACTCAGAGCTGCTTCTTCTTGAATATCATCATTTTCCTCTTGATTTTTCTCTGGAACCAATGAAGATCTCTCAAATGAATTATTCAATTTGCTGCTTAAACATAGAAATGCATCCCTGTTAATGTTCTCCAAAGCCGAAGCAATATAAATATCCTGCGAAAACCTAATAAATTTGTCTCTTTCATTCTGGTACTTGTAACAAGGTAAAATCTTAAATAATGAAAATTCACTGGGATGGTCTTCCAATTGCAAACTATGTTGGAAATTTTATAAATGTTTCAAAAATTGGAAATTTACATAAAATTGTCAGAAATCCCATAATTACTCTGATCTGGGTGAAAAGCCAAGAATTTGTGAGATTTTGTATGTTCGAGTTGAATGCTTTGCCCAAATATAATAGGTGTCCTTTTGAATTTTGAGAGTTTCTCAGAGTTCAATTTCAACTCATGATTTAACTCTTCCAAAATGTCCATTGAACTTTCTTCATTGTTTTTATTTGAGGCTGAGCAATTTTAAAACATTTAAACTTTTTACATTGCATAATTAAAAAAAACAAACCTGCTTCGATCAAATCTGGGTTTTGAATTTTTGCATTCATTTGTTTTTGAACATCATAAGAATATGGAGGCAAAATCTTGAAGAGACACGCTGAAAAATCATCTTGGGCATCTGAAAAACATTTCAAAATGATGTTCTTAACTGCGAAGCCATCAGTAAACATATATCGGTCTGTGAATTCATCCCCTGAGGGATTCATGGACACAGAAGCGCCGAAATGTAAAATTTTATCAAGATCTCTTTCGCGCAATCGAGGGTTCTGAGTGTTGTAAGAATTTTGCAAATCCATGAAGTTTGAATTTTTTTAAAATTTTTAATTATATATTCAATTTTTTTATTTTTATTTTGTTTTTAAAACAAAAAATAAAAAAAATTTGTTGCTTCTAAATTTAGAAAATAAAAATTTTTTAATATTTTTTTAGTTTATAAACAGAAGAAAAAAAAATTGCTATTTAAATTCAGTGAAGTGTTAATTCAGCTCTTCTGTAATAATAATTATAAAGTAAATCATCACGCTATCATGATGTTTTTTTTGATATTTTCTGCAATCCTAGCACTTTCTCGAACAGATTCTATCCAATTAAACTCTTCTTCTCAAATGACTCTATCATATTCTTTCCCTAAAAATGACACCATCAGATTTTCTTTGGAATCTTATACTCAAGGATATGTAGGCATGGGGTTCGGATATCAAATGGCTGGAACAAACATCATTCTTAGTTACCAAGAAAATGGTGTCTTTGTTGTGAAAGACACGACTGCTTTTGGTCATGAGGTGCCAATTGATAACGCGAACCAAAATGTTGTTTTGATCTCAGGATCAAGAGATTCCTTAAAAACAACATTTGTCTTTGAAAGACTCTTAAATACTGGAGATTCTAACGATTATACCATTGTCCCGTTTTCAAATACACCTCTAATCTGGTCCTCCGGAGCTTCTGACACCTTAGTTGTTCATACTAATTATGGTCTCACTAGTGTGGTTTTCCAGCAATGTGATAGTTCTTGTTTGACTTGCACTGGCGCTTCGGCCTCGAACTGTGCTTCCTGTGATTCAAACCATAATTTAGTAAATGGATACTGTGTTTCATCAACGATTCAATGTGATAGTTCCTGTTTAACTTGCACAGGTTCTTCTTCTTCTAGTTGTGCTTCTTGTGACTCAACTCATACTTTGGTGAATGGAAGCTGTATATTAAAGTGCGATAGTTCGTGCTTCACCTGTTCAGGAACAATAAGCTCTTGCACATCCTGCCCTTCTCATTTCTATCTCCAAAATGACCAATGCTTTGGATGTGATGCTTCCTGCCTCGAATGCCAAGGTAATGGTCCAAATCAATGCTTATCTTGCTCAAATACATCGATTTTATTACTCAACAATACTTGTCAGATCAATCTAATATGTGATAGTTCATGCTTAAGCTGTTCAGGATCCACAAGCTCTTGTACAGGATGCTCTTCTCAATTTTATCTCCAAAATAACCAATGCTTTGAGTGTGATGCTTCCTGCCTAGAATGCAACGGGTCTGGTCCTAATCAATGTTTATCGTGCTCTAATACATCCGCTATATTAATAAATAATACTTGTCAGAATAATCAATGTCCTTTGTCATGCAACACTTCAGTTTGCCTTTTATGCAATGGAAACTACTCTTTCCAAAATGGTCAGTGTGTTTTGGACTCAATAAATATATTAACGGATCTCACATCGGAAATCCAAGTGACAAATGATTTTTATCTCTATTGGCGATTCAATTCCAACGACACTATAACAATGGCCTTTCGTTGGAGAACCGGAGGATTTATAGGATTAGGATTCGGAACTGCAATGAATGGAATGGATGTGATATCCGCCGAATATGTAAATGGTCAGCTGATGGTATTTGATCGATGGGCCGATTCAACAAGTACTCCTAATTTAGATACAGATATTGGAGGAACTGATGATGTGAACTTAATAGCTTCATTGAATTCGGATTCTGAAGGTTTTGCCATTGTTAAATTCAATCGAGCTTTAAATACAGGAGATCGATTTGATTATGTAATCACACAAAAGAGTGTTGAATTTTGTTTTGCATACAGTGATCTTCAAGAAATAAGTTATCATGGAAATAATAAGTATCTGTTCAGTTTTCAGTTTTTTGAAGGATATAAAGGTCAAGCGGTGCTAGATGCCATAGGAAAATCAAATTTGATACAAGCTCATGGTATTGGGTTACTTATCGGGTGGAGTTTTTTGGTTGATATCAGTCTAATTATTGTGAGGTACTTCAAAAATATGAAGTATTATGTGGAAATTCATTCGACAATTTTTTTGGTGCTTGATGTTTTTACATTGGATATTGTATTCATGGTTATTGCAGAAAGTATTTAAAATGTTTTTAATTAATTTAATATTGTTTTTTATTATATAGACGGATCTAGCTTGGATATAAAGTTTCAAAGTGATAATGTCATCGCTGCTCATTTCGCTTTAGGAATAATTGTTTTGAATTTGATCGTCGCTCAAACTATCTTTGGATTCATAATGAAGAAGGCCATTGAATCCAAAGAAATCAACTTCTTGAGCTCGAAATTGCCAAAATTAAATATCTTCATCGATGTCTTGGTTACTTCATCTATTTCATTACAAAAGCTAGTGTTTTGACTGGAATATGGATTTATAATTACAGAGAGCTCTTGTATTATTTTTTTTTATTGTCGTCTTATTTTTTAATCTTTTGTAGCATTGGGTTTTGTGTTTATTTTGGTGTTTTGCTCTTAGTGAGATTTATCATAGAAGTCATTCATCAAAGATTCAATCAAACAATTTCTGACATATCAAGTCCTGTTCGTTTTAAAAATGGCTTTGCAGAAATTATTCAAGATCTGGAGAAGCATTCAGCTCCAATGTCAAAATTGGTGACAAAATATCCTAACCTCAAATGGTGCTTACTAAATAATTCAATTTATGATCTCAGCAAATTTGAACATCCAGGAGGACAATTTATCATCCAGCAAATTAATGGTATTCATCCTAAAATACTTTTTTTTTAAGTGGGGACAGCCCACAGGGGGGGGGGTATGTAATCACAGCACCCCACTGGAGGGATTTCATCAGAGCCTTGGTCTGTTCTAATCCCTTCGCAGTGTGGATGGATATAACTTTTTTGTTTTTATTTTAATTGTAATAATAAGGCCGAGAAATTGGAAGATTTTTCTTTGGTGCTTATGCACTGGAAAATACAAATTTAAATCCTTACAGCCATTCAATATATGCGAAACAAATTTTAGATAAAAGACATGTCGGAGAACTGAATATGGAATCTTTATCCGTTTTACAAATGATGTAATTGCAAATTTTAGTTTTATTATTTTATTATATCTTTTGAAGACCAACTCAAAAGATGAGCACTCTGTGGACATTGGTGGAAAAGAAAAAAATCACTAAAACCATAACTCAATTTGAGTTTAGTTCCTCTTCATATCTTGTGCGAAATTTTGTCAAAGGAGTTGAATGGTTTGGACGTCACTTTACTGTAATCATTAAAAAATTCACAAAACTTATTGACTTAAATAGATTCATGGGATTAACTCATCTAATAAAAAAGTCAGACTTTATACAACAGTCATCAGCTTTACAGATGCCAATATTTCATTACGCAAAGTGATATTATCGTTTTTTGAACAAAAAATGGGGAAATCTTTCACAAATGAAAGCGAAATTTCGGAAAAAACTGTCAAAATTTCGAATACCACATTGACTTCAGAATATCTTCCTTTGATAATAAAAAAATATGTTTTTCCAGATGCCTTTTCTGAATTCATTCATCATTCCCAGCATCAAAATTTTGAAATTCAAGGACCTCATGTACAAATAATAATGTAGATTAAGTTAACTTTTTAACTAAGGGTCCCGGATTAGAATTAACCAAGAATAGCAATGGTAATCATGTCATATTTTGTGGAGGAACTGGAATTCTTCCTTTTGTTGATTTATTGAATTATTTGCTTCATAAAAGCATTTATCATGTCCTTTTGATAATGTTAGGCAAAGATGTAGCTGAAGAAATTAATGTTTATAAGGAAGATTATGAAGAAACATTAGGATCAAAATTCAAAGTTACATTGTACGCTGCTTTTCAATCGATAGAAGAAATTGAATACCTTGATTTCATCTTTGCCCTTTATAAGATCAATAAAAATTATAATTTGAATTATTTTGATATGATTCTTAGGATCAGTGATGGCTCGAAGATTCCCGAAATTCCTGTCGTTGACTCATATTTTGATGATAAATTCTTCAATCAAAATGTGGTTCCGGATCAATGCAGCAAAATCTTCATTTGCGGAAGTCCTAAAATGAATAAACTCATTCCTGAAATTTGCCAAATGAATCTAATCGAAAAGGAAAAAATTTATTTAGTTTAACATAAAACAGAATTAAAATTTGGAAATATTTGAAAATTAAGTTTTAGTCAATTAAAAAAAAACAATTTTTAAGTAAATTTCAAATAATTAATATTAATATTCATTTTATTAGTTAATAAATGAATTAAAAAAAATTATTTCCTTTATTATGCAAATTGGATAATATGCAAAAACATAACAAAACAACAAAATACGAAAAAAACAATAAATTCCAAGAAAAAAAAAAGCTCTTTAATTATTATCATCTTTTAATTATTATCCTCCAAACTCAGAATGTACTTCAGAGAAGACCTCAACGTTTCATATAAGCACCCCCATTGTGTTTCTTCCATTATTTTATCCTCAATGAATTTCTCAATAAATTTAATTTCCCTGCAAATTTCAAAATGTTTACTTTTCACCAGAACATAACAATAAAGACTGAGCATCTGATCAGCATCGAGACAACCTTTCATTTTGTTGCTATCAAAGTCTAAATTAAAAATTTCACTAATTTGAGCCAGCGCGTTGAAAATTTCATTTTGGATTTGTGAGATGATTTCTAATTTCATTAAAGGCGTCCTGGCATCAGAAATTGACCGTACTTTGGAACAGGCATTTTCAAATATATTCATATCTTCAACTTTCATGAGGATTTCATTTGAAATAAAGCATTCCTGACCTTCCAACAAGGAAACCAAGCTGAAATCTGTTTTCTTGATGTTTTCTTGGAAAAGCAAAGCATCTTTTTTAGCTGCTAAATTCAAAAGATTAGAAAAAACGTTGTAGATTCTATTTTGAGATTTGAAAGTCAAATGATGAATGATATCCAAAATGAACAGGTTCAGATATTGGAAATCTTGGCCTAGAAGCGAGAAAACGATTTTTTCTAAGGCAGAGCTATAGAAAAAAACAATCAAATCCTTCAACGGATCAATTAAGAAATGTTCCAATTCATAGATAAGCTTCTTGTTCAAGAGGTCTAAGCTTTTCTCATCAATACTTTCAAGGATATTTGGGTCAAGTTGGAGATATTTTTGGTTTATCTTGAAGAAAGTGGTTCTGAATTTCTCCAGGATTTGAGTTATTTTATAATTGTTGCTGAGGATTTCATCAACAAAAAACCGCATGAACGAGTTTGAGCTCATTTTTCCTCCATCTCTCTCGAAATTCTGAAGGGATGCCATAGAAACCGCTGTTTCATTCATTCTTCCCCCTAGATATTTTTAAAATTATGAACCAAAACTTGTTTTTACTTGAAGCATTGTTATTAGCCTGAATAAATTCGATCCATCTTATCGAAAATAACCAATATATACTTTCAAAAGCCACACGATCCTTGGTCACAATTTTATAAAACTCGTAATATTCGAGAAATTCTTCGTTTTCCACGCATTTTTTCTTGAGTTTGGAAAGCAAAAAGCGCCTGAAGTCCTGAAGAAAATTTACATTTGCGGTTTATCGTAAAAATTTACTTGATGACTTAACTTCAAATCTTCGGAACTCATCTTAAAAGACTCGGAGGAAAGACGATTTGTTTCGTCTATCAGGGAGGCGGATATGAATTTGGCAGGGGTTTTTGAAGAAGGTTGCTTTTCGTAATCTTTAATTGATAAACATAAGGAATTGGCATTTCCCATTCAAAAACCAGAAGGTTTTATGAAAAAAAAAAGTATTTAAAGTATTTTTATAAATTTCAGCCCAACCCAAAATAAAATAATCTTAGCAGAAAGTTATATTAGCTTTATATAAGAAAATTTATTGCTTTTGAGTAAGTTTTTTCATTTTCTGTTAGGAATTTTTTTTTCTTAAGCGGATATGAATGATATTGGTTGAATAAAAAATCAAGTTTTTTTTTTTTTTTTATGTTTTCGCATAAAAAAAGACGCATTATTTTTTGCGATGAAAACTTTCCGTTTCTTAAAATTCAAGAAAAAATTAATTTTGTTTTTCTTTAAAATATTTTTCTTGGGTTTATTCACTTTTTTGAATTCAACCCGATAGTTATAATAATAAAAAATCGAAATCTCTTCTTCCTTCGATTTATGATTCCTCTTCCCGACATTGAAACTGATTATTTGCGGATTCCAAAACAACTTGTAGACAAAATACATCATGAACGTTGAAAAGCTTTATATTTATTTCTCTCGAAAAATTTAAAATTTAAAATCATAGCCACCTACATAAAGAGTGGATCTGGGAAAAAAGCCACTCGAAAGATTTTTGCAAATGTGAATTACGATTCTTTTGAAAAAGAACACATCATTCAACTGCAAACTAAAATTAAGCAAACCAAAATTATCTTTCCTCAGAGGTAATAACAAAAAAAGAATGAACAATTTTGTAATAGATGTATACTTATAGAATAATAGAAGAGGATCGGCTTTTAAGATATCTATATTCAGGTGGATTTGATATCGAAAAAGCTTACCAAGTAAGAGAGATAAATTTTATTTTTTTACAATTATTACCAGATTTTAACTTCACATTATGAATGGATATCCAACGCAGAAAATTTCAAAATATTACCTAAAACAAAAGAATACTTGGTAATTTTTTTCATAATTATAAAATGTTAGATGATGATCTTATAGGAAAAAGGAGCTGTTTATTTAGCGGGCAGAGACAAAAAATTCAGACCGATCATTATAATAAATGTGGAAATGCTTTATGGGAAGAATGTAACTGTTTAATTGGATTAACTATTCATATTTTAAAATTAGTTCCATCTGGATTCCTTTATGAATTCTTTATATGCAGTGTTTAATTTATGCAGGGAAGTAATTTTTGTGCCTGGAAAAATTGAAAACTGGGTTTTGTTGATTGAAACGAATGAATTGTCAATGTTTTCTTTTCCATTTAATGTTAACAACTTCCAAATTTTAAATTAATTATTGAGAAACAATTTTAGGTTCTGGAAAAAATAATTTCAAATGCTTCTTTGCAATATTCCGGCACCATGGAAAAAATTTATATCACCAATCCATCAACTTCTTTAAATATGACTTGGGCAATAATAGAAAGTAAGAAATTTTTCAAGATAATGAGAAATATACTCTTTCTCAGAATTCTTGGATGATAAAACAAAACAGAAAATAAACAAGCTGAAAAAAACAGAATATTCTAAAATGCTTGAGTATTTTACGGGAGACCAAATAGAAATGAAATATGGAGGCACGATGGAAAATATCAAAGTCTTTTGGCCACCCATCGACCCCCTACAGAGCATAAAAACGCAACTCTTTCATGAAAAAGAAGTGGGTTAATTTTTTATTGAATCCATAATTAGTATTTTAATTAGAATGATTTTATCTCAAGGTCAAATAATGAAATAAGACTAAATGGCAGTAGATCACCCCTCCGAGAAACAAAAAGGAAAATATTTGATGATTCGAATTTAAATAATGATTCTCCTATTTTACAAGAGGAAATTGAGGAAATTACGAGCTTCAGAAAAACAAAAAAGGAAGCCTTCACGCGAGATTTATACGAACGTTTCTCGAAAAAACCACCTAATCGGAAATACATTGGGGAAAACACCATTACTGAAAATTCCAACGGAGGAAATATGAAAAAAGAAGAATTCCAATCAATGTATAAATACCTCGAAAGGAAATCTACAGGTAACACAGAAATTAAAATTAAAAAAAAAATTAATTTAAAGGAACAAATAAAAGGGATTCTGCATTTTGTGGGCTTTGCTTCTCAACAAGAAAAAACAACGAGGAAAATGAAGAAAAAGCTAAAGAGGCGAATGTTTCCGTCTGTGTGATATTTTAAAAAATTTCTTCTATAAGTTTTTCGTAAAATCATGGCTTTTCATGTTTTTTTTTAATAAAATTGAATTATTTTTAGGAAATTTTATTTTTAGCTGGGTTTATGAAAATTTTTTCATTCCTTTCGATTAAACAATTATTTAAAAGTCCTAAACAAAGTCCTATGACTTATTTCGGATTCTTCATCACCACTATCACGGAGTCCCCTCTTAAAAACATTTTGCTAATGAATCTTTCTCGGTTTACTGCATGTGCTTTTTTTCCTTTATTACCTCGAGGAACTTCAGTCCAATATTCCGTGACATTTTCTAAAACCATGTTCATATGACGATCAAACGCCTTGATTCTCGCGAAAATCTTGCGGTTATTGCGACAACTGATCATGACTTGGTTGTTGGATGTGACAATTTTGCTTAAGAAAGCCATCGGGCCTGCTTGAAAAGTCTCCTCTTGTTCGACGAATTCTTTTTTATCCTCCATGATTGAATTAAAATCTATTATTAAAAATGAACAAATCCCTTCTTGGTTTCGCTTTTAAATTTTTTCGAAATTAAAATGGATTATAAATCAAATTCATAAATAACATAAAAACTTTGATGGAATTTTGTTTTTTTTAATAAGAAAATAATATCTAAATTTTTTTTTGTTCTTTGATTATGGATCGAAAAGAGAAAAAAGGAAACGATCGAAAAAAACAAGAAGAAGATGAAAATGCCATGATGCTTAGACTGGAAAAGGAAATCAAAAGCAAATTGAAATATTCCTATAAAAACGAAAATGAAGAGGATGATAAGGAAGAAGATAATGATGAAAATGATGAAGAAAATGAGGAAAGCGAAAAAAAACAGAAGTTGACTCCCATTAAATTATTTATGATAGTTCTGAAAATCAAACTTTCTTAGTTATAAGATTTAATTTTTTTAGGACTTCAAACAATGTGATTCCAAGAAATGCACAGGGAGGAAGTTGGAAAGATTGAGAAAACTCAAATCAATAAGTCATAAATGCAAATTCAAAGGAATTGTTTTGACGTAGAAATTTTTTTTTGAAAATTTCTAAAATTACAAACAAAAGAGCGACTGCCCATAAGCTTGTTTCACCCGAAGATCAACCGATCATCATGAAAAATGGAATTTGCGTGATTGATTGTTCTTGGGCTAAAATAGATGAAATAAATTTTAAATCCCCATTCGAGCATGAGAGAAAACGTTTAATCTTCTTAATTTTATATTGAAAATGAAAACATATATAAATCCTAGTGCCTTTTGTTGTGGCGTCGAATCCTGTCAATTATGGAATTCCATATAAATTGACTTGCGCTGAAGCAATTGGAGCGGCGCTGTTTATTGCGGGTTTCACTGCAGAGGCAGAGGATGTCATGTCAGTTTTTAAATGGGGATCAAATTTCTTTGTCTTGAATGAGTATTTTGGGAAAAAAATCTTAATTGTTTATTAAATTCAGAGAAGCCTTTTCTATGTACTCTAATTGCAAGACTTCAAAAGAATTGGAAAAAACAGCAGAGGAGTATTTAAACTTGGAACATGAAAGGAATGAACAAAAGCAAAAGAACAAAAAAAATTTAGGATTACCTCCAAATTCCTCAGATGAAGAAAAAAATAATGATTCAGAGGAAGGAAAATAAAATAAATTTATATTTTTTCATTTTATTGTTGTATTTATTCGAAAAAATTATTAGGTAAATCAAATAAAACTATTTTTTTTTTATTTTTACAAAATAAAAAATTAATTTATTTTATAAATTTTCTTTAGAAGTTTAAGCAATTGAATTTTATGTATTTAAGTTCATGAATAAAAAATCAGTTTTATCAACTTTATAAATATCTCAATTTAAAAGCATTCACTAAGTTAATATGATATTAAACTTCCGACCTTGATAAATTCACTCTACAAACAGGGCACGAGCCTTTGATTACCAACCAATGTTCAATGCAAGTTTTATGAAATTTATGTTGGCAAACCAAGGTTCTATTTAAACATAATCATTTTTATCAAATATTAAAAATTAATCAACTTCAATTGATCTCCCATTTTGAAATCTTCCAGACAAACAACACAAGATTTTCTAAAAAAAAAATGATAAAATCTCATATTTTTTTTTACGCTGTCGTATTTTGATCTTTTTTTTCTTGAGCAGGTGGTTTAGGGTTAAAGGTGGAAGTTGGAATGTTGTTGATTTCATCAGGATTCAGTCCTCTTGCCCTATTTTCCCTGGAATTTCTAAAACTGCTTTGAAACTTTAACAAAAAATAAAAACTAATTTGCCATACGTCACAAAAATTGGATTATCAATGAAGAAGGAAAAGTCGACAAATCTGTTGTTAGTGTCATTCTGAAAAATATAAATTTAAATTTAAATTTTTTATTTGTTCAACTTCATCTCTTTCAACTAAAAAATCAATTGGTTTTAAATATAAAAATATATTATAAATACATGGCATTGTTCGAAAAGAATAGCTCTGTTGTAAGTTTGCAACACTAAATGTTATAATTTAAGAGAGAGAAAAAAATTATCAAAGGAAATTTGAACCCTGGATTCATCATGTTTCTCATCTCTTCTCGAATTCGGGTGAAAACTCCAGAAGATCCGAAAATTCCTATGAATTATTTAAAAAAAATCTTTAAAGAGTGACTCATAAAACACCATTACTATCGAATTCTGAAAATGGATTTGAGTTCAAGTTTCCAAAGCCATTTTGATTTTGGTTGCTATTATTATAGCGTCTATTATCGGTGTATAATAGGTGGCGTCCTTCAGCTATGGGGTCGTTATTGGCTCTCTTTTATAAAAGTATAATTATTGTTAAGAAATTTTATTCACTTGGAAAAAAACGTGAGTGAAGGGGTTTCTATCTCTCTCCTGCTGTTGGTTGTTTGGAAAATTGTTCGATGGCCTGTTGTTGTTTTCAGAATTAGAAAACTCATTCGAGAAAAAGAATTGATTTCCATTGCTATCTTGACTGAACCGGTTGAATAAATGAGGTGGTGAGTTGGACGAGTTGAAGCCAGAAAAATCTTCGAATATTGAAGAAAATGGACTATTTTTACAATAACTATTGTTAGAAATATATTCAAATATTACTCTCTAGTAGGGATGTTATTTGAATTCGAAGTGTTATTAGCGGTGTTGGCATTGTTATTGTTTCTCCTAGCGTTTGAGTTGGAGGTGTTGTTGTTGGAATTGATATTTGGAAAGTTGTAATTGCCTGGATGAATTCTATTTGCGCCATGCATCGTGGCATTTGGCTGGTTGTGGCTTCCGAATCCATTTGGATTTTCATTTGAATGCGGCTCTGGATTGCCAAGATTAGAATTTTTCTTACGAATCAACGGCGTGGCTTGAGGTTCTAGATAAATTTTTCGATTTTTTTAAATTTGTTGAAAGAAAACTTGGATCATTGACCCTGGAATTTGTGTTTCTTCCAATGTAAGGCAGATTGTTTGATGACCCAGAGCTAGTATTGCAAACATTGATATGGGAGCTCTAAAAATATTTATTGCCTCTGCTGAAAAATTTTAGGAAATACGATCAGTCTGGATGGAAAGAACTCTGAACAATAAGGGCATTTTTTCTGATTTTTAACACAGTTTTCTCTATGCGATTGGATTTTTTCTTTATTGATTAGCTCTTTGCAGTCTGTACATTTGATTTGGGAGCATTTTCTCGAAAACCCATTCATTTTTCTAGAGATTTTATATCTTTTGCTTATCTATGAGAAGAAAATAAAAATTTGCCCAAGAAATTTTAAAGTTCTACATCAGATTTCGGAGAAAATAACTCACTTTTGCTTTCAGAAGAGCTCTTGTTTGAGCTTCTAAGCTTAGATTTGTAGGTGTTTTTATCATTCATTTTTTTCAAATTTTTGGAAGGAATAATAAATTTTTGCTAAAAAAAGCCTGATGAAACACTATAATTATTAATAATTCATTATTTTGAATCGATTTAAGATTTCTCATTTTGGAATTAATTAGCATTTGAATTTTGCTTCGAAATTTTGTCTTTGACAAAACAGTTTTGAATTTTATTAGGAAAAAAATT
>Ga0302140_10006607_pt1 | contig 14537 bp, 13 predicted proteins | sample I_Bog_E1_1_FD_202095 | JGI IMG/M metagenome (GOLD analysis project Ga0302140, IMG submission 202095) | Peat permafrost microbial communities from Stordalen Mire near Abisko, Sweden - I_Bog_E1_1 | ecosystem: Environmental > Terrestrial > Soil > Wetlands > Peat | place: Sweden: Abisko, Stordalen...
CCGATGTCCCGGCTGGCCTGCCGGGCCTCGACCTGCAAGCCGCGCTCGGGCATCTCGGCGAGAGCGAAGACCTCCTGCATCAATTGCTGGAAATGTTCGCGTCCGAGCACGCCAGCGACGCCGACCAGATCGCGGCCGCGATCGAAGCGAACGAACGCCGCAAGGTCTGCGCGCTGAGCCATGCGCTCAAAGGGACCGCCGCGACATTGGGCGCCAATCGCGTCGCCGAGATTGCGTTGGCGATCGAGACTGCGACGCGTCCCGACGCGGAGGATGTTCCGCTCGACGCTCTGAAGCCCAAAGTCGCCGCGCTCGGCAGAGCGCTCGCGGAGGCCATCGCAAGCATGCAGGCGGCGCTTCGCGGCTCGGCGAAAGACGGGCCGGAGGCCGCTCTCCCCGAGCCACCCGGGCGCGACGGCGCCCTCGCGGCGATCGAAGCGCTTTCGCAGCTGCTGCGGTTCGGCGACGCCGACGCCGAAACCGAATCCGAGCGCCTCGCCGAAATGTTCGCCGGCGCTTCGCCGGACGCCCGCGCCCGGGCGAGCGCGATCGCGGCTTGCGCGGGGCGCTACGATTTCGACGCGGCGCAATCGATGCTCTCCAAGCTCAGAGAAGACGTCTCCGAATGGAGCTGAAATGACCATAGCCGCCCGCCCCCGGGTTCTCATCGTCGACGACGAACCGATCAACGTGAAAGTTCTCGTCGACCTGCTGCGGCCCAATTACAACCTCGTCGTCGCGCGCGACGGTTTTCAGGCGCTCGAACGCCTCGCGGCCTCGCCGCTGCCCGACCTTGCGCTCGTCGACGTAATGATGCCCGATATGACGGGTTTGGAGCTTTGCCGGCGGATGCGATCGGACGCGCGGTTGGCCGAAGTGCCCGTCATTTTCGTTTCCGCGCTCAACCAGGCGAGAGACGAGACCGAAGGTTTCGACAGCGGCGCGATCGATTACATCGCCAAGCCGATTTCGCCCTCGATCGTCCTGGCGCGGGTGAGAACCCACATCGCGCTAAGGAGCGCCACGCGCGTGCTCAGCGAGCGCAACCAAACGCTCGAGGAGGTCGTCGATCTGAGAACCCGCGAACTTGCGCGGACCCAGGATCTGACGATTCAGGCGCTGGCGTCGCTGGTTGAAGCGCGCGACAACGACACCGGCGGACATGTCCTGCGGTCGCAGCGCTATGTCTGGTTGCTGGGCGAGGAACTGAAGGACGACCCGCGCTTCGCGGCGCGCCTGACGCCGCGCGCCATAGAACTGATGGGCAAGGCCGCGACGCTGCACGACATCGGCAAGGTCGGCATTCCCGACTCGATATTGCAAAAGCCTGGCAAACTGACGGCCGCGGAATATGAGATCATGAAGACGCACACCGTCATCGGGCGACGCGCGTTGACGATCGTTTCCGGCGAGAACTCCAAGACCAGCGAGTTTCTGCGCTACGCCATCGAGATTACCGGCGGTCATCACGAGAAATGGGACGGAACCGGCTATCCCGATGCGCTCGCCGGCGAGGCGATTCCGCTCTCCGCGCGCCTGATGGCGCTGGCCGACGTCTACGACGCGCTGACCTGCGAACGCGTCTACAAACGCGCCATGACGCACGAAGAGGCGAAGGCGATCATCGCCGCCGCGCGCGGCCGCCACTTCGATCCCAGCGTGGTTGACGCCTTCCTTCGCCGCGAGCGGGAGTTCGACGCGATCGCGATCAGCCTCAAGGAAATCGACCCGGAACTCCGATACGGCGCCGTCACTCGCAAGCTTCCGCGAGAGACCACAGCCTGAACTTTTCAGAACGTATACAGTTCGGAGATCAATGAATGTTCAAACAGTCAAGTTAATGGCGTAAACAGTTTCGTCACCGCGAAGAATTTTTGGCTAATAGCGGGTTGCCGGAATGCACGAAGCAGCATAACCTAAAGTTTAGTCGATTTCTCGCTACAATGTCCCTATTCCGCAAGGATTTGGTGATGTTATATGACGTCATGGCTGCGACCGCAAAAACCGTTCTTTCGGATCAAATTATCGATACCCTTCGCACGCGCATCATCGCGGGCGGGTTCGACCCGCACGCGCCCATTCGTCAGGACGCGCTTGCGGCGGAACTCGGCGTCAGCAAAATTCCCCTTCGGGAGGCCTTTGCAAAGCTGGAACAGGACGGGTTGATCGTCTCGCACGCCAACCGCGGCTATTTCGTCAGTCCGCTGTCGATCGAGGAAGCGCTCGACGTGTTCGATCTGCGCCTGAAGTTGGAGCCTTCGGCGACGTCGGAGGCGAGCGCTCGCCTCAACGAACAGCAAATCGAAACTGCGCGTCGCTCGCTCGCGGCGCTCAACGAGGCGATCGCCGCAAGCGACCCGTCGATGGGCGAACACAACCGCGAATTTCACGTTGCCGTCGCCCGACCTTGCGGGCGTCCCGTGACCATCCAGATCATCGAACGCCTGCATTTCATCGCTGAACGCTACATCGTCAAACATCTGGAGGGCAAAGGTCTCGACGCGCGAGCGGTCGCCGAGCACACCGATTTGTTCGAGGCCTGGGCCGCCGGACAGAGCGAGCGCGCCGAAACCCTGGCGGCCCGGCACATCCTGGGGATCCGCTACGATCTGGTGCGCGAACTGCGCGCCGCCGAAGTGTTTCAACCAGACTGAAGCCTCGCGGCGGCTAGAAATTCAGCGGCGCATTGTCGACCACTTCTTTCATCACGAAGAACGTGCGGGTCTGGCGAACGCCGGGCAGCGCGATCAATTGCTCGCCGTGAATGCGATTGAAATCGGCGATGTCGCCGACGCGGATTTTCAGGAAATAATCGAAATCGCCGGCGACGAGGCAGCAGTCGAGCACGAATTTGAGCTTGACGACCGCGGCCTCGAACAACGCGAAGCTCTCCGGAGTCGAGCGGTCGAGCACGACGCCGACCATCGCCATGGCGCCGAGGCCGAGTTTCTCCGGCGCGACCAGGGCGCGCACCTGTTTCACATAGCCTTCCTCGAACAATCTTTGGGTGCGCCGATGACAGGTCGCGGCGCTGACGCCGACGAGATCCGCCAATTCCGCATTGCTGCGCCTGCCCTCGGCCTGCAAACCGCGCAGGATCTTGAGATCGACGCGGTCGAGATCGGAGGCCATGAAAGAATCTTCCAAAATTTCCCGCGCAGTTGATCATTTCATCGGATTTTCGCAGGCGCGACGTAACAATCTAAGATTTAGAGCTTCAACTTTGCAAGCACATTTCCTCGGATAAGGGCTAGTTTGCCGTCCACGCAAACCCCGGAGCCCCTCCCCCCAATGCTCTCGAAATTCGCCCGCTATCCCCTGACCTTCGGACCGACGCCGATCGAGAAGCTGTCTCGACTCTCCGCCCATCTCGGCGGCGAGGTCGAAATCCACGCCAAGCGCGAGGACTGCAATTCGGGTCTCGCCTTCGGCGGCAACAAGTTGCGCAAGCTCGAATACATTGTCCCAGACGCCATCGCCTCGAACGCCGACACGCTGGTTTCGATCGGCGGCGTGCAATCCAACCACACCCGCATGGTCGCGGCGGTCGCGGCGAAGATCGGCATGAAATGCCGCCTCGTTCAGGAGGCCTGGGTCCCGCACGAGGACGCCGTATACGATCGCGTCGGCAACATCATGCTGAGCCGGATCATGGGCGCCGACGTGCGCCTCGTCGCCGATGGCTTCGACATCGGCATTCGCAAGAGCTGGGAAGACGCCCTCAAGGAAGTGGAGGCGAGCGGCGGCCGTCCCTATGCGATCCCCGCCGGCGCCTCGGTGCACAAATACGGCGGCCTCGGCTACGTCGGCTTCGCCGAGGAGGTGCGCGCCCAGGAAAACGAACTCGGCTATGCCTTCGATTATGTCGTCGTCTGCACCGTCACCGGTTCGACCCATGCCGGCATGGTCGTCGGCTTCGCCAAGGATGGACGGCAGCGCAAGGTGATCGGCATCGACGCCTCCGGCACGCCCGCGCAGACCAAGGCGCAGGTGCTGCGGATCGCCCGCGACACGGCGGAACTGGTGGAACTCGGCGGCAGAATCGAGGACGACGACGTCGTGCTGCTCGAGGATTACGCCTATCCCGCCTATGGGGTGCCCTCGAACGAGACGAAAGACGCGATCCGTCTGACGGCGCGGCTGGAGGGTATGATCACCGACCCCGTCTACGAGGGCAAGTCGATGCAAGGACTGATCGACCTGGTGAAGAAGGGGTACTTCCCCAAGGGCTCGAAGGTGCTTTACGCTCACCTCGGCGGCGCGCCCGCGCTGAATGGTTACGGCTATGCATTCAGGAACGGGTGAGGCTTGGCCGCTTGGACGCGGCAAGGCCCCGCCCCAATCAATTGCAGTCGGACACGACCACCACGCAGTGCTCGTCGCCACAGCCGGCGAGCGCCTGGATTTCGGCTTCCTTCCTGGTCGAAGACTTGCCCCAACCGCCGTGGCTGTGGCTAGCAGCATAGGCGCCGCAAGCGTTGTAGGTGACGACGAGCTTGCAACTCTCCCCACCGGCTTCCTTGCAGAACTTCATCGAGTTGGTTGTCGCCTCATCTTCGCTGTCGCCGCCGCCGAGACCATAATAAGGACTCTTCTCGAACTTGCCGAGATCGATCGCAATCGCGCCCCAGGAATCCGCCAGCGCCGGCGTCGCCGCGAAGGCGATCATGACTGCCGCCGCTTTCCAACCCGTGCGCGTCATCTTTGTCACCGAAGCCATGTTCAACCCCTGTTACTAGCTGTAGAGTCAGGCGACTCGCAGGATATTTCTCAGCACGGGCGCCCGCTTTACGTTTTCTTCAAGCTCTTCGGCTTTCGCGGGCGCCATTTCTCACTTTGCTCTCGCAACGCTTTTTGAATTGCATATGGGCTGTCGGACGGCTCGGCGACAGGATGTCCAATGCCCATATATTTTGACTGTCATTGACGAATAATCGCATTCGGCGTCATGTCCGGGTCATCCCAAACATGGACTTGGGACAAGTTTGTTAGATGCGGATCACAAGTCGGTCCCGATTACGTAAACGGGAGCTGCGCCAAGGGTGATCGAAATGTTCCCGTCAGTTGTCGCCGAATTTTTGCAGTTACCCATCCAGTCACAGACAGAATCTGGTTGCTGGGTTGCTTTCTTGATCTTCACGACGCTGTTAGTCGTACCGTAGTCCCAGAGCGCGAGAATGGTCGTCCCTCCACGCGTAAAGCGGTAGCCCATCTGCGTGCCAGTCAACCCCGACAGCGGCCCTATCGCCGTCGATCCGTCAAGTATCTTGGTCATGGCGGCATAGGCGGGAGCCATCGGTTTAGGACCAATTTTGTCTGTTTGGTCCGCATACGCCGAATCTAAATTCCAATAGAACCCCCTGGCGTCTGTATTGGCCAGACCGGGAGCCGTCCCAAAGTCATTGAGATAAAACCCCATATCGTATGCGGCTCCCTCTCCGACCATCATCAGTGAGATGCGGATATCGCCCAGAGCTTTATTCAAATCCGCCACTATCTCTGGGTCACGGACCGCGCCAAGAGCCTGATTTAAATACGTCCTAATTCCCGGATCAACGGAATCATAGATTGTATAGCCGTGTTCGGTGCCGACAAAGGGTAAAGACTTCCCCGCGGCCTTGTTAACCGCGGCCGTTTGAGCGCGAAGGCTGGAAAGAAACGTTAGGGGTTCTGGTGGAAAGGCTGTGACGTACGGATGCACAGAGAAGGCGTCAATATATTTGGCAAACCCGGCCGACAGAAGTTCTTGGAGTTGTTGCATTTCGCAGGGAACTGTATGGAGAGCGAAACAGTTCCCATCATAGGCGCTGTCGTCGAAAAACTCCGTCGGCCCCGCAACCACCGCATTGGGGTCATGGCTATGCAAAGCGTAATATGTATTTGTATAATATTGCATAAGCTCAGTTGTAGTAATACTTGTGTTCGTCCAAGATGGCTGTATTTGTGGTTCCCAAGTAATCTGGTAGTAACGTTGCGATTGATTCGGAAAAAGCTGAGCGAAGGCAGGCGCAAACGCCGATGCGAAATTCTCAATTCCCTTAAGGCCCGCCGCGTTTAACGAGTGAAAATCGTTTATACTATCAGCGCCGCGGGCCCATACCGGCGTGCTTGCTCGTGTAAAAGGGCTGATGACATAGGTTGTGTAGGGTTTTCCTCCGTAAAACAGGTTTTCTTGACCGGCATCATAGCCCGGCCATAGACCTCCTTCTTTCACTACAGCATTGTGCGTTGCAAGGAATTCTCCCGCGTAGTCCGGCTCGAGCCCGGACCACCCGTCCTCCACACCAAAAACCCATCGTACACCGAGATACGGAAGTGGCGAATTTGTCTGAAACCGGGTCGCGTTCATCTGCAAGCCGAAGTGCGATAATTGAGGGCTGTAAGCAATCCGTGAAGCAGGGTCCAGCACTACAGCATAGCTCATGAACCCTGCCGGCCGCGTACCCGCGCCAGATAGTTTAGTTCCACCGTCGAGCGCAGCGTCTACCCTGTAATACCCTAACTTTGAGGCTGGAGCTGACACCGAAATACTCGCATTTCCGTTGCCATCGGCGTTGATCCAAACGGACGTTGAGGAAATTTGCTTACCAAATTCGTCACTGATCTGATAATTGATGCGTTTATGGTCGTTGGCCATCAAACCGCTGGCGTGAAATAGCAACTGGATATTCGATCCGGAAGCGAATGTGCTGATTTCCGGATTATTGGTATCACCGGTCAGTATTTCACTCGCATGCGCCGTCGCGATTTGAGATAAACTCGAAATCAACGCGAGCGCAAGCAGGCAATTGTTTGCCTTTTTCATATCGATCTCCAATATTGGATTTCATTTCTATGCGTACGTAACAGTTAAAAATAGGTAAAATATTTTGCTTTTGTGTATTTCATAGCAATTATTGCGCCACAAATATTATTATTTTTATTTTTTCTAATAAATAGTAATTTACCTAACGTAATACAAGCAAAATATTACTTATTACTAAACGTTCGTTTGACCGTTTTCAAGCATATTTCGCGCTAATTTCCATTCTTGCCCAATTACTGAATCCGATATATATATATTTTATATCTATTTATACATAGATTTTGTTCATTTTGAATGGAATTGCCATTCGTTACTTGCGCCTGCGGCCGCGAATAAGCCAAGCCAGGATTTTCTCGACGACCCTGCGTTCAGGCAGGACCACGAGCCGCTTCGCCCAATTCGAGCGCTTGACGAGTTCCGACTTGACGCTTTCCAGCGTCCGCCTGATCGCCGCGGACGGCTCCGAAGTTTCATCGAGCGGGGTTTAGAGTCTCGGCGGATCAAAACAGGCGATCTGCCGCGCGGGTCGGGGTTGCGAAGTCGAGTGGACCGAATCGATGACGAGTCATCACGCGATCGGCGCCGGCCCGCCGTTCGTCCGGAACACCGGCATTCTGGCTTGAACTCGGCGCTCGCCGCGGGACGGCCTATAAGACGGGCGCGCGGCCAGTTGCGTACGGTTGGACGTGTCGAACCAGCCGGATCGTAAAATAACCTCGAGATCGACTTGCGTTATGTAGCAAGTTCTTTCCTCACGAGGAACGGCGCTCGAGTCGCTCGCTATGAGCCGAAAACCCAAGACTCTATGATTTCTTGAAAATGCTCATACCCTCATCATTCAATCGTTTCCCGTGGCGACGGCGTTCGATCTAGCCATGTCCCCGCGACGCACGTAATGGCCGAGGCCGGCGTCCGTGGCCCCGCTATCACCGCGCTCGGCTCGCGACGAAGGATAGGGCCGCGCTCATCCCGAGCTTGTCGAAGGACGGGGCCGCTGCGCCGACGCCTCGGCACGAGGTCGTTGGCTTGGCTGGCCATCGACCGGTCAGATCGCCTCTGGCTTAAGTCAGCGCTCGCAGACCCCTCACCCCGCTCCGCCGTCCTTACCTATCTTGGCGATGCGCAGATTGTTGGTGGCGCCGGGGGTGCCGAACGGCACGCCGGCGACGACGATGATGCGTTCGCCCTCGGCGGCAAAGCGCTCGATGAAGGCGACGCGGCAGGCGCGGTCGGCCATGTCGCGCTCGTCGCGGCAATCGTCGGTGACGACGGAATGCACGCCCCAGGCGATGCACAGCCGGCGGGCGATCTCGACGTTCGGGGTCAGCGCGACGATCGCCGATTCCGGCCGCTCGCGCGAGATGCGCAGGCCGGTCGCGCCGGAAGTGGTCCAGGCGCAGATCACCTTGGCGCCGAGCGTGTCGGCGACATCGCGCGTCGCCTCGGCGATCGCGTCTGCGCCGGTGGCTTCCGGCGAGGCGCGCTGCGAATTGATGATGCTGGGATAAATCGCCTCGGATTCCACCGCCTCGGCGATGCGGTTCATCGTCTGCACGGCTTCGAGCGGATACTGACCGGACGCGCTCTCGGCCGAGAGCATCACGGCGTCGGCGCCTTCGAACACGGCGGTCGCCACGTCGGACACTTCGGCGCGGGTCGGCACGGGCGAAGTGATCATCGATTCCAGCATCTGCGTCGCGACGACGATCGGCTTGCCGTAGCGCCTCGCCAGCCGGGTCATGGTCTTCTGCACGCCGGGCACGCGCTCCAGCGGCATTTCGACGCCGAGATCGCCGCGCGCCACCATCAGCGCGTCGGCGACTCTCAGGATCTCCTCGAGCCGCGCCACCGCCTGCGGCTTCTCGATCTTGGCGAGCACCGAGGCGCGGCCCGCGGCAATCTCCTTGACCTCGATGACGTCCTCGGGACGCTGCACGAACGAGAGCGCGATCCAGTCGACGTTCTCGTCGAGCGCCGCATCGAGGTCGGCGCGATCCTTCGGCGTCATCGCCGAGGTCGGGATCGTCGTGTCGGGCAGGCTCACGCCTTTCTTGTTGGAAATCTTGCCCGCGACTTCGACGATGCACTCGGCCCGCCCCAGCCCGACCTCGTGCACCTTCAACAGCACCTTGCCGTCGTCGATGAGGACGCGGTGGCCGGGCTCCAGGGAGGCCAGAATTTCCGGATGCGGCAGGAACACCCGGCTCGCCGTGCCCGGCGTCGCATCGGAGTCGAGGGTGAACATGTCGCCGTTGCGCAATTCTTCCGCGCCGTTGGCGAACATGCCTACCCGCAGCTTTGGCCCTTGCAGATCGACGAGAATGCCGATCGGGCGGTCGAACTCCTCTTCGAGCGAGCGGATGAGCGCGACGCGCTCGCGCATCATGTCGTGCGAGGCATGGCTCATGTTGATGCGGAACACGTCGGCGCCGGCTTGAAAAAGACTGGCGACGACGGAGCGCTCCTGCGAGGCCGGGCCGAGGGTGGCGATGATCTTGATGCGACGGTTGCGTCGGGACAAGCGGGTCTCTCCAGAAAAAGTGGACGCCCAGGGGCGTCAGGGATTGTCGGGGTCGGTGAGTTGGACCGTCCAGTTCTTCGAGTCCTTGCCGGTGTCGACCTCGAAGAAGCCGGTGCGATCGAAGCCGCGCAGATAGCAATCCTGACGGCCCTCTATCTTGAACTCACGGTCGCTCGTGCACATGAAGGCCTTGCCCTTCCACTCGCCGCCGCGCTCGTCCATCGCATAGACATAGTAGAATTGCGCGGCGAGCCCGCCGCTGAGCAGCGTATCGCAGTCGGATTCCTTGAGGTTCCACCAGCCCTCGCTCACCCATTGCTGGCCGTCGGTATAGGCCAGGGCGACGCTGACGCGGCTGTGGGTGAGGTTGCACATGCGGAAATCCGCGCGCGCCGAAGTAGACGCGGCGCATACGAAAGCCAGGATCGTCAGAGCCCGTCGCAATCGTCTCTCCCTCCGCGGATGAGGCCATATTCTTCGTGCGCCGGCCCCTGTCAACCTTTGGCCCGAGGACGGGCGACGTATATGCCGACGATGATGAGCAGGCCGCCGAGCGCCTGAACGCGCGAAACCGGCTCGCCGAGCAAGAGGTAGGCGAAGGCCGCCGCCGCGATCGCCTCCAGGAAAATGACCAGCGAGGAGAAAGTCGCCGGCAGCCGCCCGAGCGCGACCGCGAGCAGCCCCTGCCCGCCGGCGTGGCTGATCCAGGCCATGCCGATCAGCGCCAGCGCGCCGCCGAGCGTGCGCGGCAGCATTTGCCGCTCGGCGATGAGCGCGACGACGAACAAAGCCGTCGCCGTGAGCACCGTCGATTCGAAAGTCACGCGCGCCGCTGACGTTGTCCGTCGCGCGGCTTGGACGGCGAGGAAATAGAGGCCGAAAAACACCCCGGTCGCCAGCCCTTCGAGATCGCCGGCCGCGCCCGCCGGGCGGACATGCAGCGTTTCGGCCAGCAGCGCGCCGCCGCCGAGCAGACAGAAGGCCAAACCGGCGAGGGTCTCGCGGCCGACCCGCTGCCGAAGCAGCAGCCAGCCGAACACGATCACCCAGATCGGCGCGGTGGTGGCGAAGAAAGTGGCGTTGGCGACGCTGGTGGTCAGAATCGATAGATGCCAGAACAGCAGATCGCCGGTGAAAGCGAGGCCGGCGAGCAGGATCGGCGGCGAAAAGCTCGCCTTCGCCGCCTGCTCGCGATCGAGGCCGCGCTCGCTGAGCCGCATCCAGGCATAAAGCGCCGGCAAGGCGAGAAACACGCGCCAGAAGGCCGAAGTGAACGGCCCGACATCGGCCCAGCGCACGAAGGTTGGCGATATCGCCATCGCCATCGCGCCCAGGACCAGCGCGCCAAAGGCCAGCCCCGCCTCGCGACGCGAGGGCTGTATCATCGTCAAATGGGGAGTCATCGCCTGCCTTGGCGCCAAACCATCCCTTGGCTGGCGGCGTCCGCGTCCTTATTCTCGCCGCAACGGTCGAGCAAGGGGTCGCGATGGACGGGGTGGCGGAACAATCGCAATTTGCGGCGCAGGAATTCGATGCCGTCGAACGGATCGACGGGCCGAATTCGCACGCCCTGGTGATCTGCGACCATGCGTCTAACGCCTTTCCGCCCGGCTATGGCGCGCTCGGCCTGCCGCCGGAAGCGTTGCAGCGTCACATCGCCTATGACATCGGCGCGGCGTGGCTGGCGCGCAAGCTCGCCGCGTTGCTTGAGGCGCCGGCGCTGCTTTCGACCTATTCGCGCCTGCTCATCGACCCGAACCGCGGCGAGGACGATCCGACGCTGGTGATGCGTTATTCCGACGGCGCGATCGTGCCTGGCAACGCGCGCGCCGACGCACGCGAGATCGAACGCCGCCGCCGCCTGTATTGGGCGCCCTATCGCGAAGCGGTTCACGCTTCGGTCGAGGCGATGCAGGCGGCCGGGACCTCGCCGGCGCTCGTCTCCATCCATTCGTTCACGCCGGTCTGGCGCGGGGTTCCGCGCCCGTGGAAGGTCGCGGTGCTCTGGGACGCCGATCCTCGCCTCGCCGAGCCGCTGATCTCCGCGCTGCGGGCGGAGCCGGACATCGGCCCCGACGAGGTCGGCGACAACGAACCCTATGACGGCGCCCTGATGGGCGACACGATCTACGACGCCGCGACCACGAGGGGCCTGTCCAACGCCTTGATCGAAGTGCGCCAGGACCTGATCGCCACCCAGCCCGAGGCGGAGGCCTGGGCGGAGCGGCTGGCGCGGCTGATCCGGCCGCTGATCGCGCCGGACGCCGCGCGCGCGCCGCGCAACTTCGGCACCCGATCCCACGCGCACGCCTTGACGCCGCGCCTGCATCCCGGCATGGCTCGTCACCCCCTTGGTTCACAACGAAGTAATACGGATGGCTAAAGACAGAGACCCAATCGTCGGCGGCTCGGAAGAGGTCAACGCCGGTCACCTGCTGGCCTTCATCGAGCGCATCGAACGGCTCGAGGAAGAAAAGAAGGCGCTCTCCGAGGACATCAAGGACGTCTACGCCGAGTGCAAGGGCAACGGCTTCGACGTAAAAATCATTCGCAAGATCGTCTCGATGCGCAAGCAGGATCGCGACAAGCGCGCGGAGGAAGAGGAGATCCTCGGCCTCTACCTCGCCGCGATCGGGATGAATTGACGAGAGGCGGATCATGAATATTCACGCTGCGAAACCGATGCCCGAAACGCTGAGCCCGGAAGGCCGCCGCGTCGCGGAAAGTTTTAAGGCCGCCGTCGCCAGGCGGCAGACTTTCGAACAGCCCTACCTGCACCATCTGCTGGAGAACGTGTTCCCGGCCGACATCGCCGCCGAACTGGCGACCCTGCCGTTCGCGCCGCCTGTGCTCAACGGCGTTTCCGGCAAACGCGAGTTGCACAACGACCAGCGCAGCTATTTCGACGCGGCGGGCGTCGAGCGCTTTCCGGTGATGCGCGGCGTCGCCGAGGCGTTTCAGTCGGCCGAAATCGTGCGACTGATCCACGAAGTGTTCGGCGCGCCGATCGACGATACGTTCGTGCGGCTCGAATATGCGCAGGACGTCGATGGGTTCTGGCTGCAACCGCACACCGACCTCGGCGTGAAGAAGTTCACCTGCCTGATCTATCTCTCCGACGGGCCGGGACACGAGGCGCTGGGCACCGACATCTACGAGACTCCCGAAAAACATTTCGGCGCCGCCCCGTTCAAGCGCGGCGGCGCGACGATCTTCGTGCCCGGCGACAACACCTGGCACGGCTTCGAGAAGCGCGCGATCGACGGCGTGCGCCGCTCGGTGATCCTCAACTACGTCACCCACGATTGGCGCGCGAGAGAGCAGCTGTCCTTTCCGGATCAGCCCGTCCGGTTGTAGCTTTGGCCAATGCGGACGACCTTCGCCGTCTCGCGCTCGCGCTGCCCGGCGTCGAGGAATATCCGCATTTCGACCGCCGCGCCTTCAAGGCGCGGGTGACCTTCGTGACGCTGGCGCCCGACGGGCTGAGCGCGAATTTCAAATTCGCGCCCGACGAACAGGCGCTGAAGACGATTATCGCCCCGGACGCGTTTTCCGCGCTGCCGAACGCCTGGGGGGCGAGAGGATGGACGGTCGGGCGGCTGCAAGCGCTCAGCGAAGCCGAACTTGCCGCCGCGCTGCAATTGGCTTACGCGCAGGCAAGCGGGAAGCCGGGGAAGCGGCGATAGCGGCCAAGCTTTTCCAAGCTTTTTGTCAAGCCCATGCAAATTTTCGCCTTTTTCGTCCAGGCTTTTCCTGGGATTTCTTTGGCGGTTTTGAGCGATTTCAATAGCTTGCAAGCCCCGCAAGGCGATTCCGCTTTCCACCAAACTTTTTGCCCCGCGAGGCGTTCGCGGGAGACGGCGACACGCCGGGGTTTCGTCATACCTGACGGGTAGCCTATCACGGTTTCTCTAAATCGGAAAGAGATAGACCCCGAATTCCCAACAAGAGGAGCGTCGGCCTCCAGGCCGACGTGACGCCCCCGCGCCGGCGGCCCCTAAGGCCAACGCCGGGCGGGGGCCTTTCTATCATGAAGACCCTGGACGCTTCCCGGCGCGCCCGCGACGTCCTTGAACGCCGCGGTTCGGGCCTGACGGGAGCGTACTGGAGAGCCGGAAGCCGACGTTGTCGTTGCGATTGCCGGGGCCGTTGCTGTTGCGGATCGCGGAGCGGAGGTTCCTGGGATCATTGTTCCACGAACCGCCGCGCAGCGCCCGGGCGGGCTGTTGGGGCCTTCAGGCTTCCGCGGCTCGCTTGGCGGCCAGCCGCGGAAGAGGGTTTCGCGCAGGCGGTGGGCATGGCCATGCGCGGCATGCGCGCTCCACGACGCGAGATTTGGCTCGAAGTCGCTCGCTCGCGCCACGCCTGCGGCGACTCGAGCGCGCATGGCGCGAAACCGGCCGGCGAAGCGGGCGACGTTGTCTTCGGGGAGACGACGGCCGCCGTCGCCGCGCAGCACGATGCCGAGGAATTGCGCGGATGCGGCGGTGGGAACTATGAAGGTCTTGCGCGGGTGAAGAAGAAGGCGCCGGCCGACCAGAAACGCCGCGATGCGCTCCTGCATATTCCGCAAGACCTCAACGTCGTCGTGGAACAAGGCAAAATCGTCGACGTACCGCACATAGCGCTTCGCGCGCAGGACTTCCTTCACGAAATGGTCGAGCGGATCGAGATAGATGTTGGCGAACGTTTGGCTCGTCAGGTTCCCGATGGGCAGCCCGCGCCGCCGCTCGATAGGGGCAAACAAGTCGTCGCCGGGGAAGAAAACTTCGACCGGCTCTTGCGGGTTGGAACCATCGATGATCGCATCGACGATTGCGAGCAAGCGCTCGTCAGATAGCCGCCTTCGCAAGTCCCGTTTGAGGATCCGGTGATCGATGGCCGGAAAATAGCGGAAAATGTCGCAGCGCAGCACGTGCGCCGAGGCCCGCGAGAAACGCTCGTAGCGATCGATTGCCGCGTGAGTGCCTTTGCCCTCGCGATTGGCGAAGGAATCGAAGATGAAGCCCCGTTCGAACACCGGCGCCATCACTTCGCACAACGCATGATGCACGACGCGGTCGCGAAAGGCGGCGGCGGAAACCATGCGCGGTTTCGGCTCGCGGATTTCGAAGGCGACATAGGGTCCGGGGCGCCAGGAACCGCTCTGCAATTCGCGCTCGAGGCGCAGGCATTCGGTTTCGAGGTCGGCGAGGAAAGCGGCGGCGGAAG
>Ga0302140_10006609_pt1 | contig 14534 bp, 13 predicted proteins | sample I_Bog_E1_1_FD_202095 | JGI IMG/M metagenome (GOLD analysis project Ga0302140, IMG submission 202095) | Peat permafrost microbial communities from Stordalen Mire near Abisko, Sweden - I_Bog_E1_1 | ecosystem: Environmental > Terrestrial > Soil > Wetlands > Peat | place: Sweden: Abisko, Stordalen...
GTGAGCTGGTAGCAATCCAGGCGCATGGAAACTATGTCCATGCGCCAGGCAAGATGGTGGCCCTGCTTGGGGTACAGGGGCTGGTGGTGGTGGAGACGGCGGATGCGCTCCTGATCACAACGCTGGAGCGATCGCAGGACGTATCGAAGATCGTGCACACGCTGCATCGAGAGATGGGCAAGGAAGAGTTGATCTAGAGCACGGATTGAGGGTTGGGTAGAGCGCATGAGTGCAGTTAAGTTTGGAACCGATGGCTGGCGCGGCATTATTGCCGACGACTTTACCTACGAGAACGTTCGTGTGGCGGCGCGCGCCATTGCGCATTATGTGATCGAGCACGAAGATGCAGCCGCCGGCGTTTGCATCGGATACGATACGCGCTTCGGGTCGAAGTCGTTCGCACGCGTGGTGGCAGAAGTGCTCGCGGGCGCGGGAATTCCGGTGGCGCTGGCGAGCAAGGTGACACCGACGCCGGAGTTGTCATTCGCGGTGCGCGGACGAAAGGCTGCGGGTGGCGTAATGATCACGTCCAGCCACAACCCGGCCGAGTGGAATGGCGTGAAGTACAAGGCGAGCTATGGCGGGTCGGGAAGCCCTGCAATTATTGCGTCGATCGAAAGCTACTTGGAGAAGCCGTTGGCCTTAGCCGAAAATCCTGCGTCCATCGAGGAGGTAGACTTCTCGCCGCCGTATATTGCGGCGCTGGAGGCGTTTGTCGATCTTAAGGCGATCAAAGCCTCGGGCTATCGGTTTCTGATCGACACCATGTACGGCGCAGGCAAGGGATACGTCGCGGGCATTTTCGAGCGCGCGGGTATTCCGTATGTAGAATTTCGCAGCGAGATGAATCCTGCGTTTCCGGGGATTAATCCCGAGCCGATTCTGCCTCATATCGCTGCAACGCAGAAGGCAGTGGTAGCTGAACACTGCGATGCCGGGCTGATCACCGATGGCGACGCAGATCGCATCGGCGCGGTGGACGAGCACGGCAATGTAGTCGACGCACATAAGATCTTCGCGGTGTTGCTGCAGTGGTTGCTGAAGCGAAAGCAGTGGCCGGGAGATGTTACGCGTGCGTTCAATACGACCAAGATGCTGGACCGCATCGCGGCCAAGTATGGGCGCAAGTTGATCGAGCATGGCATCGGCTTCAAGTATGTTGTTGACCTGATGCTGGAGCGAGAGATCCTGATCGGTGGCGAAGAGTCAGGCGGCGTTGGCATTAGCCGACACCTGCCGGAGCGCGATGGTCTGCTCAATAGTCTGCTGATCGCGAACGTAATGGCGGATGAGCACAAGACACTAGGCGAACTGGTTGCGGCGCTGCAGGAGGAGTATGGTGAGCACCAGTATGGGCGCATCGACATGCACATCAACGACGAGCTGAAGCAGTCGGCGATTCGCCGCGCTGGTGCGGCCGTAACGGAGATCGCCGGGCTCAAGGTACTGCGCGTTGAGACGCTCGATGGGATCAAGTTCTTCCTGGAGAACACTGCATGTGCGAACAAGCCCAATGCCGCCGAGACGTGGCTGCTGCTGCGTGCGAGCGGCACCGAGCCGCTGCTGCGTGTGTACTGCGAGAGCTGCAGCACGGAGAGTGTGCATCGGGTGCTCGAAGCTGCGAGGACGTTTGTGCTGCACGGTGAGTCGGCATGAGCGGACCAGTAACGATTCAGGTCGCCGGCATTCTCTTTGATATGGACGGCGTGCTGGTGAGCTCGATTGGCAGCGTCAATCGCTGCTGGCGAAAGTGGGCGGAGCACTATGGTCTGCCAAATGCCGAGACGGTGCAGATCGAGCATGGAACCCGCGCGGTGGACATGATCCGCAAGTTGAAGCCGGACCTGGACGTGGCCGAGGGTCTGAAGTTCATTGAAGATCTTGAGATCGACGACGTGGCCGATCTGAAGGTCCTGCCCGGAGCGCGCTCACTTCTAGAGAGCCTTCCGCCGGAGCGATGGGCAATTGTGACTTCGGCGACATACCGTCTGCTGCTGGGACGCCTGAAGGCTGCGGAGCTGCCTTTGCCCGAGCGCATCATCAGCGGTGACATGGTGGAGCGAGGAAAGCCTGATCCAGAGCCATACCGGCGCGGTGCGGAGCTCATTCACCCGCCAGCTGCTGAGTGCCTTGTGGTGGAGGATGCGCCGAGCGGCGTGGGCGCCGGCGTCGCCGCTGGCTGCCGCGTGTTGGGAGTACTGGGAACACATAAGGAAGAGGAGTTGCGGGCGGCGGGGGCCAGTTGGGTCGTGCAATCGCTCGAGGATGTGACCGCGCAGGCCGGCACACAAGGTTTGACGCTTCGCCTCAAGGCAATTTAGCCAGCCGAAGCCTTCACGCGCTGGAGCAGAATGGCCTCGACTCGCTGGCGATCTTCCTCGGTATCGACGCCTATAGTGTCGTGCGAAGTCTCGGCCACGTAGATAGAAATACCGTTCTCGAGCAGCCGCAGCTGCTCTAACCGCTCGGAGAGCTCGAGTTCGCTGGGGGCGAGCGCAGCGAATCGTTCCAGCGCCTTTCGACGATATGCATAGAGTCCGAGGTGCTTCCAGTAAGTTGTCTTACCCTGGCCATCGCGGTCGAAGGGAATGGTGGAGCGCGAAAAATATAGCGCTCGGCCGTCAATTGCCGTCACCACTTTTACCGCGTTGGGGTTGACGATATCTTCAGATGTGCATCGCACCTTGGGGGTCGTCACGTCGACATCGGCCGAAGTAAACAGCGCAAGGATGGCCGTGATGTGATCTGGTAGGAGCAACGGTTCGTCAGCTTGGATATTCACGTAGATATCCGCATCGATGACGCGTGAGACCGCATACAGACGGTCGGTACCGCTGGGAAGGTCGGGCGAAGTAAGCAGGCAACGCCAGCCCCGCTGATCGCACAACGCCTGCACCTCGGCCGAGTCCGTCGCAACAACGACTTCATCAAGCTGTGGACAAGCTTTGGCGGCCTGATAGACCCATGCCAGCATGGGCTCGCCTGCGATCTCTCGAAGAACTTTGCGGGGAAGACGTGTGGAGGCGAGGCGTGCCGGGATAATACCGATGATCCGTGGATGCGTGCTGCTCATGAGCCAACTTTCTCGTCGTGCTTGATTCTAAAATAGCTCCTCACGGCCACGGCTATGACGGCAAGCAGGATCAACCCCAGGATGATCGCGATCACCACCAGAAAGTGTAGGATCCCGGGCAGGTAACACCCCCAACCGCTCCCGGTCGCTCCGCAATCCGGCGCGGCCACAAGCATAGAACCCTGCGCAAGGGGATTGGCGCCGGCGGCGAAAGCAAGGATGGGAAGCCAGTAGAGCCGGCTTCGGAGCGATGTGCGGGTTGGAAAGCGGTTCAACACGTTTGACCTGCGAAGTGGCGAAACTTATGATGGTGTAGCGGCTGTCGTCGCGGCTGGGTTTCTGTGGCCGCTGGATCCAGTCTCCCACCCGGCGGTGTAGCTCAGATGGTTAGAGCGACGGACTCATAACCCGTAGGTCATTGGTTCGATTCCAATCACCGCCACCATTTGCCTGCTGCGACCTGCAGCAGGTTGAATCGCAACTTCTGCTGTAGAGAGTATCATTCCGCTAGAGCGTTGCGTCTAACCCCCAGCGCTTGTTGCTGATGTCCAAACCGATTCTGGAGCCCGTCACCGCACTATGCCCAAGAGCCTCAAGATCTCTCTGCTCGCCGTCTCGGTAGCCCTCATTCTCTGTATCTTCGTTGGCGTCAATACGCACAGCGTGGCCGCGGCGGACGACCCCGCGCCGCAGGACGCCTATAACCAGATCAATGTGTACGGCGAAGTCCTGCAACACATCCAGTCGGATTATGTCGAGGTTCCGAATATACCCAAGGTGACCAACGGCGCGTTGCGCGGTCTGCTGGAGTCACTCGATGCCGACTCCAGTTATCTGACCCCGACCGACTACAAGGCCTATAAGGAAGACCATGGCGGAAAGGCGCAGGTAGGCATTAACGTCTCCAAGCGTTACGGGTATGCGACCGTTGTTTCCGTGGTTCCCGGCTCCCCTGCGGACAAGGCGGGGCTAATTGATGGAGATATTATCGAGGCTATTGGAACCGAGGACACGCGCAATCTTTCGCTGGCGATGATCCATCTGCTGCTTGAGGGTGCGCCCGGTAGCCAACTTCAGATGGCTGTCATCGGGCCCCACAGCGCCAAGCCGCAGAAGATGACCCTCAGCCGCGTGGTCGTGGCCGAACCGGCCGTGAAGGAGTCGCTGTACGAGGGCTCCTCCATCTTGTATCTCAAACCCATCATTCTCGATCACGATCACGTTCAGCAAATCGAAGCTCGATTGAAGGAAATGAACAAGGATGGCAATAAGAAGATTTTGCTGGACTTGCGCGATGTCTCTGCGGGCGACATGAATGAGGCCGTTCGTCTGACCAACTTCTTCGTGAATACAGGGACCATTGCCTCGCTCGAGGGACAGAAGTTCCCCAAGCAGATCTTCTCTGCGGATCCTTCAAAGGCTGTTAACACCACAGCGCCTCTGGTGGTTCTGGTCAACCACGGAACGTCTGGTCCCGGGGAGTTGGTGGCAGGAGCCTTGCAGGATGACGGCCGCGGCCAGCTGGTCGGGGAGAAGACCTTCGGCGAAGGTTCCATGCAGAAGACGTTCGACCTCCCAGACGGGGGAGCGATCATCCTCTCCATCGCGAAGTACGCGTCGCCCTCCGGCAAGCAGTTTGAGGACGATGCCGTGACGCCGGGCACGATTGTAGCCTCGAACAAGGATCTGTTCGAGGACGACGATGCCAGCGATGAAGCGGTTGTGCCGACCTCTCCCGACGCGCCTTCGCCACAGATCAACAAACCCATCAAGAAGACTCCGCCACCGACAGACGACCAGCTCAACAAAGCTCTTGACCTGCTCAAGGCCAAGGCAGCCTGATCCAAAGGTCCGCATGGTAAGGTTGGTTTTGCCGTGCCCACGCCTCTGAGAACACGCGACAAGGTCCCCACCAATCGCCGCAAGCTTTTGTGGAGAGCTGTCCGTCGCTTTCCCTTCAAAGACGCGGACATACGCAATCGTCATCTCGCCGCCCGAGCGGCAGTGCTTGCGTTGCTGGGCGCCTCTGCGATCTTCGGCGTGATGTTTGGTCTGATGCTGGTGTATTCCATCAATCTGCCGCAGATGACGGAGCTGGAGCGCTATCGGCCCAGCACTACTACCGACTTGTACGACATCCATGGGCAGATCTTCGGCTCCTTCGCCCAGGAGCGCCGCATCGTCGTCCCGTATTCGGAGTTTCCGAGCGTACTGCGGCAAGCGATCTTCTCCATCGAAGACAAAGATTTCGAGCATAATGGCGGCATCAACCTCCTGCGCGTCGCAGAGGCCGCCTACCAGGATGTCCATACGCACGGCAAGGTGCAGGGAGCGTCGACGCTCACCATGCAACTGGCGCGGAACCTGTTCTTGTCGTCCGAAAAAACCTACGGCCGCAAGCTGCAGGAGATCTTTCTGTCGCTGGAGATTGAGCGCCGCTTCACCAAGCCGCAGATCTTCACCCTGTATGCCAACCAAATCTATCTCGGGAGTGGAACCTACGGTTTTGAGGCTGGATCGGAATATTACTTCAGCAAGCATGCGCGCGACCTGACGCTGCCCGAGGCAGCTCTCCTTGCCGCGCTTCCCAAAGGCCCGCAATATTACTCTCCCGTACGCTATCCTGAGCGCGCCCTGAAGCGCCGAAATCTGGTGATTCAGGAGATGCTGAACGACCGCAAGATCACCCAGCAGCAGGCGAATGAAGCAAAGGCTGCGCCACTGGGGCTGCACCTGGAGTCGCCGCCGAACAACGAAGCCCCTTACTTTGTCGAGGAGGTACGGCGGCAGCTCGAGGGAGAGTATGGGGCCGACGAAGTTCACAGCGCCGGTCTGCGCGTCTATACCACGCTGGACCTCAACCTGGAGCGAGCGGCGACGAAAGCCGTCCTGGACGGCACCGCTACCTATGAGCGCCGGCACGGCTGGAAGGGGCGTCTCGAGAACGTCCTGCGCGAAGGAGTTCTGCTCGACCAGTACAAACACCCGGATTGGTCGCAGTCACTGACTGACGGCTCTTACTTCCACGCGCTCGTGACCAGCGTATCTCCCGCACACATGACGGTGAGGATCGGTAAGCTGGATGCCACGATGGGTCCGGCCGACTGGATGTGGACCGGCATCGCCAAGGGAAGTGATCTCGCGCAGGTTGGCGACATTGTCTACGTGAAGGTGGTGAGCGGCGCGAGTACGGACACACCGCACGTCATTCTGGAGCAGGATAGCGGCGCACAGGCCGCGCTGATGGCTGTCGACAACTCTGACGGCGAGGTGCTCGCCATGGTGGGCGGCCGCGACTTCCAGACCTCCCAGTTCAACCGAGCCACACAGGCCGAGCGGCAGGTCGGATCGTCCTTCAAGCCCTACGTATACACCGCTGCGATGGAAGCGGGGATGAAGCCCTACGACACAGTGATGGATGCCCCAACGACCTTCTTTACCGCCGGCGGACCGTACAGCCCGCACGACTACGAGGCCGGCTATCGCGGCTCGATGACGCTGATTGATGCCTTCGCTGAGTCGCGTAATATTCCCGCGCTGCGACTTGCCGATAAGGTCGGTATCAAGCGAGTGATTGAGGTCGCACACAACTTTGGCATCACAAGCCAGATCCCGGCATTTCTGCCCGTCGCCATCGGTGCCGCAGACCTTACGCTCTCCGAGCAGGTGGGCGCCTACAGCGTGTTCCCAAACGACGGTATCCGCATAGCGCCACACTATATTCGCCGCGTAATGGAGGCCGACGGCCAGCCTCTTCAGCAGCCGCGCACCCAGGTGAGCGAGGCGATCCCAGTCAACATTGCGCGCGAGATGATGGTGCTGCTCGAGGCCGTAGTGACCCACGGAACAGCAGCTGCCGCGGCGCAGATGAATCATGCCCTGGGAGGAAAGACGGGCACCACGAACAACTACACCGACGCCTGGTTTGTCGGCTTTTCTCCGTCAGTTACGTGTGGAACCTGGATCGGTTTCGACAACCGGCAATCGCTGGGCGACAAGGAAACCGGAGCCAAGGCTGCGCTGCCCATCTGGGTCGACTTCATGAAGGTTGCGCTGGCGAACAAGCCGAACGAGGCGTTCTCCACGCAGAATGCTCCGAAGAAACAGATCCAGGTTCCAGCGGATTCGGACACCGAGGCAGCTCCCACTCCTCCTCCGCCAGATCCGGATACAGAAGCTCCTGCGGAGAAGGCTCCGGAGCCGGCGTTTCTAGAGCCCGGCGAACTGCGTCTGCCCAATGATGCACCCGCGACTCCGAAGCAGCCGGTACGCCAACAACCGCCCGCACCCATCGTGCGTGCGGCGCCCACTCCCGTTGCACGGCCGAAGCCGGTTCTAGTCAAGAAACGTCCTGCGGTAAGTTCTCCTCCAACGCGCTGAGAAGCCTCTTGGTGCAATCTACGAGACGAGCGCAGGGCTAGCCCCGAGGGCGTCTGACAGGGCGAAGAAGCGCTTCGCCTGCAGCACGTCCCGCTGAATCTGATCGCGCAAGGCCCCAGTAGACTCGAAGCGGCGCTCCTCACGAACCCTCCGAAGGAAGGTCAACTCAAGTGGCGTGGTCTCGGCCAGATCGACGGGCTCGAAGTCCAACAGGTGTGACTCCACGGCAAAGGAGTCTGCGCCAAAGGTCGGCCGGTTGCCCACATTCGTTACGCCTCGAAAGACCCGTGTGTCTCCGATGCGCAGCGTCGTGATGTAGACACCGTGAGCTGGGAGCAATTCGGCATACGGTGCGAGGTTGATAGTAGGCACCGCGTAGCGTGATCCATACCCGCGTCCCGGCGCCGGCGTACTGCGAATAGAGAAGGGCCTCCCCAGCAGCGCGCGCGCCTCATGCAGCCTTCCTGCACCGATAAGCGAGCGGATGCGGCTGGAGGAGATAGCCGCGCCCCTCGCAATCCGCGGCACATAAGCCTTGACACCGAACCCAAGCTCGCGCCCCAACTCCGACAGCCCGGCAATGTCGGTCTCGGCCTGGTAGCCAAATCGAAATGTCTCGCCCTCGTGCACCTCAATCGCGTGCAGGGAATCGCGCAGAACGCGCTGAGCGAACTGCCGCGCCGTCCAATGACGAAGTTCGTCGGTGAAGGGAAGCACCAGCGCGCAGTCCAGGCCGGTCTCGGCCAGCAGCTCGAGTTTTTCTTCAACCGGTGTAATCAACGGCAGCCGCCAGGAGGTATGTAGCACGTGGGCTGGATGAGGATCGAAGGTCACGGCGATGGCGCTCGCGTTGAGCGCGCGGGCGCTCTCCAGCACCGAGGCAATCACCATGCGATGTCCGCAGTGCACACCGTCGAAGTTCCCGATAGTGACAACCGAGGAGCTAATTGGGCCGAGTTCAGCGAGCGAGCGAGCGATCTGCATCAGGGAATATCTGTCTCCGGTACTTTACGGGAGATATCAAACTTGAGGGTAAGCCCGTCGTGTGCAAGCCGTATGTGACGTGGCAACGCGGCGTTGGTCTTATCATGATCTAGGCCGTGGCTGATATGTGTAAAAAACGCGCGTCTCGGCGCAATCTTCTCCACCAGCTCAACCGACTTCGCGAGGTGGGAATGACTGGGATGCGGTTCCAATCGCAGAGCGTCCAGTACAAGGATGTCAAGATTCTTCAGCAGCGAGTAACTCTCCTCGGGTATGTCGCTCATGTCGGTGAGATAGGCAGCGTCACCGAAGCGGTAGCCGGCGATCGTATTGGATCCATGGGTAACCGGAACACGAATGAACGTCGCGCCGAATAGCGGAATCTCAATGCCAGCCTCAGCGGCCAGCCGATGCATCGTCACACGTGCGCTGGTGGGATAGCGATCGGTCTTCCGGAAGGTGTATTCAAAGATGCGCTCGATGACCTCGGCGGTCGCGTTATCTGCGTAGAGCGGAAGGCCTCCGGGATGAGCGAAGCTGAGCGGTCGAAGATCGTCCATACCCAGCACGTGGTCGGCATGCCCATGAGTGTAGAGCACGGCGTCGACGGAGCGCAGGTTTTCGCGCACCGCCTGCACATAGAAGTCCTGGCCGGTGTCGATGACAACATTGCGGGCGAGGTTATGGTCTTCGTAGCGGATCAACACCGACGGCCGCGTCCGCCGGTTAGGCGACCCTGGCTCGTATGCAGACGTGCAGACCGCACAGTCGCAGCCGAGCGTCGGGACCGCCATCGAGGTCCCACTTCCCATAAAAGTGAGCGTTGCATCCATGCGTGCTTGTATCCCGGCAGCCGTTAGCGAACGATACTCGGGCCGCTCGGTGCGTGAGGAATTCCTGCACCGGGCTGGCGCGTCGCTGCCTGGCGGGAGAGGGCCTGTGTGACGTCGAGGAAGCCAAGCCGCAGCTCGAACAGCGCAGTACCCAGCAGCTTGCTCTCCGCCTCGGTACGGTTTCCTTCGGTCTTGCCCGACAGAATATTCAGCATGTCGATGGTCTGCCGCGCCCCGAGGATATCCACCTGCGGCTGTTGGCCAGGTCCAGCCGCGCCGCCCAGTTGCATCATCGCCTGCATGTAGAGCGACTGAATGACACGCTCAAAGGTGATCTCTGGCGCTCGCTCCATTCCAGGGTTTGTCGCGCGAATGGCAGTGTCGAGGCGATCGACAGTAGCGTCGAAGGCCCGCTTCGCCTGCTCTGACTGCTCCGCAGTTGGCGCGGGGGGCAGCAAATCTTCATTCTCGGAGTGCTCCAAGCCTGCCTCAGTGGCATACGCTTCGCTGGGTGGAGGAGCTGCCGCCGGCACCGATTGCGGTCCCTTGTGCTCGACCAGTCGCGCGGAGTCCTCATCCTCGGGCCGCTTGATGGTCTCCGGACGTGGCGGTTTTGGCTCTGAAGGCGGTGCGTCCGGGCGAATGTCGCCCTCCGCTGTGAACTTACGACGGTCGTTGACGACGAACTCTTTGATATCTGCCATGGTCTTTCCAGATCTCTACTCTCTGTCTCTTTTGATGCTAACCCGCCGCACGAGGGTCTCGCTGTGGGGTCGCAACACCGCCCGAATAGGTGAACTCCAGTTTGGCATCAACCGCCTCCTGGCGAACATATCCCAGCGCCAGCAGAACCGGCCCTTCCGCCGACGGAACCAGTGCGGTGCTGGTCAACTCGCCCGCGGGCTTGCCTCCAGCCACAAGAGGCGCAGGAAGTGATTCGGGAAGCTCGCCCGAAAGCCGGAACGCCGCAAATCGGCGATGCACTTGCCCGCGCGACCGAATGCGCTCGACAATCTCCTGTCCCAGGTAGCAGCCCTTGGCAAAGTGCAGCGCATGGGTCTGCGACGTTTCCTGCGGCAGATCGCGAGCAGTTTCGGTATTGCGAATGTCCTGTCCAAAGAGCGGACGAGCGTCCAACAGCCGAAGAAACTCCAGCGTTTCGGACGAAATCTCCGGAATCTGTAGCCCGTTCCGCACGCCACTGATAGTGGCCGTGTCACCGCGCAGCTCATAAGCAGGCACTTGACCGCTCGCGGGCGAGAACAACAACACCGGTCCGTGCTCTGTATCTGCATGCACCAGTCGCAGGGGATCAATTGCCGGCAGGCCGATCTTTGCGAGCGCCTTACCCGCATCCTTTCCCACGACCAGCAGCCCAGCCTCGTCCGCATACGCCGGCGTCAGCTCCACGTCGTCCATGATGATGAAGTGGTCGAGATGCTTCTGAATTGTTTCAACCTGTGCGCCGCCTGTCACCAGGAGAAATTCGGCCGTTTCTGCGGTGGTCTCGCGATAGATCGTCGCATCTCCCTGGATACGTCCTTGCGCGTTGAGAAAGAAGTTATAGTTTCCCTCGCCCGGCTGGAGTGCCTGGATGGAATTGCTGGCCATCCCATTCAGCCAGCGCGAAGCGTCCGATCCTGTGACCCGGAGGAAGGCGCGGTCGGTAATTGGGGAGTAGCCCGCAGACTCCAGCACGACAGCAAGCTCATTGGGTTCAGAATGTGGCATCTAGCTCCAGTGGGGCTCCTTAGTAGCTCTAAGCTAAGGATATCCCGGAACCTCTTGGATGATCCGGAAAGCCTTAGGATGCGCCCCCAAATGGATCGGAGGTTCCATAGCCCGACCTCCCCTGCGTACACTAAGTTCTGAGAGTATCGGCTTAATTGGAGGCTGTTTGACCTGGCAGAGAGTATTGGTAGCAGGAGCAGTGGTGGGATTCATCGCAAATACCGCGTTCGCGCAGGCGAACCCGGGAGATGGCAAAGTCACGCCGCCGGTGCGCATCTCGGGTAGCTCGACGGTCAGCGTCGACACCGTCCTCACACCCGACCAGGAGAAGACGTTACTCAACGCAGAGGACCAGATCCTGCATTTCGTCAGCAAGGACACGCATCTCGCCATCAAAGATCCCGTTAAGTGCAAGTTCATCTCCCGCGACGCAGTCGCCGCCGAGCTGCGCAAGAAGTTCGATCAGGATAAAGGCGCCAAGCGTATGCAGCGTAGTGAGCTGGTTCTGAAGAAGTTCGGCCTGCTCGACCAAAGCTTCAAGATGCGGCCGTTTCTCCTGAGCCTGCTTACCGAGCAGATTGCCGGCTTCTACGACGACAAGACAAAGCAGATGAACCTGCTGGACTGGGTGCCAATCGACGAGCAGAAGCCGGTGATGGCCCACGAACTCACCCACGCTCTGCAGGATCAGAAAGTCGGCCTCGAGAAGTGGGGCAGTCAAGAGATCGAGGGCACGGCCAAGAACGTCAAGCAGGATAACCGGCACATCGCCAACGATGACACCGACAGCGCGAGGGAAGCCGTCCTCGAAGGCCAGGCCATGGTCAGCTTCGCCGACTTCATGTTGGCCGACGCGGGCCACCCCGAAAAGACGCTGAAAGACGCTCCGCAGCTCGCCCAGCAACTGGAATCCAACGCCGGCGACATGTCGGATTCGCCCGTCCTCGCCCGAGCTCCGCTCGTCTTGCAGGAATCGCTGCTCTTTCCTTACATCTCCGGCCTGGCCTTTGAACAGCAGGTTTTGGTCCAGAAAGGCGTCGATCGCGCCTTTTCCGGTGTTCTGGAGGCGCCCCCGAGCACCACCTTCCAGATCTTGAATCCGAACGCTTATTTGCGTAATCAGCCGATTCCCTTGCTCAAGCTGCCAGATATCCATCCGCTGCTCAATGGGGCCGGATACGTGCCCTACGACGTCGGAGTGATGGGCGAACTCGACGTGCGCATGACCGCCGAGCTGTTTGGCGGCGAGCCGCTGGCCAAGGCGCTCGCTCCGGAGTGGGCGGGCGGCATCTACTATGCCGCGCAGCGCAAGAATTCCCCAGCGACTCAGAAAGACACCACTGCCTCGCTCGCCCTGCTATATAGCTCGCAATGGAAGAACAAGGACTCCGCGCGTAGCTTCTTCAACGTCTTCGAGCAGGAGCTTCCGCGCCAATACGACCATTTGCAGCGTCGCGAAGCGGACGAGAAGGAAGATGCCGAGGCCACGGAGCGCGTGTACACGACGGGTGAAGGCGACGTTCTGCTTACGCTCAGGGACAACACGGTTTGGGTGAGCGAGGGCTTCGAATTGGGGCTGGCTCGCAAGTTGCGCGACTCCGTTGATGGAGCCAACCCGCCGCCCGGCGAGGGCCCATCATTGCAGGCGCGTATGCTCCCTGTTGATCACGATCTGGTCGGAGGGTTAATCGAGCAGATCGGTAAGTTTGGTGTAATGAAAGCGGCTGTACGGTAGGGAACGACTCCAGCTTCTTGGATCGCCGCTACTTCTGCGCCGCGAGTGACATCACCGAAATCCCCATCAGCCCATGCACCCATCGCGCCGGCTTCGCATCGTCCGTGTTGATCAGCTGGATCAGGCCACCCTCCGTGTCCGGAAGGCCAGACTTCATCACCGCGACGATAACCTTGCCCGTTGAAAACTCCACCTCGCCCCCCGAGTACAGCACGTAGTAGTGGTCCGTCCCGGTAGCGACGATCACGCTGTGCAGAATGATCGGCTGATTTTCGCGCGTGGCGGTCAGGCCGATCTTCGCCAGCACATCCGAGAGCAGAGGGCCGCTGTACGTCTCTTCCGCACCTCCGCGATGCGCATTATGCACATTCACTGTCACTTGGTTGGGCATGTTCACCAAGTCGGTCAGAGACAGCGTCACCGTCTTGCCTTCAAAGCTGAGATTCACGTTCTTCGACGGCGGAACGGGCGGCTTGGCGGCCTCCATCTGCGAGGGAGCCTTCGTCTCCGGTGGCATCGCGTCCGTCTGGGCGCGGAGGGCGAAAGGCGAAAGGACAAGAGCCAAGGCAACAGCATTCGAGATCTTCATGCTCCAAAGGTAACTCCGTCGGCGGGGGGCGTATAGAACTTTCTCAAACCGACGTATACTGAAGATCGGTCACGGGAGTTTTATGTCGATCATTCGCAATGTTGCCGCCATCGCCAAGGGAATGAGCATCACGCTGGGAGAGGCGTTCCAGCCCACTCAGGTGGAGAACTATCCAGACGGCAAGGGGCCCATGCGTGGCGCGCAATTTGAGCAACGCTTCCGCGGCAAGCACCAGTTGCAACGCGATGAAAACGGCCTCGAAAAATGCGTTGCCTGCTTCCTCTGCGCCGCTGCCTGCCCTTCGAATTGCATCTACATTGAGGCCGCTGACAATACCAGCGAAACCCGCATCTCCTCGGCCGACCGTTACGCCAAGGTCTACAACATCGACTACAATCGCTGCATCTTCTGCGGCTATTGCGTGGAGGCCTGCCCGACGGACGCCATCACCCACGGCCACGGTTTCGAGCTCGCCAGCCTCAACGCCACCACCCTGGTCATGCGCAAGGAAGACCTGTTAGTGGCAGTATCGACGGGTCTTCCGAAATCAGCTAAAGAAGAGGATGAAGTGCTCGCATAGGACTTAAAGCTTTGGTTTCACATGCGGCGAGCCACAATGGCTCGCCGTCTTTCGGTAAAGCGCTGGGCATTCGCGCCGGAATGGGTGACAAAAATGAAAACATCGAAGCAACATCCGCTGGAAACAATCATGGAGCAGCGGATCGCCATCATTGATGGCGCCATGGGTACGACCATCCGCACCTACGGCATGAAAGAAGCCGACATCCGCGGAGATCGCTTCAAGGATTCCACCAAAGACCTGCTCAACAACGGCGATCTCTTCTCGCTCACCCAGCCAAAGATGATCGGCGACATCCACCGCCGCTTCCTCGAGGCCGGTGCGGACATCCTCGAGACCAACACCTTCGGCGCCACCAGCATCACCCAGAGCGAGTTCTTCGTCGACGATCCGCGCGAGACTGGAGGCCGCAAAGATCCCGAGTTCTACCAGAAGATCATCGAGGACACCCACCTCAACGACCTCGCCTGGGACATCAACTACACCTCCGCGCAACAATGCCGAGAGTGGGGCGACCGTGTTGGAACCGCCGACGGACGCCAGCGTTTCGTCGCCGGAGCCATCGGCCCGCTCACCGTCTCACTCTCCAACTCGCCCGACGCCGACGATGCAGGCTTCCGCGTCGTCAC
>Ga0302140_10006612_pt1 | contig 14529 bp, 9 predicted proteins | sample I_Bog_E1_1_FD_202095 | JGI IMG/M metagenome (GOLD analysis project Ga0302140, IMG submission 202095) | Peat permafrost microbial communities from Stordalen Mire near Abisko, Sweden - I_Bog_E1_1 | ecosystem: Environmental > Terrestrial > Soil > Wetlands > Peat | place: Sweden: Abisko, Stordalen...
AAAGCGCCGAATCCCTCTCGCGCGCCATGGAGAACAATGGCCGTGAGAGGGATGAAGACGATGACTGTCATGTAGATCGCCATGAACAAAAAGCTCAAGCGAAATCCGGGAAGAGGCGAACTCTTCCTGAAAAGACTCCATGATCGCCCGCGCTTTTGCGAATTATCCGCGAGTTTCACAAGCATGTGTATTTCCTATTTCCCATAGATCTGATCGAAGGTCCCGCCATCGGCAAAATGTTTAGCCTGTGCATTCTGCCATCCGCCGGCTCCTTCGAGTACGGTGAAGGTGTTGACCTTTGGAAATACACTGGCGTACTTGTCGGCAACGGCCTTCAAGCGGGGGCGATAGAAGTACTTTGCGCCGAGTTCCTGTGCTTCTGGAGAATAGAGGTACTCGAGGTAGGCGCGCGCGACTATCTCCGTACCATGCCGACGCGCAACCTTTTCGACAACCGCAACCGGGGGTTCGGCAAGAATGGTGGCTGAGGGCACGATGATTTCAAATTTATCGGGACCAAACTCTTTGATGGCAAGCAATGCTTCGTTCTCCCAAGCGATCAAGACGTCTCCCACGCCGCGCTGCACAAAGGTGGTGGTTGCGCCGCGTGCGCCGGAGTCAAGCACCGGCACATTGGCAAAGAGCTTCTTCATATATTCGCGGGCGCCTTGTTCGTTGTTTCCGGATTTGCGAAGCGCGTAGCCCCAGGCCGCTAGATAGTTCCACCGCGCACCGCCGGATGTCTTTGGATTGGGGGTGATGACCTTGACGCCGGGACGGACCAGGTCGTCCCAATCGTGGATGTGCTGGGGATTGCCCTTGCGCACCAGCAGGACGACCGTCGAGGTGAAAGGCGTGCTGTTGTTGGGCAGCTTCGACTGCCAGTCCTTATCTAACAGGCCGCCGTTCTGCGCGATGGCGTCGATGTCATAGGCCAAGGCAAGCGTGACGACATCCGCTTCCAATCCATCGATGACTGCGCGTGCCTGCTTACCTGACCCGCCGTGCGATTGGTTGACGACGACATCCTGTCCGGTCGTGGCCTTCCAGTGTTGTGCAAACAGGCGGTTGTACTCCTCATAAAACTCGCGCGTGGGATCGTATGAAACGTTGAGCAGATGTGATTGCGCTGGAACTACGCTCGCCGATGCGACCAGGACCAGGTTGACGAGGATGAGCAGTTTGATTCTGCTGTAGAGGCTTCTCATTTTTTCTCCATGTGCATTTGATTTATGTTGATCTTTGGAGCGCAGAGCGGGAGTTTAACCAGTACATACAGGTTTCGCAGACCTGCCCTCACGCCAACCCAGTGCCACGTCCTTGCGTCAGATCCCACAGGGCCGCGACCAGCGCATCGACTTCCTCGCAGGTGTTGTAGAGGGCAAAGGTGGCGCGGACCGTGCTCTCCATCCCAAAGCGGCGCAAGATGGGTTGCGCGCAATGGTGACCGCCGCGGACGGCGATGCCTTTGAGATTGAGATAGTCGCCGATCTCTTCGGTGCGGAAGCCATCGATGACGAAGGAGATCACGCTGGCTTTCTCTTTTGCTGTGCCGATGATGTGCAGGCCGGGGATCTTCAGCAACGCCGCGGTTGCATAGGTCAGCAGCATGTGCTCGTGGCGCGCGACATTGGCAATGCCGACGCGATCAAGATAGTCAATGGCTGCACCCAGGCCGACTGCATCGGCGATGTTGCCGGTGCCCGCTTCAAATCGCTGCGGCGGAGGTTGATAGGTGGTCTTCTCGAAGGTCACATCCTGAATCATGTTGCCGCCGCCTTGCCAGGGGGGCATCTGATCGAGGACTTCTGACTTGCCGTAGACCACGCCGATGCCTGTTGGAGCAAAGACCTTGTGGCCGGAAAACACGTAGAAGTCGCTATTGATGGATTGCACATCGACGCGCATGTGCGAGACCGATTGCGCGCCATCCACCAGCACCCGAGCGCCGTGGCGATGCGCGGCCTCGACCATCTCCTTGACCGGAACAATGGTGCCCAGCGCATTGGAGACATGGGTGATCGAAACCAGGCGTGTCTTGGGTCCGAGCAGCTTCTCGTATTCATCAAGCAGAATCTGGCCGGAGTCGTCGACGGGCGCTACGCGAAGCCGCGCTCCCTTTTCCGAGCAGAGCATCTGCCAGGGAACGATGTTGGCGTGATGCTCCAGATAGGTGACGACAATCTCGTCGTCCTTTTGGACATTGCGTCGGCCCCAGCTCTGCGCTACCAGATTGATGCCCTCAGTGGCTCCGCGAACGAAGATGATCTCGCGCGTCGATCCGGCGTTGAGGAAGCGACGCGTCTTCTCGCGAGCGGACTCATAGGCGTCCGTCGAGCGTGCGGCCAGCTCATGCGCGGCGCGATGCACGTTGGAGTTCTCGTGCTCGTAAAAGTAACTCAGCCTGTCGATAACTGACCGCGGCTTCTGTGTGCTTGCGCCGTTATCAAACCAGATGAGCGGACGACCGTTGACTCGCTCTTGCAGGATGGGAAAGTCGCGGCGAATGGCTTCCACATCGAAAGAGTACGAAGAAATGCCGAGGTCGCCTAGGGCCTCGGGCTGGCTTTCCGCAGGCACAACGATGGGCACGATGTTCGAGGCATCGAGTGGACGAGGTTGCTGATCCGAGTTCTGCGAACCGGGCGCACCAAAATCCGGCTCGTGGGCAACCGCTCCGGCAAGCTGCGGCGTGTGAGGGGCAAGCGGCGCGGCAAATGGATTAGGATTACTGGTTGCCGATGTACTGTTTGCAAGATCGGCAGGAACGGGTCCCGGGATGGATGGCTGCGTGGAGAAGAGAGGCCGCGCATCCTCGATGAAAGAAAAGATTGGAACCGGCAAGGAATCAACAATGCCGAACGCGCCGGGAACATTGGGCGTGGGAGGCGTGATCGCAGTCGATGGTTGAAGATCAGGCAACAAGAAAAAGGGAATTGATGCAAAGCCACCTTCGCTAGGAACAGAGTTTCCGACAGCCAAAGCTGGGGTCTTCGTAATTGTTGGTTCCGCTTCAGGCGCAACGGAGATCGGACGCAGGTCTTGAAGGAAGCCACATTCCGGGGCATTGATAGGCACGCTTCCGGCACCTGGTGCGGTGGGAAGAGACGATGCTGACGAGCGCGTATCGGGCAGCAGGCTTCTCTCCGGCGTGGCAATATAAGATCCTGTGCCCGCATCCGCGACAGGGGCAAGAACTCCCGGCACGGCTGGCGCAGTGGGACTGGGCACAGCAGCAAATGGATTTCCAGTAAAGGTCGAGTTAGGCGGAAGCACAACACGTGCCGCGGTTGCGGCCAGATGCTGTTGCTCGCCCGGTAACTCGTTGAATAACTCGTTGGCTATGCGCGATAACTCGGCAGGCGAAAGCGAGCCGGGAGCGATGCCCTCGCTCCCGTGCAATCCTGCACCCCAATCAGCCGCCGACGGAGAAGCCGCCGCGGCGGGAAGATGATCACTTGTACTCATGGTATTGACCCACGTTCACATCTTCGAGCACAGCAATAGCATCGTCCGTGAGTACAGCCGCCGAGCAATAGAGCGAGACCAGATACGAAGCCAGCGAGCGCTGATCAATGCCCATGAAGCGCACCGAGAGGCCTGGGCTTTGCTCGCCGGGCAGGCCAGGCTGGAAGAGTCCAACAACGCCTTGCTTCTTTTCGCCCACGCGCACCAGCAAGATCTTCGAGGTTTGATCCTTGCTGCGGATGGCGATCTTCTCAGAAGGAATGAGCGGAACGCCGCGCCAGGTGAGGAATGGCGTACCGAACAGAGTGACTGTCGGCGGAGGAACGCCGCGCCTTGTGCACTCACGACCGAAGGCCGCAATGGTGCGGGGATGAGCGAGAAACAGCGATGGTTCCTTCCAAACTTTGGTCAGCAACTCATCCAGATCGTCTGGTGTTGGCGCGCCTTTGCGGGTCTTGATCTTCTGCGCTTCGGCGACGTTGTGCAGCAGTCCGTAATCAGCATTGTTGAGCAGTTCGCTCTCCTGCTTTTCCTTCACGCTCTCGATAAGGATGCGCAACTGTTCGCGCACCTGATCGTAAGGAGTGCTCAACAGATCGGAGACGCGGGTGTGAACGTTGAGCACCGCGTTGATGCTGCCCAGGCGATACTCGCGCGGAGCATCCTGGTAGTCGGCGTACGTGGTGGGAAGGGGTGACTCGTCTTCGTGCGCGCAGAGAGATTCGATGACCTTGCTCTCGTTGACCTTGTTGACGCGGAGCGTGCCTGCTTCCAGCGGTTTCCAGTCAAGGAAACGAACAAGCCAGCGCGGTGTGATGGCTCCGAACTGCGGAGTTGTCTTGGTTACATTAGCAAGTTGAAATGCGGCCTCTTCGCGCAATGAAATACGGGCAACTTCTTCGGACACGGAAGGTCTCCTTTTCGTTCCATGAAATCAAAATGTTTGGAGCTGATTGGTCGCGCAAGCGAGGTTGGAGTTACGAAGAGAGATCCCTTGATGAGGAAGACTCTTCGGTGCAACGGGTGCGGATCGGGAATAGAAGATTGGAGCGCCGGGAGGGAATTGAACCCTCGAATACAGGTTTTGCAGACCTGCGCGTTAGCCGCTTCGCCACCGGCGCTTATAAAGTGAAATCAATATTTGCGAACACTGTGATCCACGCGGTCTGCCCAGGCATGGATACCGCCGGTCAGGTTCCAGACGTGCGTGAAGCCTGCCTTGTGCAACACCTGCGCAGCCTTCGCGCTCCGCGGACCCATCTTGCAGACAGTCACAATGTTCATGTTTGCGTCGAGTTCATTGAGCCGCTTGGAAAGCTCGGGAAGAGGAATCAACTGCCCGCCAATGTTGGAGATCTCATATTCGTACTCGTCGCGCACGTCGAGCAGAAAGAGATTCTCGCCCGCATCCAACCGCTTCTTCAACTCTTCCACGCGAATCTCAGGAACGCCCATCTTACCCTCACCTTGAATCGGTTCGGCGAACGCCCCATTTGCCGCATTCGCCTCAAGTTCAAATCCAAATAAAAAATCCACCTGCCAAATCAGCTTCTGGCGGTGGATCCCTTGGAGGCGGCAGCTTTTAAGTCTTCTTAGCTTAACCATTTCCTCACGCCAGAATGCGCTTGCGTACAGCACATCGCTGCACAACAACACATGGTGGCGGTGATGGAGCTAAAAGAACTCATGCAAGGAATCTACCATAGAGCATTTCGGTGCGCAAGAACTTTTTTCCGACCCGGAGGCGTCCTTGAAATCAAAGGAATCCGCAGGCCCTCTAGATTGCTGAAGAGCCTGCAGGGTTGCCACGGCTTGCCGGAACTGGGCCCTTATGCAAAGACCTGCTGTTGAACAACGCCCGCCACGTTGGTCAGGCGGAAGTCACGACCTGCGTAGCGATAGGTTAGTTGTTCGTGGTCCAAGCCCATAAGCGCGAGCAGGGTCGCGTGCAAGTCGTTGATGTGCATGCGGCCTTCAACAGCCTCGAACCCCAGCTCATCAGTTGCTCCGTAATTGAAGCCTTTCTTGACGCCGGCGCCAGTCATGAACATCGAGTATCCCTTGATGTTGTGGTCGCGGCCATCAGCTCCCTGAGCGCTGGGCAAGCGGCCGAACTCAGAGCCAAAGAGGACAAGCGTGTCTTCCAACAATCCGCGCTGTTTTAGATCTGTCAACAACGCCGAGGTGGGCTGGTCAATCATGCGGCTCTGTTCAATCAAGCCATTGTGCAGATTGGTGTGGTGATCCCACCCGCCCTGACGAATCTCGACAAAGCGCACTCCTGCCTCACTCAGCCTGCGGGCCATCAAGCACTGGCGAGCAAATGATCCCTCTGGCCCTGGCTTGACTCCGTAAGCATCCTGCACATGCTGTGGCTCCTTGGAGATATCGAGTAACTCGGGAACTGTATCTTGCATGCGGAAGCCAAGCTCGTACGACTTGATAACTCCATCGACGGCGTCGGGAGCGCCGGGGGTGGAAGCATAGTCGTGGTTTTCCCCTTGAATCAAATCGATCTGCTCGCGTTCCAGTTCCTTCTCAGTCGCCGCCTTGATGTTCGGAAGGTAACCTTGATCGCTGATCGCGGTTCCCTGATAGTACGCGGGAAGAAATGCGCTACCGTAATTGGCAGCGCCGCCAAAGGCGATGGGCGGATTGATGGTGATGTAACCTGGGAGGTTCTGATTGTCTGTGCCGAGGCCATAGAGCAGCCACGAGCCCCAACTGGGCCGCGTGAGCGAGGCGTTGGCGCTGCCTGTATGCAGTTGCACAACCGCCTGTGGATGAGCCGGCGTATCCGTGTAAAGACCGTTCAGGTAGCAGAAGTCGTCGGCGTGCGTGGCGATATTGGGCAGCAAGTCCGAGAAGTACGCACCTGAGTTGCCGTACTGTTTGAACTTGAATCTCGAAGCGGTAACAGTGCCGCCACCAGGTCCAGACTTGCCGTTCTGCTTGATCAGCTCCGGCTTGTACACAAAAGTGTCAAGACTGGACATAGCGCCCTCTTGGAAGAGAAAGATAATGCGCTTCACCTTTGTCGGAAGCGGTGGTTTCTTGGGAGCAAGTGGGTTGTTGGCGTTGAGCTCTTGCGCAGAGGCCTTCTGTGCAAGGGAACCAAGCAGGCCTGAGAGGGCAAGACTTCCGAAGCCCGCCCCGGCTGCACGCAGAATGCTGCGTCGAGATGTCACAAATGGATTCTGTTCCGACATATTCGATTTCTCCATGATCTTTCCGAAATGCTATTAGCGGGCGAATTGAAATTCAGCAGATCCGTAGAGAGATTGCACCAGCGCCGCCCATGCGGCCTGTTGAGCGTTCTCCGCATGCGCGGTCTGTTGCGCTTCGACTGCGGTTTGCTTGGTTGTATCGTCAGGATCGTCCTGTCCGAGATTGTCCTCGCGGACAATGCCAGCGGTGATGTCTCTGTTGGTTGCGCTGGCTTGAACAAGATGCGGCTTGCCTAACACCGGCGCGCCAGGATGCGTTTTGATCCAGGTGGCGGAATAGCGCGCCAGGAAGGCCTTGGCGCGTAGAACCTCCTGCGGCTTTGGTTCGCGCGCAAGAATCCGTTCGTACGCGACGCGAATGCGTTCGTCTGGGTTGGGTGACTTCGCAGTAAGCAGCGCATTGGCAAAGTTCAAGGACTGCTCGCGAACAAAGGGCGAGTTCAGCATGAACAAAGCCTGCGTCGGAACGGTAGTTTCATCACGCTGCCCCGTAACCAGTGTCTGCGAGACGGGATCGAAGGGCGCCAGAGGCCGTGGAATCTCGTCGCGAAGCTGGGGCAGATAGACGCTGCGATATGGACTTTGATCGGCGGCCTTCAGAATCGACTTGACCACCGGACCATCATCGCGAATCTCAATCATGCGGAGATTCATCGAGGGCGAGCCGCTGGGATGGTTCAGGTCGAGCTGTCCAGACGACTGAAGGATGCTGTCGCGAATCTCCTCCGCTTCCAGGCGTCGCGGTGCATGACGCCAGATATAGCGATCCGCTGGATCGATATCGCGATAACCTGCGGGAATCTCCGTGCCAAGCCGATAAGCACGAGTCAGCACAATCTCCCGCACCAGCTTCTTGGTCGACCATCCATTGCGAACAAAATCCTGCGCAAGATAGTCGAGCAGTTGTTGATTCGATGGCTGATCGCCCATCGAACCGAAGTTATCCACGGTGTTCACAATGCCCGTGCCAAATAGATGCTGCCAAACGCGGTTCGCGTAGACCCGGGCTGTCAGCGGATTTTCTGGATCAGTGATCCACTGCGCCAGTTCCAAACGGCCGCTATGGTCGGCGGGAATGGTTGGCGCATTCTTCAGGTTGATCAGCGAAATGAATCCACGCGGCGCCACGGGACCATGCCGCTCTTCCACGCCGCGAATACGCACCGTTGTGTCGGTGATCTCGCCTTCGCGCGCTCCATGGATGCCATAGCCCAGCTCACCCAGATCGTTGGCCAGCTTCACTTCTTCGGCTAGGCGAATGTAGTTCTTCGTAAGCTCCGCACGCACCTTCTTGTATTCCGGCGTAGCCACTGAACGATTCGGGTTAGCCTTGAAGTCCGCAGCATCCTTCTCATTGAAGGCATCAAAAGCAAACTTGGCAGCGGCTGCTTCAGCCTTCAACTTGTCGATCTGCGCTTGTGGAATCTTCGGAGCTTTTATCGAATCGCTCAGATAGTTCAACTGCTTCGGTTCGTAGTACTGCAGGCTTGCACCGCCCATGCGGCTGCCGAGTCCTGACGCATCCACCGTGCTGGTGAAAATGCTCCCTAATGCGTAATAGTCGGTAGTCTTGATGGGATCGAACTTGTGATCGTGGCAGCGTGCGCAACTTACAGTCAGGGCCATCGTCGAGCGCGTCACCGTGTCGATCTGATCGTCGACATTGTCCATCTTGAAACGCGCCTTGAAGCGCTGGTTCACGTCCTTGGGACCGAGAGCTAGATAGCCAGTCGCAATCAGTAGCCGGTCGTGCTCGGCCGGATTCGCCGCGGGCAGAAGGTCGCCGGCGATCTGTTCCTGGATGAAGCGGTTGTAGGGAATATCGCGATTGTAAGCTTCAATCACATAATCGCGATAGCGCCATGCGAATGGGTAAGGCATGTTACGCGAAGGACCAGAGGATTCGGCATAGCGCGCCACGTCGAGCCAGTGACGGCCCCAGCGCTCGCCGTACTGCGGCGATGCCAGCAGGCGATCAACTAGCTTTGTGTAGGCTTGTGGCGAATGATCCTGCTGAAATGCCTTCACCGCCTCTGGCATCGGCGGCAAGCCGGTCAAGTCATAAGTCACACGGCGGATCAATGTAACTGGATTGGCATCCTTCACCGGCTCAAGCTTCCTTTCCCTGAGCTTGGCAAGCACGAAGTGATCTATGTTTGTATCCGACCATGTGTTATTCGATATGACTGGAACCGCGGGGTTAGTAAGTGGCTGCCATGCCCAGTGATTCACACGCAGCTTCTCGTAGTTAGCCGCAATGCGCGCCGGCGTTTTTGGTAGTGGCTCAGTCTCGTCCGGCCATGCCGCGCCATCCTTGATCCACTGCTCCAGAATCGAAACCTCATTGGCTGGGAGAGGCTCTTTGCTCTCCTGCGGCATGCGCTTCTTCTCATCGCTCGACTTAATCCGCTCGATGAGCAGGCTCTTGTCGGGATGCCCAGGAGCGATCACCGCGCCGTCGTTGCCGCCGTTGAAGATGGCAAGACCAATATCCACGCGCAGTCCGCCCGCTTCCTTGAAGGCGTCGGAGTGGCAGTTATAGCAGCGGTTCACAAGGATTGGCCGGACATTCTTTTCGAAGTAAGCCAGCTGCTCAGCAGTTGCCGGCCGCGGATAAGGAACAGGCTTGGCATGGGGCTTGGCGGCAGCCTTCTCCGGCGCATCCTTGCCCGGCGCATCCTTCGCAGTGGAAATCGACTTTCCCGCAGGCCACGGCGCTCCTTGCGTAATCCATGTCTTCAAGTCCGCAATCTCCTTGGGAGAGAGCCCTTCCTCTTCGCCCTTGGGCATGCGCGCCTTGGCCGGATCGTCGCCCAGCACGCGATGAATCAGCAGGCTCTCTTCCGGCTTGCCGGGAATGATTGCCGGGCCGGTTTTGCCGCCCGCGAGAATCGCATCACGATCATCCAGCCGTAACTGCCCCGCCGAACGCGTCGCTGTTGAATGGCAATCCAAGCAATGATTGGTCAAAAGCGGCTGAATATTCTGCTCAAAGAATGCTGCTTGCTCTGCCGTTGGTGCCCGGTCCTGCTGCGCCGATGCTGCCGATTGGCCCACAGGAGCCGCAGCGACAGGAGGCAGAAGACTCGAGAAGAGAATGCCTCCCAGAATCAATGTTGCGGCAGAAAAGCCCACAAGGTAAGGCACGGAGTGGTTCCGTCGTTTATGCATGAAAGACCCTTTGAAGAGCGCAGTTGACCCATCCTGACGATGGTAGGGGAACAGTTATCTCCAACAACGAAAGAGCGCAGCCCTCAGGCGAAGCGATGCTTCTATCGGAAGAGAAGAAGAATTGTCAGGGAGTTGAAGTACGATCGATCAACAACAACAGCGACGCGCAGCACGTTGCGAAAACAGGGCGCCGGGATGATTTTGCAAAGTGGCGGGAGCCGCTTGGAAATCACGGGTTGTGTGATTCGTCATCATCGAAAGTGTTCCTTATCACAAATACCATTGGTTGCACTCCGCGTCAACTCTTCCGTCACCCTTCTGTCCGGATTTCAGGAAAGCAGACGCACACATTATGGTCTATCCAGTTGACCAAGTAGGGTTTGGAGCAGCATCAAACTGATTCACTCGCGTCATCGCCCTGATCCGAGAACAACTGGACTTTCTGGAATTCACTTTTTCTCGCTGCCCGCCACGGTTCAAGTCCATTTGGCCTCAGTCTGCGGTGTTATTCAAGTAAATGCCATGAATCCACTTCTAACCCTCATAGTCCTGACGTGCAAGTGCGTTCACTTTCAGTAACATGGAGAAGATTCTTATCCATGTTATAGATTTGCTGTATTCTATATCCCAAGAGGATTCACGGATGGTCCCAGCTAAGAGACTGGCAGCACCAGCACACCGCAGAATTGTTGCGCCCGCAGAGAAGCGGACTCAAATCCGGCTGACGGTGGATTCACAGTTCACCAAGAACCATTTCACCCAACTTTTTGCAGTATTGAAAATCCGTAACAAGAACGCCTTGGCCGAACACATCATCATGAACTTCAAAACAAAGGCTGCGCAGGTACAGATTCTGGCATTCTATAACGGTCCGTGGCTTGACATCCCGTTTCAGAGCATTGATACCTCGTTTGTCTTCCCTCTGACTCACGAGATAGCCGATGAACTGGAGCGAGTCGGCGGGGAGATCCTTGGCGGCGTCAATAAATCCAAGACCTTTCGCGTGATGGTTGCCTACTTTGCAGCCGTTCACAAACTTAAGATTCCAGCCAAACCTGCATTCATATAGCCTTATCACGTCATGTTGCGAATGGAAACCGCAAACCCGATTTGAGGACGGAAGGTTCGGTGCCAGCAGGTGGTGGCGCATAGCTCAGGCTCTTGGTTAGCGTTTCAGGGTATTCAGCCATGTGCTACCTGCCGCCTATTTCCTGCTGGCGTTGACGCGGTTTTGCCAGGCCCAGGTGCAGGCGCAGGGCGAGTTGCATCTCATCGTCAGTGAATCGGACGGCGATCCCGTGTTGCGCCGCGACCTTTGTGACCATCCGCTTCCACTCCACGGTGCCGGCACACGCAATGCGTGGTCCGAATTTCTGAATGGCCATCTCCAATCCAAAGACAACTGCTGCTTCATCCTGGTTGAGCACAGTGACAATGCGCCCACGGTCGATGACCGAGACCCGCCCATTCAGCGTGTACGAAACATCGCCAGTTTTGCGATCAATTTTCCAGATGCGGGTCGCGGCGATCTGATTGGCGAGTGCCTGTTGCTCCTGTTGGGCTACAAGGCGCTGTTGCGCAATCTCGGCCCAATCTGTGCTGCCGTCAGAATCGGGCGGTGGGCCGATGTGCAGGCCGTTTGCTTCCAGCCTTGCATCAAGCCGCCGATGATTGCGTTGATCCGCATAACGCCATCCTCGAAGCTGTGCGGCCGCCCGCGCATCTCCCTCGGCTGCGTTGTCCGCTACCCATGAGCGGAGATTTTTCGGAAATGCTTCCTGCCTCCGCCGTTGAATGGCCAGCTTCAGGGCACGCACTTCGAGGACGGATTGCGCCGCAGCCTGCGAAAGCAATACCTTCTTGTCCGGCCATGACAGCGCAGATGCGCGAATCTCCTTCTTCTGTTGCTGCAAAACTTCACGAAGGTATTGCGCTCCCTTTCTGCCGTCCGTCGTAAAGGCCTTGCAAACCTCTCGTTGCCGATTACGATACTGGTTGTATTCACCCATCAGAGCGGAGCGGTCAGCCCGTCGTTGTGCTTTGCGTTCCTCCCTCTGTGAGGGATTGCGTTCGCCATGTTGAGCCAGATGTGGTGCGGAATGTTGAATGGATGTTGGGGCTGGTGTCCACGGGCCAAGAGCGGCTTCCGTCGCCTGACGGTTTGCCTTACCTGCAAAGTTGTGCCGGAATACATCGGAGGCTTTCACGCGGATGTCGTGGTCGATGGCAAGGACTGTGTATCCGCCCGCATCGTTCTTCTCAAGCCGGAGATGAGCCTTTGATAAGAGAGTGTGGAGATCGTTCCAACTCACATTGCGACGGAGTAACAGGTGTTGTACTCGCGGAGCCATCTCCCGGCGTATGTAGGTTTGCAGCGATTCCTCATCGTGATAATGCTCATACTTTGCTGCCGCGCCCGTCGGCTGTTTGCGGGCGTCCCTCAACGCATTGCGCTCTGAATACGATGTTCGTACTCCCTGCTTTGCTTTCTCATCCCAGTGAGTCGGTCCAGGAGTATGTGTCCAGCCATATTTCGCTTCGAGGGCGCGCATTGCGGCATCGAGCGTCAACCAGTTGCGATAGGGTGTATGCGCTTTGAATGTCTCCGGATGAACTTTGTTCACCATGATGTGAATGTGGAAGTGCTTTTTGTCGTCGTGCGCGACAACCATATATTGATGGTCTTGATATCCGAGTTGACGAAGGCTGTACGAAGCGCAGTCTATCCATTGTTCTCTGGTCGGACGTTCACCTGGCGGCCATGCCAGTTCATAATGACAAAGCGCATCCTTGCAGCGTGGATTCAAAAACGCAATACCCTCCATCTGAATTGCGACCGTGTCCACTCCTGCGATGTTGTCCGACAATACCACGTCTCCTCGCAAATGTGGCTCCCCAGCATCGGCGTCTCGCTCCTCAGTTAGGTACTTGCATAGCCGCCTGAAACTGCTCGCGTGCTGCCGAGTTGGTTGCACCTTTGCAATCATCTTCACTCCGCTGTGTTCTTGTTGAAGGTCGCGAGTGCCGTGTGCAACTCCGAAAGCACTGTGTTCAGTTCACGGCGCAGTTCTTCTTCGTGTGGCAGGCCCTTTATCTCAATCAGCAGATGTTTTTGCAATCCGAATAGCTTGCTGAGTTCAGCGGCTACTTCGCGGCTTACTTGCGAGCGTATTGGCCGATTGAGAGCGCATTTACGAATGAATTCGCTGACCGTCAGTCCGGCGAGATGCGCCTGCTGACGAATCATTTCCTTCTCTTGGGACAAGAGTTTGATGAGCAACCCTCGGCGATGTTCTGTCTGCTTTGGCCTTGCCATTTCGGTGCTCCTATGGGGTCTCGGGGCGAAGCCCTGAGCAAGATGCGCAGGCCCAAACCCGAGTAGCGAAGCGGATTGGGTTGGGGCCGGTGGATATGCCAAAACGACCGCAGGGAGTTTCGGTATATCCAGCGCCTACCTTGCCTTCACGCTTACCGACATTTTCGACACGTTCGACATGATAATACATAATTGACAACATATAAGTCAATGTGATGAAATGCCTGCTGTATGGAGAGTGAGACTCATCGCAGGGTTCAGGTGCTTTCTTCGCACAACATCGAGGAACTTCGTGCGTTCCTCATGGAGAAAGCGAACCAACCCGCGCCACAACCTGCTTCGTACACGACTGCCGGAATTGTCAAGGCGGTATTCCCTCAACTGCAATTGCTGCGAAAACGGGGATACACGCTCAAGATGCTGGTTCGCATCTTTGAGGAGAGCGGCGTGAGAATCACCGTAACAGCATTGTCGGGCTACATGAAGAAACTGAATGACGCGGCTGAGAAAACAACAGTAAACGAGGCTCGAAAAGGGCAAACACAACCTTCAACATCCGGTTCGCAATGAGGTGAACACATCGCAATCAAGCCGGACGTAACCCTGTAAGCAAGGGCGCAACGATGATCCTGCAACGCAGCAATCCGCGAATGAGTTTCGGTAGTAATCGCTGCGGTGTTGATTCAGACAAAAGAACATAACCGTGCAGTGCAATCCGGAGAAAAGTCGGACCGTGAGAGCTACTAAAGCAACTGCGGAGTGCGCAAGTTCGCAAGCAAATGTACTGACGCTCTCCTCGACCGGATTCGTACAGCCGCAGGCAATTCAAATGCAACTTAACCAATGAGGGAATGGGATGCCAAGAAAGATTCTGAGACTGCCCGTCGTATTGGATCGTACTGGTCTTTCACGCAGTACCGTTTATCAGCGTGTCACCGAAGGGAAATTCCCAAGGCCAGTGTCGCTTGGGGCCAGGGCTGTCGGCTGGATTGAAGCAGAGGTCGAGGAGTGGATTACCTGCCAGATAGAGGCCAGACGGGAACTCTGCGACCATAGAGCCAGAGTGAATCGTTCGTCGGTGAGATGACCTCCCGCGCGGGAATTCGGTTTGGCAACCATCCGGTATTGGATTGCAGTGCAGCCTGGTTATCTGCTGTCCGAGTTGACTGGATGGCTATGCCGCAGTTCCGCGAAACGGCAGCACCTTGCCGCCGCGCTGGGTGCGTTCCAGAAAATCCGCCCATTCCCGCATCATCCTGGCGCGTGGCTCCAGGTACAAGGCATGGTTGTACGCAGCGCTCACTGCATTCCGGGGAGCGTGAGCAAGCTGCAACTCGATATGGTCAT
>Ga0302140_10006614_pt1 | contig 14528 bp, 15 predicted proteins | sample I_Bog_E1_1_FD_202095 | JGI IMG/M metagenome (GOLD analysis project Ga0302140, IMG submission 202095) | Peat permafrost microbial communities from Stordalen Mire near Abisko, Sweden - I_Bog_E1_1 | ecosystem: Environmental > Terrestrial > Soil > Wetlands > Peat | place: Sweden: Abisko, Stordalen...
TAAAAAAATGATGATTTCCTTTACTTTTTGTTAACAAAAAATGTTTTTTATAATTGATTATTATTAAAACTTTTTATTTTTGGTTTTTTAACAATCTAACTAAAAATAATTTCATTTTAGTTTTTTATATATTTTTATTTTTTAGCTTTTTTAACAATCTAACTAAAAAAAGTTTTAAAAGCATTCTAATTTGAAATTATATTAAAATAAAAATATTGAGATTTTGAAAAAATCTTATTTGGTCTATCGGTTTTCTAAATTCGGTCCTGAATGAACGAGCAATTCAATGCCTTCACTCTCTTCAAAGAAGAAATGGAAAACGATGAAATTTCCATCAGAGTCAACGCCACTCATCGTGCAAAAATCGTCGCAACCCTCATGAGTCCTGATGATGTTAAGAACCAATTATTGCCATTTTTAGAGGGTAAAACTAAAAAAAAAACCTATGATTAATGTATTTTCCTGATTTCTCAAATAGGCTTGATAAAGAAGGAGGATGATGAGGTCCTATTTGCAATTGCTGAAGAATTAGGAAATATAGCGTAATTTTTAAATTTTTTCCTTCTTATGATTTTAAATGTAGAGCTTTTCTTCCTGGGAATCAATCTTTGGTATTGCCTTCTTTGGAGATTTTATCAGGAGTCGAAGAAACTGTCGTTAGAGACCAGGTATGATTTTTTTTTTTAAGAAATTATTTTATTTTATTTTTTTAATTCAAAGGCTGTGCGTTCCTTGAATGTAGTGAGCAAGCTTCTGAGCGATAATGAGATTTTAAATAAGTACATTCCAATGGTAATAAAATAAAATTCAAATTTTTATTTTTAATTATTTCTTAAAATATGAATGTTAAGGTGCTCAAATTGGCCAATAATGATGCAAATTTCACTTGCAGAGTCTCCGCAATTCACCTGATGTGCAATATCTACCCTAAGGCTGGTTTGGTTAAGGAAAAAATAAGACAGTTAAAACAAAAAAATTAGCTTCTTCATTAAATTTTTCCTTTTTATTAAAGAAAATTTGCAGAGTTAAGTGCTGAAGAAACTCCAATGGTTAAAAGGGCTATCGCTTCAAAAATTGGAGTAATTTAAAATTTTTTTCCAATTTCTAAATTTTCACTTTCTATTAGGATTTTTGCAAAACTATTGAAAAAGAATTCCTCATCTCTGAGCTCATAACAATTTTTAAGCAATTGGCCAATGATGAACAAGTTCATTTTTTACCTTATCTCAAATTTTAAAATTTTTTGCTCTAGGATGCTGTTCGAGTAATTTGTTTGGACAACCTGAAATCAATCATCGAATGTCTCAACAAAGATGAAAATAAAACCCACATCATTCAAAGTATTTTTAATTAAATTTATTTTTATATCAAATTCTTTCCTTTCAGTTATCATTGCGGCCACTGAAGATAAAGCATGGAGAGTTAGATTGTCCTTAGCTAAAAATTTCCCTCAAGTGATTTCAAAAAATTTCCATAATTTTTTAAATAATTTTTCTTTGTTCAAAGCTTGTTGAAGTCTATGGGAAGGAGATCACAGAAAGTTCCTTGATTCCTAATTTCCAAACCTTATTGAAAGATGATGAGAATGAAGTGAAGATAGCAGCGATAACTTCCTTGAGTCAATTCATCAAGACCTTGTCAGTGGAGAAAATTGCTAATTTGATCCAACCTATTCAAGCTTTGGCCAAAGATCAAAATGATCAAGTTCGAGGTTTTAGAAAAAAAAAGGCAATCTTCTAAAATCTAAATTTTGAATAAATAATTAGCTCACACCATCGATGTCATTGCTGAGATTGTTAAGATCAACAAGGACATTTGTCATCAGAAATTGATGGGGAACCTAACAGAACTTTTTTCTGATGAAAATCCTAGCGTGAGAAGCAGGTGGATAGACATTTTTTTCTTTAAAAAATAATTTTATTTCGGTAATATAGCGTCATCAAAGCTGCTATCAATTTCATTTTGGAGATCGGTGGTGAAATCATTCCAATCTTCGGGCCCAGTCTTAAGAACGCCTCTGAAGATAATAAATGGAGAGTGAGACTGGAGACTTTGGAAGGAGTTGTGAAAATTGCTCAACATTTCAAGGTCTAAATTTATTTTTGTTAACTTTAAAAGTAAATTAAACAAAACAGCAAGTTGATATGTTCAGCAAATATTTGGAGCCATTGTTCCTTCATTATTTGAAAGATAGAGCTTCTGCTGTCAGAGAGGCTGGAGTCCTGAAACTAAAAACTTTGGTTGAAATCTTTAAAAGTGAATGGGCCCTCCAAACAATCATCCCAAAATTGAATGATGTGTTGAAGCAAGAAACTGGTTATTTGTTCAAAATCGCAGCTTTGAACTCTTATCAAGTAAATTTAATTTTTAAATGAATTTATATATTTATTTGCGTGTTTTTTTGATTTTTTGGCGTATCAAAGTCTATAATGGAAGCTGCCCCTCATGATAAAGATATTCCAGATAAGTTGATCCCTGCCTTGGTGAAATATTGCAAGGATGCCTTGCCCAATATTAAGATTGTGATTTGCAGAATTTTTAAAAAGTTGGTGGGAACTGTTTCGATGTCAGCTAATGCGACGAATCTTATCAAAACGTAATTTTTCTATTCTTTTGATTTATTTTAATGAACCTATGTGTTTTGAAATTACTGTTCTTTTTTAAAAAAGCTGCGCAAATGATCTCAAAAATGACAAAGATAAAGACGTTTTCTTTTTCTCCCAAGACATTTTTAATAATTAAAGAAATAGAAATGATTAACTAATAAAACAACAAGAAAAAAAACACAAATTAAAAAAATTAAAAAATCAATGAAAGCATTAAATTAATTAAAGTTTGGAGTTTAAAAAAGGACAATATTAGCAAATCTCAAATATTTTTTTTTTTAATAATTAATCAAAATTTATCAGATAATTATAAATTTTGGAAAAGTTACTTCTATCAATTTTATTATTTTTTTCTTAATTTATATTTGAAAACCTTTTTTTATTTAAGAAAAATTCAAAAAAATCCCTAAAAAAAAAAAATTCATAATTTCGAACTATCTCTTTAATGATCTTGGTTATTGTTTTTTTAGTTCATCAACATTTTATTTTTGAAAACCAGGTTTTTTTATTATATCAGTTCAAGAAAATTTCATTTTTTCAAATATTTTGAGTTCAACTCATCTAAATACTCTTGCATCTTTTTGATATAGTCCTTAAGTTTCACCTCGGTCTCCAAACATTTATGATGGCTTTGAATTTTATTTTTAAAAAACAAAACATCTTTAAAACAATATACTATTCACGAGCTTGATCTGAGTTTAGATAAAGATTGGATTGCTGTGAATTTTCAAATGAGCTTTGAGGTAAGTGATAGAAAATATAGCTTGAATTTTCTACTTTATTTGCTCTTTTAAATTTATAAAACTCGTCTAAATCTAGAAGAAGTTAATGATTAATTTACTTTAGTTAAAAATCGAGAACAAAAACCATTTTCGCATGCTTTAAAACATTGCTCACTTTGCTGATATTTTAAATCTTTAACACAAGTCAGTTGGCATCTATGAAAGAGATTGAAGGAACGAACTTTTATTTGTTTCCGAGAGATTGAGCAATCATTTGCAAACTTCAAGACAGACAATTCTGGAGGATTCATTTTTGATTTATTATATTGGAGCTTGGCTTTATTATTTTTAATTTGGATATTTTTATAAAAAACTATTCAAACAATTTTTTTTCAATTTTTATGGAAAATTTTTTCTATATTTTCGAAAATTCTTCTGTTCACCTGATTTTTCTGAATTCAATTCTATCTATTATGTATATTATAAAAATAGTCTTGAAATAATGGGTTAAACTTCTCAAATTTTTTGACTGAATTGCTTCTCTTTCCCAAAGGTGAAAATTGAATTGACCTAATCTTGCTGGTTTTTCCTTTTCTTTGAAAATCATTCGAATATTTTGAGCTAATATCCTCATTAAGATCAAGAGGGTCAGGCAAAATGATTTTTTTTCCAGGAGAAACCAATTTAATTTTTTCATTGGAATCCATAATGTAGTTTTCTCCAGCTTCATTTACTAAAAATTATTTCTATATAGTAAAGTTTTATTTAAAAAATAACTGATATCCTTCTTTTCTTTATTATGATTAAACGGTTTGTGGTTTTCTTCTTGATATTTTTTTGAATTCATTTTAGAGATGAACGTGCTTTCTTTGTATATTTTGGCATTGTCTTTTTCATTTGAATTGATAAAATGTTTTTCTTTGATTTGTTTTATTTTATTATTTTCATTTTTTATCTCTGGTTGCACATTTATTTCCATTTGCGATTTGCTTCTTTATTCAGAGAAATTATTATATATCTATATATTTCAAAATCATAATATTAACTCTTCCAGATATATTGGATAATTTTTCCAATAATCCTGATCTACATTAATCGCTGTCAACATTGATTTCACATTTTCATACAAATCAGAAGTTAAACTCCATATATAGATTAATCCTTTTCATTTTAAACATAAAATTATCAATTTTTTTTTTTCGAATTAACCTTCATTTGTTCCAGCCATCAAAAAAGATCCTTCAGAAGAAAATTGCTGATAGGTTATCGGATTCAAACCTTCAATTTCTCCAACACCGTTTCCTGTTCCAATTTCATAAATCGAAATTTTATGCAAATCATCTTTTAAATAAAAAAATTTTTTATTTGTGAAAAATTCCACTTTACTTTTAGTCATTGTTCCATTTTCAGCAATATCAGAGAAGAATGATTGAGATTTTGATAGGTTGTCTGAAGTGACACTTTCATCTAATCTTTCCAATGAATTTTTCCCTTGTGTTCCGAATTTATTGTTTTTTATATATTTATTGGATTACTTTTCAATGCATATGGTGAAGACACAGAAAGATATAATCCAGAGGGATCAATGCAAAAATCTTGGTTTCAATGAAATAAAATAAATTATTGGAATTCTACAATTAGAAAATTTTGGAATCATGATTTTTCCTCTTAATTCTCCAGTTTTTATTTTGAAGATCTCAATCAAACCAAGTGACAACAATATGACGATGTATTCATTTGAAGTATGAATTGCAAATTGCTGATAAGGAGCTAAAACAAAGAAAAAAATAGATAAAACAATAAAAATACCTTCTACACAATAATTCACCAGAACAGTTGCATTATAGATATTATTTAGTTTGAAAATTTGTTGCAAGCGGATTTTGTTGCTGGTATTTGAAGAAATTACTTCAAAATTAATGCATTTTGATGCTTTTTCATCTTTATAATTAGTATTATCTTTTTCATCATTTAAGATGTAGACACCTTAAACATCTTGGTTAAATTCTGTAAGAAAAACATAAACAACCTTTAAAATATTTGCTCGTCTGATCTTTATTTAGCCATTGATTTTCAATATTGGCCACCACCAAAAATGTAGTTGAGTTGATTAAAACAGATTCTCCATTGGAAAGAATAACTGCGAGATACTCTCCAGTTTTGTAAAATGACATCTGGCAAATTTTGAATGGAAATATTTGTTTGGAAACCATATGTTTTCTGGTTCTCAAATCCCATATCAAGAGATAACCTTTATTGTTGGTGGCATAAATAAGTGGTTTTTGGGGATGGAAGCAAAGATTCTTTATTTTGAAAGGGTTATATTTGATTAAATTTGATTTATCATTTGTCTTTTCTTTGTGGGAAATGCTGAGTTTATTCTCAAAAAGGTGATTAGGAACATTACTATATAGTTGAAAAAAACCCTTATTATATAAAATAAAAAATAAAGATAATACATGTCTATCAAAGCCGAACAATCCAAATTTTGAGGTATCCATTTGTTATCCGAAATTTCCCAGATTTGAATTGTTCCGTCATTAGATGCACTTACAAAGGAATCTTTTTTATATGGATTGATGGAAATTTGGTTGATCTTTAATATAAAAATTTAGAAAAGTCTTATGAATAAAGGTTTGGAGACTTTCAAAAAATGCCCCGAAATTGATGAAATTATTTTTTTTCTCTGCAAATCGTAGATAACCAAAGTTCCATTAGAAAAAATGGTGCTGAGTAAAAATGAACCTTTGAAAAAGTAAATTATAAAGAGAAATTTGTTCTAAAAACTTGAAGCTTTCAAGAGAACAATCGATAAATTTTCTTGATCAGAATCATTGTTACTGAAATCATTCACATGAAATGTGTTTCTTTCATTTTTGGCATTTTTCAATTTCACAATAGGAATTTCGTTGATCACATTAAAAGAAGTCATTGTCACGATTTTTATCGTTCCTATCTTAAAATAACTTCACAAAACACAAATCAAAAAACCTTTTGAGTTCCCTAAAAATAAATTCTGATCATTTCCAGAAAGACTTGTAATAATATTAGAACATTTAATTTTGGTCATTAGTTCCCCCTAATAAAACCATATTTAAACAATAAATATTAAAGTATGTTGACTTCTTGGTTCACCACATTTAGGATATTTTTGCTGGTGATAAAGTATAATAAATTTCTCTCAGAATGAAGGAAAGTCTCCGAAATTTCCTCTTTAGAATGAACACGGTTTTCTAGAAAAAATCTATCTTGCACTATTTTCCAAATTTTGATGCAAAACCTTTCAATAGTCACTAGAGAGATATTCATTTTAAAATCAAAATAATGAATTGATAAGCAATCTGTCAATTCTTTTAATGTTTCTATATGAGAAACATTCAAACTGTCGTTCTTGATTTCTGTTAAAATCATTCGAGAATTAATTCCATCCTGAAAATTTTCAATAAATATGATCATTTTCTTTCTATCTATATATATCCCTTTGGTGTTCATACTTTGACTCACTTTTTTGAGGACTTTTTTCTGGCAAATTTTACGAAAGCTCATCCAATCTGAAAAAATAATGGTGGGATTTTGGGAAACATCAATTGAAATTATATATTTCTGTCCTTTTCCACAGAATAAAAAACATCCTATTTTATCAGGATGGGTGTGAAGCTTTATTTTTTTGTCATAGTTTAGGTTCCATAGCATCAATGCATTTCCTATCATTTATATTAAATTTTTTTGTCTTAATTCTTTCCAAATAAAAACCTGTTTCATAAAGAAGCACTTTCTCATTAGCATGAAACTCCATGTTACGAGTGCCTTTTTTAAATAATCAATTATAAAAATATCTTAAGTTATTTATTACTTCCCATTGTGTCCATGATCTCCACTATTTCATTCATTTTTTTGTATTTTGAATTTGAAAAAACAGGTTTTTTTTAATTTTTTTATTTTCATAGTAAAAAATATTAAATTAGAGATAATCTCAAGAAATGAATGTTTTCTCAGTTTCATCTTGCGAAATTTATAACTTTAAGAAAAGAATAGTATACAGTTGATTACTTTTGTTATCTTAAAAATCCTCAAACAACTATTTGTAAAAAAAACAATGTTGTTTTAAATACAAAAATAATTTCAATTAAAGATTGTTGAATACATATATACCAGATTTACAATTATATTAATTAACGAAAATCTTAATCCTATCGATATTCTTGTAAAAATCAGGAAATAAATGGGGAGAGGCAAAACAATGATCTAAATCACAAAATTAGAAAGAAAAAAAAAATAGATTGTACCAGGAATTTGAAATTCTTGTTAAGAATTATTCTTTTTTTATCAAAAAATGTCTCCCAATAATTATGTAAAGAAATAAAAGGCAACACGACTGCTAAGAAAAAGACTATTATTTCACAAAGTTGACTCGCATCTTCTTCAATGATATTTTTTGTTGTCCCATAAAAAATAAAATAATTCAAATTGTCATAGAAATAATTTTCTTTGAAGATTAAATTTTTGATAAAGTTGTTGTGAGAACTAAATGGCATCGAGTTGTATATAAAACTTTCTTGATAAATATGAGAAATTGGAATAAGCAATGATAATTTGTGTTTGAACAAATCAATGAATGTTACAAATATATTAGAAATGAGATCATACATTATCGTATTGATAAGAAACTTGATCCCAAAAACCACAAAATTCACTGAAAAAAAGTATGGTTGGCTTGAACACAGATAAAATTTTTTGTAAAAGAATAGAAAATTGATCAAAATCAAGGTCCTATTTAAATGACTTTATTATATTATTAAAAATATATATTTTACCAATTTCTCTGGAAAAAGCAAATATTTAACAATGTCACCAAAAACCAAAATAAATAGCCATGAAATTTGCTCAAATAGAACTTAAAATAATTATCATCTTCCCATCCAAGTTTAATATTATCGATAACCTAAAAAAGGTTATTAAAGAAAAAAGTTTTAATTTTGTTAATGTAACCAACAAAGTTAAATTTCGAAAAAATCCTAGTTTTGCTTGATTTAAGGGTTTTTTCTTCGTGTTTTCTGTATTGACTTTGCCTTCCATAGCATAAACCTGTAGAATATCATGATAACTCTCCACCAGAACTAGCAACAGTGAAATGCAAATATATAACTCAGCCAATAATATTATATAAAATATTTGCAAATTAGATATTAAGGCAATCAAAACTTTCGTTTCAAATTCTTCATGACTTTCAATAAAAAGAATAAGGGAGAAAAAGGAAAATGCTAAAAAGATGATCACTCTAAAATCAAAAAAACATTAGAATTAAAATCTAAAAAATTAAATCAAATACATTTCTTTAATGAATGAAGCATATTTCTGCAATTTTTTCTTTGGTCGGATAATCAAGAAGAAAAAAAGGAAAATTTGAATAAAGATAAATAACTTCCAAAAGAAAAGATTTGACTTAAGATCAACAGGCAATTCTTTTTCAAAAATATTACATATAAAGATATCCAAATTCAACAACAAATATCCAAAAAAAAAGCAAAGAATTTTCTTTCTGTAATGAAAAATCAAAAAAAAATTGCATGAGAAAATAAATAAACTAATATGCATATTTTTCACATCCAACAGAAAAAGCAAAAAATTTAACAAAAACACCAATTTACAATCAGAAAGACGGCAATTCAATTTAAAGAAAATCGGAAAAACCATGAAAAAACCTAAAAAGTTGACTCTCCATTTCTGAAAAAAGGAATTTTCTTGGAAGCAATCCTTCATTAAAAACGCCATGAGGCCAAATCCACCAAAAAGCAATATTTTGTAATTCTTACTAGGATTTGTTTGCGAATGATTCAGTTTCACATCACAATTTTTTGCTGTTTTTATATCAATGAGTTCAAATTTGTCTGCAGCTTTGGCTTTTTCATCAAAAAACTTCATGATTTTCTCGTCATCAACCCAAAATAAGAAAAAGACCAGATTAACAAAAAAGGGAGTCAAAAGTGAAAAGAAATAAGAATATCCTAAATACAGAAATATTTTGGATATCCAGGAATTAAAAACAATCAGCATCGGAAATGAGTTTTCCGAATAAAAAATCTCGCTTTTCTTGGAACTAATGAAACGGTCAAATCGCCAATGATTAATATTTATCATATAATAATGAATAGCTGAAATCTCTTCTTCATGACCTGCAACACCCAAAAGTAGATCAATGATGAGGGTAATGAAGGAAAATATAATTTTGGGGATTAAAGTCCACTATAATGAAATTTTTTATATATTTAGGGATAAAAAGAACCTCGGAATCAATAATGAAATTCTTCTCGAGGAAACGAATTCCTGAAAAAACAGCGAAAAGCATTAAACCTTTGTCAGTCATAAGGATATGAGTTTTTTTTTTGAAAAATAATTTTAATTTTTTGAATTTATTTTTTTTTTATTTTATTTTATGTTAAATTCAAATTTATCAAGAAAATTTTTAATTTTGGGATTAATTTTTTTTTTTGATTTTATAAATTAAAAAAACAAATTTTTCATACAGATAAAATTGAGATTAATAACTTATATATGAGGAAACATTGTTCAAAAAACAAGGTTGGAAAAAATCAGATGAGATTGGACATGGTTAGAAAATTGGTTTTTTGAGCATCTGCCACCTAAGTGAACTCCCTTTCTCCTTTGATAACTTACTCAAGGAAAATTTATCTTTTTTTAAACCAAATTAAAAAATTGCAAACACAATAATAGTTAATATTAAAGTTTTTTTTAAGGATATAGTTCATCAATTAATAAAATTAATAATTCCTTTAGATTTTCAAAAAACATTAGCTAATATTTAATTATTTACTCCATTTTCGTAAGTGCTGAAAACATCTCAGAAGTCTGATCATTTTCTTTTTTCTTACTTTTCCTAAGGTTACCACTCCCTTTCCTATAAATATTCATGATCTTGCTTGAAATAATTTTATTTTTATTGTCATTAAAATCCCCAATCTCCATCTTGCTTTTACATTGATTTGATCCATGAATGATCGGCACTCTATCTTCTTCCTTCTTATCACCGCTTAAAACAACAAAAAAAGTATCTTTTTTCATTTGAAATTTTCTTGTTTCAAAGTTCGGTTTCAAGTTATTTGTTTTCCTCTTCATTTTTTCTTTTTTTTCTTGAATGTTCTTCATGCTTTTCGCTTTCAGAAATTTCAAATAAAGTTCAGGTTTTAAATGTTTGGAGGCTGTTTTCAGACTATTGACAGACATTCCCATTGTAACTGAATCTTTTATCTTATTGTCATAAGCAAAGTAAAACGATTTTAAATAGTCAAGATTATGAAGATTCATTTTCTCAATGTTTCGGATCTTGTGTAATAAAGTAGTTGAGGACTTATATTTGAAACTCATGGGTCTTTCCCGTTCATTAATCTTCGGATTTGTTGAGTTTTCATTCAGCTTAATGCTTGGATTTGTATTGGCATTTTTGGTTTCATGATATTTGTCACTTATATATGGTTTTTCTTTTTTATTTGAATTAAGTTGATAATTTGCAAGGGTCGGAACATAGTTTGCCAAAAGTTTCAGAGGATGAGATGTAGTTTCAAGCTGAGTTCTCCGTTGGCACACTGACATCGGTCGAATTTTCATGATATCATGGAATTCCTTGGGAGATTTTGGCAGGGCCTCATCAGTTTCGGTTCGATTGGTTTTGGCACTGGCAACCATAGGAGAATGAAAGTTTTCTGTGGAATCTGCAAAACCTTGTGTTTGAGCTTGAATATTATTTAAATGCCTGATTAAAAATGGAGATCTTCTGTTGAAGACATCGATTCGGGCTTGGAAATCAAAATCATATGCTGGGTAAGTCTCTTTAATATAGAAAGGCTTAGAAGTCATTTCAGGGTTTTGAGGAAATAATTTTGTAACTATGTGATATGTTTCATATTTTATTTTTTGTAATATGAAATAAAATGGTTTTTTAATACTTTTTTTAAAAAATATTTGAAAAAAAAAAATTTATAATCATCATGTTTTCGTCCTTTTTATTTTTGTTTCTCTTTGTTCAGCTTTCATATCAGCAATCCAACACTACCGCAAGCATAATCACAAATAATTTCAGTTTGGATGTGTTTCCCTATCTAATGTATTAATTTTTTTTTTTAATATATAGAGTATCTAATTTTAAAGACCCAATTTTCAACAAGCCAATGTATTCATTGACCAAACTGGAAAGACAATTGAGTGCATGGTTAATTGTTTTAAATGTTCTTCAAATTCGATGTGCCAAATTTGTGTACAAGGTTATTTTTGGAATTCCATACTGCAGACATGTCAAACATGTCCTACAAGTGGTTCTGACACTTGTGGTGAATGTCTTTCCTCATATTCATGGTACTTTTATAAAACTAAATTATAAAGAAATTGAATTCTAAGGGGAGATCCTTTTTCAAACAATACTCAATCGTTATTTTGTACGTTTTCAACAAAAATTCAAAGTTATTTTTTTCAAAACAATGGTCAGTTGGCACAATGTTCTTCCTGGTGTCTGCAATGTATAAATGACACTCAATGTATTGTTTGTTCCAATCAAACCTTTAAAAATTGGACAATAATCCAGAATCAAAACCAACAAAGTTGTACAATTTGCCCTAGTCCAGCATCTTTCTGTTCATTATATCAAATAAATAATGCATTGAACTATGACAATAATGAAATAATTTATTCTGATTTCAATGGCATAACAGAATTTATCAATCAAACGGTTTTAGTTTCTGAAGCATGTGAGGATGACAGCTTTGCATTGAATGAGAGTTTTCAATGCGAGAAACAAACTTCCATTCCAAATTGCCAAATTTATGAATTAGTAGATATGAATAAAAACCCATTCAACTCATCTCTAATATCATATATCTTAAGGGGAATAATAAACAGCTCGAACTTCACGATGGCATGTACGAATTGTGCCATATCTTATATGGTTTCTTCAGACTATCAAAGTTGTGTCAATTGTCCTGCAAATTGTGTTGTATGTGACTCTGAGAATTGTTATCAATGTGATGATGATTCTTATTTTCTCGAAGATGGAACCTGTGCGAAATGCAGTTCGATTGATCCCTCATGCTCAAAATGCGGATATGCGATTTTTAATTCCACCCTAAATAACCTTGTTAATAAGGTCAATTCTTTCAGCAATGCCAATGGTTCCTCTCTTTATTGTTTTTCTTGTGTTATGGGGTACGGAATTGTCAGACAGAGTACGGCAGCTCAACCAAATCCATTTAGCTCTTGCATGCAATGTTCACTTTGCTATGAATGTTTTTATTATAGTGACCTTGTTGATGAAAAATGTTTGAGTTGCATCCGCAATGACTCGGATTCACAGTCGATAGCAATTTTAAATTTTACAAACTATAAGTGCCAGATTGTGAATAGAATTAGCCTCAATGATAGTTATGTTTCTCCGAATCAATGTCTACAGGCAGGAACTTTTCAAAACGCATCTTTACCTTATTTTTGCATGAGATGCATTCCAGGATATGCTCCTACTCACACCCTTGGTTGTTTTTACTGCGGAAATATCAATTGTTTTGAAAGAAGGATCTTGATGACATTAACTTATTATAACGGGATTCAATATTACCTGAATTTTTCGGATGTAATCAGTGATGTAGATAATTTTTATAATTATGAAGCATTTCATGATACTGTGACATATATGATATATGGTTCTTCTGCAGTTCTTACCATCCAAGAAGCAAAAATTACGACATTACTTTGCGACTGTTATTTGAATAATTTACAGGTTAACTATTCTGTTTCGTATTCTTGCAATGGCGATTGCATCTCACGTTGTGCTCTGTGCTCTAATACTTCCTGTTTGGCTTGTGCCGACTACGAATATATTAATGGTTACAACACCACAATTCTAATGTTATATAATGCCACAGATATCGACATAAATTATGTTGGAAATTCTACATCTTCTTCATCAAATTCTTCAAACTCTTCAAACTCTTCGAACTCTTCGAGCTTTTTGAACTCTTCAAATTCTTCAGATAGTTCAATTAATGCAGTTACTGATATAGAGGATTGGAGTATGATGACTTACTCAGATTTTTCAATGTTAATTTATCAAATTCTTTATATTGCTTCTTTATCTTCTGATGTTTTGCAAAATAATTTTAATGGTACACAACTTGTTAGTCTAAACCAAATAAATACCATCCTTCAAAATTCAAAGACACCATCATATTATAATGGAGTGGATGCTCTAGTTTATCTGAATCTCTCCAATGTAATGAAAACGATCAAAACCTATCTTATAACAAACCAAAATGCAACTGGGAACCAAAATGCAACTGGACAATGTATGCCTTGTAGACCAGGTTGCAATAATTGCAACTCAAGCGTCGATATAAATTCAAACATTCTTAATGACGAAAGCTCATTATTTTTAAATACATACACGATAGGATGTGGATCGTGCATTTCAAATCTGCTTATTTATGATTTCGAAAGAAAAGCTTGCAGATATTGTCCCCAAAATTGGAACAATTGCAAAGCAACACTGAATCACACAATTCTTATCGATGTCGAATATATTACTAATATCATGGATGAATCCATTTCGGTCGTTAATTCTTTAGAAGACTTAATAAAAATTCTGAATTATTATTCCTCAATTCAAGCATTTTTTACTTTTAATGAATTTTATTTGGAAGAGTTTGAAATAAAATTGCTTTTTAAAGTTGATACAATAACTTTAATACAGCCAATAGATAATTATACATCTATTACTTCGAGCTTTTTTTTCACAATACAAGGCCTAAAGAACAATACGAATTTGAAATTATTTAATATTACAATGGGGAGCTATGAATATAATGTTAATTTATCAACATATTCGGAGTGCATAGATTGTCAGAAGCAAGCTACTGTTCAAATGTACAATATTAGTCAATTGCAATTTTTAGAACTTGATTATTTGGAAATTAGTAATTTGATATTTCTCATTGATGAATCCATCAATGCCACTACTTGTGCTCTAAACTTTACCAACATTCAACAAGTTTCAATTAGAAATTTATATTTTTCAAGTTTCAGAATGAATCAAAATGTTTTTATGACAAATAATATTGCTTTCTTTTTCACAAACATCCCTCAGATTGAAATTAATGGCTTCAATATCGAAAATATCACAAAAAATGGAGTTGTTTCCATTTTT
>Ga0302140_10006615_pt1 | contig 14527 bp, 17 predicted proteins | sample I_Bog_E1_1_FD_202095 | JGI IMG/M metagenome (GOLD analysis project Ga0302140, IMG submission 202095) | Peat permafrost microbial communities from Stordalen Mire near Abisko, Sweden - I_Bog_E1_1 | ecosystem: Environmental > Terrestrial > Soil > Wetlands > Peat | place: Sweden: Abisko, Stordalen...
GGTGGAGACGTCGATGGGGGTGGCGAGGAGATGGGTGCTGAAGCCTTGTGGGATGTCGCGCGCGCTGCGGGCTGCGTTGCGGAGTCCTCCGGTGGAGCGGCGCTCGATCCAGAAGACGGTGTTGGGGTCAGTGGATTCGAGCAGGAATTTGAGGTGATTGCGGATGTCGGCGGCGCGCTTGCGGAGGCCGGCGGCTTCGTCGACTTCGCGGAGTCGCTCGAGCTCGCCCTCGAGTCGCTGGAGGGAGTTGATGGCGCCGAGATAGGCATCGCCGCGTGCTTCCAGGAAGTCGGCGCGGTCGATGAATTCGAGGCGGCCGAGGTCGCTGGGGCCGACCGGGAGCGAGGCGAAGAAGAGCTTAGAACGCTCACGGATGGTCTGGGTGGCGCTCTCGATGGCAGAGGTGGTGACGCCTTTGCCTCGGAGCATGGATTCGGTGTCGCGGGCCAGCTCGTCAAAGCGGGCGTTGGAGAGGGCAATGCCAAAGTATTGGCTGGCGATGTCTTCGAGCTCGTGGGCTTCGTCGAAGATGACGGAGGCGGCTTCGGGCAGGATGCCGGCGTCGGGCGCTCCGGCGGCTTGCTGTTTGATGGAGAGGTCGGCGAAGAAGAGGTGGTGGTTGACGATGACGATGTCGCACTCAAGGGCCTTGCGACGCATCTGGGTGATGAAGCACTGCTCCCAGTTGGGGCAGGTCTGGCCGAGGCAGACTTCGCTGCGGGCGTCGAGTTTATGCCAGAGGTGGGAGCTCTCGGGGAGGTCGTTGACCTCGGCGCGATCGCCGGTCTCGGTGGTGCGCTCCCACTGCAAGATGGAGTGGAATTGCGAGATTTCTTCGAGGCCGGAGAGCAGCGGATTGTCGCGCAGGGCGTAGAGTTTTTGCTTGCAGATGTAGTTGGCGCGGCCCTTCATGTAGCAGACGCGGAGGGGGCCGAGGAGGGTTTCGAGGAAGGGGATGTCCTTGAAGAAGAGCTGTTCCTGAAGATTTTTGGTTCCGGTGGAGATGATGATGCGCTGCTTGTGCTCTCGGGCCCAGCGGAGCGCCGGGAGGAGATACGCGAGGGTTTTGCCGGTGCCGGTGCCGGCTTCGACGATGAGATGGCGGTGGTCGGCGAAGGACTGCTCGATCTGCTTCGCCATGGCGTATTGGCCGGCGCGATGTTCGAAGGCTAGAGACGAGTTCGCGAGGAGTCCGCCGGGGTGGAAGAAGTCGTAGAGGCTGGGCAGCTTCTGGTCGGGCAGGGCCGAGTCGATCTGGGTGAGCGGCGGGAGTGGGGTGGCGGGAGGCATGCGCTATGACGAGTGTAATCGCCGTTTCTTCGCCGTGGCGGAGCCTAGGGCCTGGGCTGAGCGCGTAATCGGAAGCAGGAATGAATGCAAAAGGGTGAACAGGCGCTTGGCTGACGCGATAAGTGAGGGATTCGCTGCGACTTCGGGCCTGAAACACAACGTAGGGCAGCGCAAGTTCCTATAATGGAGATTGCGCCAAGGCGCGGGAGACGGCGACCATGGCAGCGAAGCGAACTGAGAAGAAACGGCTAGGCAAGAAGCATCGGCAGGCGAGCACGCGGCCGAAGCTGGGAAGGACGGCTCCTCGCGGAACGGCGACGACGGGAGCGGTCTCGCCGAAGAAACGTAAGGAGTTGGCAGCGAAGAAGGCTGCGACCCTGAAGGCTTCGAAGACACCGACGCAGAGTCCGGAGCGCGAGCACAAGGTTGTGCTGCGCAATCGCGACGAGTCGGGAAGTCGCGGTTATGCGAGCGAGACGCCAAAGCGTGCGCCGCGCGCGGAGCCGGATGCGGAGAGCGCGGCTGAGCAGAGAGATTGGAAAGAGGCGGAGGCGCTGGCCGCGAAGTTGACGCTGGCGACGGATGTGGGGCATCGTGAGCCTGCGCGATTGCCGCTGGTAGCGATCTGCGGTCGGCCAAACGTCGGGAAGTCGACGCTGTTCAATCGGCTGACGGAAACGCGGCGATCGATCGTTGGCGATGAGCCGGGCATCACCCGCGATCGCATCTACGGCGAGGTGGAGTGGGCCGGCCGCGATGTGCGTCTGGTCGATACCGGCGGCGTTGTGCCCGATGATGAGGCGCTGATTCCGTCGGAGATCTTCCGCCAGGCGAAGGTTGGGCTGGAAGAGGCCGATGTAATCATCATGGTGGTCGACGGCCGAACCGAGCTGGCGGCTCCGGATGTAGAACTCGCTCGCTTGCTACTGCGCGGCGGCAAGCCGATTTTTCTCGCGGTGAACAAGATGGATGCGCCGGACATGTACGCGGCAGCAGAGAACTTTCGGCAATTGGGCTTTCGGAACGTTTGCCCGATCTCGGCGGAACATGGCGCGGGCATCGGTGATTTGCTTGATGAGGTGTGGGCGGCGCTGCCGCCGGAGTTTGTTGCGGAAGAGCCCGAAGAGCGCTTCGAAGGTGAGGAAGAAGAGTTCGAGGAGGACATGGATGGCGGTGGAGATCCACTGCCGGGAGCACAGACACCTCCGGAGGAGATCGTGCCCTCGGGGCCAGGGCGCCGGCTGCGTTCGCATGGCGAGCACGTTTCTCGAGAGACGAAGATTGCGATCATTGGGCGACCAAATGTTGGCAAGAGCACGCTGCTGAATGCGCTTACGAATAGTGATCGGGCGATTGTGTCGCCGATTGCCGGGACGACGCGTGACGCTGTGGATGAGGTGGTGGAGCGGGATGGACATAGCTTCCGGTTTATCGATACGGCAGGGATTCGGCGCAAGGGTAAGACCAAGCTGATGGCGGAGAAGCTGTCGGTGATTATGAGCCGCAAACATTTGGAGGCAGCGGACGTGTCGCTGCTGGTGATTGATGCTGTTGAAGGAGTTGCGGCGGCGGATGCCAACATTGGCGGCTATGCGCACGAGAGTGGTCGCAGCGTGATCATCGTCGTGAACAAGTGGGACCTGGTGACGAAGGTTGGGCCGGATGGCAAGACGCTGTTTGATGGCAGCGAGCCGGCAAACAAGAAGTTGTATGAGGAGCAGGTGCGGGACTCGCTGAAGTATCTGGATTACGCGCCGCTGTTGTTTGTATCGGCTTCAGAGGGCAAAGGCATCGACGAGGTGTTCAAGAAGGTGGAGCTGGTCGCGAGAGAGCGGCGGAAGCGGGTGTCGACGGGCGCAATGAATCGCTTCCTGGATAAGATCGATTTTCAGCGAGCGAGCGTGCCGATGAATCGGCGGGTGAAGATTTATTACATGACGCAGGCTGCGGTGGCTCCGCCTACGTTTGTGCTGTTTACGGATCGCGACGTGAAACTGCATTTCAGTTATGAGCGGTTTCTGGCGAACGAGATTCGGGACACATTTAAATTTATTGGTAGCCCGATCTGGTTCAAGGTGAAGGCTCGGAATAAGAAGAAGGACAAGGACTAGGCTGGCACGAGAGCGGATGCGATGAGCCACTGGTCCCACGCGGCCAGGGCTCGTTCGCACTGGATGCGATGGCGCTCTTTCTTGTCACGGATCTGCTTGCGGAGCTCTTCTTCGAGCGGGAGAAGCAGGTCGAAGGTGATGTTCGCTGGCTGGAACTTCTTGGTTTCGGCGTGAGTGATGTAGTGGGTCAGGGAGCCGTTGCCGGTGATGCGTGGGGCGGGGGTTGGCTGGATGTTGTGGGCTAGGGCGGCGGCATAACGGCCGGCTAGAAGACCGCTGGCGATGGATTCGGTGTAACCCTCGACGCCGGAGAGTTGGCCGGCGATGAGGATGTTGGGGTGGGCTCGGAGTTGCAGGGTTTCGGTGAGCAGCGAGGGTGCGTGAATGTAGGTGTTGCGGTGGATCTGGCCGTAGCGGAGGAAGGTGGCGTGCTCGAGGCCGGGGATCAGGCGGAGAACGCGAGCCTGCTCGCCAAACTTGAGGTGATTCTGAAAGCCGACGAGGTTGTAGCTGTCGGCGCGCAGGTTTTCCTGTCGTAACTGCACGGCGGCGTAGGGCCAGCGACCTGTCTTGGGATTGGTGAGGCCGGCGGGCTTCATGGGGCCGAAGCGGAGCGTGTCGCGGCCGCGACGGGCAGTCTCTTCGATGGGCAGGCAGCCTTCGAAGTAGTTCATGGTTTGCGGGGCGGCGGTTACGGTGCCGTCTGTCGGAAGGGCTTCCCAGGCTTTGGCTTCGACGATCTCGGCGGCGATGAGCGCGTCGAGAAAGGTGTCGTACTCCTCCTTGGTGAAGGGGCAGTTGATGTAGTCGGCGGTGCCTTTGTCCCAGCGGGCGGCGAAGTAGACCTTGTCCATGTCGATGGTGCTGGCGTCGACGATGGGGGAGATGCTGTCGTAGAAGGCAAGCTGCTCGGCTCCGGTGAGGCGCTGGAGTTCGGCAGCGAGGGGCGAACTGGTGAGCGGGCCGCTGGCGAGGATGGTGATCGTGTTGGGATCGTTCTCGTCGAGGACTGTGACTTCCTCGCGGCGGACTTCGATCCTGGGGTTCGCCGCGATAAGGTCGGCAACGCGACGGGAGAATTCTATGCGGTCGACGGCGAGGGCATGGCCGGCGGGAACGGCGCTCGCGTCGGCGGCTTGCAGGAGGAAGGAACCGGCACGGCGCATCTCCTGTTTGAGTAGCCAGGGCGCGGTGTTTTCGCTCTCACTCTTGAGGGAGTTGGAGCAGACGAGCTCAGCGAAGTCGGAGGTCTGGTGGGCTTCGGTGGAACGAATGGGGCGCATCTCCGACAGGATGACGTCGCAGCCGAGGCTGGCGGCTTGCAGTGCTGCTTCGGGGCCGGCGAGTCCGCCGCCGATTACGTGGATCTTTTTCATCTGACTTTAGGATACGTTGTCGGTGGCGGCGAGGGCCGCGAGGGGTTCGTCGGCCAGCCGCATGATGCGCCACTCGGTGAGGACGTTGGCGCCGACTCGATGGTAGACCGCAATGGCCTGCTCATTCCAGTCGAGGACATCCCATTCGAGACGGGGACAGCCCTGGTCTACAGCTATGCGGGCCAGGCGAGCGAGCAAGGCTTTGCCGATACCGTGGCCGCGCAGGGTTGGGGTGACGTAGAGGTCTTCGAGGCGAATGCCGTGATGACCGCGCCAAGTGGAATAGGTCGTGAAGTAGAGCGCGAAGCCCGCGGCGGTGCCGTTGTATTCGGCGATCATGGCAGTGAAGCGAGCAGGAGTTCCCCAGCCATCACGAAGGAGGTCCGCTTCGGTGGCGAGGACGGCGTTGGGTTCGCGTTCGAACTCGGCTAGCTCGCGAATGAAGCGAAGAATCGTGGGGACGTCGGCGGGTGTGGCTGGCCTTATGTTCAGCAGGGATTCATTCATAGGTGAGTGATCGTCGTTCCGTTCGATTATCCTCTTCAGGATGCTGCGAAACCAAAACACGACAGAGCGGAAGGCGTGACGATGCTGATATATAGCGCGTTGCTGACGCTGGCACTCGTGCTGAGTTCGCCGTGGTGGCTGCTGCGGATGGCGATGACGCAGCGATATCGCGAGGGCCTGAAGCAGCGTCTTGGTGCGGTGCCGGAGCGGTTGGCGGCGGTAGTTCGGGGCAAGAGGGTGGTGTGGATTCATGCTGTGAGCGTGGGTGAGGTGCTGGCGGCATCGCGCCTGGTAACAGAGTTGGAGGCGATGCTGGGGAGCGAATATCGCCTGGTGGTTTCGACGACGACGCGGACCGGACAAGCGCTGGCGAGAGAGAGGTTTGGACGGGATCGCGTGTTTTATATGCCGCTGGACTTTGCGTTTGCTGTTCGAACGTACTTGCGTGCTGTGCGGCCTGTGGCGCTGGTCTTAATGGAGAGCGAGCTTTGGCCGAGAATGCTACATGAGTGCGGGCGTAGCGGCGTACCGGTGGTGGTGGCGAATGCGAGGATGAGTGACCGCTCGTTTGCAAGAGCTCAACGCATGCAATGGATGTGGGGACGCGTAATGCGCAAGCCAGCGTTGTGGCTGGCGCAGAGCGAGCAGGATGCGCTACGGCTGGTAATCGCGGGTGTTCGCACGGAGAGTGTGCAGGTTGCAGGGAACATGAAGTACGACATCCGTGCGCCAAAGCAGAGTCGGGTGCCGGAGTGGATTCGTAGAGTGGCGGGTGGGCGACCGATCTTCGTCGCGGGAAGCACGGTGGCGGGAGCTCCTTCGGAAGAGGAACTGGTAATTGAGGCGTGGAAGGCGTCGCTGCGGGGGACGTCTAATGCGCTGCTGGTGTTGGCGCCGCGTCATCCGGAGAGGTTTGCGATGGTGGAGACATTGCTGCGACCGATTCGGTATGCAAAGGTCAGTGAGCATCTCGGTGCACGCAATGAAGGCGAGATATCCTCACTGGGAATCGATGTTGTGCTGGTTGACACGATCGGGGATCTTGCGGCAGTGTATGGCATCGCCGATGTTGCGTTTGTTGGGGGCAGCCTGATTCGCAAAGGGGGGCATAATCCACTTGAGCCGGCGCAGTTTGGCGTTCCGGTGGTGATGGGGTCTTCGTTCGAGAACTTTCGCGATGTGGTGACGAAGCTGAAAGAGGCAGGCGGCATTCGCATCGTGCAGGATCAGGTTGAGTTGGGGACGGCGGTCAATGGACTGCTGAGCGATCGCGCGGAGGCCAGGGCAGTTGGCGGCGCTGGACGACGGGTTTTTGAAGAGCAGCAGGGCGCGACACAACGCTCGGTGAATGCGATTGCGTCCCTGATTTTTGGGGGTGCGGCATGAGCGCGAGGAGGCCCTGGGCGCGTGCGCTGGTTCCGGCTTACGCGGCTGCGATTCGGGTGAAATCTTGGCTGCGGCATGCCGGGGTTAGACAAACGCGAGCGCTGGGTTGGCCCGTGGTCAGCGTAGGAAGCCTTTCGGCAGGAGGCGCGGGAAAGACGCCAGTGGTGATTGCGCTTGCGAAGCTCTTGCGGGACGGCGGATGGACAGTGGACGTGCTGTCGCGGGGGTATGGCCGGGAGGGCCGCGGGGTCGAGAAGGTGCAAGGAGATAGCGCCGAATCGGCTCGGCAATTTGGTGATGAGCCGGTTCTGATTGCGGAGCAGACCGGTGTGCCGGTTTGGGTGGGAGCCGACCGGTATGCTGCCGGAACGCTTGCGGAGGAGCAGGCGCAGGGTGGTGTGCGGAGGGTGCATTTGCTCGATGATGGATTTCAGCATCGGCAGCTGGCGCGGGACGTCGATATTGTTCTGGTGACGTCGGAAGACCTTGAGGATTCGTTGCTTCCCGCCGGAAATCTGCGGGAAGAGCTCTCGGCGCTGCAACGCGCGGACGTGCTGGTCGTGCGGCAGAACGAGGTAGACGCGGACATCGATGCGGGCGTGACTTCGGTGAACAGGAGGGCCTGGGAGATGCTGCGCGAGCGGGGGCAGATGTGGATAGTGCGACGGAAGTTGCGCTTCCCTGCCCCGCTGCGAGTATTTGGAGCAGGGCTGCGGCCGGTCGCGTTTTGTGCGATCGCTCGGCCGGAGGATTTTGCCGCGATGTTGCAGGAGGCGGGTTGCGGGGTTGTCGAGACGGTGGCATTCGCCGATCATCATCGCTACGCCATCGCCGATGTTGAGCGCGTGATCGAGGTGGCGAAGGGATTGAACGGATCGGGGTTCATCACGACGGAGAAGGACGCAGTTAAGCTCACAGAGGCGATGCGCGGGCGACTGGAAGAGAATGGGCCGCTGATGGTAGTCGCGCTGGATGCAGAGTTTGCCGATCCTTCAGCGGTGCTTCGCGCGCTGGAAGCCAAGCTATTGCAGGCGGAGGCGAAATCCTGATGAAGGTCCTTATCGTACGCGTGGGTGCAATGGGCGACGTGTTGCATGCGCTGCCCGCAGTCGCTGCGCTACGAGTGGTGCGGCCCGAGTGGGAGATTGACTGGGTGGTGGATCCGCGCTGGGCGCCGTTGCTGGTCGACGGCGAAGGAAAGGGTCCGATTGTCGGACGAGTACACCTTGCGGAGACGAAGCTATGGTCGAAGGCTCCGGCATCTCCCGCGACGCTGCGCTCGATCTTTGAATTGCGGCGTGCATTGAGGCAGCAGAGATACGATCTTGCTGTCGATATGCAGGGGACATTGCGGTCTGCTGTGATCGGAAGAATGTCAGGGTCGGATATGTTTGCGGGGTACAGCGATCCGAGGGAGGCTGTGGCATCGAGGTTTTACAAAGCACCGCTCGAGCGTAAAGGAGCGCATGTCATCGAGCAGGGAGTAGCACTTCTGAGTGAGGCTTGTGAGGTTAGGCTAGAGCCTGACGGAGTGAAGTTGCCACATGAGCAATGGGCAGATTCCTGGGCTGCGGATGTGGTGGGCGATCGGCGAACGTGCCTGCTGGCTGCCGGCGGGGGATGGGCTGCTAAATGTTGGTCAGTGAAGAAATACGGCGAGTTGGCGGCTGAACTGAAGACGATGGGGATGGATGTGGTAGTGAATGCTCCGCACAAGGACGACGCATTGGCGACGGCAGTGGTGGAGGCCAGCGGAGGGGCGGCGAAGATTGTGGTTTGCAACGTGACTGGGTTGATTGCGCTCATGCGGCGGATGACTCTATTGGTCGGTGGGGATTCAGGCCCGACGCATCTTGCGGCGGCGCTGGGGATCCCGTTGGTGGCTCTGTTTGGGCCAACCGATCCGGAGAGAAATGGGCCGAGGGGAACGGGCCCGATCGTTGTCTTGCGGGATTCAGCATCGGTGACGAGCTATAAGCATGGGAGTTTGGAAGACCCAGGATTGGCGAAGATCTCGGTTGCGGCGGTTGTCAATGCCATCCATCGCGTGCTCTGAGAGAATGGTGAGATGGGTTCGGCGACGGTGACCAAGGCTGGAGGCAAGACGGGTTGGCAGAAGATCGCGCGGAGGGTGCGCGTGCCGCTTGGGTTTGTCGTTGCGGCGGTGTTTTTGGTATTCGCGCGGCCTACCTGGCACACGCTGGCGTGGAGTTTGTTGCTGGTTCTGCCAGGGTTGTGGCTGCGTGGCTATGCGGCCGGGTATGTGAAGAAGAATGCAGAGCTTACGCGCACAGGACCATATGCCCATACTCGTAACCCGCTGTATTTAGGGTCGATGGGGATTGCGGCGGGGTTTGCCGTCGCGGCAGGACAGTTGTGGCTGGGGCTACTGCTGGTGGTGATGTTTCTGGCGATTTATGTGCCGACGATTCTTTCGGAGGAGATCTTTTTGCGCGGCGCATTTCCATCGTTTGAGGAGTATGCGGGGAAGGTCCCGCGTCTGCTACCCAGACTAACCGCGGCGCGATTTGCAGATACGGATGCAGGGGTTGGCCGGTTTTCGGAGCAGCGTTATCGGCACCATCGCGAGTACAATGCTCTTATGGGCGCAGTCGCGATCTATGCGGCCTTGACCCTGCGAATGCTACTGAGGCACTGACGCTTCGCAGGTGCGTCTAACCCACGGGAGATGCTGATTTGAAGGCCGTTTGGATGGCCCGTTTGCGGGTCTGGAGAGACTCGTCGGCGCTGGTCGTGGGGAAAACAGCCTGTGCGCTGGCCATCGTGATGGGCTTTGGACAGCCAATGATGTTGAAGGCACAACTCTTCTCCAAGCCGGTATCTCCGGTTGTGCAACGGCCGATTCCGGTATTGCAGCCGCCGGCTGCCGCTTTTGACTACCCTCAGCATGAAACCCTGACGTATAGCGTGGATTGGCGCGTGTTCACAGCAGGAACAGCCGTGTTTCACCTGGACCAGGTGGGCAACCTGCTGAAGATCTCGGCGACGGCAGATACAGTCGGAGCCGTGAATATGCTCTTCCCGGTGGTGGATGGCTTTCAGTCCGCCTTTGATTTGAAAACCGGATGTTCAACAGGATTCGACAAGCAGACGCAGGAGGGCCGGCGCAAGAATGCCAGCGACCTGACGTTCGATTACGTACATGGAAAACAGACACGGAACGAACGAAACCTGGTAAAGGGGACGGCTACCCACAGCGTGACCAGCATTCCGGCGTGCGTGACGGATTCCCTTTCAGCGATGTTCTATACCCAGTCGCAGACGCTGACGCCGGGGCAGACGGTGGACTTCCCCTTAGCCGACGCGATGCGTACGGTCAGCGTGGGGATGAAAGTTGAGAATCGGGAAGAGATCAAGACACCCGCTGGGACATTTCAGACCATCAAAGTGCAAGCGACTGCTGATGAGGGCATCGTGAAAAATCGCGGAAGCATTTGGATCTGGTACACCGACGATCCGCGGCATCTACCAGTACAGATGCAGGCTCGGCTCTTCTGGGGAACGATCACGTTCCACTTGCAGTCGGTTGATTTGAAGTAAGCTGGCCGCGGAGAATAAGCACAACCGCGAAAGCGGAGACAGTGAGACGAAGACCATGAGCAACGAAGCAAATGAGCAGGACGAGTTAGTGACCATTGCCAGCTTCCCGGAGCCGATGGAGGCGAATATGGCGCGGTCTGCATTGGAAGCTGCCGGCATTCCCGTATTTCTCGTGGGCGAGACGGCAAACAGCATGGTTCCTGTGGCATTTGAGTCGCAGTTGCAGGTTCGTGTGACGGATGAGGCTGCGGCTCGCGGACTACTGGAGGCGATGGACGATGCGCCGGAGTCGCTAGAGTCGGTGACGGCGGCAGAGATTGCGGACGAGGATTCGTCCATATGAACCGCGCGAGAGCCGTCGTGTGCCTTTCGGGCGGCATGGATTCTACTGTCTGCGCGACGCTGGCAGCGCGGGACTATGACAGCTTCGGGCTGCACTTCAGCTATGGCCAACGCACCCAGAGGCGCGAGTTGCAGGCAGCGCGGGATGTAGCGAAGGCGGTCGGGTTGCGGGAATTAATGGAGCTGGACACGGATCTTTTCCGCCGCATCGGCGGATCGGCCCTGACGGATTCGACGATGGACGTCCCGGAAGCAACGGCTGGGGGGCTCAACGGTTCCTCCACTAGAGCAGGAGTGGATGTGCCGGTGACGTATGTTCCCTTCCGAAATGCCCACTTCCTGAGCGCGGCGGTGAGTTGGGCGGAGGTCTTGGGGGCAAACACGGTCTTTATGGGCGCGGTGGAGCAGGACAGTTCGGGGTATCCTGACTGTCGGCCAGCGTACTATGAGGCGTTCAACGAATTGATTCGCAAGGGGACAAAAGAGGGTGAGATCAAGGTGGTAACGCCCCTGATCAAGCTAAGAAAGCATGAGATTGTCACGCTGGGAGTTGAATTGGGCGCTCCGTTACATGTAAGTTGGTCGTGCTACTCAGGTGAAACCGAGGCCTGCGGAGTGTGCGAAAGCTGCGATCTGCGGCTGCGAGCTTTTTCCGCAGCCGGTTTCTCCGATCCCATACCCTATGCATTGAGCGGTACGGCAAAAGATTAAACGAACGCCTGTTAGCCGATCGAGGCTCCGGGCTGAATCGAAAGAAGGCGACAAAATGATGAAGACAACTAGAGGTTCTTTCTTTGCTAAGTTCGCAAGCGTGGTGGGTGTGGCAATCTTCGCGATTGCACCGGCGCTTGCTCAAAAGCCCGCAGCGACGGTCCATGGTCACATCACAAACCCAGCTGGGCAGAACTTTACCAACGGCGATGTGAAGTTCACCACCGATCAGTCAGTATCGTACAAGGACGCGAAGTTTGTTACGGTTGCGCCGATAGATAATGACGGAAACTACAAGGCGACCGGCGTCACGCCGGGCGATTACTTCGTGTACGTAGTGCAGGGCGACAAGATTGTGGACCGGGTGGAGTTGAAGGTGAAGGCCGAGGACACGGACCTGACGCTGAACGACGACATGACGCGGCCAGAGTACATCAAGGCGATGACGCCGGAGCAGCAGAAAGCTCTGGAAGAGTACAAGAAGAAAAATGCGGCAGTCGTGGGCGCTAACCAGGTCATTGCGAAGTTAAATGCAACGCTGAAGACCGTTCGTGCGGATCTGGCTGCTGCGGCGCCAAATAAAGATGATGTGAGCAAGGACGTCGCGAGCATGAAGGAAGCGGTAACTGCCAAACCGGATACCGGGCTTCTGTGGCTGACCTATGGCGACACCCTACTGGCGCAAGGGAAACACCTTGCCGATGCGGACAAGAAGGCGGGCAAGTCTCCAACTGCGGATGACGCGGTGACGCAGGAGAACAATGATGCGGTCGATGCCTACAAGAAGGCCGTCGCGCTGGATTCTGCGGAAGCCAAGCCGAACGTCGCAGGTCTGGCGGCGGATTACAACCAGCTTGGCAATGCGCTGATCGCGCAGGGCAAGACTGATGATGCGATCGCTGCGTTCGGCAATGCGGCGAAGACAGATCCCAGCAAGGCGGGCATCTACTACAAAAACGCAGCAGCCGTTCTGTATAACGCTGGACAGATGGATGGCGCGCTGGACGCTGCAGAAAAAGCAATTGCTGCCGATCCGAATGCAGCGGACGCCTACTTCATCAAGGGCCAGGCGTTGGTGACGAAGTCAACTGTGGATCCGAAGACGAACAAACTAGCGGCTCCTGCAGGATGCGTGGAGGCTTACCAGAAGTTCCTCGCGATCGCTCCAAACGACCCAAAGGTGCCGCAAGTGAAGGCGGTGCTGGCGAGTCTTGGCGAGACAATCGACACCTCTTACAGCAGCAAGAAGAAGCACTAAACATCATGCCGTAAAGGAAGCCCCGGTCAAGAGAGTTGACCGGGGCTTTTCGCGTTCATGGATGGGGGATTTGAACGATGAGCGAAAGAATATTGCCGTTCGACCAGGCATTGGATGAGGTGCTGATGCACGCGCGCTCGGCCGGTGGTGAGCGCGAGGTGGAGATGGTCGAACTGCTGGCTGGAGCGGGACGGGTGCTGGCGGCTGCAGTGGTGGCGGACCGGGATCAGCCGGCGTTCGATCGGGCTACGCGGGATGGATATGCGGTGCGAAGTGCGGACGTTGGCAGCGCACTGCGGATTGTGGATTCGGTGAGGGCGGGCGAGAGATGGACAGGTGCTGCCCTGTCGGAGGGTGAGGCGATTGAGATCATGACGGGTGCTCCTCTGCCTGCTGGTGCGGATGCGGTGGTGATGGTGGAGCATGTGGCGGTTGACGGTGACGTGCTGCGCGTGGAGGATGGGCGCTCGTTGCGGGTTGGGGAGAATGTGGTGCCGCGCGGGGCAGAGACGCTTGCGGGCAAGGTGGTGCTGCCTGTGGGCCGCGTGCTGGGTGCGGCGGAGATCAGTGTTGTGGCTAGCTGCGGGCTAGCGAAGGTGTCGGTGTTTGCGAAGCCGAAGGTCGCGATTGTGGCTACGGGCGATGAACTGGTGGAGCTGGATGAGCCGATGGAGGCTTGGCAGATTCGGAACTCGAATAGTTATGCGCTGGCGGCGTTGGTTGAGGCTGCTGGCGGCGTTGGCGAGCGGCTGGCGATTGCTCGGGACACGCTGGGTGAACTGCGGGCGCAGGTTGCGGAAGGTCGCGAGGCGGATCTGCTGCTGCTTTCGGGTGGTGTTTCGATGGGCAAGTACGACCTCGTCGAGCAGGTGCTGCGAGAGTTTCGCGCGGAGTTCTTCTTTACGGGCGCGTTGATTCAGCCGGGAAAGCCGATTGTGTTTGGGCGGTTGCCTTCGGGGAGGGGTTGGACTTACTTCTTTGGGTTGCCGGGAAATCCAGTGTCTGCGCAGGTTTGCTTTGCGTTGTTTGTGGCTCCGATGCTGCGAGCGTTGGCTGGGAGGACGGAGATTGCGCCGGTATTTGTGGAGGCTCGGCTGGCGGAGGAGATGAGGGGTGGGGCTGGGAATTCCAAGGGAGGGGTGACTCGGTTTCTGCCGGCGGAGTTGAGCGGCGGTTGGGATGGGGTTGAGGTTAGAGTTGTGGGTTGGCAGGGATCGGGAGACGTCGTGGCGAATGCTCGCGGGAATGGCTATGTGGTGCTGCCTGCGGGGGTTGAGCAATTCCCTGTCGGGCTGACGGTGCGCGTGCTGCTGCGGTAGGATTGCCGCTATGAGTGAGAAGCTGTCGCACTTTGATGAGGCTGGTCAGGCCCGGATGGTGGATGTTGGGGCTAAGGTGGAGACTCGGCGAGAGGCTGTGGCTTCCGCGTTCGTTGAGTTGAATGAGGCTGTGTTGGCCGCGCTGCCGCAAAATCCTAAGGGGAATCCGCTGGAGGTGGCTCGGTTTGCCGGGATACAGGCGGCTAAGAGGACGTCGGAGCTGATTCCTATGTGTCATCCGCTGGCGCTTACGTTTGTCGACGTTCAGGCTCGCGTGGTGGCTGGCGGGGTGGAGATTTTGGCTACTGCGGCTACTGTTGCGGGAACCGGAGTGGAGATGGAGGCGATGACTGCTGCGGCGGTGGCGGCGCTTACCGTCTATGACATGACTAAGGCCCTGGATAAGGGGATTCGGATTCGGGAGATTGTGCTGTTGTCGAAGACCGGTGGCAAGAGCGGGGAGTATCGGCGGGTCGTGTAGACACCCCCTCCCCCCTCAAATAGGTTCATTTTCCGCAAAGTATTCTTCGCAATGGAGTTAGCGGAAGGGCACCCTCACCTATCCGCGTAAAGTATTGTAAACAAATATCTTATGGGTAAAGTATTCTGCTGGTGTGGGTTATGGGCTGATTGCGCAGAATCGCTCATGGGGCGCGGTCGGTGGTT
>Ga0302140_10006617_pt1 | contig 14525 bp, 17 predicted proteins | sample I_Bog_E1_1_FD_202095 | JGI IMG/M metagenome (GOLD analysis project Ga0302140, IMG submission 202095) | Peat permafrost microbial communities from Stordalen Mire near Abisko, Sweden - I_Bog_E1_1 | ecosystem: Environmental > Terrestrial > Soil > Wetlands > Peat | place: Sweden: Abisko, Stordalen...
GACAATACATTGGCATCCTTATTGGCTTCCTTCACAGCCTCGCCTATTTCCTTTACTGTTTCGCGGTTCAGGGCATTCAGCTTATCGGGACGGTTTATGGTGATGGTGCAAATTCCGTTTTCGGCTATTACTTTCAAATTTTGATACGTACTCATGATTCTTTTATGTTAAAATTTTCTATGTTCTTTTACCCATGTCTGAATATACTCTATAATAATATGCGTATCTGTGCCAGGAGGAAAAAGTTTACCTACGCCAATTTTATTGAGTTCCTCCATATCCTTATCGGGAATGATTCCTCCGCCGGTGAGTAATATATCATCCATCTTCTTTTCCTTCATCAATTTAATAATCTTAGGGAAAGCCGTGTTATGCGCACCCGAAAGAATGCTTAATCCAATCACATCCACATCTTCCTGCAAGGCTGTATTTACAACACTTTCAGGGGTTTGATGCAAGCCCGTATAAATAACCTCCATGCCGGCATTGCGTAAAAAGGAGGCTATCACCTTGGCTCCCCTGTCGTGGCCATCGAGCCCAACTTTGGCCACCAATACCCTGATAGGGCGTTTTAATTCATTTTTTTCTGTTGTCATAAACCACAAATTTAGGATATATTCCCAAGTAATAGTTTCTCCACAATTCCGGGATAATATTTGTATTCCAGCTCATGCACCTTTTTGGCAAGTGTTTCCGGTGTATCGGAAGCCTCCACGGGGCATTTTGCCTGAAAAATTATTTTCCCTTCGTCATACTTTTCATTTACATAATGAATGGTGATGCCGCTTTCCATTTCCCTGCTGGCAATTACGGCCTCATGCACTTTTGCACCGTACATTCCTTTGCCTCCGTAATTGGGAAGAAGAGCAGGATGTATATTCACCATTTTTCCTGCAAAGGCTTTGCTGATAGTATCGGGGACCATCCATAAAAAGCCTGCCAGCACAATAAAGTCGGCCTTTTTTTTCAGTTCCTCGAGCACCGTATTGGCGTTATAAAAAGTGTCTTTATCTACAATCAGAAAAGGAATGCCTGCTTCCAAAGCCCTGCTCACCACCCCGGCTTCCCTTTTATTGCATACAATAAGTGAAATAGTAATGTCCTTACTATTCTTAAAGTAGTCAATAAAATTTTGGGTATTTGTACCCTCGCCCGAGGCAAAGATGGCTATCCTGTGCATGTACTTGTTTAAAGGTGTAAAAGTAAATTGTTTAGGAGAATTCGGGGCAAAAAAAAGCCGCCCCGCAATATTACGAGACGGCTTGTATGGAGATTAACCTTTGCGATTACTCGCTTTTGGTGTCTTCTGATTCTTCTTCGTCGGCTGCTTTCTTCTTATCCGCTGCTTTTTTGCCTGCGGCTGCTTCCGACTTGTCCATTTCAGATTTCAGGTTAGTGAGGCTATCTAAGTCTCCGAGCGTAGTCTTTTGGATATTGGTTGCTAATTTCTTCACCGCGGTGCGGGTTTCTTTAGCTTCCGTTCTCTTCTCGTTGCTCTTTTGGTTCTTTTCATCTACCATGGCATCTTCCCTTATTCTCGCATGAGAAAGGATGATCTTCTTGGCTTCTTTATTGAACTCGATAACCTTAAAATCCAACACTTCATCTACCTTGGCCGGAACTCCGCTTTCCTTAGCCAAATGCTTGGTTGGTGCAAAACCTTCTACTCCGTATGGGAGGTTTACGGTTGCGCCCTTGTCATTGATAGAAGTAATGGTTCCTTTATGTACAGAATCCAGTGTAAAGATAGTTTCAAACGTATCCCATGGGTTTTCTTCGAGTTGCTTAACTCCAAGGCTTAACCTGCGGGTTTCGCTGTTCACTTCCAGCACAGTTACATCCAGCTTGTCACCTACTTTGGTGAATTCGGAAGGATGCTTGATCTTCTTGGTCCATGAAAGGTCAGAGATATGTACCAATCCGTCTATACCTTCTTCCAATTCTACAAACACACCAAAGTTGGTGAAGTTGCGAACGGTGCCGGTATGCTTGGAACCCTTAGGATATTTATCCATAATTTGGCTCCATGGATCGGGGGTTAATTGTTTAATGCCCAAGGTCATCTTCCTTTCCTCACGGCTGAGGGTAAGTACAGATGCTTCGGTTTCATCACCTACCTTAAAGAAATCGTGAGCGGTGCGCAAGTGCTGGCTCCAACTCATTTCCGATACGTGAATAAGTCCTTCGATACCGGGAGCTATTTCGATAAATGCTCCATAATCGGCAACCACCACAATTTTGCCTTTCACCTTGTCTCCAACCTTCAGGTCGGCGCTGAGAGAATCCCATGGGTGAGCGCTCAATTGTTTTAGGCCCAGTTGAATCCGTTTCTTTTCATTATCAAAGTCGAGGATAACAACATGTATTTTTTGTCCGATTTGCACCACTTCTTCAGGGTGGGTAATACGGAACCAGCTAAGGTCGGTAATGTGGATAAGTCCGTCAACACCGCCCAGGTCAATAAACACACCGTACGAGGTGATGTTTTTAACGGTGCCTTCCAGTACCTGGCCTTTTTCGAGCTTGGCAATGATTTCTTGTTTTTGCTGTTCAATTTCAGCTTCAATAAGCGCTTTGTGCGATACTACCACGTTCTTGAACTCCGGGTTGATTTTCACAACCTTGAACTCCATGGTTTTACCTACATAAATATCGTAATCTCTAACTGGCTTAACGTCGATTTGTGAACCCGGAAGGAAAGCTTCCATTCCGAATACATCCACAATAAGACCGCCTTTGGTACGGCATTTAACAAGGCCTTTAATAATTTCGGAAGTTGCAAGTGCGCTGTTAACACGTTCCCAGGCACGTACAAAACGAGCCTTTTTGTGGGAAATGAGCAATGTTCCATTCTTATCTTCCTGTTTTTCTACATATACTTCAACGGTGTCGCCGATTTTCAAATCAGGGTTATACCTGAATTCGGAAAGTGGAACAACTCCTTCTGATTTGTAGTTAATGTTGACAACCACATCCTTAGATGTCATTTCAACCACCCGGCCATCCAATACCTGATTTTCGGCAATAGAGGTTAGGGTTTTTTCGTAAAGTGCTGACAACCTGTCGCGTTCTGCGTAATTGTAGTTGTCTTGCTTTTTGCCAATGGTCTCCCAATTGATTTCGGTTGACTCCGCCGGTGGAGCGATTGGCAAGTGTTCTGCTGTTTCTGATTCTGACATTTTTTGTTTGTTGTACGAAGTTAGCGATTGCTGACTCCATACGTTGGCCCTGCATACGGCTTTGCAGGAGGGTTATTATTGTTGCTGCCGTGGCAACTTTATTATCCTTTATTTTTTAAAGGGTTGCAAAGATAAGAAAAAAAGGGAAAGGATGAACAATTTCTAAAAAATGTCAGTTGTATTGATTCTATAGTAAGCTTGCCTTCGCTGGCAGATTGGTCGAAAGACAGTGCATTTCCAAGTCCGTCTCCTGTCTTCCCCATTTAGGGCGGTGTTACTTTGTATTAAATTCCTGCTAAAGCGCCAAGCCAAGAATAAAGAAGAATAAAATAATATCAATAACTAACCCTGCAATAGCGTCTCCTTTGTTTCTGTCCCTTTTGTTAGTACCCATAATATTTAAAACCAACCCGATTATAAATAAAATGGGGCTGGCAATTAATAAAATAACTCCAAATGCCGATTCAGTATCATTGCCATTCCCTCCTGAAAAGAATGATGATCCGCGACCTATAAATAAAGCACCGAATAAAAATGCCCCAATTGAAAATAAAGTAAGAGCAAGGCCTGTCCCTCCATAATTTGTAGTATTTGCATTCGTGTTATCCTTATCACGCCCGGGAATACCGCCTGCATGACCGGGATTTTCTGGCATAAGGGTATTGTGCAAAATTTTATTCAACGGCGAGTGGTTCCCAACTAAAGACATCCATGAAGTAAAATGATTTGAAATTTGCGGTTGGCGCTTATGTGGCGTGGCGGCGGCGGCAGTGCTAAAGTTGGTAGTTGTTAACGGAGATTTTGCAACGCTTACCTTAACCTCCTTCCCATACGCTGTATTAACATGAACAGGCGTTTTGACTTTTACAACGGGATTGGAAAAATTCCCATTTGTGTATTTACGCTTGCTGAAGGACAATGCACTATGTCTGCCGGCACCGCATGAGGAAAATAAAATAGCTATAGTTATGCAAACGCAGATAACAAAAGAGGCGCTATAATCATAAAATCGCTTCGCCTTATTTGTTTGTTTATTAATCAACTCCAAAATATACTTCCTTAATCTATTGCCACAAAACTAACATTTTTGAGCAATAAATAATAACTATCTTAAATATGATCACTGAGAAAAGGGATAAGAGTAGCGTTAAAAATGCTATTAACTAATATTTAAAATCCAAGAAGTCCTTTAATTTCATTTCAAAAACGGCAGCCATTGCCTCTAAGGTATCAGTACTTGGGCTTTGTATTCCCCGTTCTATCCGGCCTATTTGGTCCCGGTGTATCCCGGTTTCAAAGCCGAGTTGTGCCTGAGATATATTTATTCCTTTTCTAAGTTCCTGTATCCGTTTACCCAACGCCTTACGGAATTTTTTATTGGGCGCTCTCCTTTTCCTTGTTGTTGTTTTCACAAAAACAAAAATCCTATTCTATGGGAAATTTATACGGCTAAATAGCCGTATATTAAATTTTTAATTATCTTTACTCTAAATAAAGGAAGCATGAAAAAGCAAGTTACCAGACTGGTATTAAAAGTGCTGGTCTTTTTTCTCCCCGAACTAAAGGCTTTGTATTTGTTGGGGCAGTGAGGGAGTTATAAGTTATGAGTTATGACCTTATGGTATTTGTGCTTGGGCTCGGGCTGAGAAGTGATGAGTTATGGGTTAGTAAAAATGCCTATTGACATTTGCCACACATTTGCCGGGCAAATTTTTTATAGCTAATTTTCAATTCTATATTGCATAGATACGAATGAAGCGTTAGTAATTGTAAACCAATTAGTAAAGGCGCATTTTTTCAAAAAGTAAAACCGCAAAAAGTGCGACACAATGCGACGCAACGGGTTACCAAAAATTGCACAAAAAAGATGACTTTCGTCTCTTTCTTTGCTTGGTTGGAAAAGAAAAGAATTTATTATGTCCTTTTATCTTGACACAAAAGGACGAAAAGGTCAAGACCAATCTGAGGCGATGACGGAGTCACCGGCTTCACTTTCTTATACCCCACCAAAATAGGATACAATGAACTTTACCTGATTATTCCTAATTCCACATCTGCGCTTGCCTTCGCTGGCAGATTGATCGAAAGACAGTGCATTTCCCCATCCGTCTCCTATCAATTATCGGTCTTGCGAAGCGAGAGAAAAGGTATAAGAGAATACCTTAACCGCAAAGAGCGCCAAGATACAGCCCGCAAAGAACGCCAAGAATACCCTTTGTGAACTTTGCGTGTATTTTAACTTTGCGGCCTTTGCGGTTAATGTTATTTATTTCTTCCCTTTCTTATATTCACTCAAAGGCTCCGAGGCAAGCATTGCGAGTTCAGGATTGTGAACTTGAAGATATTTTTGCACCTCCTTTAAAAATGACTTGCTCAATTTAGGAATAGGAAAAGACGCGCCTGACTTAATCAACGACTCCTCGGAGAATGACATTTCTTCGTTTGCTCCCCAAATAAGGTCTCCATTTTCCACCTTGAATTTTTTGAATTTTTTCATGTCAAGATATTTACTGACATCAGGATTTTGAGAGTTTTCAAGGAATTTTTTGAAATCTATTTCCTTGTTCCTGCCATTATCCAAAACAATTAACAGGCTATAATCTTTCAAATATTTTACGGCTGTAACTCTCATTTGTTCTTGCGTTTTATTATGGGTTTATGCAAAATATGGTAGTTTATCCAGTTTTCAATTATGCTGTCTGCATTTTTATTAATATAGGTTTCAAAGTCTCTCTTTTGCCTTGCCGGTAAAGGCTTTTTAGTTATGTTCTTAAAAATAATCTTTTGAACCTTACCCTCCTTTATATGAATTTCAGCTTTCATGCCCATCATCCTTCCCTGATAATATCCATGAACATGAATAGGGTCGTGCTCATTTGAGTAGAAACTTATGCTTATACCCTTATATGTGTCAAGTAAAGGTGTCATCGCAGACAAAGGTAAGCAAAAACTATTTTCCATTACACACTCCCTCCTTGTATTAGCCTCCCGTCTGCCTCATTTCCCCGGCGGCCCAGGTCTTACCTCACTCTTTTATCTCTCCCCTTGCAAAATGGGAGAGACGTTACTTGTTCCTATATGTTGAACTTTAATCTGTGTACTTAGGGCATTTGTGGTTGGGCTCGGGCTGAGAAGTGATGAGTGATGAGTTAGTAAAAATGCCTATTGACATTTGCCACACATTTGCCGGGCAAATTTTTTATAGCAAATTTTCAATTCTATTTTGCATAGATACGAATGAAGCGCAAGCATCTGTAAAACAATTAGTAAAGTGGCATTTTTTGAAAAAGTAAAATCGCAAAAAGTGCGACATATAGTGACATATAGCTTTGCAAAAAACCGCACAAAAAAGGCGCAGATTGGTCGAGAGGCAGTGCATTTCCACATCCGTCTCCTATCAATTATCGGTCTTGCGAAGCGAGAGAAAAGGTATAAGAGTAGCGTTAAGAACAAAACGCTGTCTGAGTCCACGGGACGAGTTCGTTTTGTTTAGCGGAACGAAATACCTTTTCAGATAATTTATAGGTAACGGAGACCTTTCTTTTGTTTCTTTTCTTTGCGTGGTTGGGAAAGAAAAGAATCATTGTGCTCTTTTACTATCGTAGAGATTGCTTCGTTCCTCGCAATGACGATTGGAATAAAAATCTCTGTATAAATCAGTGTTCTCCGTGGTAAGAAACTATCTCCTCCTAGGTATCCGGCTTATTACTAAAGCCTTTTTCTGGGTGTCCCAAATCTCAAGTATATGGATTTGTTTTTCCGTTTCCTGGTAAAAAATAAAATAGTCGCGAAGCTTCTTAGCCTTGATATTCTTTATGTCTGTTGGCTTTCCAATTGCCGGGTATTCGGCAATCAGCTTTACCGCTTCCCTGAAAAGCTCGTCCAGCTTAATACTATAGGCACCGGATTTATTCTTTAAAATCCAATACCTGAGAATACTTTTACGGTGATTAATAGCCTGCTCCGACCAAATTATCTCTTTAGCCATTGGTCCATTTCAGTGTCAGCCTTTCTATTGCTCAAATATCTTCCATTCCGGATATCCCAAAACCCTTTGGTTACGGAGTCTTTAATATTGGCAGGCGTTTTCAATTCTTCTATATTCTCCACTTCTAAATTCAGAAGCCGGCATAAATCCGCTAATAATTCCGGGTCATCTACCTTCTTGATACTGCGTATAAGCTTGTTCTTTATTTGCAAGGGTGTCATACTACAAATATATACACAATTTTCCCATCTATCCCTATTGACACATAAATCCCTGTAAAATCGCATGAATTTTTAAGCCCTTCGGACTTTTATGCACGATTGTAAAGGGTGCCAACTATTTTCCGGCGATACCAGTGTTACGAATAAACAGTGAGTTAACCAGTAAAATAAGGGCTATAACAGGAATCGAAATAATTCCAATAACAAACAATAACATTTGAAATGGAACAAATTTCCACAGGGGAGTTTTCATAGGAGTGCAATAAAATTAAATCGAACTTAACAGGTTCTGCCTGCAAATGTAATTCAATTTTACATATACAAAATAAAAAGGTCCGCCTAAGCGAACCTTTCCGAGAATAGGTGCCAGGGGCACCCCTTAATTCTTCCCGTCGTTTTTACGCATAAATTCCAGTATGGCACGTGCCTGGTCATCACTCAGGTTTTGGTTGGGCATTCGTGTTATACACGTAACCACTAACTGTTGAGCAACCAAATCACTATCTAACATTACATTTGTATTGGTAATAAAGTTCATAATCCATTCCGGCGTTCTGCGGTCAGTAACGCCTTTCCATCCGGGACCTACTAATTTTTCATCGGTAAGCTTATGGCATGAAATGCATCTGGAATCATATAACAGTTTTCCACGGGAAATCATGCTGTCATCTAAAGGATGTGTAAGCCTGATATTGGTGAATTTTCCAATTCCATTATCCTGCTTGGCAGAATCTTTTTTAGCTGCAGTGGAATTGCTTGTATTATCGGACTGATTGCCGGAGTTGCACCCTATATAGAAAAATACTGATAAAGATGCTGCGATTAAAGATAGAATACGTTTCATATTTGTATTGTTTACTAGGTGAATTACAAATTTATTAATTACTTGGCTTTTAATGTTCTTATGAAATCAACTAGCTGCCACCGTTGCGTTTCTGTAAGGGTTTTTTCATAACTTGCCATACTTGCAATAGGTGCTCTGCCTGTAGTGATTTTCCAATAAATAGCCCCGTCAGTCTGGTTCTGAACTTTTGCCGAAGTGTGATCGGCCGGTTTAGGATTAAGCCCTGCCGCTGCAATACCATCGCCTTTACCTTTTGCACCATGGCACACGGCACAATAGGTACCATATAACTTTTTGCCTGCAGCAATAGCATCGGGTTGTCCTTTTAATGGATTGGCAACCTTATCTGCCGAAGCCGGCGCAACCCATGCCTCTTTAGCCTGCACTTTAGATTCTGAAGACATCGACATTAAAAAAATGGTGGCTCCTATCAACGTAAGCAGTAAAGGCGCTCTTTTAAAAAAAATAGTTCTCATATTGAAAATTCATTTGATTTTTACACCACAAAAATGACTTTATTACTGTACGAAGAATATGATAATAGTCATCTAAACAGTGTGATTTTTATCATGATACTTTTATGGCTCCCAAACAGGGAATGTAAGTAGTTTTGTAGGTGTAATTTTTTATGAAGACAAAAAAAATCTGGATCAACCTGTCAATCGCCAATCTTTGTATTGTAGCGTGTTTAGGCGTATTAATGAGAAGCAAGATGATTTTTGATATGCCCTGGATTGATTATAACCGCCTGGTTGATACCCATGGGCATTTTGCATTTATAGGGTGGGTTACACTTGCTCTTATTACACTAATGGTATATGAACTACCCGGTGAACTATATAACAAAAAGATTTACCAGGTTTTACTGGGCGCCATTTTTATTTGCAGCTGGGCAACTTTGTTTACTACGCCATTCGAGCAATGTAAATTTATTTCAGAAGCTATTTCCATAATTTATATAGCAGTCTCATACATATTGGCGGGGGTGTTTATAAGAGATATTCTAGAAACAAACGCTAGCAGAACGGTAAAGTTGCTTTCTGTTTCTTCCTTATTGTCTTTGGTATTATCCTCGGGAGGAGCATTAATGCTGGCGTATCTTTTCGCCATTAAATCATTGAATGCGGTATTGTACCGCGACGCCTTATTTGGTTATCTGCATTTACAATACAATGGATTTTTTACCCTTGCTGTTTTTGCATTGATCTATAATAAAGTGGTTTCCAATACTACTGAAAAATCAAGAAAAAATATTCACAGGTTTGCTGTTTGGCTTTGTCTTTCCATACTCCCTTCCATGTTCCTCACTTTTCTATGGAATAAATCCACCCCAACGCTTCAAATGATATCGGCATTGGGTTGCATATTGCTTCTTTTATGCTTGGGCTTTTTTCTTGTTTCCGCGCCATTATTGGTGAAGGAATTTAAAATGATTAAAACTGAAATTCGCTACATAGCTGTTTTATCCATTAGCGCTTTTATGGTAAAAATATTTTTGCAAAGCCTTACTTTTATTAATTCGGTGAATGTTCTTGTTTTCGGCAACAGACCTATGATCATGTGTTTTCTTCATTTAGTATTCCTGGGTTTTGTCACGCTTTTTCTTATAGCCTATTTTGCCCAAAAAGGAATACTGGACAGTAAAAAACCATTTACCCGTTTTGCACTGGTTGTTTTTACGCTGGCAGTTTTAATAAACGAAACACTTTTGATGTTGCAAGGCTTAGGCACTATGTTTATTGCCGGAAGTCCTTTATTTTCCTGGTATCTTTGGGGCGCAGGCATTTTGCTTTTAACCGGCGCACTTCTTATTGCAATGGCACGAATGAGGTCAAAACCAATTTAATTTTTCACTGCCGTATAAGCATAAAAAAAGTGCGAATCCCTGGATTCGCACTTTCACCATAAGATTAAGAGATTTTAAACCATCCAAATATCACTTAATAACAAAAGCATCTCATTAATTTGCTGATTTGAGAAACTGCACTATCTTTTTAGCTTCCGCATCGGTAAGAATAGCTTTCTGGTGCATGTGCTCTACTGCAGCATCCCATTGGTCATCGCTAAAGGTCCTTGGGTCCGGTGCATTATGGCAGCGGTTGCAATTTTCACCCCATAATTGGGCGCCCGATTTTGATGCTATGCTATCCGGCACTGCGCATCCGTTAATAATTACTGCTGAAGAAATAGCAACAACCAAAGCAGCTAATGTTGTTTTTATATTGATTCTGTTTTTCATACTATCTATATTAAATTATTATATACTTTTTATATGTTATTTTAAAAAAACCACATGCCTCTTACAACAATAGATGTTTGAGTAGGACTACCCGACTGCGTTATAATATCATATGCAAGATTTACCGGTGTTTTCCAAGTGAACCAATAAGTAAGACATATAGTTGTCTGGTTCCATGGGTTGTTAGCACCCCATGGTGTACCCTGTGGAAGTGTTAGTTGACCTAACCTGCCGCCCAATTCTAAATTACTGAGAAATATACTTTGTGAACCGCTAAGCCGGAAGGTAATGCCACCATACCATCCTCTTAATTGATTGGTAAATTTAGGAACAAGTATAGTTGTATCCGAAGGATTGGAATATAAATTATATCCTTGGGTTTGAGTATATTCATACTGACCCTGTAACCTTACCATAACAGGACTAAACGTGTGGTAATAGTTTAAATATCCGGCAACTGTTTTATTGCTTATATTTTCCAATGGAGAACCCGCATCGCCAGTTGTTGGAGCATATTGTCCCGACACACCTATCTCCAGGCTGGAATTGGAAAAGGGCAATAATCCAATTTCACCACCGATTGCCTTACCCTGGTTATTATCAGTATAGTTGCTATAATCCATCTGCCCATTAGTAGCTCCGGTACTATCTACAGTTAAACGGGGGCCATTAGCTACATACACCTGATAAAGCAGTTTCGAATAGCCGCATTGAATGCCACCCTGAATGCCGGCACCTGATTGTGTTGCGGATCCGATTCCCATTCCTATCGGAGTAGTACAAAACCGATTGGTAAAATCATCCAATACTCCTTCATAGAGCCCCGATCTGGGTTGAAAATTTCCGGCAAAAACATTAACTCCGGAAGCAAGGTGATAATAAATTATGGCTTCATTTAAATTGACTGAGGCTCCTCCTCCCAATCCCGGATTGGCATCAACTTCTACTTGCACATCAAGAAAAAGTCTATCGGTAAGCTTCACCAAAGGCATTAACATCAACCCCAATGGATCAGCGCCAAAAGTATTATTGGCAGGAAGCCCTTTAATTTTGTTATTCTGCCATATGGTGAAAACTTCCCCTGCGAGTAACATTTTTTCAGCTCCACCCTTTGCTTTATTTGGTATAGGTGCCGCTGAATCTGCTTGTGCCTGTATCTTATTTACCAATGGACCTGATAATAAGCATACGCCTAATAGCAGGATAATTGTCTTTCTTGTTTCCATAATTATTCTATTTTTATTGTTAGGATATAATTCTTCGGCACAAAAGTGAGTTAAACACTAAACGGATAACATGACGTTACTCACAATGGATATATGATAATTATCATATCAATCACAATATTTGACTCAATATTATCCCTTTGCGGTTATATCCGGCAATGGAAGAGATTATATATTTAAGGGAAGTATCTCGCTAAAAACCCTATCTCACCCACCATTTATTCATATTTTAATAGCTTTGCAAGTCTTTATTAAAGTAAACCAGCATATATGCAAACTCTTTCAGCACGCCTCAACCGTCTTTCTGAGTCTCAAACCTTGGCTATGACAAGACGCAGCCGGGAATTAAGAGCCCAAGGAATAGATGTAATAAATCTAAGCATCGGAGAGCCGGATTTCCCTACGCCACAGATTATTAAAGAAGCTGCTAAAAAAGCCATTGACGAAGATTTTAGCCACTACACACCGGTATCAGGCTATTTAGAATTGCGCCAGGCAATTGCTGAAAAATTTAAAAGAGATAATGCCCTTGACTTTGAAGCCGACCAAATAGTAGTTTCTACCGGTGCAAAGCAATCAATTGCTAATGCGGTATTAAGCATAATAAATCCGGGTGACGAAGTAATTGTGCCGGTTCCTTATTGGGTAAGTTATCTGGAAATCATTAAACTGGCGGAAGGTAATTCTGTATTAGTGGAAGCCGGAATAGAAAATGACTTTAAAGTTACCGCAACCCAATTGAAAAAGGCAATTACCTCTCGAACCAAGTTAATGATTTTCAGCTCTCCATGCAATCCTTCCGGTTCCGTTTACTCTCAAAAAGAATTAGAAGAAATTGCTGAAGTCTTTGCAGCTTATCCTGACATATATATTATTTCCGATGAAATTTATGAACATATTAATTTCATAGGCAAACATTATAGTATTGGCACAATTGCTTCTATAAAGAACAGGGTAATTACAGTAAATGGTCTTTCAAAAGCTTTTGCCATGACCGGATGGAGAGTAGGATACCTGGGAGCTTCGAAAGAAATTGCCAAAGCGTGCGACAAAATACAAGGACAGATAACTTCCGCTACCTGTTCCATAGCACAAAAAGCCGCATATACGGCAGTACTCCTCAATCCTTCTGAAACTTATGCCATGCGAGATATTTTCAAAAAACGCAGAGACAAGGTGCTGGCTTTGATGAAAGATATTCCGGGACTAAAAGCCAATATACCGGATGGGGCATTTTACATATTTCCCGATATAACCTATTATATAGGTAAATCATTCGAGGGAACAATGATAAAAAATGCTACCGATCTTTGTTATTATCTTCTTGACAAAGCCCTTGTTGCATTGGTTCCCGGAGCAGCTTTCGGAAATGATAATTATCTTCGATTCTCTTATTCGGCTTCGGAAGAAGTGTTGGTTGAAGCATTAAAAAGAATGAAAGAAGCACTCGCAAAACTGAAATAACCTATAACGTGAATTCGACAGAACTAAAGAAAATATTTAATTCATTCAATAAACTAAAGGTACTCATTGTTGGTGATTTGATGCTGGATGTTTATTATTGGGGCGATGTAAGCCGTATTTCGCCGGAAGCGCCTGTACCCATTGTGGCCGTAAGCAAGAAAGAAAGCCGTATGGGAGGCGCGGGTAATGTAGCCATCAACATACAGGCTATGGGAGCCACACCCATTTTATGCAGCGTTATTGGCAATGATACCAATGGTGAAAAATTGATCAAAATATTGAAAGATAAAAAACTTCCCACAGCAGGCATTCTGGTATCAAAAGACCGTCCAACCACCACTAAAACAAGAATTATCAGCAACAATCATCATATTGTAAGAATTGATGATGAAACGGAAGAATACATAGGCGATAAGCAAAGCAATAAGCTTTTGGAACAAATACAAAAATTTGTGGAAGCCGGCAAAACCGATGTCATTATTTTTGAAGATTATGACAAAGGGGTTATATCTTCGGCACTTATCAAGAAAATTATTGCTCTTGCAAAAAAGAAAAATATTCCAACAGTAGTCGATCCAAAAAAAAGAAACTTTACTGACTACAGTGAAGTCACTTTATTCAAACCTAATTTGAAAGAATTAAAGGAAGGACTTAAAATTGATGTGCAAGCCGGAGATTTCAAACAAGTTCAGGCTGTTACCGAACAACTGCGCAAAAACCAAAAAATTGCCAACGTGCTTGTTACCTTATCCGAACACGGAGTATTCATCAATTCTGAAAAAGAAAAAAAATTAGTTCCGGCGCATATCCGTAATATATCGGATGTTTCCGGCGCCGGAGATACGGTTGTAAGTCTGGCTGCTCTATGTTGCGCCTTGAATTTACCCCCCATACAAATTGCCTTTTTATCAAACCTGGCAGGTGGGCAGGTATGCGAAAAGACAGGCGTTGTTCCGGTAGATAAAAAACAACTTCTGGAGGAAGCGGAGCAATATATGATTGGAAAATAAATGAGCGCAACTTCACCCATAATACCATATAACGACCTTAAGCTTGGAAAGAAGGAACAGGTAAGAAGAATGTTTAATACCATTGCCGGAAGGTACGATTTTATGAACCGGCTTCTTACTATGCGCATCGATATTTTATGGAGAAGAAAAGCCGTTAACCTGGTAAAGAACTATGCCCACGAAAGCATTCTTGATATTGCAACCGGAACAGGAGATTTTGCCATAGAACTGGCAAAACTTTCGCCTGTAAAAATAATCGGGATTGACATTGCCGAAAAAATGCTGGAAATTGGAAGAGAAAAAGTACAGCAAAAAGGATTATCGGGCAAAATAGAATTAATGGAAGCTGACTCC
>Ga0302140_10006618_pt1 | contig 14524 bp, 12 predicted proteins | sample I_Bog_E1_1_FD_202095 | JGI IMG/M metagenome (GOLD analysis project Ga0302140, IMG submission 202095) | Peat permafrost microbial communities from Stordalen Mire near Abisko, Sweden - I_Bog_E1_1 | ecosystem: Environmental > Terrestrial > Soil > Wetlands > Peat | place: Sweden: Abisko, Stordalen...
GAAACGGACTGAATCCGCTGCTGCAATATCCGGAGATGGTGATTCATCCTCCCATGCTTTATCTGGGATATGTTGGCTTTTCGATCCCCTTCTGCTTTGCCCTCGGTGCGTTGATGATGCGCTACCCAGGAGAAAAATGGATCAAGGTTACGCGCGTGTGGACAATGGTGACCTGGCTGTTTTTGACGGCGGGTATTTTCCTGGGAATGCACTGGGCATACGCTGTGCTGGGATGGGGCGGATACTGGGGCTGGGACCCGGTGGAGAACGCGAGCTTTATGCCGTGGCTTACCGGGACGGCCTTTCTGCACTCGGTGATGATGCAGGAGAAAAAGGGGATGATGAAGAGCTGGAATGTGTGGCTCATCTTCTCCACTTTCCTGCTTACGCTGCTGGGCACGCTGTTGACCCGCGCCGGCCTGGTGAGCTCGGTACACGCGTTTGCGCAGTCGTCGATCGGAACATGGTTTGTGGTGTTCATGGGGATTGTGCTGGCGGTGTGCATCTTCACTTATATCCTGCAGCGCAGCCACCTGAAGACCGAGCACCATCTGGAATCGCTGGTGAGCCGCGAATCGAGTTTTTTGTTCAATAACCTGGTGCTGCTGACGGCCTGCTTCGTGATTCTGTGGGGAACACTGTTTCCCATCCTGAGTGAGTATGTGGTGGGCAATAAGGTTACGGTGGGCGCGCCATGGTATAACCGCGTGGCTGTGCCGATTGGGATATTCCTGCTGTTTTTGACCGGGGTGGGACCGCTGCTTCCCTGGCGGGCTACATCGTTCAAGAGCATCCGGCGCAACTTTGTGCTGCCAGTGATTGCGCTTTGGGCCATGGTGATTGTCTGCCTGACAGCGGGCGCGCGGCCGTGGAAGGACGGTGTCTTTGATACCGGAGACTTCTACGCGGTGGTGGCATTTGCGACGGCGGCGGGCGTGATGACAGCCATTTTGAGCGAGTTTCTGCGCGGAGCAGGAGTAATCTCGCGCCAGACCGGGAAGAACCTGGCTGTGGCCACGTGGCTGCTGACGCGGAGGAATACGCGGAGATACGGCGGCTATATCATCCACATCGGCGTGGTGGTGATTGTGATTGGTCTGGCCGGCTCGGCCTTCAACCGAAACGTTGAAAAAGAGATGGCCGTGCACGACCATATCGCGATAGGCCCTTACACGCTGGAGGAAACGGGATTCACACAGGATTCCAATCTGAATTACACATCGGAGTATGCGCTTCTGGACGTATACAAGGACGGCAAGAAGCAGTTCCAGATGAGTCCTGAGAAGCGCATGTACCAGGCCAGCGGGCAGCCGCAGACCATGGTGGCGATTCACTCCACACCCGAATGGGATTTGTATGTGGTTTATGAGGGCACGAACCCCGATACGGGGCAGCCTATTATCAAGGCTTTCCTGAATCCGCTGGTGGGTTGGATATGGGCGGGGTTGGCGGTGCTGGTGTTTGGCACGGTGGTTGCTCTGGTACCTAGCTTGAGCCCGGCAACCGCATCGTTGCGCGTTCCGGCGGCCCGCGCAATACCTACCCAGCCGGCTCTGAAGGGCGGCCACTAAATGAGGACCCGGACGCGATTTTCATTCTGGATAAAGACTGTGCAGGCAGTTGGGCTTGCTGTGGCCGTTTACTTTACGATGGGCGCCGCCGAACCCAGTTCGAGGCTCAACAGCCTGAGTCACCAGCTGATGTGCACCTGCAGTTGCTCGGAGTTGCTTGGCGAATGCAACCATGTGGGCTGTCCCGACTCACCGAAAGAACTCGACGAGTTGCATGCGCTGATCGACGCGGGGCATAGCGACAAGGAGATTCTGACGATGTTCGCGGCCAAATATGGCGCAACGGTGCTGGCTGCGCCCACCACAGAGGGGTTCAACCTGGTGGCTTGGATTGCGCCATTCGCTGTATTTGGGGCGGCGCTGCTGGGCACCATTCTTCTGGTGCGACGGTGGGCAAACGTGTCGATCGGCAAGACGAAGGCCGTTTTAGCGGGCGTGGATAGTAGAGACAGTGCCGATCGAGAGCGGCTGGAGACAATTCGCCGTGACACAGAAGACGGGGGGTTCTAAATGCAGGGATCAGGGAACAGGGAACAGGGAACAAAAGCGTCGGAGGTTCTTCAGCCATGACAGAAACGCAAGGACTGGTCGCGGGATTGCTGCTGGGATTCGCGCTGGTGGTTTACACATTCTGGCCGGAGAACGTGTTTGCCAGCCAACGCCAGAAGACCCGGCTGGACTATCTGCTGGAGCGCAAGGAACAGCTTTATGAAAACCTGCGCGACCTGAACTTTGAATACCGGGCGGGCAAGTATCCCGAAGAAGACTTCACTGTTCAGCGGACGCTGCTTGAAAACGAAACGGCGCAGTTGATGGCGGAGATCAATCATTTGCAGCAGGCGTAAAGACAGTGAACAGTGGACAGTGGACAGTGAGCAGTGAAAAGGGTTGGCAGTAATGACTGCGATTGAGGAATACGATACAAAATGAAATCGATTCGGCTTTTTGGCGTTCCAGTTTCTTTGAGCATTCTACTCGCAGGCGCTTTGGCGCAGGCCGCAACCGTAACCGGCACCGTGACGGACAAGACCACAGGCAAGCCTTCCGCAGGCGATTTGGTCGAGTTAGTCGACGTACAGGCCGGGATGAAGACTGCGGCTCATGCAACGTCCGACTCGAGCGGGCATTATTCGCTTAGCGAGCCAGGAAGCGGGCCATATCTGATTCGCGTGACGCACCAGGGCGCAGGCTACTTTATCGCCGCGCCGGAAGGCAGCGCGCCCGGGAACCTGACCGTATACGACGTCGCGGCAAAGGTGGATGGAGTTTCCGTCGAGGACGACGTGGTTGAGGTCGAATCGGAAAATGGACAACTGGATGTGGTGGAACAATTCGTGGTCCACAACACCAGTTCGCCTCGTATGACTCAATTCAGCAACAACACATTTGAGTTTGTGCTGCCGACTGGCGCGGTGCTGGACGGAGCTGAGGCCACCAGGCCCAGCGGGCTACCGACCAATGCTATTCCGCAGCCGGTGGGACAGAAGGGACACTATTGCTTTAACGTTCCAATTCAGCCGGACGAGGGCGACAATCAGACGGTTTTCGTGGTGCGCTATCACCTGACTTACAGCGGTAAATACACATTCAGCGCGAAGGTTCTGACGCCGGTGAGCAGCTACGTGGTGCAGCTGCCCAAAGCCATGGCGTTTACGGCGGGTTCGGGGGAGAATTTTCAGCCGGTTCATCCGCCGCAGCAGAATCCGGGCGTGCAGTTCTTCCTGCTGAAGGATGCGCTGCCAGGGAAGGCGCTGGAGTTTACAGTGGCGGGAAATGGTTCGATGCCGCGTGAGGATCAGGGCGCACAGAGCGGTCCGCAGAGTGGCATGGGCGGGCAGGAAAGCGGAGGCGGCGCTCCGGACTCGAGCGCAGCCGCATCGGGCGGCCAGCCAGGCGGCGGCATTGGAAACCCTATCAACACGCCCGATCCGCTGAGCAAATACAAGTGGTGGATTCTGGGCGGCATGGGACTGCTGCTGGTGGTTGCGGCGGCATTCCTGCTGCGCAAGCCGGTGGGAGCGCCTGTGACGGGCGTGGTCGCCGATTCTAGCGCAGGGTTTGTTCCGGCTCACGCTGCGCCGGCTTCACCTGCGGCAAAGAACTCCGCTTTGCTGAATGCGCTGAAGGAAGAGCTGTTTGCCCTGGAGAGCGAGAAGCTGACCGGCACGCTCGGAGCCGGGGAGTACGCCGAGCAAAAGGCGGCTCTGGAGACGGTGCTGAAGCGGGCGCTGAAGCGCGTTTCTTAGCATCGAACTCCGAGTACTGCGATGGCACGGTTAGTTGGAGTCCCAGGTCTCAAAATCGAGACCTGGGGCACCCGGCTGCTGGTGATTTTCTATTCCCTGTTCCCTGCTCTAGTATTCTTCCCACATGAAGACTCTGCTTCGAACACTTCTTTATCTCGCGCTCATTGTGTGGCTTGGCGGGGAGATATTCTTCCCCATCGTGGCCGCTATAACGTTTATGACGCTGGGGAGCGATACCCACACGGCCGGCACGATTGTGGGTCAACTGCTGCGGATTCTGCACGAGATGGGGCTGGTTTCAGGGGTGGTGGTACTTGCGCTGCTGGCGTTGGCGCCGGCATGGGGCATCTACAAGCCGCGGACGGTGTTTTGGCCGATGGGCCTGATGGTGCTGATGATCGCCATCACTGCCTACTCGCAGTTTGCAATCATTCCGGCCATGGAGCGGGATCGCATTGCGGCGGGCGGCGCGATCGATACACTGGATTTGAACAACCCCAATACCGTTCACTTCAACAAACTGCACCACCGCAGCGAGCGGGTGGAAATCGCCATTCTACTGCTGGGACTGGCGACGGTGGTCTTTGTGGCAAGGGCGGAATCGACGCGAGTTTAAGTGCGCAGCTCCAAGGGAACGTCACAGACCGCTGGGCTCCGCTGATGCTAGACTTCGTGGCGGAGACTGAACGGGATGTCTTCCGTACGCGAAACTGAAAGCTCCAGTGCTGTGCCTTTAAACGCGCGCTCCCGGATCGAGGAGCGCATTGCCGAGGGACGCATTCCGTGGATCGGACCGCTGCTGCTGGTGTCCGCTCGCTCCCTCCTTTGGTTGACTTTGCAGTGCCTGCTGGCGCTGATCTTGTTTGCCCTGCATCGCCCCGCTCCATTCAAGTCAGCCGGCCAATGGTGGATTGTTTACGGCACGCTCAGCGATGGTTGCTGTCTGATCGGAATGATGTACTTCACGCGCCGGGAAGGCATCCGGCTCCGCGATCTGATTGGACCGATATGCATGCGTTGGGGACACGATGTGTGGCTTGGGCTGGGACTTTTGCTCCTCTCCTTTCCGTTGTTCTACATTGGCGGCCGTCTTGCGGCCTGGTTGGTTTACGGGTCCATTTCCAATGTCCCGATGGAGTTTATTCTGCAACGCCACACTCTGCCCCTCTGGGCCACGGTGTATAGCGTGACTGTGTGGTGGATCATCCAGTCGGCTACGGAGGAGATGACTTATCAGGGATATGCACTGCCCAGGCTGGAAGCCCTGACTGGCCGCTCCTGGGCCGCCATGGCGATTGTCGGATTTGGATGGGCCGCACAACACTTCATGATCCCCTTCGTCCCCGACTGGCACTATGTGGCCTACCGATTTCTCATGTTTCTTCCGTTGATCCTGGTTATGATGCCGGTCTACCTGCGCATTCGCCGCCTTTCTCCGCTGATCATTGCGCACTGGCCCATGGATATCGGAGCCGCGGTCATGACCGGGCTGAGATAGGGGTCAGAGATCAAAGGCTTGGAGCGACGACCTCTGTCGCCTCTGTTTGGCTGCGGATGGGCTCCAAAAAGGTGCGCACTTGCAAAACCAGTATCGTTATAAGCCTACAAAAATGCGAATTCTGTGGTGGTGTAGCAGGACGAATTTGGAAAGAAATGGACGTGGGACCAAAATGTCGTGGTTTGACCATAGATTTCATGCGCAAAGGATGCGCTTTGGTCCTACAAAAACATGGAAAGCCAATCGTTCAAGGTGTGTTTTTGATGCATTTTCGTGCATTTTTTGCGCGTTTTTTGTGCGCTTTGGGTTAGGTGGGAAGGCCCCCTTGCTTGGGTTCCTAAGGCCTTTGATCCGGGGCAAGTGGCGAACAAGGACAGCTGCCTGCGCTGACTCGTTCCGCACCCTACGGGGCGGAGGGATTTGGTTTGCACGCATTCCCAGGACTTTGTCCTGGGCTATTATCAAGTCGTCCCTCCGGGACGAGGCCTGGCGCATGCAGGCTTCGGCGGCGGAGGGGACAGTTTCCCGCAACAAGAATCGTTCATGCGATTGGCCGCCCCCGATCTCTGATCCCTGGCGCCTGATTCCTGCTCCCTGTTCCCTGCCACTGTTCCCTGCTCTTGTATCATCGAAGAGGCTCGGAAGCGCGTATTTGATCGTGCAGGAGCGACCATGGGACGCACATGAAAACTGGCATTATCGGCCTGCCTCAGGTGGGCAAGACATCGTTATTCAAGATTCTTACCAAAGCCAAGCTCGAAGACCGCGGCCGGTCGAATCCGCGCGAGGAGCACATTGGCGTGGCGCGCGTGCCGGACGAACGGCTGGACAAGCTGTCAGCACTCTATTCGCCGAAGAAGACCACGTTTGCGACTGTGGAGTATGTTGACGTGGCGGCCATCGGGCAGGATGCGCTGAAAGAGACCGCGTTTCTGACCAGCCTGCGCAATGTGGATGCGTTGATTCACGTGCTGCGCGCATTTGAAGACGACTCGATTGCACATGTGGGGCCGATCGATCCGCTGCGGGACATCAAGAGCGTCGAATTCGACCTGATGCTCAGCGATCTGACTCAGGTGGAGAAGAGGCTGGAGAGGCTGGAAAAGGACCTGAAGAAGGGCCGCACCAGCGAGTTGGAGCGGGAACAGGCTCTGCTGCTGCGGTCGAAAGATGCTCTGGAGAAGGAGCAGCCGCTGCGCGAGCTGGATATGACGGCAGAGGAAAAGAAGCTCATCAAGGGCTTCATGTTTCTGTCGCAAAAGCCTATCTTGTATGCGGTTAATATCGGCGAGAGCTCGACATTGGGCGACGACCTGGAGGCGGCGGTGAGCCGCTTCAAGCTGAATGAAGTGGCGAAGCGGATGAATGCGGGGGCGACGGCCATCTGCGGCAAGGTCGAGGCCGAGCTGGCGGAGATGGACGACGAAGAAGCGGCGGAGTTTCTGGGCAGCTACGGGCTGCATGAGAGCGGCCTGGTGCGGCTGATCCGCAAAAGCTACGAGCTGCTGGGACTGATCAGCTTCTTTACAGCGGGCGAGGACGAGTGCCGGGCGTGGACGATTCCGCTGGGCTCGAAGGCGCCGCAAGGGGCGGGGGCGATTCACTCCGACCTGGAGCATCACTTCATCCGCGCGGAGACCATACGCTGGGATGCGCTGCTGGATGCTGGTTCGGAAGCAGCGGCGCGGAGCAAGGGTATACTGCGCCTGGAAGGCAAGGAATATGTGGTGCAGGATGGGGATGTGATGCATATCCGGCATAGCGGGTGAAGGCAGGGACTTAGGGACTAGGGGCACAGCGAAATCCGCCGACATATCAGAGCCACAATTGAGTTGACTTGATTGGGCTGGAACCATCGAAAGCAAGGACAAAGGCAAAAACAACCGCAGGTCCTTCGACTACGGTTGGCGCAAGGAACGCGCCAAACTCCGCTCAGGATGACAGCTCGCTGGGTTGCGCAGACATTTCGGACCGGTTCAATAGAATTGGATTAAACAAGGAATAATCATTGCTGAAGCTCTCGCTGATTCTCGGGACCATTGCCGCGTTGGCCGATGTGGCTGGTGGGCTGGTGCTGGTGCGGGCGCGCGGAGTGGAGCGCTACCTGCGCTACTTTGTCGCCTTGGGAGCGGGATTCCTGATGGCCACGGCGCTGATCGAAATGACGCCGGAGAGTTTGCGGCTGAATGCAAACAATCCAAATCTGGGGCCGGTGCTGATCATGGCCGGCTATTGCATGGTGCATCTGCTGGAGCACACCATCAACTCCCATTTTCACTTTGGTGAGGAGACACACGCGGGCGAGTTTGTGTCGCGGCATACGGGCAACTCGGTGCTCGCGGGCTTGAGCCTTCATGCGCTGTTCGATGGAGTCGCCATTGGCTCCGGGTTTCTGGTTTCAAGCTGGCTGGGATGGCTCATCTTTCTGGCCATAGTGCTGCATAAGGCGCCCGAGGGTTTTACGATGGCATCGGTAATGCTTGCCAGCGGCCGAAGCAGGAAGATGGCGTTCTATTCCGCCGTGGCGTTGGCTGCGGCCACGATTGCCGGCGTGCTGGTGATTGAACTGGTGCCGAGCTGGCTGCCGTATGGATTGCCGATCTCAGCCGGTGTGGCGCTTTACGTGGCTGCAACCGACCTGGTGCCGGAGGTGAATCGCGAGCCGGGGATCCGCATGGCGCTGGTGTTTTTCCTGGGGGTGGCTGGGTTTCTGGTGCTGCGCATGGTGTTGCCGGCGCTTTGAGGAATGGAAGCCGGCGGGGGGATTTTGGTGATTCGGTGTCGGCAATGGCAATTTGAGGACGCCGATGACTGGACGCCGGGCACATCGCCAATTCAATTGCCAAGCTGGTAGTTCTTGTACTCGCTGGTGAAGAATGTGTGACGCATGGAGACCGGTCCCGCCAAGCCGGAGTCGCCGTTGGGCACAACCTCAGTGAGGACCACACTCCTTACGGGCACAACAAGCTCACTGGCGCCCACGGTCACTGGAGCGTAGTCAAAACGCTGGTCTTCCTGGTGAACCACATCCGACGACTTGAAGTCGGCCTGGGTGATCATACGGACAACGATTCCAGTGTCGCTATCGACGAAAATCTCACCATGGTATGGAACGGTGGCCTTGAAGCCCTTCCAACTGGTTGCGGTCTGGAAATTGCCATGAGCGGTTGGTCCGGAAGCCGGCGACAGTGGAGAGTAGCGCAGGACTCCTGCCTGGTCGACATCCGGGAAGCAGCAATAATTCACTGCATACCTGGTATTTTTCTTGTCGACTGAGAATTGAAAAACGGCGGCCGGTTTGCCGTTGATGTCCTCCCACCGCAGCCAGGTGATCTTGCCGGCAGCCGCGGCTTCATGGAGGACTGTGCTGACGGTGAGTGCTTGCCCCAATAGGGCAATCTGCCCGTTCGCACCCCACTGGGTCTTATCCCTGGCCAGAGGGTTCTGCTCCGCTCCGTTAAGCAGCGTGACCGGTGTTTCAGCGGAGTTGATGTAGCGGACAAACAGATTTGCTGTGACCAGGTTGGGATCGGTTTGGCTCGATTCCGTTGCCCCGGAATGCATACCGGAACTGGACGCAGCGGCTTTGAGATTGTCCTGGAAGCGCACGGTCGTTTTGGTTGCCGTCAGGGGTGGCAACTGCGCATAGGTCTTTTCAGCGTAGCCGATGGCTTTGTCGAGGATTGCCTTCTGCGTGGCCGCATCGGGCGCCGGAGTTGAGGGCAGGTCGTCGACAGGGGGAATCAGGATGGCGGAGCGCGCCTCCAGAATGTAAATTTGTTCGGTTGACAGTGGGCCTGAAACAAAACCGACCAGGCCGTTCATCCTGTTGCGGGTCAACTCTTCGGTCAACTCGATCTGCTTCAGTTCGAAAGCCACATCCGCATCAGTCTTATTGGCCTGCTTCAGGGAGTGCAGAAGGTCCTCCAGTTGAGCTACGGTGACCTTCCTGGCTGCCCAGGCGGGAGTTACCGCCATCAATACCACAAGAAAACATCCCAATCGCTTCATACACTCAATCCTCCTGAAAGCAAGAGCGCAGACATTGTATCGAGTTACTGTTGTCAGTGTCTGTGACAGATTGAGAGGTCTGTTTAACTTCCGCCGCTTTTGTTGGCTGCATTTGGAATTGAGCACAGAATCCGGCTTCTATTCATTGTTGTTTCCCAAGCGCAATTTTCGTGAATTGCACATCGCAGATGGTAACGTCAGGACCCACGCGGTCAGGTCCGAGGCATACGGATGAGGCGTTGCCAGCTGCCTCACTATCGGCGAGATAGAGCGGAAACCAGACCAGGTCCCCCATATCCGCGTTGTCTGTCAGCAGAAAGCGCGAATAAGCTGGCAGTGAGTTTGTGACGTTGGCAATCCGGAATGAAGGCCCTTTTGCTGAAGCACAACAGATGGCCGGCAAACGGAGACTGCCCGTAAGCGATATCGATCAATCGGTTGCGCTGGAAGTGCTATTTTTCATCAAATACCCATATCGTATTGGTAGGGGATTGGCTCGAATCGTCATAAGTCATCGCTCTTTTCAAATGGGGATCTTGCGCAATGAGAGAGCAGTCAAACGGTCGGCAAACAAAAACCGCGCCTTGGGTCAGTGCCTGCTCCGAAACTATTCTGCTCTGTTCTACGGTTCTCTTTGAGTAGTATTCCAAGGGACTGGCGCACCACTCCTCAGAAACAACCAGCGGGCGCTCAGGATATCTCTTCTGGATATCCGAGGCGATCTCTCTCCATTCAGGCCCCATCACGGCAGGCTTGCCCAGGTAGCTTGCGAGTATCGCCCACAAGGTCAACATTGTGAAGGTGGCGTAGCGCATCGTCGAGGGCAAGAACGACACTCCCGCCCCGACAAGGAGCATCGCAGCTGCAGAACTGCCAATCATCTGCCGCCCGGCCCAATAGGAGGTTCCGGAAACAACGGAGAGAATATAGAGAGAAACGGGTACGGAAAGCGCAAGGATAGCGAGCAAAAGCGTGTGCTTTTTCGTGTCAGTAGTCTGCGTGGCGAAACGGGAAATCAGGCCGTACAGCGCCAGCAGCATAAGTAAATAAAGCAGAATTGATGCGTGCCGAAGGTTGATCCATCCCAGAAAGGAACACGGCAAAGTAATCAGATCCATAACTGTGGGCTTTTCTATCCATCCAATCAGTTCGGAGATTTGTGCCGTGTACAGAGTTTTGGAAACAAGATACCAGGCTGTGCCAGGGAGAAGGGTAATTGGAAACAAAAGTGCGGTTGCGATACGAAACCGATACAGAATAATCAGAATTGCGATTTCAGCTCCGACGAAGACAGCGCCGGGATATTGAGCCAGAATGAGGCAGGTTCCGGTCGCGGTGAAGAGAACTGCAAGCTGGGGGCGATTTGGGCACCTGACCCACGCGAGCAGCCGATCAACTGAAAGCACGGAAAGAAGTGCGACCAGAGAGTAAGGCCGGTTCTCGATTCCGTATCCTATGAAAAATGGAGATAGTGCGCAAATCGATGCTGAGATGACGGCGGCAGTGAACGAAAAATGTTGCCGCGCGATCTTCCACACAAGAAACAGAAATAGCAGGGAGAACACGACGCTCATTGAACGCACGGCTAGCTCGGAGGAACCAAAGAGATGAGTCCAAACATGCAACAAGAGTAAGTGCAGCGGAGGATGCGTGCGATCCCCCATGGCGATTTGAAAGGTATGTTGCCAGGAACCATTCGCAGCCTGAAGAGAAAAAATCTCGTCATAATTCAGGGAATTGCGGATTCCGATGAGCCTTGCGATCAATCCAACAATCTCGACGCAGGCCAGCGCAGCAAGGTCCCGCTTTTCGAACCGGTTATGACCCGATATCTCCGCACGCATGCCGCCGCCTCCCTGACTTACTTAACTAAGCCCGCCGTCCGAAGCCGAATCTTCCGGCGTAGAGCTTTACCAGCAGAAGCGCGTAGTCCCAGGCAACCTTGAAGTTGGCTTTGCTTGCGCCTCTGTAGCGCAGGCCGAAAGCAAACGGGATCTCCTGGATTGAATGGATCCGCCCGCGAACCAGAATCTCAAGGAGCAATTTGAAACCGGAGTCTTGAAAATCGGCCTGCGGCAGACACTGGCGGCGAAGCATGAAGAATCCGGACATGGGGTCTTTGGCGCGTATTTGCCTCCTTTGTATCGGCCATGTAACCCAAACGGCAGCGGCAGACAGGAGCCTTCTTACGGAACTCCATTCGCCCACTCCGCCGCCTGGGGTATAGCGGCTTCCGATTGCCATATCGCGGCCGCTCAGGATTGCAGCGAGCAACTGCGGCAGCAACTCCGGCGGATGCTGAAGATCGGCGTCCATCACTCCCAGGATTGAAGCATCCGTGTTCCGCCAGCCATAGAGAATGGCCCCGGACAGGCCTCGTTTCCCTTTGCGAACAAGGAGCCGGACGCGAGGGTCCTGACGAGCCATGGCGGAGACCACATCGCCGGTTCCGTCGGGGCTGTCGTCGTCTACGACCAGGATCTCGTATGCAATGCCCACGGGGTCGAGCACTGAGCGAACATGTTCGAGCAAGCCGCCGATATTTCCGGCTTCGCAGAGGGTGGGAATGACCAGGGCCAATTTTTCCACGGCGCGAACCGGCTCGGCCGCAGGCGGCGCCAGCGTTGCTCCTGGAATCCCCTGCATGTAGGATCGACTTATCATTGCACTCAACGTCTGGGAATCGAAGATAAGTATACGGGGTTGATCCGCTTGAGGCGACGCAAATTCCTGAGCGATCTTTTGGCGGTCGCGTTTTTCACGGTACTTGGATTTGCAGTAATGGGCTACCATCCGGGCGCCGAAGACGATGGGGTGTATTTGACGGCCGTCAAGGCCTGCCTGAATCCGGCACTTTATCCGCGCGATTCAAGTTTCTTCCGGCTGCAACTGCAAGCCACTCAGTTTGATGCGTGGATGGCCGATTTCGTGGGCTGGACCGGCATTCCGCTGGCATGGTCGGAACTCTTGTGGCAGGCCATTTCCCTGTTCGTGATTCTGCTGGCCTGCGCCAGCATTGCGCGGCAACTATTTTCAGACAAGAGAGCGCACTGGGGGGCCGTGGCGATGGTTTCGGCCATGTTCACCCTGCCGGTGGCGGGGACGGCGTTGACGGTGGCCGACCAGTATCTGCATCCGCGAAATCTGGCTACCGCTCTGATTCTTATCGCTGTCGCGACGATTCTGGCAGGCAGGCGGTGGTTGGCGGTGCCGCTCTTGCTGCTTGCCTTTCTGGTGCACCCCATCATGGCCGCGTTTGGTATCTCTTTTTGCTCGATTCTGAGCATTGCCTCTCTGGGCGGGGTGCATGAGTGGGTCGAAAGTCGGCGGTTGCGCAGAACCGAGGCGAGCGCGGCGGCAGCGGCGGCACCGCTTGGTTGGATCTTCTCGCCTCCCACCGCAAGCTGGCGGAGGGCGTTGAATTCAAAGAAGTATTTTCATCTTTACCGATGGACCTGGTACGAGTGGCTGGGAGCGATTGCACCGATTTTCTTGTTCTGGCTGCTGTGGCGATTTGCCGAGAAACGCGGCGAGCGGCGGATGGCTCGCTTTGCGCTGGCCGTGCTTATCTACGGTGTCTTTCAGCAGGCTGTTGCGCTGATCGTGGCGAGTACTCCGGCGCTGGTAAGGCTGACGCCGATGCAGCCCATGCGCTTTCTCCATTTGATCTATTTATTCCTTGCATTGATCGGCGGCGGGTTGCTGGGTGAATACCTGCTGAAGTCGAGCGTCTGGCGGTGGGCGCTTTTCCTGTTGGCGACTAATGCTGGCATGTTTGCAGCGCAACGGCAGCTTTTTCCGGGAAGCGAGCACCTGGAGATGCCGGGGCGGCCGACAGCTAACCCCTGGCAGCAGGCCTTTGCGTGGATTCGCGAGAACACGCCAACTGGAGCCTACTTTGCCGTGGGCGCGCATTACATGTCCGAGCCTGGCGAAGACTATCACAGCTTTCGCGCGCTGGCCGAGCGAAGCGAAATGGCAGATGCCAACAAGGATGCGGCAATGGTGGCGCAGGTTCCGGAGCTTGGCCCGGTGTGGGAACGGGAGGTGGACGCACAGGCCGGCTGGGCGAACTTCAAGCTTGCGGATTTCGAGCGGTTGAAGGCGGAGTTCGGAGTGGACTGGGTGCTGGTGGCTTATCCGCAGCCAGCGGGGCTGGACTGCCGATGGCACAATGAGGCGCTGGCGGTTTGTCGGATTCCGTGAGGCGGGGGGAATCGCTGGAGCGAAATCTTGATGACAATTTCGCAGTTTGCGCCGCTCCTACGGGGCTGAACGGCTATTGTTGGCCTTTTTCCCCACGCTGAAGCGCGGGGCTAACGAATGCTGCGCCTCCGGCGCGGTAGTGATCGGGCCCGATTGAGTCAACGAAGTCGATTCATGCGATTGGCCTGGGTTAGCCCCAGGGCTTCAGATTTTGGTTGCGAAATCTCGCGCTCGGGGCATCAGCACAATCGCCTCGCCCCTCAACCGTGTCGCGCCTCGCGCCCCGAATCAAGCCTGGGGTACGCGCCGGAGGCGCAATGTTGGTTAGCCCCGCGTTTCAACGCGGGGTGGGGATCGCGGTTGTAGAATGGGAGTCCCGTAGAGACGGCGCAAGATGGCGCACACGTATTCGAGCAATTTCGTTCATTGTGTCTTCAGCACAAAAGATCGCTGCTCCCTTATTCCCGAAGCCCGCATGGCCGAGCTTCATGCCTACATGGGCGGCATTGCGAAGGGTGAGGGCTTCTCGCTCGTCGCAGCTGGCGGAACGGCGAATCATATTCATTTGCTGTTTGTCTTGCCGCCGTCTTGCCCTCTTGCTCAGGCTGTTCAGAAGCTCAAGGGAAGCTCTTCCCGATGGATGGGGAGTGACTTTTCCTGGCAGGAGGGTTACGGCGCGTTCAGCGTCAGCCCTTCGCAGGTTCCGGTGGTGACGAGATACATTCAGAACCAGGAGGAGCATCACCGAAAGCGCAATTTTGAAGAGGAGTTTGTAGCCCTTCTCCGCAATTGCGGAATCGAGTACGACGAGCGGTATGTGTTTGGGTGATCGGCCCGGCGTCGTCCCTACGGGACTCGATTCGATATTGATCGCAATTGACCCCACGCTGAAGCGCGGGGCTAACAAACATTGCGCCTCCGGCGCGGGGATGCCAAGTTAGGTGTTTCGGTGATCGGCCCGGCGTCGTCCCTACGGGACTCGATTCGATATT
>Ga0302140_10006625_pt1 | contig 14520 bp, 10 predicted proteins | sample I_Bog_E1_1_FD_202095 | JGI IMG/M metagenome (GOLD analysis project Ga0302140, IMG submission 202095) | Peat permafrost microbial communities from Stordalen Mire near Abisko, Sweden - I_Bog_E1_1 | ecosystem: Environmental > Terrestrial > Soil > Wetlands > Peat | place: Sweden: Abisko, Stordalen...
ACGGGGTAAACCTCAACTTCTCGAACCGCCCGGTGCGGACCCGCATGCCGGGTGGTGTGGGAGGGGAGAGCAGGTGACTGCTCCCCCTATCCCGATTTCAAGATGAACGGGTGATCTTATTCCAGGCCAAGAGCCTACCCGTAAATTGGTAGCGCCGACCTCCAGGTCGGCTGTTCTGTGGGTCTCCAGACCCACAGACGACGTCTGGCGGCGTGGACGCCGCCAGTACAGCCGGTCTGGAGACCGGCGCTACATTCCTTTCTCAATTTACGGATAAGTTCTAAGTTAAATCCCCAACCTGCCGCTCGCAGTGGTGGAGGGGAGGGAGCCGCTGCTGATTATTGGGGCGATTGCGGGAGGATAGCGTATTTTTCATTGCTCATGTGATGCACTCAGCCAGGCCGCAAAGCCAAAACCGCGGCAAGGCGGGCGCAGTTTTTGAATCGGCGACCATCCTGGCACTACCCCGTTCCCACACCCTTCGGCGTCTTCGTTAGTTATCGGCTCTTTTGCGAGTAAATCATCTTCAATGAGCGATTGGGCCGCTAACGCCCAGTGAGTTCCCGCTCCTAAATCATCCGCAATCCGCGGTATGTTTGGGCGACCTAAAACATTGGGCTGTACGGGGAATTAGCAGCGGCTCGGGCTCAATAGGCGGGAGGGAGCCCTACCCTTTTGATGATGGAGCGGTAGCGCTCGTCTGCGTGGAGGAAATCATAGGCCGGGTCGTTCTGCACCCAGAGCAGAAGCGGAGAATGCTCCCGATAGCCTTGTTCGAGAAGAGAGAGGGTCTTCTCGCGGTCGCCGAGCTGGGCGTAAAGGAGGGACAGATCAACGGGCGAGACATACTGCGAAGAGGATTTCTTTTTGAGGTCGCCCAACTGCCAGCGGATCACAGCCTTGTATCCCCCCTGCTCGAAGGCACGCCTTACAATCGCAACGGATGCCTCCTCACCTTGCAATGTCAACATTTTCTCCAGTTCCCTCGCGGCCTCTTTGTACATGCCTTTGCACCTGTAAGTCTCATAAAGAATCCAGTGAAGACCCCAATCGTTAGGAGTCGAATCCAGTCGCTGGAGCGCGTCGGTCAGAGCCGCGTCGTACTGTCGCGCAAGCTGGTAGGAGTAATCCAATGCCCAGGGACGGGCGAAGGGATCGAGTTCGGTCGCTTTCTTCTGCGCTTCGATGGCTTCCTGGTTGCGGTTAAGTGCGGCAAGAATCTTGGCGCGAAAATGATATGCCTCTGCGAACTCCGGATCAAGCTCAATCGCCCGCTTGCATTCCAGATCGGACCTCGTCCAGTCCCAGCGATTGACAAAGATCATCGCGCACAGGGTGAGGTGGGCCTCAGGAAGTGTGTCGTCGAGTTGAACCGCCTTGGTGGCAGCTTCTTCCCCGGCTGCCAGCGTTTCTGCCGGGCTCTTCTGACCATCGATGGCGCTCGCGCCGTAGTAACTCGCCAAGCCGCTCCATCCGGGTGCATAGTCCGGCTGCAGTTCTGTCGCTTTCTTGAAATATTCGAAGGATTTTGCGTACTGGCCGGCATACCAAAGATAGCGGCCGCGCAGGTAGGCGTCGTGCGCTTGGGGATTGACATAGTGCTGGAGTGGAGCCTGAGGAACGGCACTATTAAGTCGCTTGGCGATGGTCTGCGCTGCTTCTCTCGGCAGAGAAACAATGTCGCTCGCGTCGCGGTCATAGCTTTCCGCCCATAGGTGGGTGTCGCTGGGCGCCTGTATGAGCTGGACGGTCATGTGGACTTTTTCGCCGGAACGAGCGATCGATCCTTCGAGGATGCCGTCGACGCCAAGCGCTCGCGCAATCTCCGGCAAGGGGCGGCGAGCTCCCTTGTATTGCATGACGGAGGTTCGGGAGACAACGCGGAGGGTCGAGTTCTTGGCCAGCATGGTGATCAGCTCGTCGGTCATGCCGTCGGCGAAGTAATCCTGACTGGAGTCGCCGGAGAGATTATCGAGCGGAAGAACGGCCAGTGAACTGATCTTAGGTCTGGCGGAGAGGCCCAGGAATCGAGCTGCCAAACCGCGCCCAGCCGGACTTATGGCAATGAAGGCGAGGACAACCGCCGCTCCGAAGGCGGTGAGCCAAAGGGTGAGGCGCGAGTTGCGAGCGTTCCCCGGCGTCGTGTCGCTGCGCTGCGATGCGTTGAGAACCGTTTGCGACTGGGTGGGGCTGGCCGTGGTCGGCCTGGGGGCAGCGGCTGCGCCTCCGATTTCCAGGGGATTGGATTCAGTGGGCGATAACCGGCTCCGGTCTCCGGACAATGAGGGATCAGCCGCTGCGATGGGAGCTATGAATCGATAGCCTTTGCCGGTGACGGTTTGCACGAAGCGGGGGTTCTCAGGGTCATCGCCGAGGACTTGACGGATCTTGCGGATGGCGGTGTTGATGCCGTGCTCGGTATCCACGAATACTTCACTGTCCCACAGGCTCTCGATGATTTCCGTTCGGGTGATGAGATGGCCATTCCCGGCTGCCAGCAGAATGAGCAACTCCATCGGTTTTCTTTCCAGCTTGAGGGCGCGGCCCGCACGGGACAGCTCAAAGCGGTCGCAATCCACCTTGAAGTCGCCGAATTCAAAGACTCTGAATGCCACCGGAAGGCACCCCCGAGGGTGAAGTATAGCATCCGTTTGAGTGATATGAGTTTGATCGCGTTTCATTTCAGCGAGTTACCGCTTTACCTTAACTTCACCTCGACCTTTACCCCCTCTTCATTGCCTCCTACGGGCCTGGCGGTTAGCCTCCTCCTCAGACGGCCATCCCCGGCCGAGGAGGAGAAATCAATGAAGCTGCAAATTTGGAAATCGATCTCAGGCATGGGTGCGCTGGCCCTTGTCTTGTCCATTGCTCCTGCCGGCATGGCGCAGTGCGGCCTGCCCAACAAGCTCATCAAGCCTTCCAGTTGGAGCCCCCAATATGGCGCGACAAGACCGCAGCTAGTATTGGCGGCACTCGACGGCTCCGCGCCCATCGTCGGAATGTGGCACGTAGTTTTTACCGCGCAAACCCAGAACGGAGAGGCCATTCCCGTCCCCGGTGGAGTCGTGATCGACAACTCCTTGGTGGCGTGGCACAGCGATGGAACGGAAATCATGAATTCCTCGCGTTCGGCACAGGACGGAAACTTCTGCCTGGGCGTCTGGGAGCGCACAGGAGACCGCACTTATCTCCTCAACCACATCCCCTGGCAGGGAAATGTGTATGACCCCACTGCGGCGCCGGACGTCATCGGGGCGCCCCAGGGAGGCGCGCAGTACATCGAGAAGATTACGCTGAGTCCGGACGGGAATTCCTATACCGGGACCTTCACTCTACATGCCTACGACACTTCCGGGAACGTCTACGTGTGGTTTACAGGCGTGCTCTCAGCGAAACGCATCACCCCGGAGACTCCTTTCAGCTCTCTGCTTTGAGGCGAGGTGGCCCGAGTCGGGGAGGACGGCCGTCTCCAGTTCGACGCCCTCCCCCCAGGCATGGCCTTATTTCACGCGTTATCCGCCGAGGCACTCGTTGAGAGCCGATCAGTAACCTGAAGTCGGCTTCTCGACTGTTTTCCGCGATTTCCGGGCCCCGAGTGGATGATCGGCTAGCCGGAGACGGCAACACTATCGCTTTTGCAGAAAATATCCTCTCATTGGCGGAGAATCATAACCAGGCGGCAGCTCTGCGGAGCCCGCTGGCGAAAGCACCAAACGGCTCCGCAACCGCCCGCAAAATAAAGAGATTACCGATTTTGCAGGTGAAACTGTGAAGCATCCAATAAGAATAATCGAATCAATATGTTAGAGAGACCTATCTCACAGAACCACAGCCACACAGAATCGGTGCAACGGTGGAGCATCCCCTAACATACAGTAAATAAAAAGCTTACCAATACCGATTCCCCAGGAACACAGACGCTGTGCAACCGCGAGTCTATGGATCTCTCAATGTTCGTCTTTGCCGGGGCGGAGCATCAGGGTTTTGATGGCTTCGCGGGGGTCTTTGCCTTCGTTCAAGATCTGCTCCATCTGCTCGGCGATGGGCATCTCGATGCCTTGCTGGCGGGCGAGGCCGAGGGCTGCGCGAGTGGTCGAAACGCCTTCGGCGACCTTGCCGCCGAGGCCGGCGAGGATCTCGGGGAGCTTGCGGCCGAGGCCCAGCTCTTGTCCAACTGTCCGGTTGCGGCTGAGCGAGCCGGTGCAGGTGAGCACCAAATCGCCGACGCCTGACAGGCCGGCCAGTGTCTCGCGATGGCCTCCGCAGGCTACGGCCACCCGCGTGATCTCGGCAATCCCGCGGGTGATGAGGGCGGCGGCGGAGTTGTGGCCCAGACCCACTCCGGCGGCGACGCCGGCGGCAATGGCGATGACGTTCTTTAGGGCTCCGCCGAGCTCGACGCCGATGACGTCACTGCTGGTGTAGAGGCGAAGGCTCTCGGAGGAGAACTCGCTCTGAATGCGGGCGGCTACGGCGGGGTCGTCGAAGGCGACGGTCAGTGCTGTGGGCTGGCCCTGAGCAACTTCCAGAGCGAAGCTGGGGCCAGAGAGCGCGCCGATGGAGAGATTGACTGAGACTTCCATTGGGCTGGTCTCTTCGACGCAGGCGGCGATAACCTGCGTCATGCGCAGGTACGTGTGATTCTCGACGCCCTTGGTGGCGCTGACGACGATCTGGCCGGGGCGAAGATGGGGACCGAGGCGTGCGAAGGTGGAGCGGAGAAACTCCGAGGGGACAACTGAGAGGACCATCTCGGCGCCGGCGACCGCCGCGTTGTCGCCCGTGACGGTGATCCCGGCGGGGAGTGGAAAGCCGGGCAGAAAGAGCGTGTTTTCACCGGCGTCGTTGATCTCCTGGGCGAACTCGGGGCTATGCGCCCAGAGAGTGACCTGGTGGCCGCCGCGGCGGTGAAGCGAGAGGGCGAGCGCGGTCCCCCATGCGCCTGAACCTAATACGATGATGCGGCTCATGCGGTCTTCCTCACTCCCGAGTGGGCTCCAAAGCGCGACTCCGTGCCGTCAAGCAGGCGGCGAATGTTCTGGTGGTGTTTTGCAATGATGATCAGCACGACGGCGATCTCGACGGCGATGAGGAGCGGAGGCCTGTCGCCGCCGCCTTGCACCCGGTTGAAGAGCCAGGCAAAGACGGGAAAACTGGCTGCGCTGAGAATCGAGGCCACCGAGACGTAGCGGCTGATCAGCAGGATAAGGGCGAAGAGAGTGATGGCTGCCAGGGCTGCGAGCGGGGAGGCCACCAGGAATACGCCGAAGCCGGTGGCCACGCCCTTGCCTCCGTGATAGTCGAGCCAGATAGGGAAGACGTGGCCGAGGACGGCAAACAGGGCCCCAAGGGCCTTCATGGTGAGCGGCGCGGCGTTGGGAGCGAGCAGGCCGCCGAGTAGAGCACCGAGCCAGACGGCGGAGCAGCCTTTGAGCACGTCGAGCAGGAAGGTGGCTGCGCCCAAAACCTTTCCGCCCGAGCGCAGGACGTTCGTGGCGCCGATGTTGCCGCTGCCGGCTTGCCGGATGTCTTGATGGCGGAAGATGCGGACCAGCAGGTACCCGATGGGGATAGAGCCGAGCAGGTAAGCGGCGACCGCGATGAACAAGCTTGCAAAGACCATGACGAAGGAGAGTTTAGCAGGTAGGGCTAGGTGCACAGCTTCAGGGCGAACAATCACCGGCTACCGGGGACCCGGCACGATAGGCCGAGGCCCCGAATTCTTTTATCGGTTGGACAAGGCTTGGCGGGCGGAGCGGAGCTCGGCGGCCAGGACCTGAAGAATCTTGAGCGAAAGTCGCGGGTCGGCCTCCATCAGGCCGGTGAATCTTTCGCGGGGGACAAAGCTGACCTGGGCGCCGTCGTGAGCGATCGCTGAGAGCGTGTAGGGCCCGTTGCCGATCAGGCCGGGCAGGCCCAGCAACGAGCCGGGATGCGCCTCGATTTGCATAACCTGCTCGCCGCCGGGCGAAGTCATGGTAAGGGTGATCTCGCCCTGGTCGAGGATGTAGAGACCTTCAGGGCTGTCGCCCTGGTTGAAGAGAACCCGATCTTCCCCGCAGGAGATCGGTGTGGAATTCTTCTCGAGCGCCTCAATCAACTCCGGGGCGGCGACGAATGCAGACGATTCTAGCTTCACTGGGGCCTCCATGGATGAAAACGGGAATGAAAGAGAACGAATGAGTTTGTCGGCCTGCGAAGCTATGGTGTCACTGTGGAGGGTTTGTTCGAGGTGACGCGCATCACATATTGGTGGTTATCGAAAGAGCGCGCGAAAGGTCAGCGGGGAATGGCGGGCAAGAATGGCTATTCCTCGGGGCCAGCGAGAGCAGCCTTGGAGCCAATGGTTTATAGCCGCTCCCGCTACGACCTCGAAGATTCACGCCGATTGAAACTGCGCCGCCGAACTATTAACCTTCCTCGGGAGATTCAACGGCGGGCAGGACGTCGTTTTTGCCCGCAGCCCACACGTAGACCGTAGGAAGCAGAAAGACTCCGATAATGAGGTTGGCGATCAGGCCGCCGACGATGACGATAGCGAAGGGCCGCTGCGAGTCCGAGCCGATGGCATGAGAGAAGGCTGCGGGCAGCAGGCCGAGCGTGGCCACCAGCATGGTCATCATGATGGGGCGCAGCCGCAGCACGGCGCCTTCAACGGCGGCGTCGATGATGTGCTCCTCGTAGGAGACGCCTTTACCCTTGCTGCGGGCTCGGAGCTGGTTGATGAACTCGATCATGATGACGCCGGTCTGAACTGAAACACCAAAGAGCGCAAGAAAGCCGACGGCCGACGAAACCGAGAAGTTGGTGTGCGTGAGGAAGAGCGCAAGCGGACCGCCCACAGAGGCCATGACCACGCTGGCCATGATGAGCAGGGCCCACTTGTATGACCGGAACATGGTGTAGAGGATCATGAAGATGGCGAGCACCGTGATGGGCACGACGACGGCCATGCGCTTGTCGGCGCGCTTCTGGCTCTCGTACTCTCCCGCCCATTCAAGGTGATAGCCGGTGGGCAGGCTTACATTGCGATTGACCTTGGCGATCGCCTCTTCGACAGTGGAACCGAGATCGCGCCCGCGCACAGAGTATTTGATGGCGATGTACCGCTCGCCGCTCTCGCGGTTGATCTGCTCGGCGCCGTCGTCGGAGGAGACTTTGGTCAACTGCGACAAGGAAACGCGTTCTCCGGAGGGCGCGAGAAGGCGCACGTCTTCGATTGCCTCTTTTGTGTCGCGATATTGTTTCTGATAGCGGAGCGTCACGTCGAATCGAGCTTCGCCCCGTTGGACTTGAGTGACGGCGTTGGCGCCGACGGCAGTTTGAATGGCGTCCTGAATATCCGCGACGTTAATGCCCCAGCGGGCAGCGGCCTCTCGATCTACGGCGAAGTTGAGGTTGGGCTGGCCGACGATGCGGAAGATGCCCAGGTCTTCAACACCCGGAACTGCGGCCATCTGCGTTTGGATCAATTCGGCGGTGTGCTCCAGCGTGCGCAGATTATCGCCGTAGAGTTTGACGGCGAGTTCGCCTTTGACGCCGGAGACTGCTTCTTCCATGTTGTCTGAGATGGGCTGGGAGTAATTCCAGATGACTCCGGGGAACTTCGATAACTCGGCGTCCATGGCGGCGATCAACTTTTCCTTGCTTTGGTGGAAGACGGGGCGCCACTTCTCCTTTCTTTTCAAATCGACGAAGTATTCAGTATTGAAAAAGCCGGCCGTATCGGTGCCGTCGTCGGGGCGGCCCGTTTGGCTCACGACCTGCGTAACCTCAGGGAACGAGGCCATCACAAGGCGCGCCCGGTTGGTGAAATCGATGCTGGCGGTGGGGCCCTCGCTGGGAGGCTGCGTACCGCGCACCCAGATGGAGCCTTCATCGAGGTGGGGCAGAAACTCCGAGCCGATGGGGCCGCCTACGGTGAGATAGATGGCGAGAAGGAAGAGGGCAGTGGAAATGGCAAGCGTGGTGCGGCGGTGCACAATCGCCGCGCGAACAGCGGTGCGATAGTGCTGCGTGAGCCAGATCAGGAGCGGGTTGTCCCATTCGCTTGCACCCTTGCGGAAGAAGAGGGCAGCCAGAACCGGAGCGACGAGAATCGCGAAGAGCAGGGCACCCAGCAAGGCAAAGGTGACCGTCCAGGCCATGGGCTTGAAGAGACGGCCCTCGACGGCCTGCAAGGTGAAAATCGGCAGATAAGAAGTGATGATGATGCCGCGGGCGAAGAAGACCGGGCGCAGCACCTCATGTGCGGCATCGCGGATGCTTTGCAACGGGGGCCGGGGGTTGTCTTTGTCGCAAAGATGACGGACGATGTTCTCGATCATCACCACGGAGCCGTCGACGACCATGCCGAAGTCCAACGCGCCCAAAGAGAGCAGGTTGGCCGGGATGTGGCTGAGGTCGAGACAAATGGAGGCGAAGAGAAGCGCGACGGGGATGGTGAGCGCAACAATGATGGCGCCCCGCGCGTTGCCGAGGAAGAGAAAGAGAACGATCACAACCAGGATCATTCCCATGGTCAGGTTGTGTTCGACGGTCTCGACCGTGTAAGAGACAAGATCTGAGCGGTCGAGAAAGGGAACGATCCTGACGCCCTTGGGCAGGACGTGTTCGTTCAGTTCCTTGACCTTGGCGTGGATTCCGCTGAGAACCGGGTCTGAGTCGTCGCCCTTCTGCAACAGGACAATGCTTTCCACCGTGTCGGGATTGTCGACGATCTTGCCGTCTTCGCGGTGAGTCGCCTTTCCGATTTGTCCGAGGCGAATCTTGGGGCCTTGCGCGACCGTGGCGATGTCTTTGATCTTGATCGCTGTGCCGTTCGCGGTCTTGACGACGGTGTTTTCGATGTCTTGAACGCTGGTGAACAGGCCGGCAGACTGCACGTTGATCTGCTGCGCGCCCTGTTCGATGAAGCTGCCGCCGCCGTTGGTGTTGTTGGAGGCGATCTGCTGTTCGATCTGGGCGAGGCTGAGCCCGTAGGCCACGAGCTTCTCCGGGTCGAGCCGGATCTGATACTCCTTGGTGGGTCCGCCGAAGCTGGAGACATCGACCACACCCTGGACGCTTTTGAAGGACTTCTCCAGCGTCCAGTCTTCCAGCGACTTCTTTTCCATCACGTCGTAAGCGGGGTTGGTGCTTTCGAGGGTGTACCAGTAGATCTGGCCGACAGGGCTCCAGTCGGTGCCCATCTGGGGAACGAGATTGGCGGGCAGATTGACCTGGCTGAGCCGCTCAAGAACGTGTTCGCGATTGATGTCGCTGGTTGAGTTGTCGTCGAAGATGAGCATGAGACTCGACAGGCCGGCCAGCGTGGTCGAACGAAGATGCGTTAGATGAGGGATGCCGGCCATCTGGATCTCGACCGGCACGGTGACCTGACGCTCGATCTCTTCGGCGCTGCGCCCTGGCCACTGCGTAATGATCTGGACATAGTTGTTCGCCACATCCGGGTAGGCCTCGATCGGCAGGTTGCGAAACGAGACAACGCCCCAGACGGTGAGGACAACAAGCCCCCCGATGACCATCCAGCGGTTCCTCAGCGCGAAATCGACGAAGGCGCGAATCATTTACTGATTCCCCGCGGTTTCAAGTAACAGTGCATTGCCGACAACCTGCTGGCCGGTCTGAATGCCGGAGAGGATCTCCTGGCGGTTGCCCTCAATCATGCGGCCGGCATGAACTTCGGCGCGTTTGAACTGATTTCCCCCGGCAGGCAGAAAGACCCAATCGCGGTCATGGAGATGTAGAACGGCCTCGGCAGGCACCACCGCGTGAGTTTCCTTGGTCTTGCTGGTGAAGGTAGCTGTGGCGAACATGCCCAGCTTGAGAAAGCCGGGATTGGCGAGCTCAATACGAACCTTGGCCGTGCGCAGACTCGGATCGAGAATCGGGCCAATGTCGCTGATGCGGCCCGTGAGCGGACGGTCCGGGAACGCGTTGAATTTGATCTTGGATTCCTGGCCGAGTTGCAGTTTGGAGATGTCGTTCTCGAAGACATCGCAGACAATCCATACACTGGAGAGATCGGCAATCGTGAAGGCCGTTGCCGAGCCGGAGAGAGTTACACCGGCGGCGGCGGCGTTGGTCACGTTTTGAGCCACAATGACTCCCGAGATAGGAGCATAGACATTGACAACGCTGCTGGGGTGAGATTTATCCACGCCCAGCGTTTGCAGTTGCTCTTCGGCGGCGGCGAGGTCGGCCTTGGCGTTGTTGGCCGTATCTTCTGCTTGTTCAAGTTGCGCCTGCGAGACGGCGCCGTGCTTGAAGAGATCGTCGGCGCGAAGTTGAGCCTTGTGTGCAAACTGCTCGTCGTTGACTGCTTTGAGATAGGCGTTGAAGGCGCTGGTAATATCCGGGCTTTGCACCTTGAGCAGCAGTTGGCCTTTTTTGACGTTGTCATCGAGGCGGGTCTTGATGTCGACTACGCGGCCATTGGCCAGCGAGATGACAGGCACCTCGCGGGAGATGTCGGGGAAGACGGAGCCGGTGGCCGTCAACTCCGCCGCGGTCTCGATCTGAGTGGCTACGGTCAACGGAAACTTGGCTGCGTCCTTGGCGTCGACGGTGAGCAGGTTCATGTCGGCCACTTGAATGACCTGGGCCGGAGGCGGCGCGCCATCTCCTTCTTTGGACTTGCAGCCGGAGAAGGCGAGGATGCTGACAGAAGCTACAAAGGCAACACACAGCGAAGTTATAGAGTGCTTCTTGAAATGAGAAGACAAATTCATTGGATTACCTCGCGTCCTACTGCCAGATTCAGTTGCCCGGCAGCCGTCAGATAGGAGCCGATCAGTTGCAGGTAGGCCAGTTGGACGGCTCGATAATCGCTCTGTGCGTTCAGGAAGTCCATCAGCGAAGCGCCGCCCTGGTTATATGCATAGGTCACTGTGTCGCGCACGCGCGTAGCCTGATCCCGGTACTGTGCCTTGTAAGGCCTGAGCAGGGCGAGGCTGCTTTCCACCTGTGCATAGGCCGAATCCACGTCGCTGAAGATCTGGGCGCGCGCGGCCTCGGTCAGTTGGCGATTGCGGTCGATGTCGATGAGAGTGCGCTGCTTTTCGCCCTGATTGCGATCAAAGATACGCAGGGGAACATTGACGCTGGCGCCCAGCGTCTGGATGCCATTCGGATTGTTGTTCGAGGAGTTCCACGTATACCATGTGCTGAATGTCGGATCGGTTGAACCGTTGGCAACGGCCAGCTTGTGGTTGGTCTGGGCCTGCTGGACGGACTCAAGCGCAGCGCGCAGATCGGGTCGCGCGTCGAGTGCTTTCTGGCGGAAATCCTCGAGCGGCTTGAGCGAGTCGTCAAAATCGAAGGGGCCGGTCACGTCGAATTGCTCGACTGGAGTTCGGTCGTCGAGCAATTGCAGCAGCTCGATCTTTGACGTTCGCAGGTCGACGATGGCTGCTTGAATCTCGACTTCATATTGCGCGCGCAGCAACTCGATGCGATCCAGGTCGACCTGCGGGATGTCGCCGTCTTTGAAACGAGTGCGGCTGATCTCGATGATCTTGTCGTAGTAAGCGAGGTCGGCTTTCGCCAGTTCGAGGACGGCTTTGGCTTGAAGCGTCTGGACGAACTGCGAACGAAGGTCGAAGAGAAGATTGCGCTCCAGATCCTCGTGCTGCGATCCGGCTATCTCGGTGCCCTCTTTGGCGCTAGCCCAGCGAAGTTCACGTTTGTGCTCGCGTTCGTGAAGGTAGCTGAAGGAGGGTTGAACATTCGTTCCGCTGAACGGCTTCCAGACTCCTTTATTCGGGAGGATCTGCGTTCCATCCGTCCCCACCGTAAACTGCGGATTGGGGCGAAGATAGGCCGTAACTTCGGCGGCCTTCATCTCGTCGATGCCGAGCGCGTTGGCCTTGAGGGCAGGATTGGCGGCTTCAAACTTGGTCTTTACCTGATCCCAGGTAAGGCTCTGCTGTGCCCCAAGCAGGGCAGGAATGAGTAAAAACACGGCTGCCACTGCCGGAAGAGACAGGGGCTGGAGAATTCGCTTCATACACAACCTTTGTGCCGTAGTCTGCACGGCGGTCACAGGAGGGATAAAGACTCGGAATAGTGAAGGAGCTCGAAGGGAAGGATCAGGCGGCTGGGGGAGGGCGGCTCTGAATTGCGGTAAGAGCCGGATTGTCCGGAGTACCCACTGGTAAGTGGCCCGCCGCGACAAGGCCAAGATAAACGACAGGAAGCTCTGTAAACGCCAACGATGGTAGCGCGGAAGTCGCGGGGAAGAGGGAGTGCGGGCTGACCGCGGTGGAGTTCCGGCGCAAACAGGTATAAGTGTCGTCTTCGGCGAGGTTCTGTGCGGCCTGCAGATCGTCGGTGACTGAGATGACAGGCAGCAGGAACAGAATGAGCATGGCCAGGGCGCCAATCTGCGTCCGCCGGGTCGCGCCCTCTTGCGGGGCATAACTGATCCACAGCCGCACGATGAGGGCTCCCAGCAACACCCAGATGAGATTGAGGACGATCTCCATTCCTGACCCCAATTCTACATGGCGGGTTGAGCCGGCAATTTGCCCAGGCCTTAACTCTTACGCGACTCATTCGTTGACAGCGGCGCTTCCGATCAGAATGGCTGCCACATTCGCCTCAGATTTGGGACGCAACCGTAGAGCCTCCGACTTGGCCGGAGGCTGCCTACTTGACGGAAGACAGACTGCCCGAGAGCGAGAGGTCGATATCGACCACCTTGGCCACTTTAAGGATGAAGATGCTTGGGTCCTTCAGACCCCATTGAACGTATGGGACCTGGAAGTTCGTCTTGGCCGTGAGCGCTGATCCGTCGATGTGAATCTGCATGGGAACAGTCAGGTCATGCGGAGTGCCATGGAGGGTGAATACGCCGGTCACCTGAATGGTGGAATCGCCCGATGCCTTTACAGTTCCCTGAAAGCTCTTGGGCGCAAACGACACTTCGGCAAAGTGCGTCACATCCAGAACGTCGGAGTTCATCTTCTTGTCGCGCCCCTGGTCGCCGCTGTTGCCGCTGCCGGCCGCGACGACGACCGATCCTGAGATGGTCTGCGCGCCGCGATCAAAATTAATCGCTCCGCTTTGCACATGAAAGGTTCCATCCACGTGGTGCGTGTTCCCTCCCAGGGAGAAGACGACCTTGCTTGCGTCCGGATTCACGGTGAAGGTTTGATGCTGTGCGAGCGCGAAAGTGGCGATGGTCAGCGGAAGGGCGAGGAAGAGAGATTTGGCGATGGTCTTCATGGATCGTCTCCTGGTTCCGTAATGTTCTTAGCGGTTTTGACTCAGTTGTCCGTTGAGTTGCGACAACCAAAGGGCGATGGACGCTATTTCGTCGTCGGGCAGGTACTCATGCCCAGGCATGTCGGTTCCGGGAACGCCGAATTTGGCGATCTGCGCAAGGCGATCGATGCGGCCGGCGGCCGGTCCTGAAGGTGGCAGATAAAAAAATGGACCAACGGAAAGATCGGGAGGCAGCCTCTTGAAGTTTGCTTGCCAAGTGATGCGTGTGCTCCCCCCGGTGCTGTGGCATGTGGCGCAATGACGTCGAAAGAGCCGTTCGCCGTCGACGGAATCTGGGTGGACGCCGGCGGAGAGAGAAGGATGCCACGACCTTTCCGCCGTTTGATGCTCTTCGGCGCCGGCGGTCTTGAGGCTCAACAGATAGGCCACCAGGTCATCGCCTCGCTGGTCGCGGAAGAGAAATGCGTAAGAGGGCATGATAGAAGCGCAGCTGACCTCGGGCGGATCGAAGAAGTGCGCCTTGAGCCAAAGCGCTGAACGACGACTGCCGACCTCAGCCAGATCAGGACCCTGGCGGCGATTTCCGATCAGTGGCGGATGCTGAAGATGGAGTTCCTGCGTGGTTTCGGCAGGCCCCCACATGAGAACATCGGGCGAATTCGGACGGACATACTGAGAATGGCAGTGGATGCAACCCTCGGAGATATAGACCCGGCGGCCGCGTTCGACCTGGGTGAGCGGCTGAGAGACGCGCACGGTGGGTAGAATGCGATCAAGGAAGAAGGCCGCCAGAAGCACGGCGACGGTGAGCGCCACTGCGCGCCTGCGTTCAAGTAGAAACCTGAGCAGCGGGGGCAGGAGGAGGACAATGCCTGCTCCCAGTACAAACATTGGTGGAACATAGCCGAGGTTCTGGCCCATGCCGATTCCCATCGCGGAGCCCGACCAGCCAGCAATTGCATAGAGCCATCCGGCCTGTCGGCCACGCTCTGCGGTGGAAGAAGCAGGAGAGAGAAGCGAAGGATAGGCCACGAGAGCCACCGAGTAGAGCGAGACTCCGATGGGATAGAAGATCGAGGCCAGTGCGACGCGATGGGGGGAGAGCAAGAGCAGGCACGCCGCGCCCAGCGCGAAAAATGCGGCAGATAGAACAAGGGAGAAATCCCGGCGGCGGAGGAACCAGGCGCTTGCCAGCGCAGCCGAAAGATGAAGCAAACCGATTGTCCAGAGGTGAACCGGTCCCTCCCATGTTCCGGTCTTTAATTGCGGAGTGTTCTGAATGATGAAGAA
>Ga0302140_10006626_pt1 | contig 14518 bp, 11 predicted proteins | sample I_Bog_E1_1_FD_202095 | JGI IMG/M metagenome (GOLD analysis project Ga0302140, IMG submission 202095) | Peat permafrost microbial communities from Stordalen Mire near Abisko, Sweden - I_Bog_E1_1 | ecosystem: Environmental > Terrestrial > Soil > Wetlands > Peat | place: Sweden: Abisko, Stordalen...
CCCGAAATCACCCCCACATTCACCGTCAACCCCTTCCCCAAATCCGTAAACCCAGACACCGTCTCCACCAGCCTCGCCATCTCCAGCACAGCCGAGTGCCCCGCCCCAAAATCCACCCCCGCATGCGACCCCACCCCCTCCACCCGCAGCCCATAGTTCCCCACGCCCTTGCGAGCCGTCTTGTACGCCAAACCCTGCGCAGGCTCCAGCACCAGCACCGCCGCACTCTCCTCCGCCACCTTCTCCGTAATCGCCCGCGACACCGGACTCCCCACCTCCTCCTCGCTCACCAGCAGCAGCGTCACCGGCCGCTCAGCGTCCAGCTCACGAAGCGCCGCAACCGCCTCCAGCGCCATCACCACCCCCGCCTTCATATCCAAAACCCCCGGCCCCCAAAGCTTCCCGTCGGCCTCTCGCCAAGGCATCTTCCGCAACGTCCCCATCGGCCAAACCGTATCCAGATGCCCCAACAGCAACACCCTCGCCCGCTTGCTCCGCGTAGGCCCAAACTGGAGCTCCAGCACGTCTCCAAACTTCTTCTGCCGATGCCGCCTTACCTTCCCACCCATCCCCTCAACCCATTCGACCACCAATTCCCCTGCCCGATCCACCGCCGCCTTATCCTCGCTCGGCGACTCGACCTCCACTAGCTCCCGCAGCCGCCCCCTCAGCCGCCCCTCAGCCGCCGACACCACATTCCCCAACTCCATCATTCTCATGCAACTACCCTAAAGCCCCACCCTACCCCCCGTCATCTTGTCGCCCCATACGCCTCCCGCACCCGCGCAAGCACCTGTGGTAAATCTGCCACACTTCCACTCTCGTAATCTGGGTTTACCCTTCATCTGCGGCATCGTTGCGCGAGAAATCCGTCTGCTTACGAATCCACAACTCGAGCACACGATCCACACCCCTTTGGATTTCCATGGGGTCGGCCTCCACTCAGGGGCCGCCGTCACCATGAGACTCATCCCCGCGCCCGCCGGCTCTGGAATCGTCTTCCGCCGCTCCGACCTCGACAACTTCGAAATCCCCGCCACCGGCCGCAACGTCGCGCGTGTCTCCTACGCCACCTCCCTCATGCGCCAGGGCGTCCTCATCCAGACCACCGAGCACCTCCTCTCCGCCCTCATCGGCCTCGGTGTCGACAACATCATCGTCGAAATCGACAACCTCGAGGTCCCCATCCTCGACGGCAGCTCCCTCCCCTACGTCTCCGCCATCCTCACCACCGGCCTCAAGCGCCAGCGCCGCAAGCGCGAGTACCTCCGCATCCTCAAGCCCGTCGAAGTCCGCGAAAACTCACCCTGCGGAGAGAAGTTTATCGGCGTCTATCCCGGCGAAGGCTACTCCATCCACTACTCCATCGACTTCCCGGAGCCCATCGGCCGCGACACCTTCATCGGCGACCTCGAAGCCGGAGCCTACGCCAATCTCATCGCCCCCGCCCGCACCTTCGGCTTCAAAGAAGACGAAGCCATGCTCCGCGACATGGGCCTCATCCGCGGAGTATCCGACGACTCCGCCATCATCGTCACCCGCACCACCCCCTCCCAAACCGGCACCATCCTCAACGGCCCACTCCGGTTCCCCGACGAGTTCGTTCGCCACAAGGTCCTCGACCTCATCGGCGACCTCGCCCTCGCTGGCCGCCGCATCTGGGGTCGCGTCGTCGCCGAGCGAGCCGGTCACGCCATGCACACCGCCCTCGTCCAAAAGCTCCTCCGCGACCGCTCCGCCTGGGAACTAGCCCATCGCTGCGAATCTGCCGAAGAGGCGGAACCAGCAACGAACGCATCTGCATCCTCCATCGTATGGCAACACGCCTGACACCCTATCTCCCAAATATCGTCTCCCAAATGCCTGCCACCCTGAGCGCACCGCAGTGGAGTCGAGGGACCTGGAGATCCCTCACCCCACTCATGCCCCACGCCCCGTTCAGCCACACCTCTCGGAACCTCCTCGCAGGGTGCCCCATTCATGACGGCGCTAACGTCACCGGTGGGTTTGCAGGATCTCAATGACCGCCGCCATCGCTCTAGGCTCCAACCTCACCTCCACCTTCGGCCCTCCCGAGTCCAATCTCCGCGAAGCCCTCACCCGCCTCGCGACCCTCGGCCATATCACCGCCGTCTCTACCTTCCATGCCACCGACCCCGTCGGCTACCTCGATCAGCCGCGCTTCCTCAACGCCGCCGCCCTCCTCGACACCAGCCTCGCCCCCCTCGACCTTCTCCGCCAGCTCCTCGCCTTCGAGCACGCCATGGGCCGCGACCGCGTCAACACCCCACCCAAAGGCCCCCGCATCATCGACCTTGACCTCCTCCTCTACGCCGACAAGATCCTTCAGACGTCTGAACTAACCCTTCCCCACCCCTGCCTCCACGAGCGTCGTTTCGTCCTGGCCCCTCTCGCCGAGATCGCCCCCAATCTCCGACACCCCACGCTCCACCGAACCATCTCTGACCTGCTCGCCCAACTCCCGCTATAGGTTGACCCCCGTAAATAAGCGGGCATCCATATCTCGCCTTTGAGAAATAGGTCGCAGGATCTCCTCACCGGAATGCTGTGCGGTGGAATGTGGAACCGTTTAGAACGGGATTCGCGCGGTAAGAACGGTCTCGTGGTTATAGGTGTTGAAGTGCGTCACCGCAATCTGTTCACCCGCTCCAAAGGCCAACCCCAAACGCTTCCCTGCGACTGTCTGCGCGTGAGGCACCAACGGAATTCTCCCAATGACCACGCCCGCAGTCACATATGACGCAGTCTTGCCGTCATTCGCTCCGCCATCGTAGAAGCTTGTATTCGATTCCACCTCTGGCCAGAAAAGCCGCGCCATCCCGGTCTTCGCCGCTCGATATTGCAGCGTGTTGTTCCAAGCAATCGTGTGTCCCAGTCCCTTCGCGTTCGTCACCGGCAAGGAACCTCCGGCCGTCGTCGTAAACGCCCACTGCCCATAGCCCTTGCCCATAGCCAGCGTCGGAGTCACCACCGCGCAGCAGCTTCCATTCCCATTCTTTCCCGTCGGCACTGACGCTCCCAGGAAGAACGTTACAATCCCATTCCCATGGTCTTCATTGCGAGAGTAAATCCGCTCCTTCGCTAGGAAGGAGATATCGCCAAATCCATCCGACTCCCCGTTTGATCGGTCAAAGAACGGAGGTACGTTGATGATGATCTCTGTATGCTTCTCCGGGATAAACTCCAGCCCCTTGCCATTGCCGTAGTTCCAGAGCGCATACCCCTTGGTGTTGTAGTAGTGCAGAAAATCTGTCCGAACTTCCTGCTCCAGTCTGGGAGTCACCGTAACTAACGGAGTCACCCAATGTGGCTGCATGTTCTGCGTCGCCGTCACCCGCGCCTCATATCGCTCCCACCATGTATCCGGGTCCGCGGTTGTTACTACCGCTTGCGACATGACCGGCTGCGCGACGGCAGGCTCCGAAGCAGCCACCCGCGCCATCTCTTCTTGCGCCCGAGCTCCGACCGCCTTCACAATGAAAAGAGAAGAGAAGAACAACACCCGTGCGACGACCGAACGCCCGCACCTACGAGCCAAAATGGAGCTATTGAGGAAATTCATATCTATACGATTTTGCCTAACGATTTTTGGATGCCTAAATTTTTAACGAACTTAACGTTCCGGGAGCCCCCATGCCCACAGTCGACGTCCTGCTCAAACCCCGCGAAGCAGCAGCAGCCCTCAATGTCAGCTATCCAACACTCAAGCAATGGATCCTCGCCGGCACGATTAAAACTATCAAGACTCCCGGCGGCCACCACCGCATCCCCCAGAGCGCTCTCAATCCGCTCATAAAGTCCAAACCCACCGCCGCCCGAAAATCCTCTCGCGAACGCTTCCGCAACGTCAGCGGCCGCAATCAACTCGTTGGCACCATCGCTGAAGTCAAAATCAGCGGCCTCTTAGCCCAGGTCGTCCTCACCATCGGCGACCAGCAGATCACCTCCATCATCACCGCCGACGCCGCCCGCGAGATGCAGCTCCGCAAGGGCCAGACCGCCGGGGCACTCATCAAATCCACCGAGGTCATGATCGTCCGCGTCTAACTCGCTACTGCCAGATGCCTAATGCAGCATCACCACCGTATCGCGCCCCTTAGCATCGCGATACTCCACACTCTTACCCGTCATAGTCGAGACCACCGCTCCCTCCTCAATCATCACAAACTTCGGCTGATCCGCATCCATCAGGCACGCCACATACGCCACGCAATGCATCTCCGCCGGAGTCCCCACGCGGTCGCCACGCTGGATCAAGGTCACATACATCGGAGCGTTATAGTTCTGGAGTAACACATCGTTCGAGTAATTAATCAGCACCTGCGCACCCTGCTCCTTCACCCCATCGCGCACCACCGACCCCAGCGGATCACGCACATACAGCCGCTGCCGATTCCAAACCACAAACACCACGGCCAACACCACGAGCAACACGATAAACTTTCTCACGTAAACCTCCAATGCAAGCCCAAAACCCGAAATCTAGAAGCAGTTAAACCTAGCTCTTCTTCTCCTCGTGATATTCCTGCTCCGAATTTATTCCCCACACCGCCTCTTTATCGACATACCCCGTTGCGATCCCATCCACCACCGCCATCGCTGTCAGCATCGAGTGGTCCTGGTTGTTGTACTTATGCATCCCATTTCTCCCCACCAGGAACAAATTCTCAAACCGATCCATCCATGTCCGCAGTTCTTCAAAACGATCATAGGTCCCAAAATAGGCTGGATATGTCTTCGGTACGCGAACGACGTGAGCATCCAGCACCTCCGACGTCTTTAGAATCCCAATCTTCTCCAGCTCTCCCGCAGCAAACTTTTTCAATTCGTCATCCGGCATCGTCCACAATGGATCCGTCTCGTAACAAAAGTACTCCAGCCCAATCCAAACCTTTGTAGGATCGGCAACCATGTATGGGCTCCAGTTATTAAAAATCTGCAGCCGCCCAAGTAATACGTCCGGCTCCTGAATATAAATCCACGTGTCCCGAATCAGCGTCTTATCCGACTCCACCACATCCAGCTTATTCGCCAACACGCCAACGGTGATGAAGTCCCGATACTGCAGCCCCTCACTCACCTCCTGCACATTCTTGGGAACCTCCACCTTCAACGCCCGCACCAAGTCCCGCATCGGCATCGTCGACAGAAAATAATCTCCCTCAAACCTCCGCGTCTCTCCCGCCACATTCTTCGCCTCCACCGCCACCACGCGAGTTCCTTCCACCTCCATCCCCACAACATTCCATCCCATAACGATCTCGCCACCCATCGCGACAACCTTCTCCGCAACGTGCTCCCACAACTGCCCCGGACCAAACTTCGGATACAGAAACCGCTCGATCAGCGACGTATCCGTCCCCTTCTGCGCAATATCTCCCCCACTCTCACCCTTGGGCCGTGGCGAAAACATCTTCCGCACAAAGTGCTTCAGCGCCGTCGTCAAGCTCAATCCCTTGATCCTCTGCGCCCCCCACTCCGCCGAGATCGTATCGCAAGGAGTCCCCCAAACCTTTTCCGTATAGCTCTTAAAGAAAGTCAGATAGAGCTCCCGCCCAAACCGATTGATCAGAAAATCCTCGAGACTCTTTTCTTCCTTGATCGGCCGGATGCGGCTAGCCACATAACTCACCCCAATCTTGAACATCCGCACCAGCCCGAGATTCGACACGGTAGTCCCACTCAACTTGATCGGATAATCGAAAAACTTCCGCAGATAATAAATCCGGCTCTTGCGCGGCCGAACCAGCATCACCAGATCATCGCTCTCAGGAGCAGCCGCACCCACGACGGTCACCGTAGGCGCACGATCGATCGCCTCCTCCGCACTCATGGCCTCTCGCCTGTCCCCGGCCTTCAATGGCCCCATCCCCCGCAGCGGAGGCTCTTCCTCCACCGCCACCGGAACAGCCACCGTCCGCTGCTTACCCTGGTAGCTGACCTGCGTAGATTCGGACAACCCATCGCCCGACTCCACAGGCATCAACTCCATCCACCACCGCATCACCCGATCGCTTTTGGAGAAAAAGCGGTGCCCGCCAATATCCATCCGGTTGCCCTTATACCGAATCGTCCGCGAGATCCCGCCAATCTCCTCCGATGCCTCCAACACGATTGGCTGCACGTCCGTCTTTCGCAAAAACTCCAGCGCCGCCGTCAAACCTGCCGGTCCCGCACCAATTACGATTGCCTTCTTCATCCATCGCACCGGCGCACCAAACCCATCCAGCCCGCCACTCTCTCTTCGTCAAATAACAACTAGCTTGACCTAATCAGACACATGGATCCAGAACTCGATCAACTGCTTCCATGCAAACAGTCATCCGTTCATGCTACTCGTGTCCTCGCGCACGATCTGACCAATCCAGTCTCCCTACGGCACCTGTCCATCAACCGACCGATCAGGAAACGGCACCACGTAGACCGTCCGCGCCGGGAAAATCCACGTCTTGTACGGTACAGGTGGGAAGGAACGTCCTGGAATCGGAGCTGGGCGAAACGAAATCGTATACCGTGGCACGACGTGAGGAAACATGTCGCAGTAAAACCATGGGCAGTTTGCTAACCCGTAGTGCGTCGGCGTCGGCAGCGTCACGCCAGCCGGCACACGCATTCTGCGATCGATAATATGGCTACTCAGCTGGAGCTCCGTCCATCCGTCGTAATCCCAACCGCCGCTCACCGATGTCGCCGGCACCCCAGCCGCCAGAATCTCATTCACAGCCGCCGCACGAGCCCGGTACATCGCAAAGAGATCGTGGGATGTCGCCGTGGCGTACGCCCCATTACAGAGCACCAGCAACAGCGCGACAACAGGCAATCGAGGCCCAATCCATTGCTGATAAAACCGGAAGAGGAAAATCATCGCGATAAACAGCAGCGGCATCAGATACCGGTCCCAAATTCCCTCAAACCCAGCCCGCGGCGCGATCAGCCCAACGTACGCAACCACAAACGGTAGAAGCAACGTCCCCATCGCCCTATTCGACAAAGCCGCACCGCTCGCGTCCTCCGTCTCAACCGGTCCTGTCCGCGTGAGAACAACGGTGAGGAGAGCCAAAATACATAACAGAACAGCAATCGTGAAGACCGGCCGAAGGCTTCCAAGATTCAAGAAGGGCATCACCCCCACAAGGTACGGAGCAAACCACCCCTCGATATCATGTAGGCCCCATGCGCTCAATCCGCCCAAAACAAAGAGCGAGCCAGCGAGATAGACCTGCCAGGGATGCCTCTTTCTCCAAAGAGCCGGGAGGAAAATCAACAGTACGGGCAGAAGAAACAGCACCGTTTCAAAATATCCGCGCAGGATCTGGTCGGAAAAGTGTTTGAGAAAATGCCAGCCGATCCGATGTGCCAGAAGCGGCTCCGTCTGGATGTAGGGCTGTTGGTTGAACCAGTAATTGATACCAAAAACTAGCGCCGCACTCAGGGCCCAAAGACCGACACCCGCCACAACCACTCTCCGTCGTTGTGGCAGCAACCACAGCGCCGAGGGCACCATGACTAACACCCCCAGCCATGCAATCTGCCGCGAACTCCCGAACACAACATTCGACAGTGCAGCAAAGGCGATCCACCCCATAGCTCCGCCTGAACTCCCGCTCTGTATCGCCCGTATGCATGCGTAGAGACAAAGAATTGTCGCAAACAGCCCGGGAATGTCGGTCATATACGTAACTTCGAGCGGCACCACCAGCGGCGATAGCATCAGCGTCAGCGTTCCAATGCTCGCATTCCAATCGTTAATCCCGGCGCGCACAAAGGTTCGCTGGCATAGGATCGCCGTCACTACCGCGACGAACATTATGCTCGCGCGAGTCGTTGTGAAGGAAAATCCGAACAGCTTGATAAATCCAGCAGCCAGATAAAGTTGCCACCCGAGAATAGGGGTGACCCATCCCGTGTAAACAATGTGTCCTGTTTGGGCGAGCACCTGGGCAATGCGAATATACGAAAAATCGTCAGAGATCCCGACCTCCGCGTACGGATGCGCCACAAGAATCGACACCAACACCGCCAGCCCACTCACCAAACCCCAAACCGGTACACCTGCAAAGCGAAACCCACGCTTACGACCGCGAGTTTCTGCAGAAAGTGGCGATGAAGTCATGCGGCTCTTGACCAATCTCATGTACGCCGTAGATGCGAATTGGATGTTTCCGCACAATATCCCATGTCTGTGAGTATAACTTCCGTATACATGGCGGCCCACTCGCCAATTCGCGCATCCAACCCCGCAAGCTATACTGTTGCTGCAAGTTGCACCCAGGAACATCCCCGGAGAGCCCCTTCCGATGTCTCACAGCGAGCCTACCAGAGTGTCCTTCGGAGAGCGGCTCCGTGCCCATCTCGCCATTGCGCGCCTTGACCACTCCATCAAGAACCTGTTCGTGCTCCCCGGCGTCATCGTCCCTCTCAGCGTCGACCCCGCCCTCTTTAATCTCCACCTCGTCAAGACTCTCGTCCTTGCCTTCGTCGCCATTACCCTCGTAGCCTGCAGCAACTACGTCATCAACGAAGTCCTCGACGCTCCCTTCGATCGCCTCCATCCCATCAAGAAGAAGCGCCCTGCCGCACGCGGCTTGGTCAGCATCCCCGCCGCCTACGTCCAGTGGCTTCTGATGATGATCGCCGGCATCGCCATCGGCCTCACCATCTCCAAAATGTTCGCCCTCATGGCCCTCATCCTCTGGATCATGGGCTGCATCTATAACTTCCCTCCCATCCGCTCGAAAGACGTCCCCTACCTCGACGTCCTTACCGAATCCATCAACAACCCTCTGCGCATGTTGCTTGGCTGGTACGCCGTCACCAGCGTCCTCATCCCGCCCGTCTCACTCCTCGTCGCCTACTGGATGATCGGCTGCTATTTCATGGGCCTCAAGCGGTTCAGCGAGCTGTCCGAGCTGCACAAGTCCGGTGACCATGCCCTCGCCGGCTCCTATCGCGCCTCCTTCAAGCGCTACACCACCGAATCCCTCCTCGTCTCCGTCGTCTTCTACGCCTCCACGGCCATGCTCTTTCTCGGTGCCTTCATCATCCGCTACCGCATCGAACTCATCCTCGGCTTCCCCTTCGTGGCCTTCACCATGGCCATCTATCTCAAGCTTTCCTTCAAACCTGAGAGCGCCGTCCAGAACCCCGAGAAGCTCTATCGCGAGCCCCTTCTGATGGCGTCCTTCGCCTCCACCGTCCTCGTCATGGGACTCCTGCTCTTCATCCGCATGCCCCGCCTCGAGCAGTTCTTCCTCCCCACACTTCCTCCATCCACCGCACCGGCATCCAACTCATCGAAACTGTACAGTCCGCCCGTTTCCACTGTGCCTCTTTCGGAGAGAAAACCTGCATGACAGCACCGGCGGCCGAGATTCGGAAGACATCCTACCGTTCCTACCCTCTACTCGCCCTGTTCCTCTTCCTCTCTGCCTCGCTCTCGCTCCTCTGGTCGCACAGCCGGCTCCTCTGGAACGATGAGTTCCTGTCCTTCTACACCGACCGAGTCGCCACCTTCCGAGAAGTCATCCTCGTCCAGCTTCACCACCCCATCTCGCTGGACCCCCCTACCTATCACCTGCTCTCCCACCTGAGTATGGATCTCATCGGGCACAACGCCATGGCGCTGCGCCTTCCTGCCCTCGCCGGCTTCCTTCTCTTCCAGCTCTCACTCTTCTACTTCGTCCGCCGCATTGCCGGAGATCGCTCCGCCATCATCGCCATGGCTGTACCGGTCCTCACCGCAAGCTTCCGCTATTCAGTGGAAGGCCGCCCGTACGGCCTGCTCCTCGGTCTCTACGCCCTCTCTCTCCTCTGTTGGCAGGTCGCAACCCAATACGACGATTCGCCCACCGGAACCCTCCGCCCCTCCCGTATCCTGCCACTCATCGGACTCTCCCTCTCCATCGCCCTTGCTATCACCAGCCACTACTTCGGCATCCTGATCCTCATCCCCGTCTGTCTCGGCGAGCTATCCCGCATCCTGGTCCGCAAACGCTTCGACTTCGGCGTACTTACCTCCCTCGCGCTCGGCCTCGCCTCCGTCGGTCTAATCCTCCCCTTCCAGCACGCCCTTATGGCTTATCGCCAGCACTACTACATCAAGGGCGTCAATATCCACGACATCAGTCAGGGCTATCGCGAACTCTTTATTCGCTACACTACCTGGCCCCTCTCACTCCAGCAGTTCGCCGCGGTCATCATGATCGTCCTCGTCGTCGCGCTTGCCCTTGCCGCTTACCAGCGTTTCGAGCGCCGTTCCCCCACCGAGCACATCTACACCTGGATCGCCCTTATTTCCATGGCGCTTCTTCCCCTCTTTGGATACCTCTTCGGCCGCTTCGTCACCCACACCATGGAAGTCCGTTATGTTGTTGCCGCGCTCATCGCCTTCGCCGCCACCTTCGGCATCGTGCTCGAACGCAGGCTCCGCAGCAACACCTTCTATTACGCCTCCGTCGCTCTCATCATCATCGCCGCTCTTGCCATCAATCTCCGCTCCATCGTCCAGGAGCGCCACGATGCCAAGGCCACTCTCGACAGTCTGACCTTGTCGCCAGCACTCCGCTCCCAACTCGCAGCCAACCCCGGCGCGAGAATCTACGAGCAGGACCTCGAAAACTTCTTTCTCGACTCCTTCTACGTCCTCGACCCCAATGTCCGTTCTCGCATCACCCTTCTCTACGACGCAGACCGTGAAGTCCTCTTGCTCAAGCACGATACCAACGCCATCACGGACACGAACCTCCAGCACTTCACGTCCCTTCCCATCGTTTCCTACAAGCAGGTGAAGCTCAGCCCCGGCCCTCACCTGCTTGTCCTTTTCCGCGGCGGCTGGAACTGGATCAACCCGGCGCTTATCCAGGATCACGCGAGCTTCACCCCTCTCGGAAATGCACTTCACGGACAGGCCGTCTCCGTCCAATGGCCGCAGCCAGGCCGTAAAATTGAACAGAACATGGCCCACTAAAGCAAGTTCCTGTGGGTGTAGTGCGGGCTTCAGTTCTAATGGGCGTTTCCTAAATGAAAATGCCACTGCACACTATTTCCGGTATACCCGGCAACAGGAAAGTGCTCTAAGCGAGAGGTTGGAAATGGATCGCGTCGCAAAGCGTCAACTGGTCAATCTCGCCTCCGCACTTCTGCTCGCGAAAGCGGCCGCCGACTTCATCCCAAGATTCGCGGCCGCGTGCCGTAATCCGCTCGCTTTCGACGATGCCTACATGTTCCTGCGTTATGCGCACAACATCCGCCACGGGTTCGGCTTCTCCTGGAACCTCGATGGCCTCCATACCTATGGCCCCACTTCGCTCCTTTGGAGCTTCTGCGTTCTCCTGCTCAGCTATATCCCCACTGACCCCTGGACAAAGCTCCTCCTCGGCTCCTGGCTGTTCTCCATCGCCGCGCTCATTGCCATGGCCTGGGCCGTATCCGCGAATGCCCAAAGCTACTGGTTGCGCAGCATTCTGCGTGTGCTCGCACTCATCGTCCTTCCTCTCGCCAGCACGTCCGTCTTCGAAGGCAACCAGTTCAACGGCATGGAAACCATGCTCGCCACCACGCTCTGTGCCGTCTTCGTCGGTCTCGGCCTCCTCTGGCGAGCCGATCGCGCGTCTCCAATAGTCCTCGGCCTCGTTGGGCTCCTTCTCTTTCTCGCACGCCCCGAGTCCGCTCTCGTCACCATCCTTCTCCCCCTCCTCCTCTGGCTTCTTCTCGAACGCCCTCGCCCCGCGGTCAAATCACTCCTCACGCTCTACGGAGTCTTCTTCGCCGGAGTCCTCGTCGAGCTCATCGCCTGCCAGCTCTACTTCGGCACGCCTCTCCCCCTCAGCGTCTACATGAAGGGCCACCAGGCATACCTCGGATATCGCAGCATCTGGTATCCCAGCCTTCTCTTGATCGCCTTCCTGTCCGCAGTCCAGCTATTTCTTGCGGCCGTCATCCTCCTCGGCCGCCGGCGAGACCTTCGCCTCACGCTCGCTTGCTTCGTCCCTGCCGCCGCCGTCTTCGCCTACCTTGGCACGGTCACGCAAATCATGGGATTCAGCAGCCGCTATTACCTTCCCTACGCTCCTCTGATCGTCGTTCCGGCCTTACTCCTGCTCGATCGCTGGCTTACCTCTCCCATCCTCGACGAAGAATCCTGGCCCGGTCATACCCTGCGCAACCGCTCCGCGCTAACCGCTGCCCTGCTTCTGTTCTTCCTCCTTTTCTCCTCGGAGGCCGTACAAGCCAAATTTCGCCACCTCGAACACGGCACGCACGAAGAATACGACCCTGCGCAGCTCAACATCACCGCCACCACTCCGTTGCCAGGCATCGACTGGCAAAGCTCGATGAGCCACATTACCGATGACCTCATCGCACCGCTGCCACCCGGCATAACCGTCGCCGCCACCGAAGTAGGCTACCTCGGCGAGCGAGCCTCCAAGGTCAACGTCATCGACCTCGCCGGACTGAACGATACCGACATTGCTCTCCATGGCTTCAACATGAGTCGCTTCCTCACCCGCAAGCCCGACCTGATCTGGATGCCCAATAGCGACTACACCTACCAACGCGGCATCATGTTCTCCGATCCCGCCTTCCTTGCGCAGTACGATATCTACGCCGGCGCCGGCAACTATGGCATCGCCGTCCGCAAAGACTCGCCCGTCCATCCCCAGATCGACCACCAGCTAGCCCTCTTTTGGTCGAGGCTCTACCCTGGAACCGATCCCTCCCAATACCTCGTCCACTCGGTAGCCTGGACCGGCCGCAAGCACACCGTCGCAAACAACTAGAGCGGCCATAGTGGCTATAGCCGAGGCTTCGTTTTCTCTGGCCCTTGCTCCTCGGACCCTCGCAAACTCAGCCTCCCCTGCTCCCAGGAAAGTTTTTCCGCGTCGGCGACTCTCCGCGCCCGTAGAATGGCCTCACCACCGATCTATATCTGCATCCAGTCAACCAAGGGCCACGCTCTAGGAGATGAATACGGTATGACCGCAGCGCAGTCGAGCTCCCCTCCAAGACAGTCAACACACTCCTATCTCTGGCTAGCCTTCCTCCTTCTTCTCTCCACCACCCTCTCGCTCGTCTGGTCGCACACCCGCCTCATGTGGAACGACGAGTTCCTCTCCTTCTATACCGACAGTGTCGCCACCTTCCATCAAGTCATCCTCGTCCAGCTCCACCACCCCATCTCGCTCGACCCGCCCACCTACCATCTGCTCTCGCACCTCTGCATGGACATCCTCGGACGCAAAGCCATCGCGCTCCGCCTTCCCGCGCTCGCTGGCTTCCTGCTCTTCCAGCTCTGCCTCTTCTTCTTTGTCCGTCGCATCGCCGGAGACCGCTCCGCCATCATCGCCGCAGCCATTCCCACCCTCACCGCCAGCTTCCACTACTCCGTCGAAGCGCGCCCCTACGGCCTCCTTCTCGGCTTCTACGCCCTGTCGCTCCTCTGCTGGCAGATTGCCACCCAGTTCGACGACTCACCCGCCAACACATCCCACCCCTCTCGCCTCCTCCCGCTCATCGGACTCGCTCTCTCCATCGCTCTCGCGATTACCAGTCATTATTTCGGCGTCCTGATCCTGATCCCTGTCTCGCTCGGCGAACTCTCCCGCATCCTCATCCGCAAGCGTATCGACTTCGGCGTTCTCACCGCCCTGATCCTCGGTCTCGCCTCCGTCGGTCTGATCCTCCCCTTCAAGCGCGCCCTCATGGCCTACCAGCAGCACTACTACACCGGCGTCACCGTGGAGAAGATCGCCGAGAGCTATCGCGGCCTCGTCTACCGATACACCTGGAGCGATTCAGCCCAGAAGCTCACCCATTATCTTCTTCTCATAGTCGCGCTGGTGCTGCTCTTCGAGGGCTACCAACGCTTTAAGCGTCGCCCGGCCGCCGAGCACGCCTACACCTGGATCGCTCTGGCCGCCATGGCTCTTCTTCCCTTCTTCGGATACCTCTTCGGCCGTTTCGTCACCCACACCCTGGAAGTCCGCTTCGTCATGGCGACACTGGTAGCCCTCACCGCCATCTTCGCCATCGTCCTCGAGCGCCGTCTGCGTAGCAATGCAGTCTACGTGACCCTCCTCGGCGCCCTCCTAATAGCCGCCGTCATCCTCAACAGCTGGGACATCCTGCAGGAGCGCCGCGCCTCCAACCAGATCCTCGCCGGCTTTCAACTCTCACCCAAGGCCTCCGCCGAGCTCCATCAAAATCCCAAGGAGCCCATCTACGTCCAGTCGTCGTTCGCCTTCTTTCTCGACACCTACTACAACCCCGACCCCACCCTTCGTCCCCGCTTAACACTCCTCTACGGAGAGCCCCAGGAGATGCGCTGGATCCACAACGATACCGCCGCAATCACGGCCATCAACCTTCGCACCTTCGAGCCGTTTCCCACCCTCTCCTACGACGACTTCCGGCGCCAGCCTTCCCCCCTACTCATCCTCTACCAACACCCCGTCCTTCTGCAGTGGATCAGCGAACAACTCGCTGCAGACCACATCTC
>Ga0302140_10006627_pt1 | contig 14518 bp, 20 predicted proteins | sample I_Bog_E1_1_FD_202095 | JGI IMG/M metagenome (GOLD analysis project Ga0302140, IMG submission 202095) | Peat permafrost microbial communities from Stordalen Mire near Abisko, Sweden - I_Bog_E1_1 | ecosystem: Environmental > Terrestrial > Soil > Wetlands > Peat | place: Sweden: Abisko, Stordalen...
CTTTATAAATTTTGACGTTTTTTTTCCTTCTAATTAAAAAAAGTTTTTTTTTATATAAAAAATTTTTATTGAAAAAAACTAATTTTGCTAAGTTTTTTCGTTGTATTATGAATTTAATAAAATAGAAAAGCTTATTTTTTTAAATGTTCAAATTTTTCATTTCCTAAAAAATCAAGAAACTTCTTTTTTATAAAATTTTAAATTCCAATCCAAAAACCTCGAAAAAAATAGTTCTTTCAAAAATAAAATGTTCAAGATATTCCGTAGACCAAGGTTTTTGAACCTATTCTCTTTTAGTGAATCTCTTGCCAGTTCTTTATTTCCTCTTTTATATAATAAAATAAACAATGAATATTTCCAGAAAAGAATGATACTTCCCGACCATTATACTTAGATATGCAGGCAACAACTCCACTAGACTTTCGAGTTCTCGATTCAATGATGCCATTTTTAACAAATATGTATGGAAACCCTCATTCGAGAACCCATGAATATGGTTGGGACACAGAAAAGGCTGTGGAAAATGGGAGAAAACAAATAGCGGATTTGATCAAAGCCGATCCAAAAGAAATCGTTTTCACTTCAGGAGCCACAGAATCAAACAATGCTGCTCTTCGAGGCTTATCGAAGTTTTATGGGACGAAGAGGAAACATTTTATAACGACACAAACTGTATTTTTCCTCTAAATTTAGAGGAAATGTGAAGATTTTTTTATTTTAGGAACATAAATGTGTCTTGGATACATTAAGGAATTTGGAAGAAGAGGGGTTCAGAGTCACTTATTTGCCTGTAGACACCAATGGATTAGTGGATTTGAAGGTTTTGGAACAAAATATAAAGTAATATTATTCATAAAAACACATCAACCAAATTAATTAAAGGGAGGACACCTTATGTGTTAGCGTGATGTTTGTCAATAATGAAATAGGGGTCATTCAAGATATCAAAAACATAGGGAAGCTCTGTCGAAGCAAAAAAGTTTTTTTCCATACAGATGCCGCACAAGCATTGGGGAAAATTCCAATTGACGTAAATGATTTGAACATTGATTTGATGTCGATGAGTGGACACAAGGCAAAATTGCAAATAGATTTTAAAAAAAAAGTTTAAAATTTAGATTTATGGACCGAAAGGCATAGGAGCTCTCTTCGTTAGGAGAAAGCCAAAAGTTCGATTGATTCCGATTATTAACGGGGGTGGACAGGAAAGAGGATTGAGAAGCGGAACTTTAGCTCCAGCCGTTTTTTATTAAATTTTTGCAAGCAAATTTTGATTAATTTTTAGTTGATTGTTGGCTTTGGAAGAGCATGTGAATTAGCCCAAATAGAAATGGAAAATGACAAAGCTCACATCCAGCGATTATATGACAAACTTGTTAGTGAGTTACAAGCCAAGATTCCTAATATAAAATTCAATGGGGATTTAAATCAGAGATATTGTGGTAACCTGAACGTTTCTTTCGCTTATGTAGAAGGAGAAAGTCTACTCATGGCTATAAAGAGTGTTGCTGTGAGTTCTGGTTCTGCCTGTACTAGCGCATCCTTAGAACCATCTTATGTTTTAAGAGCTTTGGGATTAGAAGAAGAATTAGCACATACTTCCATTAGAATTGGAATTGGGTTTATAGTTTTTCTGGATTTTTTTTTATTTTTTGTAATTTAGGAGGTTCACAACTGATGAGGAGATCGATTTTTTGATTGATAAATTGAAATCAAGTGTCGAAAAATTAAGATCCATGTCTCCGCTTTGGGAGATGGTCCAGGAAGGAATTGACTTGAAAAGTATAAACTGGAGTCAACCACATTAATTTGAAAGGAAAATCTGTGAATCTTTTTATTTATAATTAAATTTTGAATCCAATGCATTTTTTTTTAAATCGAATTTTTTTTTCTTAAAATCAAATTTTTTATTTTTTTAAATTACATTTTTTAGATTTTTTTTAAAGCTATATTAGGGTTTTTTTTAAGAAATTTGAAATTCTTTAGACTTTTTTTTAATTAAAAACCTTTATTTCTTTAAGCTCTATTTTTAAAGACAACATTTTTTTTCAGATAATGTGATAAAAAATAAAATCAAACTATCTTAATTGTTTCATTTTATCAAATTGGCTTAATAAAAATGATATAATAAAAATAAAAATAATTTCTTTAAAACTGTTTGAGTTTTTAAAGAGAATGTTGAGATTCTTAAAAAGCAACTCAAATTATTGTGAAAGACAGTCCTTTACAAATAAAAAGAACATATAAAATTTAATTTTAAAATTATTAGAAGTATCCCAAATTAAATCAATAATAATATAAAATATTTTTTTTTATACCTTTCAAACAAGATTTATATTTATTTTTTCGTCTTCCATTTTGTCTAATGGGTAACAAACTATGCAAAGATTGCTTCAAGTCCCGCCCCCCTCAGCCCCAGATTTCTCCCAAAGAAACCGAATTGAAAGATTTGGGTTCTAATCAAGAGCTAATTAAGAATGAGACCAAACGTGAGTCCATGCCAGTAGTGATAGAAAACCCGCAATACGTTCCCGAATTGAACATTGAAGAGCTTAATTCGCTCTTGGAAAAAATCCCCCTGGTCCTTGAAAATCCTGTCTATCTCACAGTGACTCGGTCAATAAAAAAGAAGCCACCATTGAAATTAGAACTCAAAAAAGAGAAAGTTTCTGCCTCTCTCAAAGGTTCGTCAGCCAAAGGGGAATCATCTAAGATCCCTAATCGGAAAAGACCCTCACAGGCTCCCATTCCTGAGGAAAGAGAGTCTATAGAAGAAATTCCAGTGCCCAAAAAACAGAAAATGATCCATCGAAAAAAAACCGACAGAAAACAGAAAAAAACTTTGTTAAAAGCAGAGACATACAAAGGGTCCCCCGCTGAAACCAGTTCAGCTATCAAAGATCTGAGAGAGTATTCTTTTCATCCATCATTGGATAATGACATCCTCCTTTATGCTAACAATGTGGTACTTGAAGTAGCTCAAAGTCTATGGGCATTGAATCAGAACAGCACTTATGAACACATCAACCTCTCTGATTATGATGTGATCGGCCTCTTACCTGACTATTCCTTTAAACTCCAACACAAGATCACCATGCAAAACTTCAGATTAAGCACTGTGGAATTCCCCGCTGAGGATCCTTTGAATCTGGCCTCTTTATATTCGCAGGGATCTATTGTCGACAAGTTGCAAACCATCAAATTTTTCAATAAGTTCACCTGCAAAATCGCTTCAATGTATTCCATAGAAGCAAGCGAAAACTTCCCTAAGCCTCTCTATGCTTTCAAAGCAGTGAAGCTTCAGGAATATGGGATTTGTTCATTGGAGGATTTGTTAGCGAGAGGCATCAAATTCACCCCCAATCAAGTCATTTATTTCCTTAAGACGATTTCTGGTCTCTCTCAGAAATCAGAACTCTTCGGAATTGCCAATAGAATGCTGATCCCGTCTAATTTTCTCCTAGCTGAAAATTTAACAGATTTCAAGATTCATGATTATTCATTGGCCTGCGCTCTCGGAGCTGAAAGAGTCACAAGCTTGTTTACTTGGATCAAGGATTTCGAAGATCTCTGGCCACCAGAAATCACTGATATATTAGGGTCTGATTTCAAGAAGACATACAACCCATTTCAAGCGGATATATATACTTTGGCCTTGAGTTGTCTTTTGATGATGGGGGTGAAAAATGAGGAATTACCTCTTTTGAAGGCAAATGAGGCGGCAATGGAGAAAAAGCTCAATGGTTTGGAAGAAATGGGGTATATGGATACAGTGAAACTACTTAGAGGGATGCTTAATATCAAACCTGAGAACAGATTCACTTTTAAGGATATTTATGATAGTTTGAAGGTCATTATGAAAAGCAAAGGCTCCCAAATTGTTAATAACACTTTTGTGCAGAAAATGAAGCAAGAAAATCAGGTTAGAGATGTGGTTTTTTATGAGCGTTTGGGGGATTTGATTTATTTGATTACAGGTGAGGCCGAGAGTCTCAGGGCATATGAAGAGGCATTGAGATTGGTGGAAGCAAGCTTTAATCAAGGGAAGGAAGTTGTTCAGACTGAAATGAGGCTATATGAGAAAATGGCTAAGGCGAATTTTGTCTCAGATCAATTTGGTCGAGCTGCGAATTGTTATTTGTCTTTGATTGATATAGGGAAGAAGAGACTTAATAATGAGAAAAATTTAGAAAATATCAGAAATATCATAATAATGGCTCAACTACGAAGCGAACAGATGAATTATACTTTGGGCTCTAAATTGTTTGTAAAGGCCTTTGAGGAATGTTTGGCTTATTATGACAAAGATCAAGACCATATAGAATTTGCTTATATCTATAAGGGATTTGGTGAGATGTTAGTTAGAATCCATAATTTCCAAGAGGTTGGGATCAAATATTTATATAAAGCCATAGAGATTGTGCAAAAAGTTGAAGGGATCAAGAGCCAAGTGTATTTCATATTCTTGGATACATTGGCTGAAGCTTTTGAATATCTCAAAGCTGTATTTAACGCGTCACAGATATATCATAGAATAGTAGATGAAGGTAGGGTGGTTTATGGTAAAGTGCATCCTTTATTGAGCAAAATGTATTTGAAATTGGCTTATGCGGAAAGGGATCAAGATGAGTACTTGAAGGCCCAAACATATTATAAGAAAGGTTTGGTTTTGCAATTGAAGATATTTGGAGAGAAGTCAATTGAAGTAGCGGTGACGAAATTGCAATTGGCCAAAACTTACTTGAATACACATGATTGGAAGAAAGCTTTGAAATTATTGAATGAAAGGTAAATGATTTATAAATTTTTCATATTTCCTGTGAATTTTTTTAATTTCAATAAATTTTAATTTATAATCAAAGTTTGGAAGTCACACGAAAAATCATGGGAGAAGGCACTCGAGAAGTGGCTTTAGTTTTAAATGCGATCGGATTAGCTTATTCTCTCAAGCCCAACCATATCCAAGCTTTGGATTATTATAACAAAGCATATGATACCTTAAAGGAGATACCAGAGAAGGATATGGGTGTTTATCTCGATATGAGTCGATTTCTGGAGGACATTGGTGCTCTCTACGCTCTTCAACAGAATAAAACGAAAGCCCTTTCATATTATTATCAAGGTCTTTTGATGAGGAAGGATGTTTATGGGGAGAATAGCAGTGAGGTGGGGATGGCATATGAAAGGATAGGTGATGTGGATTTGGGATTTGAAGATGGGAATTCTGCTTTGGAAGCTTATAAGAGCGCTTTGGAGATTTATATGAAAAATGAGAGTAGAGATTTTTTCGGTTGCATCAGATTATTAGAACATGTGGGAAAATTGACGATTTTGCAAGGTGAATCAGAAACTGACCTTAAGAAAGAGAATGAATATCTGGCGAAAGGCATGGATTATTTGTTGAAATGCGTTGAATTACAAGATATATACCTGAATGAGAAAAGTGATGAGGAAGTTGATTGGAAGCATTCGCTTTTAAATTATATTGCGAACATTTTTTTTGATAAGGTGGAGTATGATGAAGCTTTGAAATATATGAACAAGGCTTTGGAAATGCTTGAAAAAAAATATAAACATCCAACTGAGGAAATGTCTGATATCTTTCATAATATCGGAACGATTTATTATAAGAAAGGGGAACAAGAAAAAGCCTTAGAAAATGCGAAGAAAGGTTATGAAATTAGGTTGGAATTGTTTGGAAAATATGATAGTACAGTTGCGCAGAGCTTAAGCATGATGGTGAAGATGTATAAGGGGTTGAATGATAAAGAAAATGCGGAGAAGTTGGAAGGAACTTTAAATGAGATGTTGAAATCAGTGAATGTGAATAAGGAGGAAATGAAGACAGGATTATTGAGACTGGATAGCAAAAAGAAATTTGGGTCATAAGGATTTAAAATATAATTTAATTTTAAGTACATATTTAATTCAAGGATAAAAATTGAAATTTATTAGAAATTTTTTTAATGTTTTTGAAATAATCATTGAGAAAATGTCAGATCAAGAACAAAATATCATTCCTGGTTATATCGTCAGTCCACATTTACAAACAAATGATGAGAAAAATGATGACATTAACCACAAAATTATTAATATGAAAACTCCGATGGATGATTTGAATAATAGCCAAATTGAAAAAAAAGAAGAAAACAATGACCAATTGATAAATATCCCATTAATCAGCCAAGCCCGAAGCAGTAAAATTTGGAAGAAAATTGTGTTTAATAAATGAATTTTAGAAAAAGAAGAAGAAAATCCGAATTTTTTGAATAGATTGCATAGTCAAGACAATAATAACACATCAATTTTATCAGAAAAAAAGTTCCTTCTGGATGATGAATTAATAACAAAAAGCCCAGCTCGATTCGAACAATTTTTACTAAATGTCAACCCCAAAATCATAAATTTAAAAAGCTTGGAAGATGTGACATTGAATTATAATCAGGTTTATATTAACTTTTCTCAAAAATAAACTTATTGATCTTGAAAGATGATGGAAAAAACTAATAATAATAGACCCAAAACTAAGAAAAATTCCAATGCAAAATTAACTGATGTGTTCTGTGATATTGATACTGGATATCATTGGTGTTGTGGAACGAGCTTGGATGGGGACTTGAATAAATATGGAATTGGTGTGGCTTTGTATTTTAAATTTGTGAAATATCTAGCTGTCTTCTTTTCCATATTTTTGGTTTTTACAATTCCAACTTTGGTCTTAACCTTTCAAAGTAAAAGAAATTTCAAAAAATTTGTATGATAATAAAGTGTTAGGTTCTGTTCTTTCCAATGATCTCAATTCATATGATTTTAAATCAATTTTAATGGCATCAACAATTGGAAGTCTGGGTCAAGGTTTTTTTTTTATATCTAAACAAATTATATTAAAATTTGTTTTTGTATAGACTATAATATATGCACAGAGATGACTTTAAATTTAGATCTATTTTCCACAAATCAATCATCAAATTTTAATGAAAATACTTTTGATTTTCAATGTTCCGGAACTCTATCTTTGAACACATTCCAATATGGCCTATGTTAAAAAAAAAATGTTTTATCATTAATTTTTGGAAATTAATTTTAGTGGATCCGAATAATGATTTTTTTAAGTCTTACAATTGTTATTATATAGATGAAGTATAAAAAAAATTGTTTCAATTTAAAATTATTGATAGTCTTATTATGATACCAGTTGCAATCAAGAAAGCGTTCCAATAAGCCAATTAGTGAACCAATGTTTCAATCAGTCAGCATGTTCTTTAACCATAAATCAATCGTTTTTTCAACAAAATACTAATTGCCAGCAAAAACTAATCCAAAAAAATCTTGTTATTCTACAAATACAATGTTTAAGTAAAAATCCTACCTAAAAATAAATATATATAAAAAAAAAAAATAAGATTCAGAGATTCAACTTTTTAGTTCCGTTGCAATAAAGAAAAGCTATATTTCTTTGATTATTTCATTTCTCGACGTGGTGATTGTCCTTTTATTTTTTTTCATGGTTATTTCGTAAGCCCAACTCTAATCTTTCATTTTAATTTTTCCCAAGTTTGAACCCTTCAATTAAAAAGCTCATTCAAATCATAAACAAAGATTCTGTCTCTATCTCATTTTTTTCCTTGGAAATTTCATTGAAGTTGAATTTAGGAGAAAAGGAAAACAAAATAGATGAATTATTTAATTTTCTTAAATCAGAATTATCCACATTTTTTGCTATTCCTTTTGAAATCGTTGATATTCAAATCGGATTTCCGAAAAAAGTCTTGACCCTCACTGTCAGATCTCATGATCTCTTGATAAAAGTCACAAAATTCTTCCTTTATTAAAATAAAGAACAATTATTAGAGAAATCTTTTAATAAAAAGATTCATAAAATTATATTTTCCACAAGAAATCTTTGGTGACGAGTTGAAAATTGAGGACTTTTATAACATGACTGACAAGAAAAAAAATAATGACTGGAGTTTTATCCAAGATTTGCAGGAAATTCAAAAATTAGATCGAAAATTACGTCTCATGGTTGAAGATTTCTTAGGATCGGAAGAAGATCCCAAAGACAAAGTTTATTTTTAATATTTTTTTTTTAAGTGTTTTTTTTAGTCGTTTGGATTATGGGTCACTTTTGAGACGATAAGGCAAAGAGATTTAGCTTATGAATATTTCTCAAGAACGCCATTTCAAAGATTTTGCGAACGATTGTCAGCAGGTTTTTCTAAAAAGGATTTCAAAAGGTTTTTTTATAATAATGATTTCTTTGAATTTGTTGATATTTTTTATGAAAAAAAGTAACATTATTGTGGGCGAGGCTCCTGATCCTGAAAATATACAATGGGATAATTTTGAATATTCTGGGAAAGACAAATTTTTACGAAGAATTTTTAGCTACATCTTAACATTTCTTCTTTTAGTTATCAGTAAATTGTTTTTAAAAACAAATTTTATTTTCTGAAGCTTATATTTCAATTTGCGGCTTTGGTTATCTCCAAGAAACAATATTAAACAAAAAACCTTTTATAAATTGTTCTTTAAATGGACTTCAAAATTTAACAAATGATCAAGTAAAAATGAATTTTTTGGATATTATAATATTTTTTTAGGTTGCATTGGACTATAATTCTGAATTCCCGAAAGGATATTTAGATTGCTATTGTAAAGTAGATCCTATTGGTCGTTATGATGAACAATTCCCTTTGGCAGACAATCAATATTTATGTCAAATATGGGCGTTACAGAAATTATATGTCACATTTTTGAGTTTCGCTTCTGCTTTTATTATTGTGGCAATCAATTTGATAATAAAATCAATTTTTACATGTAGATTTTTAAAAAAAAACATCGTTAAAATTTTAAATAAGCTTTGAGTAAATTCGAAAAACATATATATTTATCAACAGAAATTTCTTCCAGAATGTTAAAAATATTATTCGTGCAATTTCTTAACACAGTTATTCACTTTTGATACATTTTTTCTTGATAACTATTATTCAAAAAGGGGTTGTTAGTTTTGATCATCAATGCAAATTTCAATTTGAATATTTCTTCACTTAATCAATTTCCCTTTTATTTTCTCTTCTCAGGCAAATTCAAAGATTTCGTCCCCTTATGGTATAATAATGTTGGAGTTACAATAGTAAAGAAATTGTTTTTACTAAATTTACTTTTTTAAAGATAATCACTATGGGACTCAACGCTTTGGTTTATCCATTTCGAGTAATGATTTATTATTTCTTGATTTTCATACAACGATGCTGGAATCGGAGATGTTCATGCAATAAAAAAATCTCCAGATGCAAAACTCAGAAAAATTACGAAAAAATGTATATGGGAGTGGAATTTATGTTAGATTGGCGTTATGCTCAAGTAAGTTCAACCATTAAAATCTTTATTTGTTTCAAATAGGTTTTGAATATAGTTTTTATTTGCTTTTTGTTTGGAACAGCTCTTCCATTACTTTTTACAGTTATTTTGATCCATTTAATCATCATTTATTTCATGGACAAATACATATGTAAATTTTCTTCCCAATTTTTTTGTTTAATAAAAAAAAAAAGTTTTTAATTTTTGCAAAATTCCTCAAAAATCAAACGAACAGCTCGCATTTGCAGCTCAGAACCTTTTGTTTATTCCTGTAATGTTGAATCTCTTTTTTTCAATATGGACATTAGGAAACTCCTTAATTTTTTATGAGGTTATGTAATTTATTTGAAAAAAATTATAAGTTTAGGTTTAGACTTATGATGATTTTCAACAATACACAGTATGGAAAAATGGAATTAATGATTATTTGGGTGGAAATTTTTCGAATTGGGATTACCTTTCTGAATTTATTTCAAGATCAACCAAAATTCAAACATTTGTCTTTACTATCCTTCTTATTTTCTTTCTTCTTTTTTTGATTTGCAAGTAAAAAAATCAATTTAAATAAATATTTTTATAATAAGAATCAAGATATTTTCTCTATAAAATTGTTTTCAAATGTCTGAGAACGTTTTGCGAGGCTTGCTTGAAGAAAGTATTATTTTCAAAGGATAATAAGCTTGATGATATTAATTTTTATGCATGTAATAAGATAGAAAAAAAAAAAATATTTTACCAAAATTATTATTTATAGTTTTAAGCGATCAAGATTTGGAAGATGAAATGAAAATAACACGAAAACATCTCGTTGAATTTAAGACCTTTAAATGCAAAGAGATTTACCAAAAGAAATTGGAAAAAATAACCAAAGAACTAGAAAAAAGAAAAGCTCAGCCTGAGAACAAAGAAAAAAACAAATTGTCAGGATTATTCTCATACTCCATTGAAGTAAAATTACAAATTTTATAGTTATTTAATTAATTTCTTGCTATAGTTAAATGAAAAATATAGGAAATGTTTCTTTGATGCATAATTGAAATATTTTATTTTATAAGAATTTTATCTGATTAGAGTTTTTAATTGATTTTTTCTTTTATTATACCAAATTCATTTTTTCCAAAATTTTGCAAAGGAATTCGGATTTTTTACCTTTTAATTAAAATTTTTATCTTAACTGAAAAAATTTATCCGTCATGGAAAACTTTTATCAGAATAAAGTGACACAAAGCTGATAATTCTGACGAATTTGGTATAATTTAATAAAATTAAATTCTAATAAAAAAAATAATTCATCAATTAGGTAATCAAAATCAAAAAGTTTTTTTATTTAAAAAAAAATGATGTACTTTTAAACTATAATAAATGATTTTTATTTTTCTTTTAACATTCATTTAATTACTAAGACAATTTATTGAAATTAATTAATATTTTTGCTAATATTGAGGTTTGAACTCTTCCTTCCAAGTTTGATCCGGGTCCAGCAAATTTGAAATGGCATTTTCGGTTTTAATGCTTTTCTTCATATAAATATAGTAGCAAAGTAACGGACACAGGAAAATACTACTGAAAAAGAGCACATAAACACTAACCCCTACTCTTTCAAAGGAAAATTCTGTCAAAACACATACAACTAGCCAAAAAAACAACCCAAGGAAATTCATAATCAAAATAATAATTTGTTTCGATTTTTGCTTGAAGCAAAATCTGGATAAGAACTTTCCTTTATCCTTAATAGACATCAATAATTGCAGCAGAAATATGAAGTAGATAACCAAACTTATGCTCAAGAATATAAAGCTAATGATTCCCGAGACTTCAAAAATCCCATAGAATGAACACCCATTTTTTTTGATTAATTCATCATGTTGTTTACAAATTTGATGAATAAACTCAGAAAAGAAGTATTTTTCTCCTGTGAGCTCATCATAAACAAAGAGCAAATGAAACCAAAGGGCACTACTATCGTCAAGTACTAATTTGACCCATTTGTAATAGATCAAGGAAAATAAAAGCCCCACGAAGGGGAACAAATTTAAAAAGAAGATCAGCTTAAGGTTGTTGCGCAATATTCGCTTTTTGTCAATTTCATGGAAAACGGCAATGTCGCTTTCGAAGAGAAAGTTTTTCGAAAGTTTTTCTTTCAAATTCAAGTTTTTCATTGAATTTCGTTTTAATTTGTCTTTTTTTGTTTTGCAAATAATCCGTTTGTAAAAAAAATCGAATTTATTTTTTTCTTTTTGGTTTTTTTAAAAAATTTAAATTTTTAGAATGAAACCAAGACTAATTAATTTATCATTTATTTATTTTTATTATGTTTTTTTTCCATTAATCCTTAAGGGAGGGTCTTCACTGCTGCTTCTGTTGTTGATTGGACTGAGCTATCTTTGAAAAATTTAGCAGCTTCATAATACCCGAATTCAGATGGTAATCTATAATTTCCAGGTCCAGGAGTCTCGGTTTTTTGCACTAAAGATGCCCTTGAGCCATGTGAGAAAGTTCTGCATCGAGAATTATGGAAAGTCGAAATGAAATATTTCCCAGCAACATCGATTTCAGTTTTGGGGTTGTATGTTCCAGGCCCGGGGAATAATTTTTCTTATTTGCACGAATTTTATAAAAATTTGTTTTTAAATATTAAATAAATCAAAGAAAAAAAGGTATTAATTTAATGGTACTTTTGTTTAATTCATCAAATCTCTTTGAGCTTGGGGGGTTGAAATTTGAAGCACAGGATGCTTTGAATTTTGAGATCGGATATTTCCCATCCTTGGAAATCGAAGGCAAAACATCATACGTTCCAGGTCCAGGAAACTTTCCATTTGGAGTCAAATTCAAATTTGTCTTCGGCCTCATCGTGAATTTTATGTTACTCAAAGCAGGCCTGAAATCGTAACTTCCAGGACCAACGGTGATTTTTTGATCTCGGTAAAATATTCCTTGATTTTTCATATTCTGAAAAAAATTTAGATAATCTTTTTTTGTCTGTCCCCCCCCCCCAGACTAATACTAATCATCCCCCCCCCCGCCTTATAAAAAAACAAAAATGATTACTTCTCGACCAACTCCTATGCTAGATCCTTTGACCTTTCCTCCTGTGCTTGTGAACATGGATTGTATATTATAGGTATCCGGAGCTGGGGATTTGCCTGCTGTTTTAGTGAAGTCGAACTTGTTACCATAACCAAACCCGGCGGATCTTTTCATTCTGGCTGCAGGAAGATCATAGAAGGCTTGATGGCAACTAAAATTTTTAAATTAGAAATTTTGAAAAAACTTTGGGTCTCACTTGTATTTTGGTGGAAATCCACTAAATCTGGAGGATTTTGGAAAGGAAAAGAGCTGCTTTGACTTGGAAGTGTTTAGAGGTGAATTGCAAATGATTTGACAATTGGAAACCGTGACACTCATTGAGGATGGACAAGAAAAATAAAACTTTTTTATTAGGCAGATAATTAATTATAAAGAAGCGACGGTATTTCGTTATTTATTTGGAAATTAAAATATAAAAAAAAGAATTAAATCTTTTAGCAAATTTCTTTGTTCTTTTAAAACACAAATCATAAAAGAACGCTAATTTTTGTTTTATGCGTTTAAGTCATAATAATCCTCTGCGAAAAGAATAAATAATTGCGTTTTGCACAAATTTTCAATAAATTCTGCATTTTCCTCTGTGTTATTACTGATCATTGTTTTTTTTAGAGAATTTATATCAAGAACCTATCATTTTTTAAAATTTGTAAATTTTAATTAGTTTAAAATTAATTAATACTTTTTTTTGAGAATCGTCAAAAACTGGTTTGGTTGGTAGAGAATGCAACACTCTGGTCGTTATGAACATTTCAATAGCAGAAAATATAGGGAAACATGTTTCTTCTTCTTTGTTTTTCATATAATGAATACTTTTTTTTTTGAATTCCTCAATATTATCCCAATATTTTTTTAAATCATAACACAAAGCGTTTAAAGTAACAATAGGAACATCATTTATTAATTTTTCGAAGTAAAATTTGCCACCATTATCAAGATCAACAAATATAGTGTTAGGGTTATTATATGCAAATTTACTAGCAACGGCATATTCATAAGGTTTATTGACACCAGCTATAAAAGGAACCGGTGAATCAAATATTTGCAGGAAAGTTTTTGGCAAATTAAAAATTAAAGGGTGGGGCCAGGTGAAAGGCCTCATTAAATTATGAAAGGTCAATCTAAAAACATAAAAAATATCATGATAATAAAAAATGAATGCTTTTTTACAAAGAAGCACTCAAAAGTGATGAATTTGAAGAGAAAAAGGCCACAGAATTTTCCAACAAAATAGATAAATACAAGAACGCGAAATTTTCCAGAGGTATACTTGATAATGTGAAATATGATCCCCATAAGGCTTCTTGTCGTGCAGTGATCGCTTGATTATTTGTTATCAAATGGCATGACTCATCAGGAGATACTTTAAAGGTAAATCTTGTGGAAAAAATAGGTATATCACAAATCCTCAATTGCTCCAAACAATGCTCAACCTCTTCTCTAACAGATTTATAGAAAAATTCTGAATCTATTTCATAAAGATCTTCTTGCTTTATCACAGATTTATTCAGTTCCATTCTTCTTAACTTCATGTTGTCTTTAATAAAAAAATCAAATTTAATAATGAAATTTTAAGTCAAAATACTTAAAAATGAAACGATTATATCTAGGAAAAAGTTGAAGAAAGGGAAATAGGTCATAAAACAATAGACTTTTTTAGTCTGCCAAAACTCGAGTTTTTTCGGCTTGCTTGAATCCTTCTTCACTCCAATGAAATCCCTGGCAACGTAACAAATGCAATAAAGAAGAAGATCGTTGTTGCAAGTTTTTAGAAATTCGTTTTTTATTTTATTTTTCTTGGATTTGGTGAATTTTTCATCAGGTTTTAAGATAAAAATGAAACTGTTGCCGTTCAGTTCGTTGATGTTATTTGCGAATATAATCCTGATTTTAAAAATCAAGAAAAATGATTAATTTTTCCTTTTTTAATTTACTCATGAAAATGACTGAAAGAATTTGTCATTCTAATTTTACGCATATCCACACCAAAGGGAAAGCAAAAGGTTGGGGCGAAATTTCTTCTCACTCTAAAGTTATTTACATTAAAAGTGATATTTTTTAAGGTTTA
>Ga0302140_10006632_pt1 | contig 14514 bp, 15 predicted proteins | sample I_Bog_E1_1_FD_202095 | JGI IMG/M metagenome (GOLD analysis project Ga0302140, IMG submission 202095) | Peat permafrost microbial communities from Stordalen Mire near Abisko, Sweden - I_Bog_E1_1 | ecosystem: Environmental > Terrestrial > Soil > Wetlands > Peat | place: Sweden: Abisko, Stordalen...
CTTCGGCGCTCCTGCTTTTCGAGCAGGATAATTTATCAGATCATTAAGGCCTACGTGCTATTCATGGCTTCACCGTACTTTGCTGTTCTAACAATTTTTCTTACGTCCTGTTTTATAGATAGTGGAGAGCAAAGCTTTGTTGTTTACTTCCGAAGTCACGCCTCGGAGCAAGACGCAATCCGCTTCAAGCGACCTGGCCGCGATCGCGAAAATCCGTCAACTCCCAGAAAACGACCCCTGGGCTCCGGACTGCATCGACCTCTGCTGCTTTCCTAGAGCTCCCAGAGATAGCATCACCGCCAAACACGATGGCAAACGATGACCTGAAGCTCATGCCCGACAAGCTTTCCGCACTCAACCCTCTCGCAGCTATATTCGAGCCCAAGTGGGATGGTTCTCTCGCACATGGTCTTGCGAACCGCGCTATGAAGCCGATTGAGAAGTCGGAAGCACCCATCATCAATACACGCATCGTCCGATCTAAGCCACTGACCGAATTCCACCCTTCCCTCGTTTGCCCGGCGAGATCAGAGCCAAGATCTGGAAGCTTAGCATGCCTGGTGATGGGCGTATCGTCGAACTCAAGTATAGCAAGAAAATCTACCACGCTGTCTCGCCCACTCCGGCTCCGGTCTTGTTGCATGTTTGTCGTGAGGTAAGACTCTATTGTTCATGAAGGACACTCGTTGGGTTTTGTGGCGTCTAAAGCAGATTCTATACGAAAGAGCCACGACTAACAAAACTATAGTCCCGTGCCGAGGCCGAAAAGTACTATACTCTCCTGTACAACCCTCACTACTTGACTCCTCGCATCTTCATCAATCCCAAGATCGACACACTCTACTTCTCCGAGAAGCGTGGAGGCGAGTTCAACGATGTTTTCCAGCGAGGTGATGATACCTACATCTACTATCTCAAGATCATAACCTAGAACATCCAGCAATGCGTCTTGACTGATCTGTGCCGAATCGCCATAGTTGATAGCTCTTATCTTGGCAACATGGACTGGGACGGTGATCGCGAAGACGCTTTCCACCTAACCAAGTTCACCAACCTCGCCATCGCTTCCATTGTTATGGATACTGAGAAGATGTTCAATGGTCCAGCCAAATTGGTACAAGTCACATGGGGAGCATGCCCAATTCACAGCGAAATCGGACGCTCTCGGCCATACTATGACGGTGATGAAGTTGTACACAGTTGCAACCTCTGTGGCTGCCCTTTCATCAAAGAGGTTCTTCTCGAGCTCAACATTGACCACATGCTCTTCGAACAGTTGAAGCTTGGTCTGCTGGGTATATTCCACAATCTGGAAAAGAAATTTCCGGGCTGGAAGGTTCCACATACGAAGTGTATGGTGTTCACGGACAAGAAGAGAGATGTTAAGAAGGGTTCGTTTGAGTTTCGCTTCAAGAAGGCTAAGCTCGTCTCTGGACACAAGCCACGCATCCCAGAGTGGGCCAACATCACTCACGCAGGCAGGCGCGTTATTCGCATGGAGAATCCACGACGATCTGGCTCTTTCTAGACAACGAACTGGCAAAACATGGCTCCTTCTGGTAATACGCTTGTCAAGGGCGTTTCTGGCGAACGGTCTGTCGAAAATGGATGGGCTTTGTATTTGAGGATAGTATCAGGGGCAGATGAGTCGAGTCAGGCGAGCAGAATACAGTCTTTGTGTACTTTAGCTTGACGATAGTCTTTAATAAATGCTCTACTTTGTGTCCAAAGATCTGCGTTGTTGTTGTGTGTTTTGGTATCCAGACACCTTGCTGGACCCTCATCAATAATGAAACTTGAGCATTTGAGGATGCACCGAGCACCTCACTGCTACCTTTAGCCAGATGTCACGTGTATTTGTTGCACGTCTGAATGAAGCCGTCTTCATGAACACCATCGCGTATTGCTCAATGTTCTCCAAATTCTCGCTAATTGACGAGGAAGCAGATCACGCAACTCCAACTTTTTTTTGTACATTCACTAAATTTGCCTTGTGTGCTCGATCATCTAACCTTCATAATACTATAGTTCTTAATTAGCTGTAAACACTAGATTGCTATCTGCTCTGCGTTTCGTGGCTCTTTGTAATATGTAATATTCCCTTAAGTCGCCAAGACGATTCCATTCCTTTCCGTTTCCAATCCCGGTACCTACAATACAATGTTGACTCTCACCATGTAGCAGAATGGAAGAGACTCCCTTAAAAGTTGAATGCTGCTGGGGCGCCTCTAATCTAAATACAGAAGGTGCATTTGACTAAAACTAAAAGGTAAGAACTTCGAGTTCGCTTGAACTCAACACTTGTTGACTTCCAATTGCCTCCAAGGCCTCTTCTCCCTCGTCAACTTTCAATCAGCCACGAAATAGCACCTTCGCAAATACAACGCTGTGTTCAGCCAATTTCTTAAGCGCTTTAACAATGGCGACGTTAGCTTCAAGCACAAGACGCCCCCCTAGGCTTGCCACCGATGTCGAGCAGTTCCGCGCCACCTTGGACAGAACGGCACCTGCCATCGAGTTCAAGCTCTTCCCCTCCTGCCCAAAGAAATGAGACTTAAGATATGGAAGTTCGGTGCTCTCCACCCTCGCGTCATCCCTTTGAATCCCGACCCCAACGCCAAAACCACGTTGATCTGCGGACAACCTGCCCCAGCAATTTTGCAGGCCTGTCACGAATCACGCACTATGGCACTACCGCACTTCAAATTCCTAGTCGGTCCCAACTCCGGATTTTCAGTTCTAGAAGGCCAAAAGATCTATGTCCGCCCTGAGATTGATACATACGAGATTGATACGTACTATTTTCGAGATTTCATTGCTATTCAAGACGCTCCAGAAGGTCTAGTATCGAACCTCGAAAGTCTCCACTGGAGATCTCTTTACCCTATCCAGACATTGGCGATGGAATCCGACTTGTTCAAGCGACTTATACTTCACAGCGTATGTAATACTGAAAGAAAAACTTTGATGAAGTTTCGCGGCCTTCAGACACTCGTCATCGCAATCGAATTAGACGACTTCGGCCACGAATACAATGAGGATGGCACATTGATACCAGGATTCAGAAAAAAGAGTAGTAATCATATCGAGCTGATCAACACCATAAACCCGGTTATTGCAGCTGAAGATCCGAGCAACCCATACAGATTCGAAACAAACCGCTTCATCGACTCACACCTTGAGCAGCGCTTCGGCTGCTCAAGTGATGAGAGACCGTGGAAGCTCCAGGGCTTGTTAGATGACGCCAGAGAGACCATGAGGGACATGTAGGTGATGAACAGAGCTTGGAAGATACCGCAAGTGGAGATTTGTGCCGTGGTGAGGAGTCCTGGAGAAGGCTAGGACGGCTACAATATACGAAGTCAGATGGTGAAAAATATCCCCAGATTCTGCACAAGTGGTAGCCAGAGGCTTAGGGGCGAATGCGGAATATCATGATGTTTGTGACAGTCTGAAGCGAGCGCAATTTTCCAACCTGGGGGAGCAATAGTAGACTTCGAGGAGAGAGAGCTTACAAAAGGAGTACCTGCTTCGAAAATGTCACCGAAACAATATTACAAGAGTCAAAATCAAAAGTGGCAAAACATGATAACTAGAAGTATTGGTACCAAGTGGTTATATTCATCAACTACCTGAAGAGGTTCCATCAATCATCCACATTTCACAAGTCCTTGAGCCTCGTCCGCTCTCCATGGAATTGCTCCCTCCTATCTATCTTCTCCGCCAGACAGCGAGCTCAAACGATGCCTGAAACGATGCCAGCCGCGAGCACACAACTGCCTTCTCTTCTCTTCTAATTTTCGTCTGTCTTTTTTGTCCTGGTCTCTTCTTTTCTGGTCTCTCCTTTTAGAGAGTGCATCCACCAGAGACCAGGGCTGAGCTTGTGAGGACCAATCACCGTCGCTGCTCCTCATCGCATGACACGTCCCATTGGGGACAGTGAAAGCGGTCCATAGAGTTGTCCTCAGCGAGCGGGATCTGTTACGAGTCGTCGATCAGGATCCAGGTTTCTTGGTCGGAGAGCAGGGTGAGGCTGCCAGGGGTGTTGTGGGGTGTGGTGATGAATGTCCAGTCTCCGGTTTGTTGGGTAAGAATGGAATGCGAAATGGGGGTATTATCAACGAGATTGTCAACGAGATCTTGTAGCAAAGAGCCTGGTAACGCCGGAGTGGGCGGTAATGACTGTGGGGTATCGATATCGATATCGGTGTTGAGGGGTGTTTGAATTGTGAGGTCACGATGTTGAATCGTCGGTGTAGGTGGATTGGAAGGAGAGAGCAGTCGTGCAATATCGGCATCGTTACTCAGATCCGAGAACGACAGATAAAGGGGCAGAGAACGCCATGATGAACTCCGTCGTGAACGCCGTGATTTGCCTTGCCGAATGCTGAACATTGGAAGTGAGCTCTCAATGGGAGCACCACAAACGATTATGTTTGACTCGGAATCGAGTGCAAGACTCTCATCATAGAGAATGCCCATTCGACGTAGCTCCTGGCAAGGACGTAAGCCTTCCAATCAAACGCCAACTCCGAACACCAATTGAAGAATGGGGAGAGGAAGAGATGTGTGATTGTCAGGGGTCTATATAGTCGATGTCTCCGAACAGGTGTAACACCACGTTCAGCATCGATGGACATAAACTCACGTCATCGTCGACTTCTCCACCGAACAGCCTCTGCTGGTCCCGTTCGAGTTGCATCATGTCCATCTCTGCCAGCGCTCGCTCATTTGCCTCCCGTGCCTTCCATCGTTGCCAGCTTTGATCGAAGTTCTGACGAAGCAGTGGAGAGGGTCGCGTCGTGTCTGAGGGGAGAGGGGCGCTTATGTCGTGTGCATATTCGAGGCCTTCGGCGCAATCGAACTGAACATTGGACTTGCGAGTGATAGTGCGGCGAGTTCTCGAACCGGGACGCTCACGACGTCTATTCTGACGGTGATGAGGAGTCGTGGTAAAGCCGTTCACAGGGCCCATAATGAAGTATGTACAGGAGGATGGTAGGTGAGGTGTGTAGAGATTCTATCCAAACGGATGGAGGAAGGTGGGAGGTCTGCGGTAAGGAGGGAAGAAAGGAGAAGTAAGGGAAGGGCACAACATTTATATCGTGATCCGTAGAGTCATTCGTCTCTTAGACGTGCAAAATCACGACGGATGACTCGATTTGGGTAGGCATGGAATTGTCATGTGCTTGCGATGGCAAACAATATCATTGGCGGGACGAGGCGAAAAGGAGGGCCACTGGGCCAGAATATCCACATGAGTCACAACCCAACCATTCGCTTGAACAGCGTGGCAGTGCTCCTCCGGGATCGCTCCTCGGCAACCGACTGAGACTGCGGCAGATTTACAGGCAAACAAGAAATGCGAATGCTGTAGATGAACGCGAGTTCCAAAGTGGAAGTCTGGCGTTCGTGGGTAGAAGTTGCGATGGTAGCCGTGGAAAGTGCCAGGCCTCGGTGGAGTGGACGCGAGATTTGAGGCTGTGCAGTGTGGCGAATTGGAACACCAACTGAGCAAAAGCTCCCCAGACACACCGGGGCAACGCCAAAACAAAACCCATTCGTCAATTAGAATTTCGAAAGCAACACTGCCCTCTACCTCAGCCTCCATTGAGACCGTGTTTGAAAAATTTCCATTCAAAGCACTTTTCCAAATGTCGTTTCCAGAGAGTACCTAGATATCATGACTCACGTGACCCTCCAACCCGTTCATCGCCCCCTGAACTTTTATATTTTCCCAACATCTTCTCGATATTCTTCAAGATTTAGCTTTACCGAAATGAAGATGTAAATTATGACTGTCCGGTTTCAGGTCTCTTATTGTGCCCATCGCAGCCTACTGCTGCCTTGATCGTTGCTTACTGTTTAGGAGGCGATAGAGGAGTCACTGCCGAGACGGAGTAGGCATCACCGGCTTCGTCTTTCACACAGACGACATCCGTTGGAACCTGACAGAATGACACATTCGATGCGTTTTTCGCATACAAGTGAGAGATTCTAGAAAATTTCCAAGAATGCTTCGTACTGGAGGAAAAATGGAAGATGTACTATGGGATCTTGTTCAACAGGCACGAATCGTCAAAATGATCAGGCAGTAGGAATTGTATGGGCAATCAAAAAGGCAAAGGAACGTGTGTTACTGTCTGGTCCTGCAAGACCATGGCACCTGAACACGTCAGGCATTCCTGACGGAATGATCATCGCATGGAATATGGCAACGGAGCCTTGGATTTTGGAAGCCTTCCATTATCATTACCATTAAAGAGTCTATGCCAAGTTCCGCTTTACGACCGAAACTGCAGCATCTTCGATATGTATGGGGACTCGTCTTCGCCAAGCAGCAGAACCATTGAACTCCAGAAAATGCAGCGCAAAAACACCGAAAAATGCTCTAGATGCCCAGCTGTCAATATCCAACTTCCAGTTTGTCCAGATCCAAGAGGTGGTCGTACCAGAAGGTGCCATCGACTGCCAAGTATTCTGGGTTCCCGTGGTGCGTTCAGTCCGAGACCCAATTAACGGTAGCAACGAGCGTGCCGTTATAGGAGCAACAGAAGCCTGCTGCATCATCACAGGTCAAGGTGACGTTTGCATCTGAGAAGTACTCGACCATGTTGTAGGGAGGTGGGTAGTCACTTTATTTCGGCGTTAGTAGGCTGGCATGTTCTAGAGCACTAGTGGGAGAAGATGTGCTTACACAGGATCTGAGAACTCATGGGCAAAGCGGAGAGCGAAGTTAGTGAGACTGGTGATTGCGGAGAACTGCCATTGAAAGAAGCCAAGCGCAGCGGTAGGCTCGCAGGGAACGTAAGACATTGGAGCTGTATTGGTACCATTGATCGTCGTGATCCACGAGGCGTTGCAGATGGTACTGTTACCATTGGCGTTGAGGTCGATGAATTCAACTAGGCAGAAATTAGTAGGCGCCTTTCAACTATATCAGGTATGCTATGCCTACACTCGAGAGTATGATGGGAGACTAGGCTACCGGGGGAGGTGGTAAGGTTCATTCCAGAGATCTAGTACAATGAGTTAGCTCCTCATAAGACCAAGTAGACACCAGAGAGCCACAAGAGCTTGGAAAGAGATGCCTACCAGGAAGTTTGTGATGTTGGCACGAGCAGTGCTTTGTGCAACATGAACTGAAGGAGCCTTGGGCAGAGCGCTCGAGCACATGACAAAGCTCAATAAGAGGGCAGCAACTTGGAGGAGATGCATGATGTCTTGTTTGTTGGCAGGTATTGCTTTTGCAAGGCAGTTGAAATTGCGACGAGGAAAGCAGGATTGTTTGCGACTACTAAATAGAATTGACAAACTTGTAGAGTTTGTGGGGTGTCGGGAGAAAATTCCGCCAAACAAAGACCGACAACCGAGCATAGAAAAGCTATGAAGAGCATGGAAGACACCGCGAGAGAGTGAAGCAATCAATATCAACTGCAAGCAACCGCACGACTTAGAAAATGCACTGAATCATCCATGTGCTAAGGAGTGTCCAGTCATATGAAGGAAGGGTTAGAGCAGAAGCAAACTTCGTTTTCAAGGCGAAGCTGACAGAAAACATCCACTCAAATACTTGGGAATGAAGCACAGCATTATATAGCCTACCAGGCAATGGAATGGATCACGTCCGTGTCCTTGATTACCGAGATGTCCTGCTTCTGCCGGCCATTCGGTGATTTGTTCCTGAAGATCCTGCCCATCGCGCTTGTCGTTTCCTAGGCTAGCCAATCAAAACGAAGATCTCGAATGCTATTGATGGCTGAGGTAAGGAACATCTGAATGTGAAACACGACTCGCCTTTTCGGATCGAGATCGTGCCCAAGCTGCCCCTTTTTGGGAAAAGGGGGGCCGAAGCACGTGAATTGACTCTCTCAACGTCAATCATGCTTGCTTTCCCCATAGTCTCCGCTTTGTGCGAGTACCGCTCGAGAGTCTAAATGTTGTTCTGCTGTGGCTACATGGCGCTGCAATGGGGCCCTGTGCTCGATTCTTCAGGCACAAGTTGCTGACCCCTTTATCCAAGATTTGCCTTCCGTGGTCAATTCGCAGCCGGGAAGCAGCCGTCCCAGGCTTCCAAGTGTAAGGACGGGCACTTACAGGTCCTCGACGTTCTTTCCGAAGCTCGGGTTGGGAACCGAGTGGCGTCAATTCCCAGTAGGCGATCCAAACGTATTAGATCTTCTCTTGAAATATTCCTATTGTGTAAGGTCAATGTCACGGGTAGGCTGCACGTTTCACTCTGCCCTAACACGACTGGCTGCACACGCGAGACTTATTTATAGAAACAACCTTCTCCGGGGCGTCATCAATTGAAGCACAAGGCTTTGGTAGTGGGGTTAAAGTGCCTAGGACTTTGAGAAAGGGGTAACACAGGAGTTGAAGTGTTTGAGCCCCTATCACACAACAGCTTCTGCTTCTCCAATCCTTTTGTTTTGCTGCGCGAATACTCGACGCTTTCACCCCTTTCCTACCACGGGTTGCTGCGTGATATTGTTGAGCGCCAGCCGTTTCCGCTCGTGCTTGTTTCGGGAGGCCAAAAGGCTTTGAAAGGACCACTAGAACATCCCCAATGGATGGGGATTACTGCTGACACCAAAGTCCTCTTACCGGCGACTTCCGATGATAACACTGCTTGCAGAAGCTCATCTCAGCGCCCAGAGTGAGGCGACACAGCAACTCGTGCTGCTCCTAGCAGTTGATGGTCAACATTGTGGAATTGGGAGCCATGGAGAGAGGGACAGAGAGAGATCAAGCTGGTGAAGTGTATCTTAGAGAAATGAAAAAATTGCACTGCAGAAGCCCCCCCCTTCCTTCGTCTAAGCCCGTCAAGTCCAGCCGCAAGCATCCCGTCCCATGAGACGAATCCCATGTTGGTGATGAACAGCTCAGCCCCGTTGCGTCCCTGCTTAGAGTAGCACCCCTCCTCCCGTCTCGCAACTCTCGGCCTTCGCATCAACGAATTGAGAGCAAAAGCTATTATTATCTGCATCTCGAACAAACACAGGAGCATCTCTGCGCATCGTCCCAACTACTGCGGTAGCCACATTGCAGACGCAACTGTTTCGAAACCTCACGCGGACCGGGTCTCCCCTCGACACAGCCGCCTGCCATCTGTGCTCTTGCTGGCCTCTCCCGCCTGGCCCCACCACCGCTGGCTGTGCTGTCCAGCTTCCCAGCATCGTTCCCCGAGTTCGTGAGCTCCGGCTTGCGCATCTTGTCTAAATGCCATTCGGAATAAACAGGCATAGCAATCGTTCAAAACAGGCGTTGAATGATCCAGCCGCGCAGGGGACGACGGGCACTCCTTCGAGCGGCTCTGCCACTGAACTCTCCTTCCCAGCCTTCACAGACGAGGCGAGGACTGCTCAACCCCAAGCATTCAACCAACAAATCCGCCCCGACGGCCAGCCCTTCGTTGCGCAGAGTGGGCCAGATTCTGATAGACAGCAGAGATCTGGGGATCTGCCAGCACGCTCGCAATCGACGCGATACGTGAGCGCCTATCAACCCCAAGGGTACCAGCCCAGCGGCTCTGCTGATGACTTGACCCTCGAATCGAGAAAGCAGCACCAGCAGGGAGGAGCGCCAATTTTGCAGCAACCTGTGCCTGAACCAGCTAAGAAGAGCAAGAACATATTTGATCGTATGAGATCGGGGTCGAGTCGGTCGTCAGAACAGAAGCCCCCTCCCCCTTCCTACAACAACACCGCCGGCCTCGCCCGCAGACTGTCGAAACGCCAGGAGACTCCTCCCGTCATTCGCACAGTGCAGCAGAGAAACTCTGTAGAGCAACAGCAGCTTGACTGGTCCGCAGGACAAGACTCGAGGTCGCACCTGCCTTCACCGCAAGAAGGCAGTGAGGACGAGAGTCAGCTCGACCCATACCTCATCCGAGAAGCTGGGTCAGGGACTCCTTACATCGCCCTCAACGAAGGAGGCTTGCAGTCTATTCGACCTGTGCAAGAAGACACCGAGCCACCTTCGCACTCCGCAGACGAGGATCATCGATTGCAATTCGAAGCTCATCAGCAGCACTTGCGCGAGCAGGCTCAACAATATCACACAGAGTCGGATTCGCAGGCTTATTATCAGCAACAAAATCCGGGGCAACCACAAGTGAATATAGATCCATCGTCTCTAGTCAGCGATCACTACCGACAAAATCCGGAGACCGTGTCACAGCTTTCCTACGACTCACCAACGGAGCAGGAACTGCGACCCGTCTCAGTGCAGTCGAACGGACATTCGCCCACCGCCTACACGCCTACCGCTCAACGGCAGGAGTATCCAAGCCGCACCACATCAATCCAAACCCCGCGACCGATCTCCCAGTACGGTGCGATGGCTCCACCTCCTCCCCAACAAAGTCGCAGGACTGCGGAGTCAAAACAGCCTTTGCCAGGCAATGGACAGGGACAAGGACCACCAGAATCCCGAGAGGGTCCTCCACCTGGTTATAGCAGAGGCCAATTCCCAGCAAACGCTCAACCTCCAACTCCAGGGCTTACCCCCACAACGTCAGTGGTTGGAACGCAAGGTCCAAATTACAGAGGCGGCCCTCCACAAAGGGACCAGTATGGCGGGCAAGGTGGTGGAGAGCAAGGCAGGAGTACACCACCACCCGCCCCAGCAGATCGCGATGTCAACGATGCATATAAAGAGCTATGTAAGTTCGATTGTCAAAGCACCTCTTAGAACATGCTGATCCTTCCTAGTGACGAAGTACAAGAAGGTCAAGGGCTTGTATTTTGATAAGACGGCCCAAGTGGAACAACTACAAAATACATTGGCAAACCAGAGACTTTCACAATCTCGAACGTCACTTGATGATAGCGAATATATGACCAGATTCCAGCGACTGGACGGAGCCACAACAAATCTTGCATTCAATATACGGAAAGACTGGCGATTGATACCACCTTGGCTAGTTCCATACGTCAATCAAGACGCTTTGAAGATTGGCAAGCAAGAAATGACAGCTGTAGGCCGGGCAGCCATCACCAAATTTCTTGTGGAAGAAGTTTTCAACCGGACTTTCCACCCAGGCTTAGAGACAGAATTGAGCTTAAGCTTAAAGACGATTGAGCAGAATATTCGGCGTTTCTCTCCAGCTCTGAATAACCAGGAAGAGTCAGACGCTCTGACTGCCAAGGTTGTACAATGGAGGCTGGCAACCTTAGAAGGCCTCAAGGATGTTTTAAGCTCGCCCACAGCCGAGGAAAACAAAGAGACGTTCAAGCGGATGGCCACCACGAACTTGACAGCTAGCTTGATGTCTTACTTGCAAGAGCCAGTACCTGCTGGGATAGAGGATAGCGCCCACATGATCGTGGAATTAGCAGTCAGCATTGCATCCAACTTGCCATTGGAAAGCAGAGATATTTCCATTGTGTATCCAATGCCAGGAGACATGCTTCAGCCAATGATCATGAAAGTCGAGACCGGTATTCCAGCATTGGAGAATCCTGGTGTCGATACTTCCAGCGATGCGGACGCCGCCAGCACGGGCAGCGGGGACAAAGATGAAGTGTCGAAGGACGAGAAATCTTCCGATGGAAAGCTCAGGAAGGAAAAACCAAAGAGCGGCATGTTGTCTGCCATGATGGGCGGGAGCTCCAGCTCAGCAACGAGCAAGAAGAGCACCAGCTCTCAAGGAGGCGAGACTAGTAGTGAGGGGAAGAAGGCACCGGCTGAAGACGGGGCTCAGAAGGTGCGCCTTGCTGGCTTTGTGGGGGTGGAGGTTAGGGGACGGCAGATGCTGGTTAAGTCCCCTGTTTGGACTGTGAGCTAGATTTTATCTTCAACGGAGTAGAGCGGTTTGTCAGCGGTTTGAATGAATGCATGCATTGAAAAGCTGGAACGAGTTGGAAATTGGTATTACTGGGTGATGAAGGTCGACGTTGATACGAGGTTATGAAGTTCGTATGATACCATTCTGTTGGTGTTCAATCTGATCAGAAAGATATAGTGAGATGGAACAAATTATTATGCTGCCCGTCTCACTTTCTTTTGATATACCCTTTCCTCAACAACCCAGGCAGTAGCTGTTGGTAGTCAGTGGCCTGCATCTTGAAATCTGCCGGTTAGCGATGAACCATCTAGAGAATATATGAAGGAGAAAAAATCACGTAAAGCTGCACAGGCATTATCATATATCCATCAATTATTTGTATTCATCCATCTCCAAATGAATGACTTTTCGTCTCTCGGTTATGCCAACGATGCTCAATCTGGGTATGAACCATGAATCTAACATATCCGTTTCTTTCCAACCCTCCAGATCTCCCGAACAAAAGCAATCCAAACAAAGTACTCCGTCGCCATGATTTGTGTGTAAATGCCGCTCGCTCGCTCATTCGCTCAATATCGATTTTATCGTGCCACATTCCAGAGAAAACAACACGCTCACTCGCTCGCTCGCCCAGCAACGACTGCATTCCACACCTCATCATTTCAACCCCATCCAAGATTCTCCAACGTGCTTCGAGCATCTCCTGCACTCATCCCACTGACGCCCAACGCTCTGACTTGGGTCCCTTTCCTCAACCTCTGCAGCCCCACAGCAACTTTCCAGCTCTCCTCCTCCGTGATGACAAAGACGTACTTCTTGCCCTCCTGATCTCTGATGCTTGCCCTCAGGACGTGCAATCTGGCTGTCTTCAATTCTCCAGTCTGGAAGGACACACCATGTTTGTCAGTTCTCACATTATCCCTAGAAGGCGACGACGAGCCAACAGAAGAACCATACGCGGAATCAGAGACAACAGAAGAGCGTGTAGAAGCAGAACTGGAACTATAGGATGAAGATGCGGAAGAAGCAGCACGCAGACGACAGTCATTCTTGCACAATTGGAGCATGTCGGCCAGCAGGGCGTCAGTCTCCTCGGGGCTGGCAGGTTTCTCCTTATCCAATCCCCAGAGACGGCGAGCACCTCCCTTGAGAGGGGAGCCGTTGGAAGCAACGCGCGCAGAAGCAGAATGGCCAGCGGGACCCTGGCGGAAGGAGGGACACCATACCTCTACGAGTTTCATTGTCCATGCTTTGACATCCCACTCTCGCTGTGGGACACCACGGACATCATCATCGATGAAGAGACCTTCGGTTGTGATTCGGAGAATGAGGCCATCCGTTACGGAGCCTACTCCGGAGACCAGTTGTGATGTGGGCGTCTTCAGGAAGGCGTTGTTGAAGGCATAGACCGCCTTTATAACTATCTTGTCCGGATCTTTCGTACTGTACGGGCCTCGGTGGGAAGGGGGAGGTGTAGTTTGAGATGTTGTATGTGAGGCCGCATAGGAGGACTCGGAGAAAATCGAGGAGGGGGCTTTCTTGTGCATCGGTTTCGGTTTGTCGTAGGGTCGGAAGGAATAGGCGTCATCTTCAGTCCCTAAGTAAGTCTTTGCTGTTGGAGCAGGAGGTCTCTTAGTAGGAGAGGGTGGGGTTGAACGAGGGGTTGCAGGTGACGGAGGTCGGCCTCTTGGCCAGGGGTTTGTCTTTTCGCCCATCGCAGAATATGCGTACGTACTTCCCCTGGGCTGCGAGTCCGCTTCTAGCTTTCTCTTTGCTTCATCCTCCTTGCGCTTCTGTTCACGGGCTTCGCTCTCTTTCCGCTTAGCTTCATCCAACTCTTTTTGCTTTTTTTCCCGAGCTTCTCGTTCACGAGCCTCTTTTTCTCTGGCTTCTTTGAGTCGTTTTTCGAGGTCTTCTTTTCGTTTCCTCTCAGCCTCAGCCTTTTTCCGCTCCTCCTCCTTTCGTTTGGTTTCCTCTCGAGCTTTCTCCCACGCACCTCTTGCACCGCTGCTAGATGTGTTTGCGTTTGAACTGGCTCCTGTTGCACCAGGCGGTGGTGGATTTGCTCGTTGCCAGGAGGGCTTCGGTCCACCGGCCGAGCCATTACCGGGCGTTGAGGGTTGAGGCCCAGCTCCAGGAGCTGGGCCATTCGCATACCCATTGGGTTGTGGGTTTGCGTGCCCATTTGCATGTCCATTTGGCTGAGGACCACCGCTGTAATTTTGATCACCTCCACCTCCTCCTGGTCCCGGCCCTCCATCTGACTGTACTCGTCCCAGTGCCCAGGCACCAACCCCGATTGCCACAATCAGCATCAGCATACCCATTCCCCCTGAGCCTTTTACACTGTTCCACCATGCTTGAACTGCAGGAGCCAATGCAGAGCCAATCACAACGAGGATGAGAGCTGATGCAAAGCCTGCAGCAAAGCTATTGACGTTTGGTTTCAGCGAAGGCAGGTATAAGAAGCCCGAACCGGACGAATGTGGTGGTATTATGAAGATATCGTATTTCCCTGGCGGCAACCCCGAGCCTTTTGATTGCTCTCCGTGAGGAGGCGGCGGCGGAGGATTCATCGTTGCTGCGTGGTGGTACACCAGCTCGGGGCGTTGTATACCAGCTCAAACGGTGGTGTTATGTACAGGGCAGAAGCTTCAATCCTCCGGTCCAGTGCTCGAAATCGTTAGAGGGTATCGCAGACGGTCGTTAGCAGGTCATAAGGT